>Ga0307296_10000859_pt1 | contig 14856 bp, 9 predicted proteins | sample ER_DNA_153_FD_194467 | JGI IMG/M metagenome (GOLD analysis project Ga0307296, IMG submission 194467) | Bulk soil microbial communities from the East River watershed near Crested Butte, Colorado, United States - ER_DNA_153 | ecosystem: Environmental > Terrestrial > Soil > Floodplain | place: USA... | reverse complement strand
TATCTCCCCTCTCCGCGGAATCGGTCAGGCGACGGTGAAGTTTTCCCCGTCTGTGGCTGGGGGCAGATCCGGTCCGTTACGGGGGGGTTCGAAGCCATGTTCGACCTTGGTGTGACCCTGACCGGCCCGAGGGTCGACGGCGAGGTGGCGGCGCCGCGGGGCGCCTTCCGCGAGTCGCGTCGGTGAGGAGGCCGGTTTGCCGATCATCTCCGTTCCCCAGGCCTTCAACGAGGACGACCTCTACGTCGACCTCCGGTCGATCCTCGGGCGCCCGCTCTTCCTGAAGTGCGAGGGCTTCAACTTCGCCGGGTCGATCAAGCTGAAGGCCGCGGCCGAGATGGTGGATGCCGCCGAGCGGGACGGAGTCCTCACGCCGGGGTCGGTCCTGGTCGAGTCCTCGTCGGGGAACCTGGGCGTGGCCCTGAGCATCCTCGCGGCGAGCAAGGGCTACCGGTTCCTGTGCGTGACCGACTCCCGCTGCAACCTGTCGACCCGGCTCCTGATGGAGGCGCTGGGCAGCCAGGTGCACATCATCACCGAGCCAGATGCCAAGAGCGGCTTCCTCGGGGCCCGGCTCAAGTACCTCCGCGCGCTGTGCGCCTCCGACGACCGCTATGTGTGGCTCGACCAGTACACCAATCCGGGCAACTGGAAGGCCCACTACCGCACGACGGCGCCAGCGATCGCTCGCCAGTTCCCGCGGCTGGACGTGCTGTTCATCGGGGCCGGTACCACCGGGACCCTGATGGGCTGCTCGCGCTACTTCCGGAACTGGCATCGGCCGGTTCGGGTCGTCGCGGTCGACAGCGTCGGGTCGGTGACCTTCAGCGGTGCGGCGGGTCGCCGGATGATTCCCGGCCTGGGCATGAGCGTCTATCCGCCGCTGCTCGACAAGTCCTACGTGGATGAGGCGATCTGCGTCGAGGAGGCGGACACCATCCGCGCCTGCCATCTTCTGGCCAGGCACGGATTCCTGTTCGGCGGCTCCACCGGCACGGTGGTCAGCGGCGCGATGGGCTGGCTGGACCGGCATGACGCCGGTGAGCTCACCGCCGTGGCCATCGCCCCGGACCTGGGCGAGCGCTACCTCGACACCGTCTACCAGGCCAACTGGCTGCACAACCTGTACGGCCCGGAGGTGCTCGACTCCGACGAGCTGACCGCCGGGATCCAGACCGTCTGGCCGCGGCCCCGACGCGGCGTCTCACGCGTCCGCTGACCATGCCCGTCACCCAGGTCAGCGACGCCGGCCCGACGACCGGCACCGAGCGCGGCCTGGCCGAGGTGCTGGCCGAGGTCACCAAGGTCGAGCGGGTGTCGGTCGACAGCCACTTCTTCGAGGACCTGGGTGCCGACTCGATGGTGATGGCCCAGTTCTGCGCCCGGGTCAGGAAGCGGCCCGAGCTGCCGTCGCTGTCCATCAAGGACGTCTACCGGCACCCCACGATCAGGAGCCTGACCACGGCGCTCGCCGAGGCGACACCGACCCCTGCCGAGTCGCCGGCCCCGGCGGCGACCGCGGTGCCGACACCGGTCAGCACCGCGCGGTACGTCCTGTGCGGCGCCCTCCAGCTCCTGTTCTACCTCGGCTCCGCCTACCTGGCCGCACTGGTCATGATCCAGGGCTACGTCTGGGTCTCGGCCAGCTCGGGCGTGATCCAGGGCTACGCGCGCTCGGCCCTGTTCGGCGGCGCGCTGTTCCTGGGCATGTGCGTCCTTCCGATCGTGGCCAAGTGGACGCTGATCGGTCGCTGGAAGCCCCGGCAGATCCGCATCTGGAGCCTGGCCTACGTCCGCTTCTGGACCGTCAAGACGCTGGTCCAGGCCAACCCGGTCCTGTACTTCCTCGGCTCACCGCTCTACGTGCTCTACCTGCGGGCGCTGGGTGCGAGGATCGGCCGTGGCGTCGTGATCCTCTCCAGGCGGGTGCCCGTCTGCACCGACCTGCTCACCGTCGGCGACGGCACGGTCATCCGCAAGGACTCGTTCTTCACCTGCTACCGGGCCCACGCCGGCCTGATCCAGACGGGCCGGGTCACCCTGGGAAAGAACGTGCTGGTCAGCGAGGCGACGGTGCTCGACATCGAGACCTCGCTGGGCGACGGGGCCCAGCTCGGCCACGCCTCCTCCCTGCACACCGGGCAGGCCGTTCCAGCCGGCGAGCGCTGGCACGGGTCCCCGGCGCAGCCCGCCGAGGTCGACTACCAGGCGGCCGGCCCGGCCCACTGCGGCACCTGGAGAACGGCGACCTACAGCGTCCTGCAGCTGCTGCGGATGCTGACGCTGAACCTGCCGCTGGCGTGGGGCGCCCTGGTCGGCCTGTTCGCCGTCGTCCCGTGGCTCGCCGCCCTGGACACCGGCTCGCCGGCCGTCACGAGCTGGACGTTCTACCGGCACGCCCTCGTCACCAGCTTCGTGCTCTTCTTCGGCTCGGGCCTCGTCATGCTCCTCATCGTCGTCACCGTCCCGCGCGCGCTCAACCGCACCATCCAGCCGGGCAGGCTCTACCGCCTGTACGGCCTCCACTACGCGATGCACCGGACGATCGCCCGCTTGACCAACAACCGGTTCTATACGGCGCTCTTCGGTGACAGCTCCTTCATCGTCCCCTATCTGCGCTGGGTCGGATATCACCTTTCGCCGGTCGTCCAGACCGGGTCGAACTTCGGCACGCAGGTGAAGCACGAGACCCCCTATCTGGTCTCGGTCGGCAGCGGAACGGTGTGCGCCAGCGAGCTGTCGATCATCAACGCCGACTTCTCGAGCACGTCCTTCCGCGTCTCCCGAGCGTCGATCGGGGCGGAGAACTTCACCGGAAACCTGATCGCCTATCCCTGGCAGAGCAGGACCGGCGACAACTGCCTGCTCGCGACCAAGGTCATGGTCCCGATCGACGGGGAGGTCCGGGAGGGGGTCGGGCTGCTGGGCTCGCCCAGCTTCGAGATTCCACGAACGGTCCAGCGCGACACCAGGTTCGCCCACCTGGCCAGCGGAGACGAGCAGCGGCGGCGCCTCGCCGCCAAGAACCGGCACAACCTCGTCACCATCGGGTTGCACCTGCTGGGGCGGTGGTTCTACGCCTTCGTGCTCACCGTGATCCTCACGAGCGTCGTGAACCTCCAGCACTCGTTCGGTCCGTTGGCGGTCGCGTTGGTCCCCGCCGTCCTCGTCCTCCCGTTCACCATCCTCTACTCGGTGCTGATGGAGCGGGCCGGCAGGGGGTTCCGGCCGATGCGGCCGACGTACTGCTCGATCTACGAGCCCGACTTCTGGCGCGTGGAGCGCTTCTTCAAGAACACCGCGGGGGCGCACGTCGTGCTCAACGGCACCCCGTTCAAGAGCGTGATCTGGCGGCTGCTGGGCGTGCGGCTCGGCAGGAGGCTCTACGACGACGGCTGCGGCATGGCCGAGAAGAACATGGTGGCCGTCGGCGACGACGTCACCCTCAACGCCGGCTCGAACGTCCAGTGCCACTCGCAGGAGGACTACGCCTTCAAGTCCGACCGCGTCACGATCGGCTCCGGCTGCACCGTCGGGGTCGGGGCCCTGGTCCACTACGGCGTGACCATGGGCGACGGCGCCGTGCTGGCCCCGGACTCCTTCCTCATGAAGGGCGAGGAGATCCCACCGCACACACGGTGGGGCGGGAACCCGGCCATGGAGCTTCCGGACGCGGCTCCGGTGGCGGCGCCACGGGAGCGGGTGGCACGCAGGGCGAGATCCCGCTCGGGCGGGCCTCCCACGGTGGCGGAGACGCCCATCTACGGCCTCGTGGGCGTTTCCCCGTCCATCTACCTGCAGCGCGACCCGGATCCGCCCTATGTGCGCCGCGAGGTGGACGAACTGCTCGACCAGGCGCTCGAGCAGCGGCGGTTCGCGCTGGTGGTCGGGCCCTCCAAGGCCGGGAAGACGCGCAGCGCCATCGAGGCCGCGCGCCGCCGCCTCCCTGCGGCACCGCTGGTCGTTCCCGCGGACGGGGCGAGGGCCCTGGCCGAGCTCGTCGGCGGCGCGCCCGCCGGCGCGGGCCCGGGTCCTCGCGTGCTCTGGCTCGACGACCTCGACCGCTATCTCGGGGACGCCAGCGGCTTCGACCGCGAGCTGCTCAGCCGGCTCCGGCGGCAGGACGGCCGGACGGTGATCGTGGCCACGATCGACCAGACGCGGCGGGACGACCTGCGCGGGACCAGGGGCGAGATCGGCTGGGTGGCGCGCCGCATCCTCGAGCGCGCGACCGAGATCCAGCTGCCCGCGCGCCTGAGCGCCGCCGAGCGGGCCGAGGCCGAGCGGCTGTACCCCGAGATCGACATCGACCGCGGCATCGGCGAGCCGCTGGCCGCCGCCCCCGCGCTGGCGTGGCGGTACCAGCTGGGCCAGGTGGTCGCCCCGGTCGGTCGGGCCATGGTCCAGGCGGCGGTGGACTGGCGTCGCGCGGGGATGACCCGTCCTCTCACCGAGCGGGAGCTCCGCCAGCTGTGCCGGCGGTACCTCGAGGCCATGCGCGTCGATCCGCCCGCCGGCAGGCGCGCCTACGCCGAAGGGCTGGCGTGGGCCTGCCAGCCCGTGGCCGCCGAGATCGCCCTGCTGCGACCGGCCGACCCGCGACGGTCCGGCATGTTCGTCGCCTCCGAGCACATCGTCGCCCTCACCGATCGGCGGGCCGGTGACCCGGAGCGGGAGGTCGCCGCCGCCGCATGGGACCTCGCCGTCGCGACGGCCACGCCCGAGGAGGCCATGCGGGTGGGCTTCAGCGCCTCTACCCGCGGCAACCACGAGGTCGCGGCGGCGGCATGGTCGCGGGCCAGCGCGTCGGGGCATGCCGAGGCGGCGCCGTTGGCGGCGCTGAACCTCGGGATGCTGCGCAAGCGGCTGGGAGACACCGACGGGGCGGTGGCCGCGCTCGAGCGGGCCAGCACGTCCGGGCACCCCCACGCGGCGCCGTGGGCCGGGGTCGGCCTCGGGATGCTGCGCAAGCACCTGGGCGATGCGGAGGGCGCGGCGGCGGCGCTCGAGCAGGCCGCCGCGTCCGGCCACCCCGACGCCGCGCCGCTGGCCAGCCTCAACCTCCGGCTGCTGCGCAACCGGCTGGGAAACGGGCGGGCGGCGCCCAGGGGCGCCACCGAGGTGGTCAGGCTGGTCGCCCAGGGGGACGTCGCGGCCGCCCGGCGGGCCTGCGAGCGGGTGATCGCCTCCGGTCATCCCGACGAGGCGCCCAGGGCGGCGGTCGAGCTGGGGGCGCTGCTGGCGATGCAGGGGGACGTCGACGGCGCCCGGGTCGCCTTCGAGTACGCCGCCGACTCGCGCCATCCCGACCATGCGCCGTGGGCGGTCATCGGCATGGGCGTGCTGCTGACCCGTCTGGGGGACCCCGCCTACGCCAGGCGCGCCTACCAGAGCGTCGTGGAGTCCGGTCATCCTCAGGCGGCGCTGGTGGCGGCCAGCAACCTGGAGCTCCTCGGGGAGGACGGGTGACCTTCGGCGACGTCGCAACCGGAAGTGGAGGGACGACCTGATGGGACTGCCAGCCGAGACCGGCCGCGAGTTCTGGCGCGGCGTGCTCGTCGCCGGGGGGTTCACCGCGATCCCGCGGTGGACCCTGGAGCCGGCGACGGGCGTCGCCGAGCACGAGGCGACGATCCGCGACGACCTTGTCGCGGCGTTGCGTCGGCTGGTCGACGAGCTGGCGGTCCCGCTCAGCTCGGTGCTCCTGGCCGCGCACGCCAAGGTGCTCGCCATGCTGTCCGGCGAGCGCGAGGTCGTGACCGGCTACGTCGCCGTGGCGGGCAGGCGGCCGTTGCCCTGCCGGCTGACGACCGGGCCGGACTCGTGGCGGACGGTGCTGCTGGACGCCCATCGAGTCGAGTCGGAGCTCCTGTCGCACCAGGACTTCCCGGTCGACGAGCTCGGCCGCGAGCTGGGCCTGACCGAGCCGTTGTTCGAGACGGTCTTCGACCCGACCGGCGACGGCGGCGAGCTCGCCGAGGACACCGCGCTTCGGGTGGGAGCCTCGCGGCGCGGCGGCCAGGTGACGCTGCGCCTGCGCTACCGGACCGACGTGCTCGACGCCGACTGCGCCGCCAGGATCGCCGGCTACCACCTCACCGCGCTGGCGCTGATCGCCGCCGATCCGGACGCCCAGCACCGGCGGCAGAGCCTGCTCTCCGCCGACGAGCTCCACCTCCAGCTCGAAGGCCTCGCAGGACCCCGCCTGGAGCTGCCGGACCGCAGGGTGCACGAGCTGTTCGAGCAGCGGGTCGAGGCGCACCCGGACGCCGTCGCGGCCGAGCACGCCGGCCGGCGGTGGACCTACCGCGAGCTCAACGCCCGCGCCAACCGGCTGGGACGAGCGCTGCTGGCGCGGGGGCTGGGCCGCGAGGGCGTCGTCGCGGTGGTGACCGAGCGCAACCTGGACTGGATGGCCGCGGTCCTCGCGATCTTCAAGGCCGGCGGCGTGTACCTGCCCATCGAGCCCCAGTTCCCGGCCGGACGCGTCGCGGCCGCCCTCTCCCGCGCCCAGTGCCGGCTCGTGGTGACCGAGCGCGGCAGCACCACCTCGCTCGACCAGGCCCTCGACACCTTGCCCGGAGTCCAGACGCTGTTGGTCGACGCGGCCTACGAGGAGGACCACGCCGAGGGGGATCTCGGCGTCGCCGTCGCGCCGGACCAGCTCGCCTACATCCTCTTCACCTCAGGCTCCACCGGGGAGCCCAAGGGCGCGATGTGCGAGCACGAGGGCATGCTCAACCACATCTACGCCAAGATCGCCGACCTGGAGATCGGCGAGGGGGAGGTGGTCCCCCAGACCGGTCCACAGTGCTTCGACATCTCGGTCTGGCAGCTGGTCGCCGCGCTCCTGGTCGGTGGCCGGACGCTCCTGGTCGAGCAGGAGGCGATCCTGGACGTCGAGCGGTTCGTCGACACGATCGTCGACGGCCGGGCCGGCGTGCTCCAGGTGGTGCCGTCCTACCTCGACGTCGTCCTGTCCCATCTGGAGCAGCACCCCCGCGAGCTGCCGGACCTGCATTCGGTGTCGCCCACCGGCGATTTCGTAAAGAAGGAGCTGGTGCAACGCTGGTTCGCCGCCCAGCCCAAGATCAGGCTGGTCAACACCTACGGGCTGACCGAGACCTCGGACGACGCCGTCCACGAGGTCATGGACCGGGTGCCGGACCGCGAGCGGGTCCCGCTCGGCCGCCCGATCAACAACGTGCGCGTCTACGTGGTCGACGAGCAGCTGGCGCCGGTGCCCCTGGGCGCCCCCGGCGTGATCGTCTTCTCCGGGGTCTGCGCCGGCCGCGGCTACATCAACGACCCCGAGCGCACCCGCCAGGTGTTCATGGCCGATCCGCACCACCAGGGTCAGCGGCTCTGCCGGAGCGGCGACTATGGCCGCTGGCAGCCGGAGGGCAAGCTGGAGTTCCTCGGCCGACGGGACAACCAGGTCAAGATCCGCGGCTTCCGGATCGAGATCGGCGAGATCGAGAACGCCCTGTTGCGGGTGCCAGGTGTCCGCGACGGCGTCGTGGTGGTCGCCGAGGGGGCCGACCGGAGCAGGCGCCTGGTGGCCTACTACTCCGGCCAGCGGCCACTCGAGGTCGACGTCGTGCGTGACCGGCTGGCCGAGACGCTGCCCGGGTACATGGTCCCATCGGCCTTCCACTGGCGGGAAGGCCTCCCGCTGACCCCCAACGGCAAGATCGACCGGACGACCCTGACGGCGCTCGCCGGAGAGCCCGACCTCGTCGAGGGGGACCATGCCGCGCCGATCAGCCCGACCGAGCAGCGGCTGGCGGCCGCATGGGCGACGGTGCTCGGCATCCCCCAGGACCAGATCGGCCGCCGGGACCACTTCTTCGACCGGGGCGGCACCTCGCTGTCGGCGGTGCGGCTGGCGATCACCCTGGACCGCGCCGTGTCCCTGAAGGACGTCACCCGTCACCCGGTCCTCGCCGATCTGGCCGAGCTGGTCGACGGCAGGTCCGAGCCGCGCGCCGGGCTGTCGGCGCCATCCCCGAGTAGCGACTGACAGGAGGTCGAGATGTCGTACCCGTCCCCGGCGTTCCCGGTCGAGGTGGCCCTGGACGCCGGCAAGCCTCCGGTGCTGCGGGCCGAAGCCACCGGCGACGCGCCGAGCTGGGCGGCCGAGCACCGGGAGGCGCTGCGCGGCGTGGTCGCCGAGCACGGGTCGGTCCTGGTCCGCGGCCTCGGGCTGCGGGACGCGGCCGAGGTCGGTGCCGTCTCCCGGCGGCTGGCCACCGGCCTGATGAGCGAGCGGGAGGCGTTCGCGTCCCGGCGGAGCTACGACGACGGCGTCTACTCGGCGACGAAGTGGCCGCCGAACCAGCCGATGTGCATGCACCACGAGCTGAGCTACACGCTCGAGTTCCCCGGCCTGCTGCTGTTCGCGTGCCTGAGCGCACCGAGCGCCGGCGGGGCGACCGCGGTGGCCGACTCGCCGACCGTGCTCGACGCGCTGCCCACCGAGCTGGTCGCGCGCTTCGAGCGGGAGGGCTGGCTGCTCACCCGCAACTACAACGACGAGATCGGGGCGTCCTTCGCCGAGGCGTTCGGCACCGAGGATCGTGGCGCCGTCGAGCGCTACTGCCGCGCCAACGGGATCGAGCTCGAGTGGCAACCCGACGGTGGACTGCGCACCAGGCAGCGCCGCAGCGCCGTGGTGCGGCACCCGGTCACCGGCCAGCGGTGCTGGTTCAACCAGATCCCGTTCCTCAACGAGTGGACGATCGCCTCCGAGATCCGCGAGTACCTGGTGGACGTCTACGGCGCCGAGGGGTTGCCGTTCAACACCAGCTTCGGGAACGGCGACCCCATCGGCGAGGACGTCGTGGAGCTGCTCAACCAGGTCTACGAGGCCAACACCGCCCGCGAGCCGTGGCAGGCCGGTGACCTGCTGCTGGTCGACAACGTCCGCACCGCGCACGCCAGGGAGGCCTTCGAGGGGCCCCGCGAGGTGCTGGTGGCGATGGCCGACGCGGTGCGCCTGGCCGACTGCTCGCCGACCGTCGAGGTGACCGCCGGATGACCGTCACCGCGCCACCGTTCGCGGTGGTCTCCGGTGCCCAGGTCCAGGACGCGCTGGAGGGGCGCGAGAAGCAGGTCGTGGAGCTGGTCGAGGCCACCTACCGGCTGCACGGCGCCGGCGCCTCGGTCAACCCGCCCTCCCACTTCCTGCGGTTCCCCGACCGCCCGACCGCCCGGATCATCGCGCTCCCCGCCTCCATCGGCGGGCAGGTGCGGGTCGACGGCCTGAAGTGGATCTCCAGCTTCCCGGAGAACGTGGCCGCCGGCATCCCGAGGGCCTCAGCCGTGCTGATCCTCAACGACCACGACACCGGCTACCCCTTCGCCTGCCTGGAGAGCTCGATCATCAGCGCCACCAGGACGGCGGCGTCGGCGGCGTTGGCGGCCGACTGGCTGAGCCGCGGCCGGGAGCGCCCGACCCGCGTCGGGTTCTTCGGGGTGGGCCTGATCGCCCGCTACATCCACACCTTCCTGGCCGGCACCGGCTGGTCGTTCGATGCGATCGGGGTGCACGACCTGTCCGCCGACAGCGCGGCCGGCTTCTGCGGGTACCTGGAGCGGTCGGGCACCGCCGGCCGGATCACCGTCCACGACGGCGCCGAGCAGCTGCTCCGCGCCAGCGACCTGGTGGTCTTCGCCACCGTCGCCGGTCAGCCGCATGTCAGCGACCTGTCGTGGTTCGGACACGACCCGTTGGTGCTGCACGTGTCGCTGCGCGACCTCGCGCCCGAGATCGTGCTGGCCTCCACCAACATCGTCGACGACGTCGAGCATTGCCTGAAGGCCGACACCTCGCCCCATCTGGCCGAGCAGCTCAGCGGCAACCGGGACTTCCTGCACGGCACACTGGACGACGTGATGGCCGGGCGGGTGACGCTGCCGGCCGGCCGGCCGCTGGTGTTCTCGCCCTTCGGCCTCGGCGTGCTCGACCTCGCGGTGGGCAAGTACGTCTACGACGAGGTGGTCCGCTCCGGCGAGCTGCGCGTCGTGGACGGCTTCTTCTCCGAGCTGGGCCGGTACGGACGTGGGTAGCGTGACCGGGTCGGTCGACCTGGCGGGTTGCGCGTGGCTGGGGTACGACTACGGCCCTTCGCTGCTGCCGCGGGACCAGCCAGGCTCGCTCACGATGTGGCGCTACCGGGAGCTGCTTCCCGTTCCCGACGGTCCGGTGCGGTACCCGGTGCCGATCGGGGGCACGCCGCTGCTGCCCACGCCCGCCCTCAGACACAGGTTGGGCGCGCCCCGGCTGTGGATCAAGGACGAGACGCGCAACCCGACCGCGTCCAACAAGGACCGCGCCACCGCGCTGGTGATCGAGGACGGGCTGCGGCGCGGGGTGGGCACCATCACCACCGCCTCCACCGGCAACGCGGCCGTGGCCACCGCCTTCGGCGCGGCGGCGGCCGGGATGCGGGCCGTCATCTTCGTGTCCACCGCCTGCCAGCCGGAGAAGCTGGCGCTCATGACCCAGGCCGGCGCCTGGGTCTTCCAGGTGCCCGAGGGCTACGCGGCCGCGGTCGACCTCTCCCGGGCCGCCGCCCGCGCGTTCGGCTGGCTCGACCGCAACACCGGCGCCAACCCGTACACCATCGAGGCCAAGAAGACCGTGGCCTTCGAGGTGTGGGAGCAGCTCGGCCGCCGGGTCCCCGACCTGATGATCGTCCCGGTCGGCGACGGCCCAACGTTGGTGGCCCTGGACAAGGGCTTCGCCGAGCTCGTCAGCTGCGGCCTGGCCGAGCGGCAGCCGCGCCTGGTCGGGGTGCAGGCCGAGCGCTGCCAGCCGTTGACCCGGGCCTGGCTCGGGGCGCCCGCCGGGCCGGCGGAGCTGGATCCCGCGGCCACGGTCGCCGACGGCATCGCGGTGGTGCGCCCGGCCATCGGTGACGCCGTGCTGGAGGCGGTGCGCCGAGGCGGCGGGGGGATGGTGGCGGCCGGCGACGACCAGCTGCTCGGCGCGGTCGCGGCCCTCGCGCGCTGGGCGGGCGTGGGCGCCGAACCCGCCGGGGCGGCGTCCCTGGCCGGGCTGGAGCGGGCCGTGGAGCGCGGGCTGGCGGCCCGGTCGGAGACCGTGGTGCTGCTGGTCACCGGCCGGGAGGTGAAGGTGGGCGGGGCGCCGACCGACCTGGGCCGGGTCGCGGTCGTGGAGCGGCTCGACGAGGTCGAGCGGGTGCTGGCGGGCGGTCGCTGACGGTCACCCGGCCGTCAGCAGCTGCTCCGCGGATCGCTCCTGGACGACGACGGGTCGGGGGCTGAGCACGGCGACGGCGCCGACGTACCCGAGCTCAGGGCCGAGGTCGCGGAGCTGCGCGGCGAGCCCCCCCGGTCGTGGGTAGCCGAGCACACGTGGCGGCGTCCCCGGCGGGGAGACCACCACCTCGCCCAGCGGCACCGTGACCCCGTCCCCGGTGGCCTTGACCAGCGCCTCCTTCCGGGTCCAGTAGGTGAAGAAGTCACGGGCGACGGCGACGTGCCTGGCTTCGGACTCGGCCAGCACGAGCGGCGAGAGCTCCTGGACGGAGCCGTCATCGACCTGCTGCACGTCGACGCCGACCTCGCCGGCGTTGCTCACGGCGACGGCCACCGTCGCGCCGGAGTGCGAGATGGAGACGTGCAGGCCGGTCCCTGGGAGGCGCGGTCGGCCGTGGTGCCGGCCGCAGCTCGGACATGTCCGGTCGACCACCACGCGGGCCGCAGATCCCGAGGTGAGCGGGGCCGCCACGAGGCGGAGGAGCGCCGCCGCCACCGTGTACTGCGCCCGATGCCCTGGGTCCCACAGGCCGGCGCGACGGGCACGCTCGCCGTCGCCCAGGATGTCGGCATGCCACGGCCGTATCCAGGCTGTGCTGGCCCACCACACTTGGCACGACCCAGGCTCCATGGACCACCACGATGGATGCGCGACGCTCGGGACCAGCCTATCGCGCGGATGGCCGCTCGCGGGGGTGTTGTCCAGCCGGCCTAGAATCGCGGTATGACCGTCCCGACCAGCCCGAGGCCCAAGCCTGAGGCGATCCCCGACCATCCCGGCGTGTACCTGTTCCGCGACCGGGACGGGCGGGTGATCTATGTCGGCAAGGCGATCTCGCTGCGCAAGCGGACCGCCAGCTACTTCCAGCCGATGCGCAACCTGCACCCGCGCACCGCGGCCATGGTCGAGGCCTCGGCGTCGCTCGAGTGGATGCTCGTCCAGAGCGAGGTCGAGGCCCTCCAGCTCGAGTACAACCTGATCAAGCAGCACCGGCCCCGCTACAACGTCCGCTACCGCGACGACAAGTCGTACCCGTGGCTGGCCGTGCCCCTGGCCGACGAGATCCCCCGGCCGCGGGTCGAGCGGGGGCCCAAGCGCAAGGGCACCAGGTACTTCGGGCCCTACGCGCACGCCTACGCGATCCGGGAGACCCTCGACCTGCTGCTGCGCACCTTCCCGATGCGGACCTGCTCCAAGGGGGTGTTCGAGCGGCACCGGCGCCTGGGCCGGCCCTGCATCCTGTACGACATCCACAAGTGCTCGGGGCCGTGCGTCGGCAAGGTCTCGCCCGAGGAGCACCGCGAGATCGTCGAGGACTTCGTGACCTTCATGGACGGGCGCACCCGGCCGACCCTGCAGCGCCTGGAGGCCGAGATGCGCCAGGCCGCCGAGCAGCTCAACTTCGAGCTGGCGGCCCGCCTGCGCGACCAGCTGGGCAGCGTCCGCAAGGCCATGGAGCGCCAGCAGATGGTGTCCTCCACCCCCGAGGACTTCGACATCGCCGCCTTCGCCGAGGACGACCTGGAGGCGGCGGTGCAGGTGTTCTACGTCCGCCGCGGCCGGGTCGTGGGCCGGCGCGGGTTCGCGGTCGACAAGGTCGAGGCCCTCGACACCCCGGCCCTGGCCGCGACCTTCGTGCAGCAGCTCTACGGCGACCGGGCCGACGAGGTCCCCCGCGAGGTCTTCCTGCCGGTCGAGCCCGAGGGGGCCGAGGCGCTGCGGGCCTGGCTGGCCGGGCTGCGGGGCCGGCCGGTCGACTTCCGGGTGCCCCGCCGGGGGGAGAAGCGGGCCCTGCTGGAGACGGTCGCGGCCAACGCCCGCGAGGCCTTCGCCACCCACAAGCTCAAGCGGGCCAGCGACTTCGACGCCCGGGCCCGCGGCCTCAAGGAGCTCCAGGAGGCCCTCGACCTGCCCGAGGCCCCGCTGCGGATCGAGTGCTACGACATCTCCAACCTCCAGGGCAGCCAGGTCGTGGGCTCGATGGTGGTGTTCGAGGACGGCCTGCCCCGCAAGAGCGAGTACCGCCGCTTCGAGATCCGCTCGGTCGAGGGCCAGGACGACGTCGCCTCCCTACGCGAGGTCCTGACCCGCCGCCTGGCCCGCCTGGCCACCGAGCGCGACCAGCCCGAGGACGAGACCGGCCGCAGGAAGAAGTTCGCCTACCCGCCCAACCTGATCGTGGTCGACGGGGGCCGGCCCCAGCTGGCGGCCGCCCTGGAGGCGGTGCGGGCCTCGGCCAGCCCCGACCTGGCCGTGGTGTCGCTGGCCAAGCGGATGGAGGAGGTGTACCTGCCCGGCTCCCCCGACCCGGTGGTCGTGCCCCGGACCAGCGAGGCCCTGTACCTGCTGCAGCGGGTCCGGGACGAGGCCCACCGCTTCGCCATCGCCTACCACCGCAAGCTGCGCGACCGGTCCATGACCCGCAGCGTGCTCGACGGCATCCCCGGGGTGGGGGAGACCCGCCGCCGCCAGCTGGTGCGCCACTTCGGCTCGGCCCGCAAGGCCGCCCAGGCCAGCCTGGAGGAGCTGGAGGAGGTCCCCGGCCTCGGCCCCCAGCTTGCTAAGGTGGTCTACGACCATCTGCACGGCCGGGGGGCTGCCCGAGCATGACCCAGGAGCTGCGGACCGAGGACCGCCTGCGCGCCGCCGCGGTGGAGTTCGTGGTCATCACCGGGCTGTCGGGGGCCGGCCGCTCGGAGGCGGCCAAGGTGCTGGAGGACCTCGGCTACTTCGTGATCGACAACCTGCCCCCGTCGCTGATCGGGCGGGTGGCCGAGCTGGCCATGGTGGGCCGCGACCGGACCCGGGTGGCCCTGGTCCTGGACGCCCGTGGCGGCGCCTTCACCGCCGACGAGTCCGAGCTGTCGGCCGCCCTCGACCAGCTCCGGGCCAGGGACATCAACCTCCGCGTGGTGTTCCTGGAGGCCTCCGACGAGGTCCTGATCCGCCGCTTCGAGGCCACCCGGCGCCGCCACCCGGTGGCCGGCGAGCGGGTCGCCGAGTCGATCGCCCTGGAGCGTGACCTGCTGCGCGAGCTGCGCGCCGACGCCGACCTGGTGGTCGACACCAGCGACCTGAACGTGCACGAGCTGCGGGCCAAGATCCTGGCCGCGTTCGCCGGCGAGGCCGACGGCATGCTGGTCACCGTGGCCTCCTTCGGCTTCAAGTACGGCCTGCCCCTGGACGCCGACATGGTCCTGGACGTCCGCTTCCTGCCCAACCCGTACTGGGTGCCGGAGCTGCGCCCCCTGCCCGGCACCGACCCGGCGGTGCGCGGCTATGTGCTCGCCCAGGACGCCACCGGCCTGTTCCTGGCCCGGCTGGAGGCGCTGCTGGAGACCGCCCTGCCCGGCTACGTCCAGGAGGGCAAGCACTACCTGACCGTGGCCATCGGCTGCACCGGCGGCAAGCACCGCAGCGTGGTCCTGGCCGAGGAGCTGGCCGGCTGGCTGACCGACAAGGGCTACCGGGCCCACGTCGCCCACCGGGACGTGGAGCGCGAGTGAGGGTCGTGGCGCTCGGCGGCGGCCGCGGCCTGGCCGTCACCCTGACCGCCCTGCGGCTGATCG
>Ga0307296_10000855_pt1 | contig 14891 bp, 17 predicted proteins | sample ER_DNA_153_FD_194467 | JGI IMG/M metagenome (GOLD analysis project Ga0307296, IMG submission 194467) | Bulk soil microbial communities from the East River watershed near Crested Butte, Colorado, United States - ER_DNA_153 | ecosystem: Environmental > Terrestrial > Soil > Floodplain | place... | reverse complement strand
CCCCTCTCGACCGGGGTCTGGATCGTCGTCCACGTGGACACGGTCCGCACGTTCGCCCAGCAGTACCGTCCGTGAGGCCACGGTCCCGGCCAGCATCCGCGTGGGGAAGCTGGCCGGGATTGGCTTCGAGTAGGGACTACCTAGTGCCCGTGATGCACGCGGGGTGCAAGCTTTTGCGAGAACCAGGTGGCGGTCGTGTCCATCACGTCCTCGGCCTGCGTCTGATCGGCGTCGAGGACGTGGTAGATGTGATCGGCGCCGGGAACGACGTGCAACGTCTCGTCGAAAGAGCCGGCCGCGTAGAGCTCGTCCTTCGTCTGCGGCCAGAGCACATCCTCGCTGCCGTCGATGCCGAGCAGCGGGCCCTGGTAGTTGGCGATGTCCTGCAGCGGGTGCGAGTTCTTGATCGTCTCGAACCAGGCGAGCGAGAACGTCCACGTCCTGAAGCCGAGATCGACTGTCACCTGCCCGTTCTGCTGCGCCTCTTGGTACGCCTCGGGGCCGAAGGTGTTGACGGCCGTCGAGCCGTCCTCGACCCAGGTCGACCAGGTCGTGAGCGCCTTCACCCGCGCATCGGTGCCGGCGACCGTCGCGGCGACCCGGCCCCCCTGGGAGAAGCCGACCAGGCCGAGCGCGTCCGCGTCAACGTGCCGGTTGTCGCTCAACCAGGTGAGCGCTGTCTTCGCGTCTGCAACTTCCTCGCTGTAGGTGAAGGCGGTCTGTGGCAACGTCGAGTCTCCGGAACCGGCGAAGTCGATTCGCAGCGAGGCGTAGCCGAGCCTGCCGAGCTTCTGCGCGAGGCGCAGGTACATGTTGCCGACCTCGTCCTTCTGCGAGGCCGTCCCATGCAAAAGCAGCACGGCCGGATAGTGAGCGTGGGCGCCGCCCGCGCGCGGGGTCGTGAACGTGCCGGGGATTGTGTAGCCGTTCGCCTGGATCTCGACGTGGCGCTCGATGCAGCAGGCGTGCGAGCCCTTGCCGTGGTGGGCTTTCTTGCTCCGTGTCCCGGCACCCGCCTGAGCGGAACCTACGATCGCAACAAGAGCCGCGACCAGCGCAAGCCAACCGACGACGCGCGAAACTGTCCTCATAACTCCCCCTCGTCCGAGTTGATTCCCTGGCGTCTCACCCCCGAGGTTGCGCCAAGACTGGAAGTCCCGATGATAGGGGCAAGAGTCTCTTGCCGCGCCAGCAAGTCCGGCGGAGCGACTACGCCAAAACAAGCTTGAGAGTCTGGCCTGAAAGCTGGCCCTCCAGTGCAAGCGCCGCGACAGTTCGCCTGCCCAGCCGTACTCGAGTCATTACACTTGGTCTTGGCGTCCGGGGCGTTCGACGGTAAGGCCCGGGTCTTCCGCCAGAGACCTACCCCCTAGGTCCGCCCCGGATGCGTCTCGTATCTGAGCATCAGTTCAGCTCGAACTCCCGGGCGGCGCAGTTCGGGTAGTCACAGGTGGCGTTCAGACGTTGCCCGCTCTTGAGCCGCCAGCAGACCTTGCAGGCCAACGACTCGCCAAGCGGCTTGACGCGCAACGTCAGATCGGCAACGTGGCTGTAGTGCCATACTTTTCCCTCTCGTGACTACCGCCGCAGGTACGTAAGCACGGCGAGCACGCGGCGATTGTCCTCAGGCGCCTCTTTGATCCCGAGCTTCTGGAATGCCCCGCGGATGTGCGTCTCGACCGTCTTCGGGCTGAGCCAGAGCGCCCTGCCGATGCCATGGTTCGAGCGGCCCTCGGCCATGAGTCCGAGGATCTCGCGCTCGCGCGGCGTGAGGTCCGCGACGGGATCGCCTCGTCGTCGCCGCGCGAGCAACTCCTCGACGACGGCCCTGTCGATGACGCACTCACCCGCCGCGACCCGATCCGCCGCGTCGAGCAGTTGCTCAATGCGGCCGACGCGTTCCTTCATCAGGTAGCCGACCTTTTCGGGCTTCTCTTCGACGAGTCGCAGCGCGTACTCGGGCTCGAGGTGATGAGAGAGGACGAGGACCGCCGTCGTGGGGTAGCGCGAGCGGATATCACTGGCCGCGCGCAGCCCTTCGTCGGTGTGCGTCGGCGGCATGCGGATGTCGACCAGGGCGACATCCGGACCCATGTCGCGCACGCTCGTTAGCAGTGCCTCGGCGTCTCCGACCTGGTCGACGACCTCGACGCCGTGCTCGATCAGTAGCCGAGCGACCCCCTCGCGGACGAGCGGTGCATCGTCGGCGATTACGACCCGCATGGGATGGAGGCGCGAACGGTCGTGCCTCGAGCGGCCTCGCTCTCGAGGGTCAGCGTCGCGTCGAGCGCCTCGAGTCGGTCGCGGAGTCCAGCCAGGCCCGAGCCAGGCGTAACGTGAGCACCGCCGATTCCGTCGTCCATCACCGCAACCTGAAGCGCCGCTGTTTCCCGTTCGAGTAGCACCGACGCCTCGGTTGCCGAGGCGTGTTTCACGACATTCGTGAGCGCCTCCGAGACGACGAAGTAGGCGGCGAGCTCGATCGGATCCGACAGACGTCCTCCCACCGTGCCGTGCACCGTCACCGGCAGCGGTGCTCGTCGTGCGAGCGCCTCCACGGCCGCTTCGAGACCCTCGTCCCTGAGCAGCGCCGGGTGGATTCCCCGTGCCAGCTCGCGGAGCTCGACAAGCGCTCCCTCGACGTCGTCCTGTGCGCGCGAGAGGACATCCGCTGCGGCCGGATCGGCGCGAGCTGCTTCGAGGCCAAGCGCGACTGAAAGGGTCACGAGGCGCTGCTGCGCTCCGTCGTGGAGGTTGCGTTCGATCCGGCGCCGCTCGGCGTCGGCAGCGGTGACGATCCGGCCGCGCGACGCGAGCACCTCTGCGAGCTGAGAACGCACTTCGGCAGCCAGCCGCTCGTTCTCGAGCACCAGTCCGGCGGTGGCTCTGACCGACTCCACCAGGGCCGGCTCGTCGAGCAAGGCCGGATCGTGAACGAGCGCGGCGATCTCCTCGCCGCCTGCGGTCACCGCGGTTACGGTCCGATCCGTTCCGTCGGGCAGTGAGACCGGTCGTCCGGTCGCGTCGACGGAGCGGCCGTCGGCCAGCCGGTACACAACCTCGAGCGTCGGATCGCCGAGCGCCCGCGCGAGACGCTCGCGCATGCCTCCCGCCCCCGTCGGCAGTTCGACGACGAGCTCGGACAGCTCGGGCCTCCGCAGGCGCGACCACACAATCCCCGCGACGATGCCCAACGGCATTGAGACGGCGACCGCTCGGACGATCGTCTCGAGGGCTGAGCTGACCGAGTCGGTCGCAATCACCCAACCAAGGCAAAAGACGGCGCTCGATGCGGTGACGGCCGCGGCGACGAGCAGTGGTCCCTGCGCGCGTCGTGCCGGCCCACCTAGGACGCGGAATCGCCGCACCACGAGGACTAGCACGACCAGGCCGACGACGATCGCGGTGATCTCCTGCGTTCGATCGACGGTGTGCGCGACGGTCTCCTGCGGCGCGAGACCGAGGACGTCATGCGTGTTCGGATCGACGAACGCGCCGACGAGCTGACCGCCGAGCGTCGCTACGTACGCTCCGGAGATCGCGATCTGGGCTACGCGCGACCACGGGCGCCCGCCCGGAAAGGCGAGGGCAAGGTGAACGAGTAGCGCCGCCCACAGACCCTCGAGGAGGAAGCCGAGCGTCCACAAGGCATTCGAGGTGGCCCACACGAGATCTGCGCCCAGGACTGCGAAGCTTGCCGTAGCTAGCAGCCATCCTGCTCGACGCCAGCGCGGCCGCTCGCCCACCGCGAGCGCAGCCGCCACCAGGGCCCACGAAAGAGCGAGGTCCGCGGCGACTCGCATCCCGGAGACGTGACCGTGGAGGCCGAGCCGACCGACTGCGAGGCCCGCAGCGACGACGACCGGTAGGAGAAGCACCGGGTCGCCCCTTACGTTCCGGCTCCGCGATGCTCTGAGAGCTGTAGAGGCCATCACTCCAGAAGCGCGGCGAACGCCGCCGCCGAGAGCTTCGACTTCGAGATGAAGCCGCGCGCGCCGCACGCCGCGACCCTTCGCCCGTAGTCGTCTGCCTGCCGGGACGAGATGAGGACGACCGCGGGCCCGTCCCCGGCTGCGAGTTCCGTCGCGACCGCGAAGCCGTCGCGGTCGGGGAGCTGCACGTCGAGGAGTACCGCGTCCGGCGCATCGGCTGCGACCGCATCAAGGGCTTCCGCAGCGTCCGCCGCCTCGCCGGAGACCACGTAGCCGGCGCGTTCCAGCAGCTCCCGCGCGACAGCGCGAAACGACTGATGGTCGTCGACGATCAACACGCGTGTGCCCACAGTCGTGATCGTCGCACACCTGTCCCTGAAGCTTCCCAGGGTTTTCCCTGGAATGCGTCGGATTCGGTGGAATCTCAGGGCGTTCCGGTTGATGATGCACGGCGTGACCTCCGGTCTGGCGCCTGCACGCATATCGGCGTATCGCCGAATCCGCCTGGCGGTCGTCGCGGCGTCCGTTGTGGCCGCGATCGTGGGCTCCGTCTTGCTTGCAACCCATCGCTCCAGCGAGCAGGTTCGTGTCCAGAGGGGCTCGATCCTCGCGCCCGCACTGCCGGAAGGCGGCAAGGTGGTCGCTCGGATTCGCGTGGGGCGCGGTGGGCTCCCGGTGAGGGGAGGCGGAGCCTTGGCCGTCGGTGAGGGCGCTGTCTGGGCCATGAGCAACTCCCAGGCGACGCTCATGCGGATCGACCCGGCGCGGAACGCAGTCGTCGCGAGAATCAAGGTCGCTCCCCCGGAAACGGTTGCCGCCGGCGACGGCGCCGTTTGGCTCTCCAATCCGTCCGACGACACGGTCACTCGCATCGACCCCCCAACGAACAAGGTCACCGCGACCATCCATGTCGGCCCGAGTCCAGAGGGGATCGCCGTGTCGCCGGGAGCCGTCTGGGTCGCGACCGCGGGCGGCCCCAGCGTCTCACGGATCGATCCCGCGACGAATCGAGTCGTGGCGACCATCCGCGTCGGACCGAAGCGCGCCTGTTGCGCGGAGCACATGAGCGTGATCGCGTCGCGCCGCGCCGTCTGGGTGGCTGTCCCGTACGGGAACAGGCTCGTGCGCATCGATCCGGCAACGAACCGCGTGGTTGCGACCGCGGCGCTCGACTATGAACCGTGCGGATACCTCGCTGCCGACAGGACCGGCGTTTGGTCGTCCGCCTGCGGCGCCGGGGTGGTGGCGCGGGTCGACGCTCGCACGCACGAACTCACGGCCCGGGTTGCCGAGGTGCAACCAGTGGGCCTCGAAGTCGCCTTCGGCTCCGTCTGGGTTGCCGATTCCGGCTCCGGGAACGTCGATCAAATCGACCCGCGTACGGGTCGGCTCGCGGCGAGGTTGCACGTCAGCGGCCTCATCGTGCGGCTCGGCGGCGCCTTCGGGTCGATCTGGGTCAATGACGACTTCGGTCGCGTGCTTCGGATCAAGCCGCAGCGCTGACCTCATTCGGCACTCAGGGCTTTCCCTCGACCTGCGCTCACCCCAGGGTGATCCCCGAAGTCGTGGGCTCCTACCGGTGCTTCGATCGTCGCGTGTCACACCAGCGAACGATCGAAGAGGAGGAATCATGAGCAGCATGATCGGGCCGACGATCGTGGGAGTTGCCGCGCTTGCCTGTGCCGCCGGAGCGATCGCAGGCCCGGACGGCAACGTCGGGCGCCAGGCCTCCGCGGTCGCCTCAGCTCCAGTCGTTGTCGCGGATCCGGCCATCGTTCGTCTCGGCGGGTCGGCGTCGGTGACCGTGCGCGGGCTCGCGGGCCGGCGGCTCGAGGTGCGGCTCGCCGGCGCCACGACGCCGGCTGGCGCCCCGCTCGGATGGAGGCCGCTCCGCCTCGCGGGCAAGGTCTGGCGTGGAAGCCTGCCGAACCCGGCTCTTCGCGGCATCTACCCGATCGAGGTGCGGGCCGGCGCCGGGCGACCAGTCGCGCGTTCGGCGAACTGGATGCTCCGTGTCTTCACAGCGGGGACGCTTTCCCGCCCCTCGTTCGGCACGCCCGAAGGCGTGGCGAAATGGTGGGTGCGGACAGCTACAGGCCATGCACGGTTGATGGCGCTCAGACGCTGGCCCCGGCCGGGCTTCGACTTGCGCGATCGGCGGCTCCACCAACTGCTCGTGGTCGCCTACTCGCCAGTCGGACACCCAGACGTCGACGACCGCCTCGGCATGTTCGTCACTGCCGTCCGCAACGGCTTCGACGGCCGCTGGCGCCTGCTCGAAGCCACGTTGCAGCCCTGAGCAAGTCGAGGAGGCTCGGCCCCGATTGCTGGACACGAGGCCGACTCTAGGAAGTGATGCCGGAGCGTGGGATGCTCTCGGACGGTGCAGAAATGCCCGACGGGCTAATCGGCCTCACGGTCGCGTCAGCGGCACCTGGCCCAAGCTGGACAGACATCGTCCAGGCCGGTGCAGCTGTGTTTGCGGCTGTCGGGGTCGTCGGTGGCCTCTTTTTTTCGGGCTACCAGATCCGCAAGGGGCGACAGGAGCAGGAGAAGGGAGTCCAGCTCCAGACGGCTCAGCACGCCCAGAGCCTCATGCAGCTCTTGATCGAGATCACGAGCGTCATGGTCGAACGTCCGTATCTCGCGCCTTACATCGTTAGCGACAAGGCAGCTCCAAAGGTGCGGGCGCGCCGGCACGACGAGGTGCTCGCGTACGCGCGGCTCTTCATGAGTTTCGGGGAGGCCGTCGGATGGCAGATCCGGGCCCACCAGATGACTGACGACGCGGCGTTTGCTTGGCGCACCTACTTCGAAGATCTCCACAAGACCAGTTCGACCGTTCGACGCGTCGTCGAGAGGGACACCAGCCTCTTGGCCCAAGAGACGCTTTGGCTCTTCGGCGTCGGGCCTGTCGAAGTGACTCCAGAGCTCTCGCCCGCGCTAGTGCACCTCATCAAGGTGGAGCAGGGCGAGGCCGAAGCGGACGGGTAGTCGCGAAGGCAATGGCGTTGGAGTGGCTCAGTCCAGCAGCCGCTTGACCGCGCCTGCGGCGAGTGCGGCGGCGGCGACCAGCGCCAGAAAGTCCAGCGGGGTCGAGATTCGCTTGAACGCGGCGCTGCGGTCGCGGACCTCGATGTAGCCGATTGGGGTGACGGCCACACCACCGCCCCCGCCTCCGCCCGAGCCTTCGTCGGCCTCGTGAGCTCCGGAGCCACCACCTCCACCGAACCCGAAGCGCGCCTTGGCAACCGGAATCACGGTCACGCCCTCGCGCTCCACGGGCTCGCCGAAAATCGTCGAGACCTGCGCCCGTTGTCCAACGGTCTCGCCAATCCGCTCCAGTAGTTCGCTTACTAGGTTCGAGCGTTTCTGTTCAGCCACGGCCATCACCGACTCCTTTCCCTGGTGTACGAACCATGGTGCCGGACCAGCAGCGGTGGATGTTGAGTCTCGCCGTCCTTGACGGCGAGACGCTGACGCGAAGAGGATGTCGGACATGAGAGCCACGGACGACGCTCGGGGAACGTGGGTCTTCGTGGCTGTCGGCGCCGTGATCGGGCTGGGGCTCGGCGTGCTTGTCAGCGTGGTCACCGACGTTCCTCTTGCGCCCGAGGCCGGCCTGGTGCTCGGCGCGCTCGGCGGGTGGCTGTTGCGTCGGCGCCGCGATTAGAAGCCGAGCGGCCGTGTTCCCGCGGCATCACCAGGGCCGCCTGGGACGCGCGACGAAAGGAGGCGGCCGCCCGGCTCCTGATTACACAGATGCGCCAAGTGGCACAAACCTGCGCTCGTGTGACCCCGCCTCGACAACCCGCGAGACTAGGGCACTCTCATCACCTCCGCGCCGCAGCCGAAGACGAGAGCTGCGTGGACGTCTCCCGGCTCGACTCCGGCCAGCGAGGGGTGCTCGAGGTCGACCTCGACGTCGTTCCAGCGCTCCAGACCGAGTGCGGCAGCGCCCTCGTCCGCGCCGCAGCAGAGCAGGGTCGAGACGGACAGGACGTTGCGCTTCCCGGCTCGGCGACGCGCCACGCCTTCCAGCTCGCGCAGCTCCTCGAGGGGGTCGATTCGCACGTTGGAGTCGGCGCCGATGCAGATCCCGATCCCGCGCTCGCAGAGCTCCTCCGCGGGCACGAAACCGTCGCCCAGGTTGGCCTCGGTCGTCGGGCAGACGCACACTCGAGCACCCACCTCCGCGAGGAGGTCGAGCTCGTGTGCGTCCGCGTGCGTTGCGTGGATGACGGTCGAATGCGGGCCGAGGCAGCCGGCCTCCGCGAGCAGCTCGATCGGTCGCAGCCCGTGCTCGGCGACGCACTCCTCGATCTCGCGCGGCTGCTCGTCGGCGTGAACATGTAGCGGCAGCGACTCGGCGGCCGCGTAGCGCCCGAGCTCCTCGAGCCACTCACGCGTGCAGGCGCGCACGGAGTGGGGGGCAAGGCCGACGCGCACGCCGGCCTCCCGGATGGACTCCAGCTGCGCCAGGTACTCGACGACGGAGCTCTGCCGGAACCGGTCGATGCCGCCGCGCTCGTAGGCGGCGAGTAGCAGGACGAGCTCGATTCCGGCCTCGGCGGCCGCCTCGACGGCCGCGTGCGCTTCGGCCAGGCCGAGGTAGTGAAACTCGCCCACAACGGCGTACCCGGCAGCAAGCATCTCCCGGTAGACGTCGACGTACCCGGCGCGAATCTGCTCCGCGGTCAGACTGCCGGCCAGGTCGAGCATCGCCTCGCGCCAGCCCCAGAAGTCGTCGCCCTCCGTGCGGCCGCGCAAGGCGCGCTGGAACGCGTGGCTGTGAGCGTTGACGAAGCCAGGCAGCGAGAGGTTCTCGGCCACCTCCGTATCCTTCCAGCATGGCCGCTCGCGCGATCCCGGCGCCGCTGGCGCAGATTCCGAACGCGCTCACCGTCGCGCGCCTGATTCTGATCCCGGTCTTCGTCGTGCTGCTTCTCAATGCCGACGGCGGGCACAGCTGGGCCGCGGCGATCGTCTTCGGCGTGGCGGGCGTGACCGACCAGGTCGACGGCTGGCTCGCGCGCCGCTGGCGGGTCGAGTCGAGCTTCGGCAAGATCGCAGACCCGCTCGCCGACCGGCTGATGATCGACGCGGCCGTGATCCTGCTCTGGCAGGCGGATCGCCTGCCCTGGATCGCCCTCGCGATCCCGGCACGTGACGTCGCGCTCGTTGCGGGGTACAAGCTCGTCGTGGGTCGCGGCTATGACTTCTCCGTCAATTTCGCCGGCAAGGCCGCGACGTGGCTGCTCTACGCCTCGCTCGGCTTCATCATGGTCACGCGGCAGGGAACCGAGTGGCCGCTCTGGATCTTCTGGGCGGGAGTCGTCCTCGCGGCGGTCGCGCTCATCGGGTACCTGTTCAAGGCTCGGCGGGAGGTGCGCAAGTGAAGGCCGTCGTGATGGCCGGGGGCGAGGGGACGCGGCTGCGCCCACTCACCTCGAACCAGCCGAAGCCGATGGTGCCGATCGTCGGCAAGCCGTGCATGGAGCACATCCTCGAGCTGCTCAAGCAGCACGGCCTCGAGGAGGTGATCGTGACCGTCGCGTTCATGCCGCAGGCGATCAGGAGCTACTTCGGCAACGGCGACAGCCTCGGCCTGGCGATCGAGTACTCGGTCGAGGAGTCCCCGCTCGGCACGGCCGGCTCGGTGCGCCTGGCGAGCGATCGGCTGGACGAGACCTTCCTCGTCATCTCCGGTGACGCGCTCTGCGACGTCCACCTGACCGACCTGATCCGCTTCCACCGTGAGCGCGGGGCCGCGGTCACGATCGGGCTCAAGTCGGTGCCGAACCCGCTTGAGTTCGGGATCGTGGTCACCGACGACAAGGGTCGCGTCGAGCGCTTCCTCGAGAAGCCGTCGTGGAGCCAGGTGTTCTCGGACACGATCAACACCGGCATCTACGTGCTCGAGCCGGAGGTGCTCCGCCACATTCCGACCGACGGGCCGTACGACTTCTCGAAGGAGCTCTTTCCGCTGCTGCTCGAGATGGGCCGGCCCATGTACGGCTACGTCTTCGAGGGCTACTGGCAGGACATCGGAAACCTCGACCAGTTCCGCCAGGCGAACTTCGACGCCCTGGACGAGCGCGTGGGCCTCGACATCCCCGGGATCCGGCTGCGGGGAAACGTCTGGCTCGGCGAAGGCGTCGAGGTGGACGACCTCGCTGCGATCGAGGGGCCCGCGTACCTCGGCAACTACTGCCGCGTCGCTCCAGACGCGTCGGTCGGGCCCTACTCGGTGCTCGGATCGAGCGTGACCCTGCTCGAGCGCGCCCGCACGGAGCGCTCGGTGATCGACGCCGCGACGCACATCGGCCGCAGCGCCCGGGTCGAGGGGGCGGTCGTGGGCCGCGCCTGCGACATCCGCGCGCATGCCCATGTGCAGGAGGGCGCCGCGATCGGCGACGAGGTCACGCTGGGCGCCCAGAGCGCGGTGCTGCCGCAGGTCCGGATCTACCCGTACAAGGAGGTCGAGACCGGCGCGCAGATCCACGAGAGCCTGATCTGGGAGTCGCGCGCCTCGTCGAACCTGTTCGGCAAGGACGGCGTCTCGGGGCTCGTCAACGTCGATCTCACGCCGGAGACCGCCGTTCGCCTCGCCACCGCGCTCGGCACTGCGCTGAAGCGGGGCGCGCGCGTCGTCGCCAGCCGCGAGTCGCCGGCCGCGTGCCGGATGATCAAGCGGGCGATGATCTCCGGGCTCAACTCGACCGGGGTGGATGTCGCCGACCTACGCGTGCTGCCGGCGGCGGTCAGCAGGCACCTCCTCAAGACCGAGGGCTACGACGCCGGCTTCCACGTCGGCGTCAGCTACGCCGACCCGGAGATGCTCGCGATCCGTTTCTACGAACAGCCGGGGATCCAGCTGACCGCCGAGCTGCAGAAGGAGATCGAGAAGCACTACACGCGGCTCGAGCTGCGGCGGTCAGCGTTCACCGAGGTCGGCAAGGTCAGCTACCCGGCCCGCGTCCGCGAGAGCTATGCGCAGGACCTGCTCTCGAGCCTGGACGTGGAGGCGATCCGCGCACGTGGCTTCCGGATCGTGATCGACTACGGCTACTCCGCCACCTCGTACGTGCTGCCGTTGCTCCTCGGGCCGCTCGGGATCGAGGCAGTCAGCGCGCACGGCTTCGCGGCGGACTCCGCGGAGCCGCACGGGGGGTTGCGCGAGGCCGTCGGCCAGGCAAAACGACTGGTGACTGCGATCGGCGCCGACCTCGGCGTCGCCTTCGACCGCGCGGGAGAGCGCCTGTTCATCATCGACGAGCAGGCGCGCGAGATCCCGGTCGAGCAGGCACTGCTGCTTTTCCTGCGCCTGATGGGCTCCGACGGCCGCCACGGCAAGCTCGCGTTCCCGATCACGGTCACGAGCCATGTCGAGGAGCTCGTCGCGGGCAGCGACCTCGAGGTGATCCGCACGCCTGCCTCGTTGGCCGAGCTGACCAAGACCGCGGCGCAGGACGGGGTCATCTTCGCCGGCGCCGTGGGTGGGGGATACGTCTTCCCTGAGTTCCTGCCCGCCTACGACGCCGTCGCCAGCCTCTGCAAGCTGCTCGAGCTGCTCGCACCGGTCGAGCGGCCGCTCTCCGAGCTCGTGGCCGAGCTTCCGGCGAGCACGCTCGTCCACCGGCAGGTCCCGTGCCCGTGGTCGCTGAAAGGCACCGTCATGCGCGTGCTCACCGAGCGGCTGCGCGACCGAGAGGTCGACCTGCTGGACGGGATCAAGGTCTCGGACGAGCGCGGGTGGGCGCAGGTCTTGCCCGACCCGGACGAGCCGCTGGTGCACGTCTACGCTGAGGGCGCGACCGAGGAAGCCTCGGTGGAGCTCGAAGAGGAGCTGCGCGGCCTCGTCGAGGAGATCATGCAGTCAGAGGGCGCGGAGGCACCGGCCGGAGCCTCAAGCTAAGGTTGACCCTTCGGTATCCTTCTGCTTGACTAGGAACGGCCCGCCACCGGACGAAAGGCTCATCACGTGGAAGCGTTTCCCGACCTCGCCTCGCTTTCGGACGACGACCTCAAGCAGCTGATCGACGAGCTGACGAAGGAAGAGCTGGAGGTGTCGTACCGGCGGCGCATGCTGCACGGCAAGATCGACCTGCTGCGCGCCGAGCTCCAGGCGCGGCTCCGTGAGACCGGGGGCAAGAGCATCCTCGAGCAGGTCGACGTCGACCGTCTCGCAGCCATCCTGGCCGGCAAGGCAGCCCCGCCCGCCAGCTAGCGCTGATGTCACACATCTACTGTCCGGAGTGCGGGTTCCAGAACCCGGAGGCCGCCAACTACTGCTCCAAGTGCGGCACCTTGCTGGTCAAGGAGGAGCCGGGCTCCGAGACGACGATGAGCTTCACGCCCGAGGAGGGCGAGGAAGACGTCACGCCGACGCTGGAGGAGCTCGGCGCCGAGGGACCGGCGCTCGTCATCCGCTCGGGCGGGGGCCGCGCGGGAGAGCACTTCGTGCCGAAGGGCGAGCGCACGTCGATCGGCCGCTCGCCCGACTGCGACGTCTTCCTCGACGACGTCACGGTCTCGCGCAAGCATGCCGTGCTCGTGCAGAAGGGCGACGAGTTCCTGATCGAGGACCAGGGGAGCCTGAACGGCACCTTCCTCAACCGCCATCGCATCGAGTCGGGCCGGCTGGAGAACGGCGACGAGCTCCAGATCGGCAAATACAAGCTGAGCTTCCTGGAGAAATGAGCACTGCAGAGGCCACAACGGCGGAGCGGCAGCGGCTGCTCACGATCGGAAACGTCTGCCGGCGGCTGCAGGCGGAGTTCCCGGACATCTCGATCTCGAAGATCCGCTACCTCGAGGACCAGGGGCTGCTCGCGCCGAGGCGGACGCAGAGCGGCTACCGGCTCTTCAGCGAGGACGACGTCGAGCGCCTCGAGACGATCCTGCGCCTGCAGCGCGACGAGTTCCTGCCGCTGCGCGTGATTCGCCAGGAGCTCGCCTCGCCGACGGGGACGGGCAAGGAACGCCGCCGCCGCCGTGGTGTCGGGCTCGCGGACCCCGACGACGAGCTCGACCTCGCGGAGCTCTGCGAGCGCGCGGCGATCGCGCCGGAGCTGGCGCGCGAGCTCGAGGAGTTCGGCCTGCTGCAGTCGCGGCGCGAGGGGGGCGAGAAGCTCTATCCCGCCGGCGACGTCGAGATCGCGGTCGCCTGCTCGAAGCTCGCCCGCTTCGGCATCACGGCGCGGCATCTCCGCACCTTCCGCACCGCCGCCGACCGCGAGGCCGGTCTGCTGGAGCAGCTGGTCGCGCCGTCGTTGCGCTCGCGCAACTCGGACCGGCGCGAGGCCGCGGTTCAGCAGCTGCAGACACTGGCCGAGGTCGCGCAGGAGCTCTCGCAGCTCCTCTTCTGGCGTGACCTGCGTCAGGTCGCGACCCACTGATGGGGGTCGAAGAGCTCAAGGCGAGGATTCGCGACGTCCCGGACTTCCCGGAGCCCGGAATCGTCTTCAAGGACATCATGCCGCTGCTCGCCGACCCCTCGTGCTTTCGCGAGGCGGTCGAGCTACTGGCCGAGTGGGCGGAGCCGCGCCGTCCCGACGTGATACTGGGCGCGGAGGCCCGTGGGTTCATCCTTGGCGCCGCGCTCGCGTACAAGCTCGATTGCGGCTTCGTCGCGGCCCGCCGGCCCGGGAAGCTGCCCTGGAAGACCGTGAGCGCCACGTACGCGCTCGAATACGGCGAGAACTCCCTGGAGCTCCATGCGGACGCGATCGCGAGCGGAGCGCGCGTCCTGGTGCACGACGACGTTCTGGCCACCGGTGGCACGGCGCGAGCGATCTGCGACCTCGCCGCGCAGCTCGGCGGGGAGATCGTCGGCGTCGAATTCGTGATCGAGCTCGACTTCCTCGAGGGCCGCAAGCAGCTCGACGGCTACGACGTTCACTCGCTGATCACGTACTGACGCTTTCGTTTGGCGTCCGGGACGCCGATTACAACCAGGACATGTACGACGCGCTCACCACGCGGTACACGTTCTCATGCCCGGAGCGGGGCGTCGCACGCGTCGCTCTCTCGTCGTTCCGTCGGGTCGAGCAGCTTCCAGGGCCGTCGCAGCCCGCGGTTTTCGGGATCGAGTTCGGCTGCGCGTGCGGATCCGACCACCCGGGACTCGTCTCCCACGACGAGCTCGACTGGGCGCCGCTGGGACTCTCCGGCGAGGGAACGTTCCTGAACCTGATGACGGCGACGCTCGACCGCGTCGACGTGGAGCTCGCCGACCTCGCGGCCAGGCACATCCAGGCGGGCGAGTGGCCCTGGACGTTCTTCTGCTACGCCGAGGAGCGGCCGCGGCCCGTGTTCCCGTCCGCGTTCGTCGTGCTCGCGCCGTCCGGGGGCGGGGAGGAGGTCGGCCTCGCCGTTCGCTGCCCCGTCTGCTCGAGCATCTCGATCAACCTCGTCAGCGCGCAGCACCTCGACGTGCCGTTCCACAACGACCGCGAGATCGGCGTCGTGGAGCACGTGTTCGGGAGCGACGCCGAGCGCGTCGTGGAGGAGTTCGCCTCCGAGCTCTACTCCGCCGCCTTCGACAGCCGCCGCCTGAGCCTGCAGTAGCCGAGGTTCCGCATTCGGCCGAGGGGGTAGAGGAGCGGCGGAGGTGGTGGCATGTACGGCTTGACACGAGGAACGATCACGCTCCTGGGCGCGGCCGCGGCCGGCTTTCTGGTGTGGCTCGCGACCCAGGTCAACGAAAACACAAACGGCGGCTACTGGTCGGTCTACGGCCTGATTGCGGCCGCCGGGCTCGTCATGGCGTTCTCGCAGATCCTGGGCGGCTGGACGAAGTGGGGTTGGCCGCGGCTCTCGCTGAACGTCTTCCTGATCGCCTTCATCCCGGTGCTCGTCGTGGCCGGCTGGGTGATCGTCGCGACCCAGCCCGATCCGAACTGGTTCCGCAACCACATTCGCGGCTGGTCGAACGACATCTCGATCCAGGGGCTC
>Ga0307296_10000852_pt1 | contig 14917 bp, 16 predicted proteins | sample ER_DNA_153_FD_194467 | JGI IMG/M metagenome (GOLD analysis project Ga0307296, IMG submission 194467) | Bulk soil microbial communities from the East River watershed near Crested Butte, Colorado, United States - ER_DNA_153 | ecosystem: Environmental > Terrestrial > Soil > Floodplain | place... | reverse complement strand
TGCCATCGCGCTCATCAGGTTGAAGATCACGACGACTAGCGGCAGGCCGATCAGAACCGCCCGCCAGCGGGACGTCAGCAGCCGGCCCGTCGGAAAGATCAACATCAGCCAGGCTAGCGGCAGGTACTAGAGCATCCAGGTGCCTTGAGTCAGCGCGATCCCCCAAGGGCTCGGCGGTGCTGATCCGGTCGAGAAACCCGCTTGCGACACGTCTGACGTCGCCGAGGCGCACATCCAGCACCCGGCCAGAGCCAGCACAGCGGCGCACCAGTTGTCTGCCGCCTTCCAGGCGACGAATACAGCGAGCCCGGCGTTGATCGCTCCAATGAGAACGGCCACCAAGAACCAGACCAACCATGAGCCGGCCGGCAGCTTCACCGCGGTCACAATGACCGCAACTACTGCCAGCACGGTGAGCCCGGTCAGTACTGCGGTGACCGCGCGTACTCGGGTCATGCTCGTCAGCGTAGGTCTCGGCTGGCCAGCTGCGCATCAGTGCTGGCACGCAGCCCTGCGCGTACTGGCCCGTAGGCCGACCTTCGGGGCTGGCGCCGATGCGAATACAGCCCTCCGGAGGACACGGTGAAGGAACCTACTCACCGAAAGGACTGATCATGACTCTGATCGGCACAAAGTCCACTTCGCCGCAAGCGCAAACCGAGGCTGCCACCGCACGCGACCCACGTACGTTCTGGCGGGTCGGCCTCGCTCTAGCGCTTCCCATCGGCCCCCTGCTGGTGACCTTCGCCCGCGCGATCATGCCCTACTGGCCTCTCAGGATGACGCGACGATTGCTGCCAACATCGCGGCCCACCCGAGGACCATGGAAGTGATGGGTTGGATCGGGCTGCCGGTCCTTCCGTTCATGCTCATCACCGTGCTGAGCTTGGGATACGTCGCGCGCCGCGGCGCGCCCGTGCTGGCAGCTCTGGGAACCATACCGGCATTCTTCGCGTACGCGATGTGGGATTCGGCGGGTCCCTCGGACTACCTCGCATGGGTGATGAGCACCCATGGTTACTCGGTGGACCAGATGGTGACCTTATCCAACCAGCTCGGAAGCACCGCGATGGCCACGTTCGTCGGACTGTTCTGGGTCGTCGTCCACATCCTCGGCATGGTCATCGCCGCCATCGCGCTGCGCCGGGCTCGGGTGCTGCCGCTGTGGGCCGCGATTCTACTCGGGCTGTCGCAGCCGGTGCACCTGGTCGCGGCGATTATGTGCCCAGCCGGTGGCTGGACGTCTTCGGCGGCTGGGGAATGACCACCCTGATCTGTGGCTACGTCGCGCTTCAAGTGCTGCGTACCCGCAATGAGGACTGGGACCTGCCGCGGCTTCACGCCTGATCCGTCCCTCCACGAAGAACGGGTGGGCCGCATTTCGCAGCCCACCCGTCCAAGTGTCAGCTACTTGTAGGAGACGCTGGCGCCAGCAGCCTCCAGAGCTTCGCGGGCCTTGTCTGCGGTCTCCTTGTTGACCTTCTCCAGAACGGCCTTGGGGGCAGCCTCAACCAGGTCCTTGGCCTCCTTGAGACCGAGGCTGGTGAGCGAGCGCACCTCCTTGATCACCTGGATCTTCTTATCGCCGGCAGCCTCGAGGATGACGTCGACCTCGTCGCTGGCCTCTTCCTCTGCCGGGGCGGCCTCGCCGCCGCCGGCGGCCGGAGCTGCGGCGGCAACCGCTACCGGAGCGGCTGCGGTCACCCCGAACGTGGTCTCGAATTCCTTGATGAACTCACTGAGCTCGATCAAGGTCAACTCCTTGAAAGCGTCAAGGAGCTCGGTAGTGCTGAGCTTCGCCATGATTGGGCGTCCTTCCTAGTTGTCTTCCGCAGCAGGTGCTGCCAGTGGTTCTGCCACGGGCGTCTCGCCCGCTTCCTGTGCAGCTGACGCTGCGGGTGGTGCCGCCGTAACGGCAAGTTCTTCGTTGCTGGGTTCTCCGGTGACCTCGGCCGCCAGCTCTTCGTCGGTTGGCTCCGCAGTGGCCTCGGCCGCGACTTGGGAGTTGGTCGGTTCCCCGGTTGTCTCCGGCGCGGCGGCCAAGAGCGAGGGGTTCTCTGCTGCAGCCTGCTCCAGAGCAGCGAACAGCCGGGCTGCTTCAGAAAGCGGTGCTGACACCAGCGAAATGGCCTGTTGTAGGACCCCTTGCAAGGCTCCTGCGACCTTCGCGAGCAACACCTCACGGGATTCAAGATCGGCCAGCCTCCTGACCTCATCCGGCGACATGAACTTCCCGTCAAGCACGCCGCCCTTGATCACGAGTTGCGGATTTGCCCGTGCGAAGTCACGCAGACCCTTGGCCACGACAACTGGGTCACCGTCGATGAAAGCAATCGCCGTCGGTCCGACGAGATGCTCCTCGAGCACATCGACGCCGGCCTCACGTGCGGCGATTGTGGTCAGCGTGTTCTTCGAAACGGAGTAGCTGGCCTCATCACCCAGCGATCGGCGCAGCTCCCTGAGAGCCTTTACCGAGAGTCCGCGGTACTCGGTCAACACCACGCCGGCTGAGCTGGAGAACCTGTTGGTCAGCTCAGCGACGGCCGCTACCTTGTCCGACCTCGCCATTTCACCTCCACTTCGTCGAGCGCCCGATCTGAGGCGCTACCGAAAAGGGGCTGGCTGGCCGTAGAAATGAGAAAGCCCTTTGCGCGGGCGGCAAAGGGCATATCAGGAGGACACGGCTGTCTCCCACCACACTCTTGACTCACCTGCGCGGGCCGCCCGTGCTCTCGTACGGACACTTCGGATCGAGCATGCGTGCTCGACCAACCAGCGGTCTTCGGCAGCCAACACTGTACCGACCGGTCAAAGTGACAGCCAAATCCAGAGTGCTTGGGGTCGTCGGAGCCTGCCGGCCGATTGCGAGCCGTAATAGAACCGAGATAATTTCGCACGGCAGTAGTGGTAAATGTCTCGATTTGATAACGTACCGATGCCGGCCGTTTCGGGGAACCGCTCGACAGAGTGCCGCAATGCCTGGCCGGTGTTGTCTCACTCGGGGGAGATCCACCGCATGGGGAGGATTCTGAAGACTGCAGCATGCCTAGTTGCCGGACTCACATTGGCCGCCACGGCCGCCGTTGGCACCATCCCGGCAGAAGCTGCGACAAGGTGTGACGTCACCTTCAAGACGTACGACCCAATCAAGCAAGGCTCCAGAGGGGCCGAAGCAAAGGCGATGGAATGTCTGCTGCACAAGGCCGGCTTTGCCACCACCGTCAATGGCCGATTCTCCGCTGCGGATGCTCAGGAATTGGCCAAGTTCCGCAAGTCCGTAGGACTGAAGCCGTTGGTGGTCGGGGGCCGAAGGGCATGGAGCGCACTACTGTCGCAGGGCACGAGGCCCCACCTTCAAAAGGGTGACGAGAGCAAGAGTGTGATTCGATTGCAGCTCGCGTTGCGGTCGGCCGGCTTCGCGAAGATCCCCACCACCGGCCACTATGGCACCCGTACCGTGGCCGTGATCAAGATCATCCAGAAGTCGCGCCACGTCAAGCAGACTGGTGAAGTCAACACCGCCTTCTGGAAGGCGTTGCAGGCCGGCAAGATCACCGCCACGAAGGTTGTGATCAAGAAACCCATCAACAAGCCGGTTTCCGAGGCACCAAAGGCGGGAACCAAGGGCGAGAAGGCACTTGCATTTGCCAAGAAGCAGCTCGGTGATCGATACGCGTACGCCGGAGCGGGGCCCAATAGTTGGGATTGCTCCGGTCTAACGATGAAGGCCTGGCAGGCGGCTGGCGTCAAGCTCCCGCATTCGGCCGGACAGCAGTACCGCATTGGCAAGAAGATCTCGAAGTCCCAGCTCAGGAACGGGGACCTGGTCTTCTTCTACCGAGGCATTAGCCATGTGGGGCTCTACGCGGGCAACGGCAAGGTGATCCATGCACCGCGTCCAGGCGAGACGGTGTCTTACATCAAGATGAGTTACATGCCGTACGCGGGCGCACGCCGACCAGGTTGAACCTTGGTGTGAGGATGGGTCGATGCATCCTGCCGTACGCGAGGCGCGGGAATCCGACCTCGAGCGCATCCGCGAGCTGATCGTCGACTTGGCGACTTACGAGCGGGCGGCACACGAGGTGAAGACCACCACCGAACAGCTTCGAGCCGCGCTCTTTGGAGCTCAGCCCGCCGCGTACGCGCTGGTGGCCGAGAGCCATCACGAGGTAGTCGGTTTCGCCCTGTACTTTCGAAACTTCTCGACGTGGGAAGGGGTCCATGGGCTCTACCTCGAAGACCTCTACGTCATGCCGGAGTATCGGGGTTCAGGGCTAGGCAAGGCCTTGCTGATGTCCCTGGCGGGCTTGGCAGTTGAGCGTGGATACGCGCGACTGGAGTGGGCCGTTCTCGATTGGAACCAGCCCGCCATCGACTTCTACCGCAGCCTGGGAGCGGTTGCCATGGACGATTGGACCGTCTACCGGCTGAACGGCGAGTCACTCGCCGCAGCAGGAGCTATTCAGCGAAGCGGCTGAGTGACACGGCCCCGCCAATAGCAAGTAAGAACCCGACTACGGCGATGGGCAGGCGGCCGGGTTCGATGGCATCGCCAAAGAGCGCGATGCCGATCAAGGACGGTACGACAACCTCGATCACGAAGGTGATTGCCGTGACCAATGTCACCGCGTCTCTTTGAAGCGCGATAGTGAAGAATCCAATGCCAATGGCGCCGTGTACGATGATCGCCCAGAGCAGTGGAGCGAGCAGCAACGACCAGGAAAGCTGGTCTTCAGCAATCGCGCGAGCGGCTACGGCAACGCCAGTAAACCCGAGGCCGGCTGCACAGCACATGATGATGGCCGAGGGACGGCCCTGCATCCGGAATCCGATGAATCCGAGCACTGCCGGGACAACTGCGCTAGCTAGGATGATCCGGTCATCGGTAAGTGAGATCTTCGCTGCCGCAGTGGGCACGGCTGTCACGCTGAGCAGGATCAAACCGAGACCCAATACCGCGAGTGAGGTCCAGTCCTTCCACGACAGACGTGCACCGCGCAAGGTTGCGATCAAGGCCGTGATTCCGACGCTGCCGGCGATGATCGACTGCACCAGGAACAGCGGAAGCTCCCGGACGGCCACCAAGTTGCCCAGGAAAGCCACGCTGTCTGCCATGAGTCCCAGCAGGTACGGCAACTGCTTAATGATCAGTGCCAATCCGGTCAGTCCAACCACTGCGGCAGAACGCTTTGCAGCGACCGATTGGAGGACCGAGGACACGCCGTAACCTAAACAGGCGACGATCGCTCCCAACCAGCTCAGCATCAGCATCTCAACCATCTCCCAACCGACCGAGTTCTGTCTTGGATCACAGGACGCGGCGGTGCGAGCGTGGGATTCTGTCTGAAGCTACTCGGCGTCCGGACGTGTCTTGTTGGTGTCGACCGGAATGCCAGGCCCCATAGTCGTCGAAAGCGTGATCTTGCGGAGGTAGCGGCCCTTGGCGGCGCTCGGCTTCAGCCGAACGATCTCGTCCAGCGCTGCATAGTAATTCTGCGACAGCTGCTTGGCGCTAAACGACGACTTGCCGATGATGAAGTGCAAGTTGGCGTGCCGGTCCACCCGGAACTCGATCTTGCCGCCCTTGATGTCGGAGACGGCCTTCGCGACGTCGACGGTGACGGTTCCGGTCTTGGGGTTCGGCATCAGTCCACGGGGGCCGAGGATGCGTCCCAGACGACCGACCTTGCCCATCATGTCTGGGGTAGCGACGACCGCGTCGAAGTCCAGATAGCCCTTCGAGATCTTGTCGATCAGCTCGTCAGAGCCGACCTCGTCGGCGCCGGCGGCCTCAGCGGCCTCGGCCCGCTCGCCGGTGGCAAAGACCAGCACTCGCGCCGTCTTGCCGGTGCCGTTCGGCAAATTCACAGTGCCGCGAACCATTTGATCCGCTTTGCGGGGGTCGACACCGAGGCGCACCGCAACGTCGACAGTCTCGTCGAAATGTGCTCTGGTGTTGGCCTTGGCAAACTCCATGGCCTCGGTTGGTGCGTACAGCTTGGCGTGGTCGACTTTCTCAGTGACCGCCCGATATGACTTGCTGCGCTTCATGCTGGTCCTTTCTGTGCCCATTTTTTGGGGTCCAATTTCTTGGCGCCAGTTGTGGTCAGAGCCGCGCCGGCTCTCCCACGGTTCTTCCTTCTGATTCAGTCGGCGACAGTGACGCCCATGCTGCGGGCGGTGCCTTCGACGATCTTCATTGCCGAGTCGAGATCGTTGGCATTGAGGTCGGGCAGCTTCGTGGTGGCGATGTCCCGTACCTGATCGCGGCTGATCTTGCCAACCTTGTCGCGATGCGGCACGCTCGAGCCCTTTGGGACACCAGCGGCCTTCTTGATCAGCTCAGCGGCTGGCGGCGTCTTGGTGATGAAGCTGAACGTGCGGTCCTCGTAGATCGTGATCTCGACCGGAATGATCGTGCCGCGCATCGACTCTGTTGCCGCGTTGTACGCCTTGCAGAACTCCATGATGTTCACGCCGTGCGGACCCAGCGCGGTACCGACCGGCGGCGCCGGCGTGGCGGCGCCCGCGTTCAAAGCGATCTTGACGAGCGCGGCGACTTTCTTCTTCTTGGGAGGCATTTTCTTTCTTGATCCTTGTCGTGGTGGTGTGACGGTCATGCTGACCGTTGCAGGCGGTGTGCTGTCGTGAGGCTCAGACCTTCTGAATCTGCGGGAAGGTCAGGTCGACCGGTGTCTCGCGACCCAGAATCTCCACCAGGGCCTTCAGGCGCTGGTTGTTTACGTTGATCTCAGTGATCGTTGCGTGGACCCCCGCGAACGGTCCGTCGACAACCATGACCGAATCTCCAACAGCGAAGTCGGCGACCTCAATCTTCTTCTTGCGGCGGGTGGGACCCTCGCTGGACGCTGTGGCAGCCGCGACCACTGCCGGCGCCAACATTTTCTCCACCTCATCAAGGCTGAGTGGCACCGGAGAGTTCGAGTGCCCGACGAAGCCGGTGACCGAGGGCGTATGTCGTACGGTCGACCAAGATTCGTCAGTCAAATCCATGCGTACCAAGACGTAGCCCGGAAGCACCGTCCGCCTGACCTGCTTTCGCTGACCGTTGCGGATTTCGGTGACCTCTTCGGTCGGGACGACGATCTCGTAGATGTAGTCCTCCATGTTGAGGGATGACACCCGGTTCTCCAGGTTCTGCAGCACCCGGTTTTCCATGCCGGAGTAGGTGTGCACCACATACCAGTCGCCCGGCTTAGCACGCAGCTCTGCGCGGAACGCCTCAAGAGCATCCTCGGCAGCGTCTGACTCTTCCTCCGTCTCAGGCTCTCCGGCCTCAGGCTCCTCCTCCTCAATTGTTGGGAGGCTGCTGAAGTCAATATCGAAGTCGTCCTCGGGCGCTCGCTCGGCAGTAGCCGTGCCGAAGTCGAGGTTGATGTCGACATCGTCTTCACGGTTCGCGGGGTAACTTCCGAGGTCAATATCGAAGTCGTCTTGTGATGACTCTGTGGAGGTGGCGAATGCAGGGCTTTCCAGCTCCTCCGCATCCTGCTGCGGTCTGTCGGCTGAAAAGTTCTCGGGCACGTGAATATCTCCGTTGCTTGGTTCGTTAGCGGTCATCAGCTGAAGATTTTGAAGATTACCCAGCCGAAGCCGAGGTCGAGCAGGCTTACGTAGGCGATGACAAACAGCACAAAGACCAGCACTACGACGAAGTAGTTGATCAGCTGTGGACCAGTGGGATAGACGACCTTCCGTAGTTCGCCGAGCGATTGCCTGACGAACTTGATCGGCGTCGTACGCTCCCGCTTGACTCGCTGGTCCCGCTTGTTCGTGGGAGCCCCTTTCGGAGCACGAGTTGGACGACGTGTTCCCGCAGTCTTGGCGCTGGCACTGGAAGTAGCGGCAGCGACTCCCGCTGGTTCCAAGACCTTTCCGGACTGAGAGTCGTTGCTGGTGTCCTCTTTCCCCTCGCTGCCGTTCATTCCAGTCGGCGAGGACTTCAGCTCGGCGCTGGTCGGGTTAGCGCCTGACAACTCGGCAGAGCTCGCCTCGGGCTCCACCTCTTCCTTGTCTGCCACGCTATGACCTTCCGTGCTGTGATCTGCTTTTACCTCGCCCCTGCAGGGCAAGAGGGACTTGAACCCCCAACCTTCGGTTTTGGAGACCGATGCTCTGCCAATTGAGCTATTGCCCTCCGGAGCCTTCGCCAGTTTGCTCTCGTACACCTTCGATCCGTTAGCAGGGCGCACAAAAACAATGGTGAGAGGCCACCAAACAAGAGAGTCTACTGAGGATTACGACGAGAGTCGAACGCCCGCGAGCGACGTCGGAACCCTCATACAAAGACGCTGATAGTTCGCGATCGATGACCGAACGCGCGCCATCAAGCACTGTATTCCGATCCGCGGCAGGACCGGCCGGTGAGCCAAAAATCGGTTGGCGGTCAAGCCCAGCAGTGAGATGGTGCACATCATGACCACCGTGACCGATTCGGACTTGCTGGCTCGCGCAATCGCGTGCTGCCAGCAGACCAGTCGGCGACGCGGTCATGTGCATACCCGACGACCATGATCAGCGACTTTATCGCTGGCAGTGTGGCCGGCTTGGCGGTTGCGATGCCCATCGGAGCTGTGGGGAGCTACCTCGTCGGTCTCGGCGCTCGCGAGCGCATTTCTGTCGCCGCAGCAGCCGCGCTTGGAGTGGCCTCGGTGGATGGCGGGTACGCGGTCATCGCCGTTCTCGGTGGAGCCGGATTGCAGCTTGTGCTGAGCGAAGTATCTGGCTGGCTGGAATGGATTGCTGCCAGCGTCCTGGTCGTTGTCTCAATTCGTACCGTTTTGGTGGCGGTTCGGCGCTATCGGAGTAACCGCGAGGCTCTCGGCCGGCAGAGAGACCTCACTCCAGCGCGGGCTTACTTGAGCTTGGTCGCCCTTACGGCCGTGAATCCTGCCACCCTGATGACGTTCGCTGCAGTCGCGGTCGGCCGATCCGCAGGCGAGGGCGGTTCGACGCTGCCGGTCGTGGTGGTGTTCGCAATCGGCGCCTTTGCCGCGTCTGCCATCTGGCAACTGCTGCTAACGGGGGGAGGAAACCTGCTAAGCCGGCTCTTCACCGGGCGTCGAGGTCAGCTTGGAGTCTCAGCCTGCTCGGCTCTTATCATGCTGGGCCTCGCGGTCGGTCTCCTGCTGTGGTGAGTCACCGTCATTGAGCAGCTTCTCCGTGGCGGCGAGCAAGACACAGGTGGCCAGGCCCTCCATAGCAGCGGCGACCTCGTCCGGAGAGGGAAAGCTGGGCGCAATCCTGATGTTCCGGTCGCGTGGGTCTTGCCCGTAAGGAAAGGCTGCCCCTGCTGCTGTCATCGCAATACCCGCGCCCTTGGCCAGCTCCACCACCCGAGTCGCCGTGCCGTCGGCTACGTCAAGGCTGACAAAATAGCCACCGTCGGGATCGGTCCACGTCGTCCCCTGGTAGTCCCCCAGCCGCTTGTTGAGGGTTGAGATCACCTGCTCGAACTTGGGCGCAAGAATCTCCCGATGCCGGCGCATCAGCGCAGTTACGCCGTCTGCGCCCTTCAGATAGAGCGCATGCCGCAAATGGTTGACCTTGTCAGGCCCGATGCTCCGCTTGCTGAGGTTCTTCAGGTACCAATCGACATTGGAGGCCGAGCTTGCGAAGAACGAGACTCCAGCACCCGCGAACGTGATCTTTGATGTCGAAGCGAAGAGGAACACGCGATTCGGATGTCCGGCTTCGGCGGCCATGGTGAGCACGTCCAGCGGCGGCGTCTCAACCTCTGTGAGGTGGTGCACCGCGTACGCGTTGTCCCAGAAGATCCGGAAGTCCCCGGCCGCCGGCATCTCCAGCAGTGCCCGAGTGACCTCTGCGGTATAGATGGCGCCTGTGGGATTGGAGTACACCGGCACGATCCACATGCCCTTGATCGATGGATCATCGGCGACCAACTGCCGTACTTGGTCGAGGTCGGGACCAGCTTGGCTGAGTGGAACCGGGACCATCTCAATGCCGTATTGCTCGCAAAGCGCAAAGTGGCGGTCGTAGCCAGGAACTGGGCAGATGAATTTGATCGGGGCCTTTGACCATGGGTCAGCCGAATCCACTGTTCCCTTGAGCAGGGCGTAGATGAGCGTGTCGTGCATGATCGACAAGCTGGAGTTGTCCCCCGCAACAAGTTGATCAACGGGCACATTCAACAGCGGCGCGAAAATGGTGCGGATTGCGGGCAGGCCCTGCGTGCCGCCGTAATTGCGGCAATCGGTACCGGTGGAGTCCATGTAGTGGCCCTCGCCCGGCAAGGTGAGCAGCTCATTGGACAGGTCAAGCTGCGCCGGTGACGGCTTGCCGCGGGTCAGGTCAAGCTTCAGCCCTTTGGCGAGCAGCGTGTGGTACGCCTCGGTTTGCTCCGCATGTAGCGCTGCCAGCTCGTCGTGGCTGAGGTCAGACAAAAACATGATCAGTTCCGCTCCTGTGAGGATTGGGCCGTCCGCGAGTCTAGTGCCGGGTTCTCAGGTCGCGATCTCATTTTGACCCTCCTGGGCAGCCAGTGGAGCAGGCATAGAGTCGGGTCATGACAACGACGTCGAGGCTCCCATCCGCCAACATCGCCAGCTGGGTCAGCGAGCGAGCGACCAGCAACCCGGAGCTACCAGCGATCAAGCAGGGTGAGACCACACTGAGCTACGGCGGCCTCGACGCAGCCGTAGCGCGGTTCGCGACTATCCTCAGTGATCGCGGTGTGCAAGCCGGTGATCGGGTCGCGATGATCATGCCGAACGTCGTCTACTTCCCGATTGTCTACTACGCGATCCTGCGGATCGGGGCGATCGCCGTCCCAATGAATCCGCTGCTCAAGGCGGGCGAGATCTCCTACGTCTGGAACGACTGCGGCACCCAAGTCGCAGTGGTCTTCCCGCTCTTTGCCGAGGAAGCCGCAAAGGCGGCGAGTCTGACGGGGACCGAGGCGATCATCACTGTTCCCGGTGAGTTCGACGCTGAGCTGGCACAGGCCAAGCCATTGGAGCAGGTTGCCGAGCAAACTCGCGATGCGACCGCAGTGATCTTGTACACCTCGGGGACCACCGGCCAGCCCAAGGGTGCCGAGCTCACCCACGCCAACCTCAGCAGCAACGTTCGCACGACGGTCGAAACGCTGCTGCCGATGAGACCGGGCGATGTAGTCTTCGGTGGCTTGCCGCTGTTCCATTCGTTCGGTCAGACGGTGGGCTTGAATGCCGCAATGGCCGGCGCGGCTTGCTTGACCTTGTTGCCGAAATTTGATGCGGAGCAGGCGTTCTCGATCCTTTCCAACGATCGGGTGACCGTATTCCTCGGCGTGCCGACCATGTACATGGGCCTGCTCGCAGTGAAGAACAGGGAACGGTTCGACACCTCGAGCCTCAAGACCGCGGCCTCAGGAGGAGCGTCGCTGCCGGTAGAGGTGCTGCACGGTGTCGAGGAGGCATTCGGCATCACGCTGCTCGAAGGCTACGGCCTGTCCGAGACATCACCAGTCGCCTCGTTCAATCATCCCGACCGGCCAACCAAGCCGGGGTCAATCGGAACGCCCATTCGCGGTGTGGAGTTCGGATTGCGTGATGAGAATGACCAAGAGGTTGCCGATGAGGAGATTGGCGAGATCGTCATCCGCGGCGAGAATGTGATGAAGGGTTATTGGAACCGACCGGATGCAACGACCGAAGCCATGCGCGGCGGGTGGTTTCACACCGGTGACTTGGCCCGTCGGGACGAGGATGGCTACTACTTCATCGTCGACCGCAAGAAGGACATGATCAACCGCGGTGGTTACAACGTGTACCCCCGCGAGGTCGAAGAGATCTTGTATGCGCACCCTGCGGTCGCTGAGGCAGCAGTCTTTGGAGTGCCGGACGCGATGTACGGTGAGGAGGTCGCGGGGCTCGTCACTTTGAAGGAAGGCGCCTCGGCCACCGAGGATGAGCTGCGCGACTACGTCAAGGAGCGGATCGCGGCGTACAAGTATCCCAGGATGATTCGCTTCGGGCCTATCCCTAAGGGTCCGACGGGGAAGATCTTGAAGCGCGAGATCAAGTTCGAGCCGTAAGCGGGACAAGCAGATCCGGTGTCGGTTCTGCAAGGGCTGCGATAGCGCTGTGCGAGCCTAGCCGGACTACGTCACCGGCCACTTCGATATCTCCGAGGGTGATCACTGGATCCACCGCCCGCCCGAGGTCTACTTCGGTTGGGCGATCATGGAAATTGATCACCATGACCATGTCGCCACGCTCCAGCACGAGCCAGCCAGCCTCGTCATCCGACAGTGCCCGGCCCTGATCGAAACGCGGGTCGGTGAAGTCCGGATAGGTACGCCGGATGGCGATCAGCTGCTTGGTCAGGGCCAGCAAATCCGCGTTGCGAGGCTGCTCCAGCTCTGACCAGTCCAGTTTCGAGGCCTCAAACGTCCGAGGGTCCTGGGGGTCGGGTACGTCGCTGGTCTCCCACTCCATCTGCGAGAACTCTTCGAGTCGGCCAGCGCGGACCATCTCGGCGAGCTCGGGCTCGGGGTGGGAGGTGAAGAACCGCCACGGCGTCGAGGCTCCCCACTCCTCGCCCATGAAGATCATCGGGGTGAACGGACTAAGCAGGGTCAACATTGCGGCAAGGGCCTGTTGGGCCGGGCTGATCTTGCTTGAAAGTCGCTCGCCCGTCGCGCGATTGCCGATCTGATCATGATTGTCCCAGCAGACGACCAGCCGCCAGGTCGGAGTGCGCCAGGTGTCAATCGGATGTCCGTGGGTGCGGCCGCGGAAGCTGGAACGGGTACCGGTATGGAAGAACCCACTTTCGAACACCTTCCCGAGGGCAGCAAGAGAGCCGAAGTCGGCGTAGTAGCCACTGGTGTCGCCGGTGAGGCTGACGTAGAGCGCATGGTGGAAGTCGTCGCTCCACTGGGCGGTCAAACCGTAACCACCGCCTTCCCGGGCGGTGATCAGCCGCGGGTCGTTCAGATCGGATTCGGCGATCAGCGGCATGGGCCGGCGTAAGAAGGTGCTGCGCACGGAGACATCGATATTCAGCTCCTCGAGTAGATGCGTGGCTCTGGTGTCGTGCAAGGCATGCACAGCGTCAAGGCGCAGTCCATCCACGTGATAGTCGGTGAGGAACATCAGGGCGTTGTCGATGATGTAGCGGCGCACCTCGTCGGAGTCCTCGCCGTCGAGGTTCGGCTCATCCCCCCAGATGGCGGGACCGGCGTCGCTTCTCAGGTAGGGCCCAAATTGTGACAGGTAATTGCCGCTCGGCCCGAGATGGTTGTAGACGACGTCCTGGATCACTGCCAAGCCGGCCTGGTGACACGCGTCGACGAATTGCATGTAGGCAAGCGGGCCGCCGTAGTCCTCATGAACGGCGTACCAGAGCACCCCGTCGTAGCCCCAGTTGTGCGGGCCGTTGAAGGCGTTGACCGGCATGAGTTCCACGAAGTCGATGCCAAGCTGGACGAGATGGTCGAGCCGCTCGATCGCCGCTGTCAAGGTTCCTTCTGGAGTGAAGGTCCCGACATGCAGCTCGTAGATAATGCCGCCGGCAAGCTGGCGACCGGTCCACTTCTGGTCTGACCAGACGTACTCGTCGGCATCGAAGGTTCGCGACCAGCCGTGGACCCCGCCAGGTTGCCGTCGGGAGCGCGGATCGGGCAGCACGGTATCGCTGTCGTCGAGCAGAAAGCCGTAGTCGAACTCGCCTATCCCCTCATCGGGCAACGGCTCGGATGGCCCCCACCAGCCCACCTCGTCGCGTTCCATTGCGACCTTGATAGGCGTTTGATCGCCGACCTTCTTGATCATCAATGTGACTGACGACTGCCGCGGGGCCCAAATAACGAACCGTGCCAGGCTCACAGCTCACACCCCACAAGAACCGGCTCGGGAACGAGCTCGATGTCGAACTTGGTCTGCACACCGGCTCGAATCTCCCGCGCCAAGCTGAGCAGGTCGGCTGCCGTGGCTCCGCCTCGGTTGGTCAACGCGAGCGTGTGCTTGCGCGACAGTCGAGCCGCGCCGTTGCCATAGCCGTTGCCGAAGCCAGCGCGCTCGATCAGCCATGCGGCACTGGTCTTGATCATGCCGTCGGCCTGGTTGAAGCGCGGCGCGTCGGGAGGCAAGGTGCGAGCCTGGGCTGAGCTGATCAGCGGGTTGGTGAAGAAGGACCCGGCACTCCAGGTGTCATGATCATCCTCGGCGAGCACCATGCCTTTGGCTGTGCGCAACGCAAGAACGGCCTGGCGAACCTCGGGCGCCGGAGCTCGCTGCCCCACCTCGATGCCTAGCGCTCGTGCCAACTCGGGGTAACGAATCGGTTGTGACATCGAGCCGAGCGGAAGCTGGAAGGTTACCGACAGCACGAGAAATCGCCCGGGATCGGACTTGAACCGCGATGTCCGGTATCCGAAGCCGCATTCGGTGGGAAACAGGGTCTTGAGCTGCCCTGTGGACCGGTCGAGCGTACGCACGGTGGAGATCAGCTCACTGACCTCGGCCCCGTACGCCCCAACGTTCTGGATTGGCGTCGCACCGACCAGACCTGGGATCCCCGACATAGCTTCTAGGCCGCTCCAGCTGCGCTCCAGGGCGTAGCTCACAAGCGGGTCCCATGGTTCGCCGGCCGCTACGGTGATCACCGCACCGGAACATGCTGCGGTGTCCTCGTCAACACCCCGAGTGGCAATCTTGATCACCGTGCCGTTGAAGCCGGAGTCGCCGACCAAGAGGTTCGAGCCTCCGCCAAGGATGAGCAGTGGTTCACCAGCGGCGTCCAGCTCGCGCACCGTCTCGATCAACTCGGTCTCGGTCTCAGCGATGATCATGCGGCGTGCTGGGCCGCCTACTCGGAGTGTCGTGTGATCAGCTAACGCAACATCCGTCGCCTGCTCCGCCCGGCTGAGCTCAGATTTCATGAT
>Ga0307296_10000851_pt1 | contig 14938 bp, 19 predicted proteins | sample ER_DNA_153_FD_194467 | JGI IMG/M metagenome (GOLD analysis project Ga0307296, IMG submission 194467) | Bulk soil microbial communities from the East River watershed near Crested Butte, Colorado, United States - ER_DNA_153 | ecosystem: Environmental > Terrestrial > Soil > Floodplain | place... | reverse complement strand
GCCGGCGCCGTACGTGTCGATGACGGGTCCCGGCGGGGAGACCGGGTCGTACGTGCCGGTGCGGCCGTCGCTCGTCTCGTACCGGCCGCCTCGGACGCTCTCGGTTCGAACGACCAGATGCGGCGGTACGTTGAAGGCATCGGGATCGAGGGCCTCCGCGGGATCGGCGGCGCTTCCGACCACGGCGTCGAGATAGAGGTCGGCCTGCGCGAGCAGGTCGGCGATCCGACTGGTGCCGACGAGCACCCGAGCGCTCCGCGCCTCATGGAGTGCGCCCGGGTCTCCGGCCGTGACGTAGACGGCGTCGACGCCTTCGAGCTCGTTCCATGGGAGTCCGTCCGCGGCGGTGGGTTCGAGGCGCCGGCCGAGCGTCGTGATCGTCCGTTCGCCGTTCGCGTCCACGAACACGACGGCCCGGCGGGTCGGTTCGTCCCTGATCCCCGTCTCGACCCGCACCCCCAGCTCCTCGAGACGACGCCGTGTCCCCGAACGCCGTGAAGAAGATGCACGACCCTGCCAGCCGAGCGAGCTGCACGGCCGCGACCGCGCCGCCGCCTCCGGGCTCCTCCCACGCGTCCGTGGCGTGCACGATGTCGCCGGCGGCCGGCACGCGCTCGACGTGGCCGAACTCGACCCACTCCGTGTGCCCGACGACGGCGGTCCGCATGCACGGCAGTGTGGCATCCTCGATCCATGGAGCAGCGGCGACTCACGAGCTTCAGCCACGGGGCCGGGTGCGGGTGCAAGCTGGGGCCTGCGGAGCTCGAGACGGTCCTCGGCACCCTGTCCCTCCCCGAGCTCGGGGCCGAGGTGCTCGTCGCCGCCGACACGGGGGACGACGCCGCGGTGGTGCGGCTCCCGGACGGGCAGGCGCTGGTCGCGACGCTCGACTTCTTCACCCCGATCGTGGACGACCCCTACGACTGGGGCAGGGTCGCGGCCACCAACGCGCTCTCGGACGTCTACGCGATGGGCGCACGGCCGTTCCTCGCGCTGAACATCGTCGCCTGGCCGGTCGACGACCTGCCGCTGGAGATGCTCGGCCAGGTGCTGCAGGGAGGCATCGACGTCGCGAGCAAGGCGGGCGCGGCGATCCTGGGCGGCCACACGATCACCGACCCGGAGCCGAAGTACGGGATGGTCGCGCTCGGGCTCGCCGATCCCGAACGCATCACCCGCAACTCGACGGTGCCGCCCGAGGCGCACCTGTTCCTCACCAAGCCGCTCGGGATCGGGATCGCGACGACCGCGCACAAGCGCGGGGTCGTCGAGCCGGCGCTGCTGACGGCGGCCGTCGAGCTGATGACGACCCCGAACGATGCGGCCGCCGAGGCGATGGCCGAGGTCGGCGCCGAGGCCGCGACCGACGTGACGGGGTTCGGGCTGCTCGGCCACCTGCAGCGGATGCTCTCGGCCTCGGGGGTGGGCGCGAGGATCGACGCGTCCTCGGTGCCGGTACTCCCGGGCGTCCTCGATCTGGCAATGCTCGACGTGGTCCCGGGCGGTACCAAGCGCAACCACGCGTACCTGCGCCCGAACGTGCAATGGGGCAAGCTTTCGATCCCCGAGCAGCTGGTGCTCGCGGACGCGCAGACCTCGGGCGGGCTGCTGATCGCCACGCTCGATCCCGAGTGGCTGGCTCAGGAGCTCACCGGTCGAGGCATCGGCTGGGCCGACGTCGGGGTCACGGTTGAGGGCCGGCCCGGGACGATCGCCGTCACCGGCAGGCTCGCCCGAGATGCCTGAACAGCCGTTCAGGGAATACCGCCCTGCTGGTACGGTTGTTGCACCTGCAATGATGGAACTCGAACGCGCCTTCTTCGACGAGATGGTCGAGCACGGACTGGCCGCGTTTCCCAACGAGGCCTGTGGACTGTTGGCGGGCAAGGACGGCAGGCCGGTGAAGTTCTTCGCGATGACCAACCAGGACGCGAGCCCGGTGAGCTACCGCCTCGACCCTAAGGAACAGCTGACGGTGTTCGACCAGATCGACGACGAAGGCTGGGATCTGCTCGGGATCTTCCACACGCACACGCATTCGGAGGCCTATCCGTCCGAGACCGACCTGCGGCAGGCCTTCTACCCGGAGTCCCTCTACCTGCTGATGTCGCTCTCGGACCGTGAGAAGCCCGTCCTGCGAGGGTTCCGGATCGAGGACGGCGAGGTCACCGAGGACGAGGTGGCGATCGGATGACGACCCCGACCTTCACCGAGGAGCAGGTCCGCCGGTACGCTCGGCACATCATCCTGCCGGGCATCGGCGGCGAGGGGCAGCGCAAGCTGCTGGACGCGAAGGTCCTCTGCATCGGCGCGGGGGGGCTCGGCTCTCCGGTTGCGATGTACCTGGCGGCCGCGGGGGTGGGGACGCTCGGCATCGTCGACTTCGACAAGGTCGACGAGTCGAATCTGCAGCGCCAGATCGTCCACTCCACCGCGGACGTGGGACGGCCGAAGGTCGAGAGCGCGGTCGACCGCCTGCGGGCGATCAACCCCACGATCGAGATCGTTCCGTACGACACGATCCTGTCGTCACACAACGCGATGGAGATCCTCGAGCCCTGGGACGTGGTCGTGGACGGGACCGACAACTTCCCGGTGCGCTATCTCGTGAACGACGCGACGCAGTTCCTCGGCAAGCCGCTCGTCTACGGGTCGATCTACCAGTGGGACGGCCAGGCCACGGTCTTCATGCCAGGTCAGGACGCGCCGTGCTACCGGTGCCTGTTCCCGCAGCCGCCGCCCCCCGGCACCGTGCCGAGCTGCGCGGAGGGCGGGGTGTTCGGCGCGCTGCCCGGGATCGTGGGGTCGATCCAGGCGACGGAGGCGGTCAAGCTCATCACCGGCAAGGGCGACCCGCTGATCGGCCGCCTCCTGATCTTCGACGCGCTGGAGATGGACTTCCAGACCGTCCGCGTCCGGTGGGACGCGGACTGCCCCGTCTGCGGCAAGGAGCCCTCGATCATGGAGCTGATCGACTACGAGGCGTTCTGCGGGCTCACGCCCGGCCAGGCGCCTCCCGAGGCCGAGCACGGCACGGCGACGAGCTGAGGATCGCGACGAAAGGACGTTCGGTATGCCTCGCGTGAAGCTCCCGACGATCCTTCGCCCCCACGCCGGTGGCGAACGTGCCGTCGATGCGGAGGGAACGACGCTTCGCGAGCTGCTCGAGGACCTCGAGAACAGGTACCCGGGGATCACGCAGATGGTCCTGACCGACGATGGCGCGCTTCATCGGTTCGTGAACGTTTACGTGAACGACGAAGATGTGCGTTACCTCGGCTCGCTCGAGACCGAGGTCGATCCGGAGGACACCGTCTCGATCCTGCCCGCCGTCGCCGGCGGCCGCTGAACCGGCCTCCCACCGGCGACGCTGCGATAATCCGCATCGATGCCGCCTCCGAAGCCATGCCGCGCACGTTCGTTTGCGACCCCGGCCCCCAGGCGGGCCCGATGAGGTTCGACGACGTCCTCGACGCGATCGGCGACACGCCGCTCGTCGGCCTGCCGAGCCTGAGCCCGCCGGGAGTTCGGATCTGGGCCAAGCTCGAGGGGCAGAACCCGACCGGCTCGCTCAAGGATCGGATCGCGAAGGCGATGGTCGAGGCCGCCGAGGACTCGGGCGAGCTCACCCCGGGGCGCACGATCCTGGAGCCCACGTCGGGCAACACGGGGATCGCGCTGGCGATGGTCGCCCGGCGCAAGGGGTACGGGCTGACCGTCGTGATCCCTGACAACGCGAGCGAGGAGCGGATCCGGCTCCTCGAGCTGTTCGGCGCAGAGATCGTGCTCTCGCCCGGCGACAAGGGGACGAACGGCTCGATCGAGATCGCGCGACGGCTCGCGAGCGACGACCGCTACTACATGCCGTTCCAGTACGGGAACCCCGCGAACCCTCGAGCGCACGAGGAGGGCACCGGCGAGGAGATCGTCCGGGACCTGCCCGAGATCACGCACTTCGTCGCCGGTCTCGGGACCGGCGGGACCCTCACCGGGGTCGGCCGGCGCCTGAAGCGCCACGACCCGAACGTGAAGGTGATCGCGGCGGAACCGGAGCTGGGGGACCTGGTGTACGGGCTCCGTTCCCTCGACGACGGATTCGTGCCGCCGATCTTCGACGAGTCGGTGCTGGACCGTAGGTTCCTGGTGAACGTCGCGGACTCGGTGCGCGCGACACGCGAGCTGACCGAGCGCGAGGGCGTCTTCGCCGGCATCTCGTCGGGGGCGGTGCTCCACGTCGGCCTCCGGGTGGCCTCCGAGCTCGAACGTGGCGACGTCGTGTGTCTGCTCGCCGACGGTGGGTGGAAGTACCTGTCGACCCAGGCGTGGGCGCCCGAGCTCGAGCCCGCGGCCGATCGGCATCTTCGACTCCGGCGTCGGTGGCCTCACCGTGGCCCGCGCCGTCTTCGACCTGCTGCCGAACGAACCGATCCTGTACGTGGGCGACAACGCCCGCTTCCCGTACGGTCCGCGGCCGCTCGAGGAGATCCGCACGTTCGCGCTCGAGATCGCCGGGTACCTGACCGAGCGCGACGTCAAGATGCTGGTCGTCGCGTGCAACTCGATCGAGGTCGCGGCGATCGCCGACGTCGCGGACGCCCACGGTGTGCCCGTCGTGGGCGTGATCGAACCGGGGGTCCGGGCAGCGGTGCACGCGACGCGCAACCATCGGATCGGCCTGATCGGCACCGAGGCGACCGTCGCGAGCGGCGCCTACCGGCGGGCGATCGCCAAGACCGGCGCCGACGTCCAGCTCTTCTCGGCGGCGTGCCCGGTCTTCGTCGAGCACGTCGAGGCCGGCGATACCTCGAGCGACGAGTTGCTCGAGGCCGCACGGGGGTATCTTGTGCCGCTGGGTGAGGAGGGGATCGACACCCTGATCCTGGGGTGCACGCACTACCCGATGCTCTCGGGGCTGATCCGCATGGTGATGGGGGAGGACGTCCTGCTGGTGTCGTCGGCCGAGGAGACCGCCAAGGACGTGTACGCGACGCTCCGCGCGTCCTCGTCGCTGTGGGCGGCCAAGGACGGGGAAAACGACGAGGCTCGGCACGAGTTCCTCACCACCGGCGACCCCGCGCAGTTCCGACGGGTCGCGCACCACTTCCTCGGCCCGGTCTTGGGCGGGGTCGCCCCCGTCGACGTCCGGGCGGTCGAGGGGGTCTCGTGGAGCTGACGGTCCTCGGCTCCAGCGGCACCTGGCCGAACGCCGACACCGCCACGTCGGGTTACCTGGTGCAGCACGACGGGTTCAACCTGTGGATGGACGCCGGCACGGGAACGCTCGCCAACCTGCAGCAGTACATCGACATCCCCGACCTGCACGCGATCGTGATCTCGCACGAGCACCCCGACCACTTCGTCGACCTGTACCCCGCCTTCTACGCGTGGCACTACGGCGAGCTCGGGGAGCCGGGTCTGCCCGTGTTCGTGCCCACCGACTTCTCCCAGCGGCTGGCGGACCTCGTGTCGATCGACTCGCAGGTGGCGATGCGCACGGCGTTCGCCTTCACGGAGGTGGCGCCCGGCGAGGCGTTCGAGATCGGCCCGTTCCGTGTCAAGACGGAGCCGATGGCGCACCTCGGGCTGCCCGCGCTCGGCTTCCGTGTCGCCGCGGACGGTCAGGTGCTCGCGTACACGGGCGACACCGGCCCCACCCACCACGTCGAGGTGCTCGCGCGCGACGCCGACCTCATGCTCGCCGAGGCGACCTGGCAGGACCGCGACGACCTCCTGCCATTCCACCTGTCGTCGCGGCAGGCCGGGGATCACGCGCGCGAGGCGGGCGTCGGGAGGCTCGTGCTCACCCACATCTGGCCTTCGCTCGATCACGAGATCTCGAAGGACCAGGCGGCCGAGGAGTACCCCGGCCCGATCGACAGCGCCGTCGAGGGCATGCGCTTCGAGGTCGGTTCGTGACGGTTCGGCCCGACGGCCGTGCGACCGACGAGCTGCGACCGGTCGCCGTCGAGCTCGGGTTCCAGGAGTGGGCCGAGGGTTCGGTGCTGTTCTCGATGGGCCGCACGAAGGTGCTCGTGGCCGCGACGGTCCAGGACGAGGCGCCTCGGTGGCTCCGTGGCAGCGGGAGCGGCTGGGTCACCGGCGAGTACGCGATGCTCCCGCGCGCGACGACCGAACGCACCTTCCGTGAGGTGAACAAGGGCCGGCCGAGCGGCAGGACGCAGGAGATCCAGCGGTTGATCGGTCGCTCGCTCCGAGCGGTCACCGATCTGAAGCGCTTGGGCGAGCGGACGATCACGATCGACTGCGACGTGCTGGTCGCGGACGCGGGGACCCGTTGCGCCTCGATCACCGGCGGGTACATCGCGCTCGCCATCGCGCTTCGCGGCCTGGCCGAACGCAAGGCCATCGAGGGCGACCTCCTGACCGACACGGTCGCCGCCGTGAGCGTCGGTCTCCTCGACGGCCACGCGCTGCTCGATCTTTCGTACGAGGAGGACGCGGGCGCCGGGGTGGACTGCAACGTGGTGATGACGGGTTCGGGGCGGCTGGTCGAGATCCAGGGGACCGCGGAGGGCGAGCCCTTCTCGCGGGCCGACCTCGACGCCCTGGTCGATCTGGCCGAGACCGGGATCAAGCAGCTGACGCAGATCCAACGCGACGCGCTCGCCTAGCCCGTGCCCTTCCCGGAACGCCTCGCGATCGCGACGAAGAACCCTCACAAGCTCCGCGAGCTCGGTCGCATCTGCCGTGACTGGCCGGTCGAGTGGCTCACCGTGGAGAACCACCCCGGGCCCTGGCCCGACGTCCCCGAACCTCACGACACCTACCTCGACAACGCCCTCGAGAAGGCCCGCGCGATCGCGTCGACGCTCGGCGAGCCGGCGATCGCCGATGACTCCGGCATCGAGGCCGACGCGCTCGACGGCGGGCCCGGGCCGCGCTCGGCGCGGTTCGCCGGGGAGGGGGCGAGCGACGCCGAGAACCTCGCGAAGCTGGTCGAGGTGATCGCCGACGAGCCGTCCGATGCCCGGGCCGCCCGCTACCGGTGCGTGGCCGCGATCGCCTGGCCCGACGGCCGTTCGCTGCACGCGGAGGGCGTCTGCGAGGGCTCCCTCGTCGCAACGCCGCGGGGAGCCGGGGGGTTCGGCTACGACCCGATCTTCGTCCCCGAGGGCGAACGACGCACGATGGCAGAGCTCGGGGACGAGGAGAAGGACCGGATCAGCCACCGCGGTCGGGCCTTCCGAGCCTTGGCGGAGCTCCTGTCCGCGTAGCGCCGGGGCGGCCCGGCCTGTCCTGCGCTCAGGCACGGAGACCGCAACGGTTCCCGGACCGCGCTCAGGTTCCGGGCCACGACCGCCGATAAGCGTGGCAGGACGCAGGGACGGGGGCACCCATGCCCGATCGGAGGCATCGAGGTCGACAGCTTCGAGACGTCTTCATCACGCTTGCCCTGATCTTCCTCGTCGGGGCGGGCGCGGCCTACGGCGTGACCCGCTACCTGCAGAGCGAGCTCGAGTCCGACGCGAACCGGGACGCCCGCAAGCTCTCGGTCGACGTGCTCCAGCCCCTCCTCGTCCCCGCGGATGCCCAGGGTCCTGTGCAGGGCGCTCGCTACGACGAGCTCCTCGCCGCCGTCGACCAACGGGTGCTCGCAGGTCCGATCAACGGCGTCCTCCTGCTGGCCCAGGACGGCACGGTCCTGTTCGCCGATCAGCCATCGCTCGTGGGCGACCACGAGCCGGCCCTGCGCGACGACATCCACGCGGTGATCGCGGGCACGTCGCAGAGCTCGGTCGATGGCGACCGGTTCCGAACGCTCACGGCGCTCGAGATCGGGTCGCCGCCGACGCTCGTAGCCGCAGAACTCGTCCGGTCGCACACGGCGATCGTCGAGGAGTCCAGGGAGGTCTGGTACCCGTGGGTGGGGCGAGCGATCGCCGCCGCCATCGTGTGCTTCGGCCTCGCCCTCGTGACGGCGGTCGTCTTCTCGGTGATCGGGGTGCTCGAGCGCCGCTCGGCGCGGCGGGGTTCGGCGGTCGAGGCGCCACGGCCGCGGCGGAAGAAGGCGGCCGCCGACGGGGACGAGAACGCGCCCGCGTACATGCATCCCAGTTTCAAGGAAGAGGTGGCTGCCCGGCGCCACGTCGAGGACGAACTCAGGGCCATCCAGTACGAGCGAGACGCGCTCGCGCAGCGCGTCCAGCATCTGGAGGCCGATCTCGACCGCCTCAAGGAGCGCTCGTCCGTCTGACCGACCCGTCGGCGTCCAGAGCAGGCCGGTCGGGACGGGTCAGCCCAGGTACCCCTCCACCTCACGCGCGTCGCGAACCTGCGCATCGTCCGGATCCATCCCCGCGCTGCGCCGGGCCCGGCGTTGGTGGAGGAGGTCCCAGCACTGGTCGAGGGTGACCTGGAGCTCCATCAGGCGCTCGCGCTCGGTCTCGCTCGCCTCGCCGCGAGATTCGGCCTCCCAGAGCTGATGCTCCTGGTGCGCCAGCTCGTTGATCCGCTCGACGATCTGTTGGTCGTCCATGTCGGCTCCCGTCCGAGGGTTGGCCTCAACGATACGACCGTCTCGCCCGTACGGACGACCCGTCGTCGCCCCACCCCATGCGCGATGATGGCCCGATGTCGAACCTCAGGGACTTGCTGACGAGCACCGTCGACCGGGTCGTGGACTACCGAGGGTCCCTCGTCGAACGCCGCGTGGCCCCGGTTGCCGATCTCGAACGCCTCCGCGCCGAGCTCGGCGGCCCGCTCCCGGCCGAGGGAGTCGACGCGGCGACCGTGCTCGACGAGCTTGCTGTTGCGGTCGAACCCGCGCTGATGTCCTCGGCCGGCCCTCGCTTCTTCGGCTTCGTCGTCGGTGGATCGCTCGACGCCGCGGTCGGCGCGGACATCCTCACGACCGGCTGGGACCAGCTCGCGTTCAACGGCGCGTCGTCGCCGGCCGCGGCGTTGGTCGAGGAGATCGTGGGCGCGTGGCTGAAGGAGTCGTTGGGTCTGCCGGATGACGCCTCGTTCGGCATCGTGACGGGGACGCAGGCCGGCAACACGGTCGGGCTCGCGGCGGCCCGCCACCGCGTGCTCGAGCGCGCGGGATGGGACGTGGAGCGCGACGGCCTGCACGGCGCGCCCAGAATCCGCATGATCGCCGGCGAGGAACGCCACGCGACGATCGACGGGTCGCTCCGGCTGCTCGGGCTCGGCGTGGGTTCGGTGGAGGCGGTCCGGAGCTGCGCCAACGGTGCCGTCGACCCCGACGCGCTCGTCGCGGCGATCGAGGCGGGCTCGGGCGAACCGACCATCGTCATCGTGCAGGCCGGCAACGTGAATACCGGCGCGTTCGACGATCTGGTCGTCGCGTGCGAGGCGGCGCGCCGGCAGGGTGCCTGGGTGCACATCGACGGGGCGTTCGGCCTGTGGGCCGCGGCGAGCCCGGCGTTCGAGCATCTGGTCGCCGGTCGTGAGGCGGCGGACTCCTGGGTGGTCGACGGCCACAAGTGGCTGAACCTGCCGTACGACTCGGGGTTCGTGTTCTGCGCGGATCCGGACGCGCACGCCGCGTCGATGTCATACACGGCGGCGTACCTCGTGGGGCAGGGGGAGGGGTCGATCCGGGCACCGGCGGACTACGTGCCCGAATCCTCCCGCCGTGCGAGGGGATTCGTGACGTGGGCCGCGCTGCGCGAGCTCGGCCGCGACGGGCTCGCGGACCTGGTCGAGCGCTGCTGCGCGCTCGCGCGGCGATTCGCGGAGGAGCTGGGGGCGATCGACGGCGTCACGATCGCGAACGACGTCGTGCTCAACCAGGTCCTGGTGTGGTTCGGCGACGACGAACGCACCGACGATGCGATCGAGGGCATCGAGCGCGAGGGCACGTGCTGGATGGGGGGCACGACCTGGCACGGGCGTCGGCTGATGCGGATCTCGGTCTCCAATTGGACGACCACGGAGGCCGACGTCGACCGTTCGGTCGAGGCGATCCGACGGGTGCTCGCCTCCCAGTCCTAGCGCGTCAAGCGTCCTTCGTACCGACGATCCACTAACCTCGCGACTGTCGATCGCGGGTCGGCCCCCACCCCTCGAACCTGCCACGATGCCGCTGATGCGCAGGATGAACGCGACGATCGGCACCGTCGTGTTCTTCGTCCTCGCGCCCGGGGTCGTGGCGGGCGCGATCCCCTGGTGGCTGACCGGTTGGGACGTGGGGATCTCCTTGCCGACCGTTGTTCGCGCGTGCGGGGCGGTGCTCACGGCGGCTGGGGTGGTCGTGCTGATGCAGGCGTTCGCCCGGTTCGTTCGCGAGGGTCGCGGCACACCGGCCCCCGTCGCGCCGACCGAGACCTTGGTCGTCGGCGGTCTGTACCGGTTCGTGCGCAACCCGATGTACCTCGCGGTCCTGGCGACGATCGTCGGGCAGGCCCTCCTGCTGGGTCGGCCGATCCTGTTCGGCTACGCGTTCGTGGTATGGCTGGCCGTCGCGTCGTTCGTTCGCGTCTACGAAGAGCCTTACCTCACCGAGCGATTCGGAGACGACTACCGGGCGTACCGGGAGCACGTGCCCGCCTGGATCCCTCGTCGCAACCCCTGGTCGCCGAGCGATACCGTCGGGTAGCGGCGGGTATCGGTGAGGCCGAAGATTGACGTTGCTGAGGATCTCGATTGAGAGCTTCCACCGTGGGTAGGACGCAGTGGTGACGGACGATCGCCCGTACATCCAGGTCAACGACCGCGAGCGCGAGCGTCTCCGGGAGTTCATCAACAGGATGGACGACGATGCCCTCGCAGCGCCGGCCAACGAGTACTGGACGGTCGCGGGCTTGCTCGGTCACATGGCGTACTGGGACAGCCGGGTGCTCGTCCTCGCCGAGAAGATCGATCGTGACGAGCCGTGGGTCCCGTCGGACGCCGAACCAGAGGGTGACTGGCTCAACGATTCGACCCGCCCGATCATCCATGCCATCGCGCCGAGGGCGGCAGCCGAACTCGCCCTGCGGATCGCGGAGGAGACGGATGGACGCGTGGCCGCGCTGCCCCTGGACCGGATGGCTCCGCTCGACGAGCACAGTCCCATCTATCCAGCCCGCGGCGAGCACCGAGGTGAGCACCTCGACGAGTTGGAGCGAACTCTCCGCGACCGCGGCTGAACGACGCTCGCTCGGGATCGCCACCTAGACCGAGGTCCGGTTCTCCTCGCAGTCGATCAGGAGCTCGGCTTGGCTGGGACGAACCGCTTGACGAAGTCGAGAGCCGTTTGGGCGACCTCGCGCCAGCCGTGGTCGACCGTGAGGGAGTGGCCTCGGTTCGGCATCTTCACGATCTCCGTCACGGCGGGGTTGCCCATCTGTCGCTTATAGGCGGCGTTCGCGATTGCCCACGGCACCGTGTGGTCCTTCTCGCCGTCGATGATCAGCAAGGGACCTCGGTCGGGGTTCTTCGTGTCCACTCTCGACTCCGTCCACGGGTTGAGGTTCGCGTTGCCCATCTGCGCGAGAGAGATCCCGGACCCGGCGACGTGGAACGTGTCGTAGAGCTCCTTCGCCTCCTTCTCGTCAAGCGCGTTCGCCCAGCCGTACTTGAACTGGTCGAACGTGAGCGTGATCGCGCGGCCGCGCGTGAGCGGGTTGACCAGGAAGGGGCCCGCCACCTTGAGCGCGGAGGCCGGCAGAGGCAGGACGCCGCGGAAGACCCCGGGGTCGATCGCCACCGTGGCCGCCGAGAGGCCCCGCCCCGCGAGCATCTGCGCCAGCAGGCCCCCGGTCGAGTGCCCCATCACCGCTGGCTTCTTGTCCAACGCATTGATGATCTCGGTGGTGTGGTCGACGACCTGCTTCAAGGTCTTCTTGGCGAGGACGTCCGGGTTCGCCCGAGCCTCTTCAACCGTTTCCGGATCGTCTGGCCAGTCCGGCGTCAGGGGCGCGTAGCCGGCCTGCTTGAAGAAGTCGGCCCAGTTGGCCCAGCTGCTCGGCAGCAGCCAGAGGCCGTGGATGAAGACGACGGGGGTGTCGCCAGCGGCGTTGGCCGCCTCGATCTCCCGGTTCTCTCGCTCAGAGATAGACGCCATGACGACCCCTCCGGTCGGGTGAAGGCAACCCGACCCTATCGAACTTGCGGGACGCCGGCGCTGACCAGCGGCAACACTCAGACCCGGGAGGACCGACCAACTGCTTGGTATCCATCGAATCGGAGACAACCCCGCCGAGTTGATGGCCCACCACGCGGGATGGACTTCCGGGGGGGAAATCCCCGTGAAGATTCCCAGGCTCTCGCCGTGTCACACCAGCCGGGTCTCGTTCGTCTAGTTCTGGTAGACGAGTGAGGAGGGCTTGATGTCGCTTGTGCCTGATACCAACCTGGTCAGGGAGTTTCGTCATCGCTTGACGGGCCGCGTGATCGCTCCCGACGACGACGGGTACGACGAGGCCCGCACGATCTTCTACGGTGGATACGACCGCAGGCCGTTCTTGATCGACCGCGTGGCCGACGCGGCCGACGTCTCGACTGTGATCCGGCTCGCGCGTGAGGGCGGCCTGGGGCTCGCCGTCCGCAGCGGCGGTCACAGCGTCGCCGGCCACAGCGCGTCCGACGGGATCGTCCTGGACCTCTCGGGGATGAAGGCGATCGACGTCGACGTCGAGAGCCGCACCGCTTGGGCCGAGACGGGTTTCACCGCGGCCGAATTCACGAGCGCCACCGCGCCAGCTAGTCCAAGAGCCCTGGAACGAAGATCCGCACGTCAGAGGGGGTGCGAGAGGGGAGAGTCGAACTCCCACGCCCTTTCGGGCACCGGATCCTAAGGTTGCTGCAGCCAGGGACAGATCCCGGCTCTACGTATCGTCCTGTGTCGTCTGGTGTCGTCCTGTGCCATCCGGTGCCGTTCCGTCGTGAGCAGGATGTGAGCGAAAACGGCGCCGTCGCGTGCGCCGATGTGTATGTGGAAGTTGTCAGCGAATCACGAGGGGTGGAGGGTGGCACAGGCACGAAGAACGTCGCCGAGCACACTTGGCGACCGCGCGGCTTGTCCTTGACGGAGGCCTCACGCGCCCCGGCGCTCTCGGCCAATGCCAGGCGGTGTACGTGGAGCTTACCGGCGGATCGAGACGGTCTGGGTCGGAGAAGGTCACGCTCGCGTGCGCGAGTGTTGGCGCTACTCGGGTGCCGGACGGGAGCGTTTGGCCCTGAAACCCGATGCAATCGCGACACCGGCAAGCGCAGCCATCACGAACTGGATCGCCGCCTCGTCGAACCAGTAGAACCGCCCCAGCCACCCGCCCGTCGGCCCGTGACCCTCGATGTAGGCCCACCAGAAACGGGCGAGTGGCAAGAGCGCAACAGCGGCCAGCAGAAGTCGGCTCGGCAAGAAGCGGATCTTGGCGAAGGGCAGCCAGGTCGCCAGCCCGAACAGGAGACCCACGGCAATCGTCGCACCGGCCCACGAGAGAAACAACGAGCCGTCGTGCCGCGCTGAGAACTCCATTAAGAAGGCCCTGTATCGAACCTGCGCGAACGACAGCGCCCAGAAGGCGAGCAGGGCGAGTCCGGTTCGCACGACGAAGCGGAACCACCACGCTTCGGTGATCGAGCCGCTTGAGGCTCGAGAAGGAACAGCATCAATTGCCACGCGCCCCACCTCCACAGACTGAGCCTATCCCCAACTTTCGGCGAGGGGTCGCACGCGTGCCCGAGGGTTCGCAAATGTACCTGGACGGCCTCGGTTTAGGGACGTATCCCTTCGAGGGCCGGGGGGTTCAGTCTGCGGGGCGGAGCAACTCGAGCGTCATGTGGAGGTGGCCCACGTGCTCGCCCAGGTGGGAGGTCCCGTACAGGAGCGCCCAGGAGGCCGTGACCGGATCGTCCGCGAGGCCCTGCGTCCAGGTGCGGACCCCCTTGATGGACGGGTCGAAGGTCACGCCGTCCAACAGCCCGAGGCACTGCCCGATCATGTCCTCGACCCAGCCGCCGAACCCGTCGGCGGCGACGGTCCGGAACTCGGCGGGGCGGTCGCGAGGCAGCGGCGGCGCGCCGACCGCGATGCTCATATACGAGCGGGTGCTCGCGAGCGCGTGGGTCGCGATCACGGCGACCGAGTTGGTCTCCCCTCCCGCGGGCTTCGCGTTGAGCTGATCCACCGTGAGACCCGCGATGCCGCGGCGAATCTTATCGAGGCTCTCCGCCAGGACATCGCGGGCTGCGTCGATCGTCGGGTCGCTCATCCCTGGAGGCTACCCCGTCGCGCGCCCCACAGGTCGGCATGGATCGTCCCCATGAGCACATTCAAGCCACCTTCTGGAAAGAGTGCCTCTCGGGTGAGCGAGTGTTCACGAATGTCGCCGGAGGCCGTGGAGGTCAAGACTGGCAGAACGGACCCTTCGGTCGCTGGTGAATCCCCATCGCACCGGGGATCAGTCCTGAGACCGGCTGCTCAGGATCGACCCAGACCTCGCCATCGAGGACCGTCACAGCCACCCGGGGAAGCGTCGAAGACGGTGCGGGTCCGAGCATGTACCTGCCAACGATGTTGTATTGCGTTGCGTGCGGCTCGTTGTAGAACCAACCGCTCGAGGGGCAGTAGGACACCACCTCGTGGATGCCGTCCACATACGAAGCTGCGAACGCAAACACGGGAAGATCGCCGTAGGAGACGACGTAGGCGCTGTCGTCGACCTTGGTGACTCCTTGGCGCTCGATGTCGGCAACCGACCCGACCTTGAGCCACCCGGGACCTGGTGACGGTTCTCGAGACACTACTTTGTAGATGATCAGCCCGGCGAGCGCGGCCATCACCACCACACCGACGATGCCGATCCCACGAGGCCGTCCAGCCATCTTAGGCAGTATTACTCCTCCCTGGTTCTGCTGCGAGGAAGACGCACTGGGGTGCGCCGGGGTGACTCCGCTTCGTGGGACCGGATGAGACCGGGCTGCGGAGCGGGGTAACAAGGGAGGTTCGCCTGGCCGAGGGAACACCCCC
>Ga0307296_10000849_pt1 | contig 14952 bp, 11 predicted proteins | sample ER_DNA_153_FD_194467 | JGI IMG/M metagenome (GOLD analysis project Ga0307296, IMG submission 194467) | Bulk soil microbial communities from the East River watershed near Crested Butte, Colorado, United States - ER_DNA_153 | ecosystem: Environmental > Terrestrial > Soil > Floodplain | place... | reverse complement strand
CCCAACGGGGTCGGCAAGACGAACCTCCTCGAGGCCTTGCATGTGGGATCGCAAGGCTTCTCGCCTAGAACGCGAGCGGAGCCCAGGCTTGTTCGGTTCGGTGAGGCAGCCGCGCGAGTGCGGTTGGCCGGTGCGCAAGGCGGGGCTGCGTTCGAAACCGAGGTCGACATGGCGCCGCCATCGCCCAAGAACATCCGGCTGAACGGGGCGCCGCTCGCGGGTGGAGAGGAATTGCGTCTTCGTCTGTCGGCCCTTGCGTTCACTCCTGACCGCCTCGCGGTGGTCAAGGGTGGTCCTCTTGTCCGACGGACGTATCTCGACCGGATGCTCGGCCGGCTCTATCCCGTCCGGGCGAACTTGTCCTCCGACTACGCCCGCGCCCTCGCGCAGCGCAACGCTGCGCTTCGGCGAGCTCGGACAGGAGAGTCCTCCCTGGACGCCGTCGATCCGTGGACGGAGCAGGTGGTTGTGCTCGGCGACGAGCTCGACCGCGCCCGCGCGGAGCTGGTCTCAGTGCTGGCGCCGGGGTTTCGTACGCATTCCGGAGCGCTGGGGCTCGAGGATGCGGCGCTCGTCTACGAGGAACGAGGTCTCAGCGCGGCCGAGCTGGCCGAGCGCCTTGACCGTGATCTCGAGCGCGGGACGACCGGGGCCGGGCCGCACCTGCGCGATGCCACGATTGCCGCCGGAGAGCGAGAGCTGCGGGCGTTCGGCTCACAGGGAGAGCAGCGGACCGCAGTCCTGGCGCTTGTGCTCGCTGAGGCGGATCTCCTGGCGGAGAGACACGGAGAGCCTCCACTCCTTCTTCTCGACGATGTCTTCAGCGAGCTCGATCGAACCCGGGGAGAAGCTCTACTCGCACAGTTGCCGGCCGGCGGCCAGGCGGTCGTGACTGCCACCGAGCGGCCGGGGATGGTCGAGCCGGATCTCGTTGTCGAGGTTCGCCCGGGGGAAGCGCGGGCGGCATGAGGACCCTTCCAGGTCCGATCGGAGATGAAGTCCGGCGAGAGCTCTCCCGCTTCGGGCCCGAGGCTGGAATCGGTGAGCTCGTGGCCGCATGGCCCGAGGCCGTCGGTCCCGGCGTGGCAGCGAACGCCTGGCCGGCTCGCATCGCGCGCGACGGGACCTTGCATGTCTCTACCGCGTCGAGTGCCTGGGCGTTCGAGCTCACCCAGCTCAAGGAGACAGTCGCGAACCGGTTGCGCGAGCGTCTGGGCGAAGCGGCGCCAGCACACCTCCACTTCGCAGTCGGACCTCTTCCCGAAGGAGGTCCTGAACCTGTGGAAGAAGTGGAATCGAGTGGGCCGAAAGTGACCCCGGAGCACAGGGAGGAGGGCCTCCGGATCGCGAGCGAAATCGGGGATCCAAAGTTGCGCGAAGCCGTTGCGCGAGCCGCCGCAGCGTCCCTCGCAATCGCCGGGAACGACCGCTCGATTTGATAGACTTCGATGTGCCCAGATTCTTAGCACTTGCAGGGCTTTTTTTGTGAGTAAGACCAGCTATACCGCCAAAGACATCACTGTTTTGGAGGGCCTCGAGCCCGTGCGTAAGCGACCCGGGATGTACATCGGGTCGACGGGTCCGCGGGGTCTTCATCATCTCGTCTACGAGGTCGTCGACAACTCCGTCGACGAAGCTCTCGCGGGCCGGAACGACCGCATCGAAGTCCGGCTCCATCCGGACAACTCGGTCACCGTCCGGGACTGGGGCTCGGGTATCCCCGTGGACGTCATGGCCGACCAGGGACTGCCGGCGCTGACGGTCGTCCTGACCAAGCTCCATGCCGGCGGAAAGTTCGGCGGGGAGGGCTACAAGGTCTCCGGAGGTCTCCACGGCGTGGGGGTCTCGGTGGTGAACGCCCTGTCCGAGTGGCTCGTGGCGGAAGTGCGCCGGGACGGCAAGGTCTACCGCCAGGAATTCGCTCGCGGCGAGCCGACGAGCGACGTCAGCGTGACGGGTAAGGCCGAAAAGGGCGAGACAGGCACGACCATCAGTTTTCTTCCCGACGCCGACGTCTTCGAGGAGCTTGATCTCTCGACCGAAACGCTTGTTCAGCGGCTGCGCGAGACGGCTTTCCTAACGCGCGGCCTGCGGATCGTCCTCATCGACGAGCGCCAGGGTGAGGAGACTCACGAGTTCCACTACGAGGGCGGAATCCGCGACTTCGTCGCCTTCGTCAATCACGCGAAGGAGCCGGTGCACAAGCGCATCGTCTACTTCGAGGGCGAGGGCGAGGGAGCCACCGTCGAGGTGGCCATGCAGTGGAACGGGTCCTATGTCGAGTCGGTCTTCTCGTTCGCCAACAACATCAACACCCATGAGGGTGGCACTCATCTCTCCGGCTTCAAGGGGGCGCTGACCGGCACGCTGAACAAGTACGCGCGCGACAAGAGCCTCCTGAAGGAGAAGGAAGAGAACCTCGAGGGCGAGGACGTGCGCGAAGGGCTCGCCGCAGTCCTCTCGGTGAAGCTGCACGAGCCGCAGTTCGAGGGGCAGACCAAGACGAAGCTTGGAAACCCCTGGATCCGCGGCCTCGTCGAGCAGACGATCAATCAGAAGCTGGCCGAGTACCTGGAGGAGAACCCGACGGACGCGCGCCAGATCATCCTCAAGGCCATCTCGGCGTCCCGGGCTCGCCAGGCCGCTCGGAAGGCGCGTGAGCTGACCCGTCGCAAGGGCGCGCTCGACATGGGCTCGTTGCCGGGCAAGCTCGCCGATTGCCAGACGCGCGACCCGGCGGAAGCGGAGCTCTACCTCGTCGAAGGGAACTCGGCGGGCGGCTCAGCGACGGACGCGCGCGACCGCCACTTCCAGGCGATCCTTCCGCTGCGTGGCAAGGTCATCAATTCGGAGAAGAACCGCATCAACAAGGTTCTCTCCAATGCAGAGATCCAGTCGATGATCACCGCGCTCGGTACGAGCATCGGCGAGGAATTCGACCTCTCGAAGCTGCGCTACCACCGGGTCATCGTCATGACCGATGCCGATGTGGACGGCTCACATATCCGCACGTTGATCCTCACGTTCCTCTACAGGCAGATGCCCGAGCTCGTCGAGAACGGGCACATCTACATCGCTGTCCCGCCGCTCTATCGCGTGAAGGTCGGCAACCAGGAGCAATACGTCGAGAAGGAGTCTCAGTTCGAGGAGCTGCTCGTCCGCGAGCGCATCAAGGACATGGAGGTGAGCGCCCGGGAGGCGGCTCCCTACAAACTGACCGAGGCGAAGTGGGGCAAGTTCAACAAGGCCCTGGTCGAGTTCGACGGTTGGTGGGGGAAGCTCCACGCCGAGTTTCCGGCCGCGGCGCAGTTCGTCGTCAAGCACAGGTTCATCGAGCTGCCGATCACGGCGGCCGGCGAGGCGATCGACGCGTTGCCACAGCTCTCTCAGAACGGCTACGAGCTCGAGAGCGTCGAGCCGAAGAAGGCCGAGACCTTCCGAGTCAAGGTGATCGAACGGGCAACGAGCGCGGCACAGCACATCGACGTCCCCGAGGGTCTCTTCGCCTCGCCCGCCTTCGAGAGCCTGAAGCGGGCCTATACGAAAGTGACCGATGTGGTCGGGCTGCCGCCGTTCACAGTCACCTCTGGGAAGAAGACGCGTAAGGCGGCCACCTTCGAGGACCTTCGCCGGACGGCGCTGGAGTTCGCGAAGGAGGGAATTCAGGTGAGCCGGTTCAAGGGACTCGGAGAGATGAATCCGGAAGAGCTCTGGGAGACCACGATGGATCCCGCCAAGCGCATGCTCGTCAGAGTCGAAGTCGAGGATGCTGCCACCGCAGACCAGATCTTTTCGATGCTGATGGGAGACCAGGTGGAGCCGCGCCGGGAGTTCATCGAGCAAAACGCAAAAGACGTGAGATTCCTTGACGTTTAGGACGGGCTCGGATGGCTAGCGTGGAAGGACTCGGCCCAGGCCGCATCGAGACGCGCGAGCTCGAGCAGGAGATGCGCTCGAGCTTCCTCGACTACGCGATGAGCGTGATCGTCTCGCGTGCTCTCCCGGACGTCCGCGACGGCCTCAAGCCTGTCCACCGGCGGGTTCTGTTCGGCATGCACGAGGCCGGCATGCAGCCCAACCGGCCGTACAAGAAGTGCGCGCGCATCGTCGGCGACGTCATGGGCTCGTTCCATCCCCATGGCGACTCGGCTATCTACGACACGCTGGTCCGCCTCGCGCAGCCCTTCTCGATGCGCTACCCGCTCGTCGACGGGCAGGGGAACTTCGGGAACATCGACGACTACCCGGCCGCGGCGATGCGGTACACGGAGTGCCGACTCACACGTCTTGCGACCGAGATGCTCCGCGACATCGACGCGGACACCGTCGACTTCGTCCCCAACTACGACGAGTCACGGCGCGAGCCCACCGTCCTGCCTTCGCGCTTCCCCAATCTGCTGGTCAACGGCTCCTCGGGTATCGCCGTCGGGATGGCGACCAACATCCCGCCGCACAACCTGAGTGAGGTCACCGCTGCGATCGTGGCGATGATCGACGACCCCGAGATCGACGTCGAGCGGCTCTCGAAGCACGTCAAGGGGCCCGACTTCCCCACCGCGGGGATCATCGTGGGCCGCAGCGGCATCAAGGACGCCTATCGCTCCGGGCGAGGCCGGATCGTCATGCGTGCGCGAGCACACATCGAGGAGCTTCGGGGCGGTCGCACCGCGATCGTCGTCAGCGAGCTTCCATATGGAGTCAAGAAGGGTGGCGACGCCGGCGTGATCAAGAAGATCGCCGACCTCGTCAACGACAAGGTTCTGACCGAGGTGGCGGATCTCCGCGACCTCTCCGACCGCACCGGCATGCGAATCGAGATCCACCTCAAGCGCGAGGCCGTGCCGCAGGTCGTTCTGAACAAGCTCTACAAGCACACTCAGCTCCAGTCGACGTTCGGCTACAACGCGGTCGCGCTCGTCGAAGGCGTGCCACGCACGCTTTCGCTCCTCGAGCTCGTTCGCCACTACCTCGACTATCAGCGCGAGGTCGTTACCCGCCGATCGAAGTACGAACTACGGAAGGCGGAAGAGCGCGCGCATGTCCTCCAGGGCTATCTCACGGCTCTCGAGCACCTCGACGCGATCATCGCGCTGATCCGCGGCTCGGCCGATCCTGATGAGGCTCGGACTGGGCTCATGGAGAAGTTCGAGCTGTCGGAGATCCAGGCCCAGGCCATTCTCGACCTCCGCCTGCAGCGACTCACTGGGCTGGAGCGCAAGCGCATCGAGGACGAGTACGCCGACCTGCAAGAGCGCATCGCGGAGCTCAGGGCCATCCTCTCCGACGAGGCGCGCGTCGACGGCCTCATCCGCGACGAGCTGCTGGAGATCAAGCAGATCTACGGGCGCGCAGACGAGCGCCGAACCGAGATCGTGGCAGCCGAGGAGGAGCTCGAGCTCGAGGACCTGATCGCCGAGGAGGACATGGTCGTCGCGATCACTCGCTCCGGCTACGTCAAGCGGCTCCCCGTCGGCACGTATCGCGAACAGCGGCGAGGCGGCATGGGCGTCATGGGGATGGAGCTCAAGGACGAGGACTTCATCGAGCACCTCGTCGTCGCGTCCACGCACGATTACTTGCTGTTCTTCACCTCGGTGGGGAAGGTGTACCGCCTCAAGGTGCATGAGCTGCCGCTCGGGAGCCGTCAGTCAAAGGGTCGCGCGATGGTCAATCTGCTCCCTCTCGCCCAGGGGGAATCCGTTCGCACCTTGATCGCCACGCGGAACTTCGAGGAGGCCGAATACCTCGTCCTCGCGACGAAGAACGGCATCGTCAAGAAGACGCCGTTCGCCGAGTACAACACCCCGCTGAAGGCGGATGGAATCATCGCCATTCGCCTGCGCCCGAAGGACGAGCTGGTGGCCGTTCTTCACTCGACGGGCGAGGACGACATCCTCATGGTCTCGCGCAAGGGCCAGGCGATTCGCTTCCACGAGCGCGAGGCGCGGCCGATGGGGCGGGCGACTTCCGGCGTGATCGGTATGAAGCTCCGCAAGGGAGACGACGTCATCTCCGCGAGCCTGGCGAAGAACGACGCGGACTTGCTGGTCGTCACGGTGAACGGCTATGGGAAACGCACGCGTATCGCCGACTACCCGGTTAAGGGCCGGGGTGGACTGGGCGTCAAGACCGTCCAGCTGACGGAAGCGCGCGGGCAACTCGCCGGCGCGCTGGTTGTACAGGACGGCTACCAGGCTATGCTCATGTCGACCGGCGGAACCGTGATCAAGATGCCGGTGGACGGCATTCGCCGGGCCGGCCGGTCGACGCAGGGCGTCATCGTCATGCGCCTCCGCCGCGGCGAGCGCGTCTCGACACTCGCGCCCGTCGTCGACCCGGCTGAGGAGAACGGGGACGAGGCCGCGCTTGCGGAAGCCCCAGAGGTTGCTGTTCCGGACGAAGCTCTCACCGATTAGATTTCGCTCAGGAAAGAGCGGGTTTCGGCGGGTTTAGCTTCACAAACCCCCGGCCCAGTGGTAGTTTTCGCCTCCAGCCCTCTGAGTCGAAAAAGGTGTGGTTATGGCAGTCCCACGACACGTCGATCTCCTTGAACCAGTAAATCTTTCCGACCATCTCGACAAGATCGAGCTCTACCTCGGCCAGGTGTGCCAGGTCGCCGGGATTTCGAAGATGCAGCTCGACTACTGGACGAACAAGGCGCACATTCCAACCAAGGGCAAGAAGCAGCGGATCTACGACATGGACGCGGTCGAGACCGTCATGCTCATCAAGCAGGGCAAAGACAAGGGTTTGAACCTGTCGACGGCGATCGAAGCGGCCGGCAAGTACAAGGAAGAGCGCTCCGCGCGGCGCCTAACCACTTCTACGACTCTCTGAGAACACCGGCCGCCGACTCGGGCGCCAGCGTGTTCACGAAGTAGCCCGAGCCCAGCTCGAGGCCGGCGAGGATCGTCAGGCGCGGGAGGATCTCCAGGTGCCAGTGCCCGGCCGCGTGCACCCATAGGTTGACCGGCGTGGGGCCCTCCGCCACCCGAAGACGCCTGATTCCCTCGGCAGCCAGGCCGAGAGCCACACCGAGAACCGGACTCGTGAACGGATCGGTCTCGCACTCCCGGGGAGCAACCATGAGCTCGTACGGGCCGCGGCCGGCGAACGGGCAGAGGAGCAGGAGTCCCTCTCGCTCCGTCACGACGCGGATCCGGTGCTTGGTTTCCTCCTCGAGGACGCGGCAGAGAACGCAGCCGCCCTCAGCCGCTTGCGCGCCTCGTTCCTGCACGAGAAGCGGGGGCTCCTCCTCGAGCCAGACGAGCTGAGAGTGGCTATGGGGAAGGCTCGCCCCCGCGGCGTGTCCTTCGTTGACGAGCGCCTGGACGTATGGGAAGCCTTGCTCCCGCGCCTCCGCGGCGCGGGCCTGCCAGGCTTCGGCGACGAGCTCGAGCTCCCGAACGGAAAGGTCCGCGAGCGTCCGAACGTGTCGCGGAGAATGGATGACCACCTCCTGCCGCCCGCGCGCGGCGCGGCGGGCAAAGAGACCTCCTCGGTCGCCTTCTACCGACCAGGGGCCGAAGGCCGGGAACTTGTTCGGAACGACGCGCACTCGCCAGCCGGGAGCGTCGGCGGGGCGGCCGGGCGGCCCGATTGCGAAGGTCTCGGGAGGCGTTGCGCTCTCACGCCCTTCGCAGAAGGGACAGCCCACGACGTCATCCCTGTCCTCGTCTCCCTCGGGGCGATTGGCGCCGGGCCGACTCGCGCGGGCCGGAGCGATCACGACCCACCGACCGGAGACGGGGTCGCGTCGAAGCTCGGGCGGCGTTTCTGCGCTCAGCTAGAGTCGCCGGATCCGCCTATAAACGGCCGGAACAGCTCGATCGGGAGCGGAAGGAACGTCGTTGTCGAGCGCTCGGAGCTGATCTCCAGCATCGTTTGCAGGAAGCGAAGCTGAAGGGTGATCGGGTTCTGGCTCATGACGTTGGCGGCGTCCTTCAGCCGCTCCGATGCCTGGAACTCGCCTTCGGCGGCGATCACCTTTGCGCGGCGCTCGCGCTCGGCTTCCGCTTGGCGCGCCATCGCCCGCTGCATGCCGCTGGGGATCTCCACATCCTTGACCTCGACGATGGAGACCTTGATTCCCCACGGGGACGTGGCCTCGTCGATGATCTCCTGGAGGATCGCGTTGATCTTGTCGCGCTCGGCCAGGAGCTCGTCGAGGACGTGCTGGCCGAGGACGCTTCGGAGCGTGGTTTGCGAGATCTGCGAGGTCGCGACCATGAAGTTCTCCACCTGCACGATCGCCTTCTCGGGCTCGATGATGCGGAAATAAGCAACCGCGTTCACCCGCACCGGGACGTTGTCCTTGGAGATGACCTCCTGGGGCGGAATGTTCAGCGTCACCGTCCGCAGGTCGATGCGAACCATCTTGTCGATGACCGGAATCAGGAGGAAGAGCCCCGGTCCCTTGGGCGGGGAGTGCAATCGCCCGAGCCGGAAGATGACGCCGCGCTCGTACTCCCGAGCGACCCGAATCGACGCCGAGAGGAGGAAGAGCACGATCACGACGACGGCCGCGATCGCGATGAGGGCTGCGGTCATTCAGACTCCCTTCCGAAACGTGCGAGTCATCCTATGCCGTGACCGGAGCGGCTGCTTCGGCCGAACGCCGCACGTCGAGGATCAGACCCTCTCCGATTCCCGCGACGACCACCGGCGTGCCGACTTCGATCGGTTCATCCTCGGAGCGCGCCTGCCAGAGTTCGCCGTGGACGAAGACGAGTCCGGCGGGGTTGAGGGCTTTCCGAACCACTCCGACCTGGCCGATGAGTTCCTCCTGGCCGGTGACCGGCCGCCGTCGGCGGGCGATGACGATTTTCGTTGCAGCGAACGTCATGAGTAGGGCAAACGTGCCCGCGATCGTGAGGACCACGGGGAGCGAGACCTGGTAGCTGGGTCCCGCGGGATCGAAGAGCAGGAGAGACCCGAGCACGAAGCAGGTTGCGCCTGCGAGCGCGAGGGCTCCATGAGTCGGGACGAAGGGCTCGGCGCCGAAGAATGCGGCGGCCAGGAGCATGAGAAGAATCCCTGCGGCACTCACGGGCAGGACTTGCAGGCCGAAGAGGCCGACTATGAGTGAGATCGCGCCGAGGGTTCCCGGGAAGATCAGACCCGGGTGGAAGATCTCGACCACGATCCCGAGCGTCCCGACCGAGAGGAGCAGGACGATGATGTTGGGATCGATGATCGTGTCGAGGATCCGCTTCCAGAGCGACATCTTCACGGTGTCGATCTCCGCATTGGCCGTGTGGAGGACGACGCCCTTCGGCTCGACGCGCGCGCCGTCGATCCGGTCCAGCAAGGTGGGCAGCGTCGGCTCGACGTAATCGACGACGTTCATGCTGAGAGCCTCTCGCGCAGGGAGGTTTGCGGCCACGCGCACCGCCTTTTCCGCCCAGTCGGCGTTTCGCCCGTGCTCGGAGGCGAGGCTTCGGATGTACGCCACGGCGTCGTTGATGACTTTGCGTTTGAGGTCGCTGGGGATGTTCCCTCCGCTGGTCGAGATCGGCGTCGACGAGCCGATGTTCGTCTCCGGTGCCATTGCTGCGACGTCGGCCGCCATCGTGATGAACACCCCTGCCGAAGCATCCCGTGATCCCCGTGGGTAGACGTAGACGACCACGGGCACCTTCGAGCTCAGCATGCGCTTGATGATGTTGCGCATGGAGCTGTCGAGGCCACCTGGGGTGTCCATGAGGATGACCACGGCGTTGTAGTGCTGGTCGTTCGCTCGGTCGATGGCGCCCTTCAGGTAACCCTCGGTGACCGGGTTGATGTCATTCGAGAACTCGACAGCGAGCACTCGGTTGCGGTCCGCCCCAAGGGCCGTTCCCGCGAGCACGAGAGTGAGCAACACGGCGCTCGAAAGCGCGAAAAATGCCCGCATCGACCGCATTTTCAGGTGTAAGAATTCTATCAGGAAGCGCCTTTTCGCCTTGAGTACCGAGGAGGCGTGCGGCACCCTGCAGAGAAGCCCTCGTCGTTGCAATGACCCTTCTCAGGGCCCTCGCTATCACCCTCCTCCTCGCCGCACTCAGCGGCGGCTCGGCCTGGGCGAGCGACGTCAGGCTCGTTGCGCGGGATGAGCCTGTGAGGAGCGGGCCGGCCTCGTCGGTTCGGTCCGCCGCGCGTACGGCGCCGCTTCGCTTCGACATGGTCGGCCTCCACTGGCGCGGCTCGGGGACCGTGTCGTTTCGCACCCGTTCCGCCGCGGGAATCTGGACTGGCTGGCGGATAGCCGCGCCTGAGGCGGAGGATCTGCCCAACCGCGGTACGGCGGAGGCGAATGCGCGCCCAGGCTGGAAGTTCGGGAACGCCTACTGGACGGGTCCGTCTCGCGGTATCCAGTACCGCCTGTCAGGTTCGGTGACGCGGCTGCGCGCGTTCTTCATCTGGAGCGAGCCCGATGCTGCTCCGGTTCGGGTTGTCCCCCGTGCCGACCAGCCGGCGATCATCCGTCGCTCTCAGTGGGGCGCCGACGAATCGATCGTTCGCGCCGCCCCGTACTACGCGGACCGGCTGCGCTTCGCAGTGGTGCACCACACGGCGGGAACGAACTACTACTCGAAGGCCCAGTCGGCCGCCATCGTCCGCGGGATCGAGCGCTACCACGTGCTCGCCAACGGCTGGAACGACATCGGCTACAACTTTCTGGTCGACAAGTACGGCCAGGTGTTCGAGGGCCGTGGCGGCGGCATCGACAAGAACGTCGTCGGCGCCCACGCGCAGGGCTTCAACACCGGTAGTACGGGCGTCGCCGTTCTCGGCACGTACACCTCCGTGAGGGTCTCCACCGCTGCTCGGGCGGCGCTCGTCCGGCTCCTGGCCTGGCGGTTGGACGTCGCCCATGTCGATCCGCTGAGCAAGCTCACCTGGATCTCCGGCGGAAATCCCGAGTTCCCGGCCGGAACCGCGGTCAACCTACGAGCGGTATCGGGTCATCGGGACACGGGCCCGACGAGTTGCCCGGGCGGCGCTCTTTACGCCCAGCTCCCGGGAATCGCCTTGGCCATCGCAGGACGAGGGCTGCCAAAGCTCTACAACCCTGTGGTCAGCGGAGGGCTCGGGGGACCGGTGAAGATTACCGCCCGCCTTTCGACGGCCCTTCCCTGGACAGTCACCATCACCGATTCGGGCGGGGGCACGGTCGCGAGCGGAAGCGGCAGCGGGACGGCCGTGGACTGGACCTGGAACGCTTCCTCGACGCCGGCTGGCACGTTCTTCTACACGGTCGCTGCGGGCCCCGACGTCCGCCCCTGGACGGATGACGTTCCAGGCCCCCCGCCCTTGGTTGTCTCCCGGCTGAGAGCCACGCCGGCTGTCGTGACGCCGAATGCCGACGGGATCGGGGAAACGACAACGATCGCCTTCTCCCTCTCGATCGGAGCGAACGTGACCGTGGACGTTCTCAACGGCACCGGCGGCCTTCTTCGGCGCCTAGCCTCGTCCCGAGCGTTTCCTGCGGGACGCTCCACTCTCGTCTGGAACGGCCGTGACGGAAGCGGAAATCTGGTTTCCGACGCCCGCTACACGGTGCGTGTGAGCGCGACGTCGCCGGGCCAGTCGGATGCAGCGTCTCGGGCGCTCGTCGTGGATCGCACTCTCGGCCACCTGGTCGTGAGCCCGCGGCCCTTCTCACCGAACGGCGACGGGCGCCTCGATTCGACCACCGTCACCTTCCAGCTCGCGAGGGCTGCCACCGTCCAGGTGCGGATTCTGCGCGGGCACACCCTTATTAGGACACTTTCATCCGGATCGCTCGCGGCGGGGACTCAGGCGTTCACCTGGAACGGCAAGAACGCCGCCGGAGCACGAGTGTCCAACGGGCTCTACGCGGCCCGGATCGACGCGACCACAACCCTCGGGACGCGGACACTGGCTCAGTCCGTCGGCGTCGACACCACCCGCCCTGTGGTCAAGATTGTCTCCGCGATTGCCCGTCGGATGACGAAGGTCACGGTGCGGCTGAGCGAGCCCGCCCATGTCACCCTCTGGTTCGGTCCGACGACTTGGCGCGGCGGCGACTCGATCTCCGCCGACCTCCCTGCCGGCACCAGCGCAGTGTTTCGGAGCCGGGCGTACGGCGGCGTTCGCATCGTCGCCGAGGACGCCGCCGGCAACCGGAGCGCCGCCGTCACGGCGAAGATCACCCGGGTTTAGTAACTACCGCTCGAACTGAACTTCGCCGCTCTCGACGAATTGCCGGTGGCCGTCGATCTCCACCTCGAGTCGCCCGCTCCGGTCGATGGCGATTCCGAGCCCCGCTTTACCGTCGACGAACACACGGCGTCCGCGAAGGAAGTCACGGGCCCCGACTCCCTCGTACAGTGCGTCCAGCCCTCCCTCGCGCCACTGGTCGTAGTCCCGTTCGAGCTGGCGCAGAATGCCCGCGAGAAGGGGAGCGCGATGCCGCCGAACCCCGTCCGTGGTGTAGAGAGAACCCGGGGGCGTCTGGGCATCGGCCGGGAGCTGCTCGCGAGCCTGGTTGACGTTCACGCCCATTCCGACTACGACACGCCCCTTCGCCGCCTCCGCGAGGACACCGGCGACCTTGCGGCGGTTCACCATCACATCGTTCGGCCATTTGAGCTGAACCGCGAGGCCGAGCTCGGCTTCGACGGCCTCTGCGACCGCCAGGCCGGCCACCAGCGAGAGCTCCGCCGGCGCTCTCTCCGCTGGAGGCACGAGGAGGATCGAGCAAAGAATTGCGGTTCCCGGCGGGGTGTTCCAGCCGCGGCCGAGGCGACCGCGGCCCCTCGTCTGGACGTCGCAGACCGCCACGGCGCCCTCCGCGAACTCGGGGCCGAGCAGACGCTGGGAGGACTCGCAGGTCTCCTCGTAGATGTACGGGCGTCCGAAGCGCCCGGCGAGAAGCGGCTCAACGAACTCGGGGGCCAGGGAGTCCGTGCTCACTTGATTACACTAACCCCGGCGTGCAACCGATCGAAGCCCAGCCCCGTCTGTACGAGAGAAATGGGCACTCCGGGCGACTCTACGAGCGGCTGAGCGACGTGGAGCTCGTGCGCAAGGCAACGAGTGGCGACGGGCAGGCGCTCGACGTCCTGGTGACGCGCCATGCCCCACGCGTCAACCGGCTAGCCGCGCAGCTGTTCGAGGATCTCGAGGAAGCTCGCGACGCAGCGCAGGAGTCTCTCGTCAAGCTCTGCACTCGGCTGCGCCAGTTTCGCGGAGAAGCACAGTTCACCACGTGGCTCCACCGGCTCGTCGTCAATACGTGCCGTGACCGGATGGCGTTCCAGCGCGTGCGCCGCACTGAGCCGCTCCTGCTCGAGGAGCAGGCCGTGGACGACGCATCCGACCCGTCCACGCTCGTTGCGCTCGCCGATCTGCGCCGTGACGTTGCCGACGCGCTCTCCCGACTCTCTCCCAAGCAACGGGCGGCAGTCATCCTGAGGGATTCCTTTGGCCTTCCCTACGCGGACGTCGCACGCCTCGCGCGAATCCCGGTCGGAACGGCGAAGTGCTACGTGCACCGGGCCCGCGCCCGTGTCAAAGAGCACCTCGAGGAACTCGCTCGGGTATGAAGACGTCGCTCGGCCGGGCGGAGATCGAAGAGATCCTCCCGCACCGCGATCCATTCCTTCTTCTGGACGAGGTGATCGAGCTGGAGCCCGGCGCACGTGTGGTGGCGCGGAAGCTCGTGCGCGATGACGAGTGGTACCTCGCCGGCCATTTCCCGGGCCGCCCGATCATGCCCGGCGTCTTGATCGTCGAAGCGATGGCTCAGACCGGGGCGGTCGCCGTCCTTGCGGACGAGGCCAACCGGGGCAAGCTCGCCCTTTTCGCGGGGATCGACGACGTCCGGTTCAAGCGGATCGTCGTCCCCGGAGACGAACTCGAGCTCACCTGTGAGCTGGAGCGGGTGCGGGGGCCCATCGGACGAGGGAAGGCGACCGCAACAGTTGACGGGGAGCTCGCCGCCCGCGGGACGCTCACGTTCGCCGTCACGGACGGCTAGCTAGTGATAGCCGACGTCTCTCGCAACGGCTCGATCGGCATCACCGGCGTGGGCGCCTACCTGCCTGAGCGCGTGCTCACGAATGTCGACCTTTCCAAGCTCGTCGACACCTCCGACGAATGGATCACGGAGCGCACTGGAATCAAGCAGCGCCATGTCGCAGACCCGGATCAGGCGGCGAGCGATCTGGCAGTGCCTGCGGCACGGCAAGCGCTGGCGGCGGCAGGTCTCGATCCGGCCGATGTCGAGCTGGTGATCGTCGCGACCGTGACGCCCGACATGTTCTTTCCTTCGACGGGCTCCCTTGTCGCCTCCGAGCTCGGCTCTCCCGACGCCGCGGCCTACGACCTCTCCGCAGGTTGTACGGGGTTCATGTACGCGCTTGCGCAGGCCTACGGGGCGCTCGCGGGAGGACTTGCGCAAAACGCCGTGGTGATCGGCGCGGAGACGCTCTCCAAGATCATGAACTGGCACGACCGGTCGACCTGCGTCCTCTTCGGAGACGGCGCCGGCGCGGTCGTCCTGGAGCACGTTGCCGACGGCGGCTTTCTCGGCTTCGAGCTCGGCTCCGACGGCGAGGGGGGCAAGGAGCTCTCGATCCCCGCGGGCGGGTCGCGCAACCCGGCGACCGCCGAGACCGTCGAACAAGAGCTTCATTTCCTGCGCATGAACGGTCGCGAGGTCTACAAGTTCGCAACGCGCGTCCTGGTCTCGTCAGCCGAGAACTTGCTCGAGGAATGCGGACTCACTGTGGACGACATCGACCTCTACATCCCACATCAGGCCAACAAGCGGATCATCGACCACGCGGCGCGGAATCTCGGCATCCCAGAGGAGAAGATCTTCATCAACCTGCAGAAGTACGGAAATACGTCGTCGGCCTCGATCCCGCTTTGCCTCGCCGAGGCCGTCGCCGCAGGAAGGTTGCAAAAGGGGACGCGTGTCCTCATGACCGGAATGGGTGC
>Ga0307296_10000847_pt1 | contig 14958 bp, 14 predicted proteins | sample ER_DNA_153_FD_194467 | JGI IMG/M metagenome (GOLD analysis project Ga0307296, IMG submission 194467) | Bulk soil microbial communities from the East River watershed near Crested Butte, Colorado, United States - ER_DNA_153 | ecosystem: Environmental > Terrestrial > Soil > Floodplain | place... | reverse complement strand
ACCGACCCTTTTGATCATCGTATCAATTTAGGCAACGGCAAGGCGGCCGGCCGCCATGCGCTCGACACCATCGGGACATGAGATGGCTGCGGCGGCGCTCCGCTGCTTCGGGAGGATCTAGTCCATGCTTCGCTTTGTTCGCGCCGGCCTTGCCGCCGCGTTCCTCGCCCTTGTTTTGTCTCCGGCTACTGCAGCCGAGAAACTCTTTAAGCAGAGTTCCCTCGACGAGGCTGCAATCAAGCTCGAAGCGCAGATCAAGAGCGATGCCGGTACCGTTGCCAAGCCGCCGGCGGCCTTGCGTCGCGATATCGACGCCGCCTTCCAGAAGAACGATTTCCGCACCGGCATGCTGGTGCTCGGCCAGCTGGTCACCGTCGCTCCCGACGATGCGTCGAGCTGGTTGCGGCTGTCCCGCACTATTCTGCAGATCAAGCCGCGCGATGACCGGGAGAAAGCGTTGTTGCTCGATCGTGCTTCGACCGCTGCATACATCGCATATGGACGCGCGGGGGACCGCAATCTGGAAGCGGACAGCTTGTCCGTCCTTGGCCGCACTCTCGCGGACCGCGAGCAGTGGCGCGGCGCCCTCAACGCGATGCGTGCATCACTTGAGTTGCGCGAGACCGCGGACCTGCGTGGACAGTATGAGAAGCTGCGGTCCGAGCATGGTTTCCGGCTGCTCGACTTCACCGTCGACGCCGACTCGATCTCGCCGCGCGCGTGTTTCCAGTTTTCAGAGGATTTGCCCGGTCGTCGTACGGATTTCGCTTGCCTCGGAGGGAAAGGCGCCGCAGAAGACCATCGACGACGCGGTGCTGCGCATCGATGCTGCGCGCTCTCTCAGTGCGAGCACATCGACCCAGGAGGATGCCTGGCTCGTGTTGGCCGCCCGCGCACTCACCAAGCAGCTCAACGCAATTTCGCTCGCCGTCAATGGCGAGTCGCGTCAGGGCGCCCTGTATCGCACTCTGCGCCCGGATGATCTCGCAAGCCCGGTTGCGGTTGCAAACCAGGGCGAGGGCAATGTGCAGGCGGTCATCTCTGTCAGCGGGGCGCCGCTCACGCCGGAGCCCGCGGCAGCGGAAGGCTTCAAGATCGAGCGCAGCTACCACACGCTGGATGGTGACGCGGCCGACCCCAGCAAGACCCGGCAGAACCAGCGCTTCGTCGTCGTGCTGAAAATGACGGAGCCGCAACCACAGTTCGGCCGCGTCATCGTCGCCGATTATTTGCCGGCCGGTTTTGAAATTGACAACTCGCGGTTGGTGTCGTCGGGAGAGACGGGCACGCTTGCCTGGATCATCGACGCGGTGGAGCCGGTGAACACCGAATTCCGCGACGACCGCTTTACGGCAGCCTTCGATCGCAAGCAGGATTCGTCGCCCGTGTTCAGCGTTGCCTATGTCGTGCGGGCGGTCTCACCCGGACGATATGTGTTGCCGCAGGCGAAGGTCGAGGACATGTATCGGCCCGACCGATTTGGTCGCACAGCGACCGGCACGATCGAGATTACGCCAAGATGAAACGCTGGCGACCAATTCTGGCAATTGCCGGCGGTTGCGCCGCCGCGGCAGTGCTCGCCTGCGCGATCTGGGTGCATTCGCTCGGACCGGTGCCGCTCGGCAAGAATCTCGACTATTCGCACGTCGTCCTCGATCGCCAAGGGCGGCTCTTGCGCGCTTATGCGACGAGCGAGGGACGATGGCGGCTGCCGGTCAACGAGCGTGACGTTGATCCGCGTTTTCGCAAACTGCTCTTCGCGTATGAAGACAAGCGGTTCAGCGATCATCCAGGCGTCGATGCGCTCGCTTTGGGACGTGCCGCGGTTCAATTCATTTCTCGGGGCCGTATCGTCTCGGGCGGCTCGACGATCAGCATGCAGGTGGCGCGTCTCCTCGAGCCGCGCGAACGGCGCGGTCTGGGCGCCAAATTGCGCCAGATCGTGCGCGCGCTGGAACTCGAACGCGCGCTCGGCAAAGACGGGGTCCTTGCGCTTTATCTGACGCTTGCGCCCTATGGCGGAAATCTCGAGGGCGTTCGCGCGGCGTCGCTCGCCTATGAGCCGCGCAAGCTGTCGTTGGCCGAGGCGGCGCTACTGGTTGCCTTGCCGCAATCGCCTGAATTGCGTCGGCCCGATCGTTTCCCGAGTGCTGCGCGCGCCGCGCGCGACCGTGTGCTCGACCGGGCCGCGCTGGCGGGTCTCGTGGCGCGCGACGAAATCGCGCGCGCAAAATCCCAGCCGGTCCCGCACGATCGCAAACCATTGCCGGTTCTGGCACCGCATGCGGCAGACCAGGTGGTCCTCATGGAGTCTGATCGGCGCGAGCATCGCCTCACGCTCGATCTTTTCCTGCAAAAGAATCTGCAGGAACTCGCGCATGAACGCGCACAGGCTCTTGGACCGGATATATCGGTCGCCATTCTCGCGGTCGACAATATGAGCGGCGAGGTAAGGGCGCGCGTTGCGTCCGCAGATTTTTTCGACACGCGTCGTGCCGGACAGGTCGATATGACGCAGGCGCTGCGCTCTCCGGGCTCCACACTCAAGCCGTTCATCTATGGCCTCGGTTTCGAAGACGGAGTCATTCATCCGGACACGCTGATTGACGAAGGGCCGACCCGTTACGGCAGCTATATGCCGGAAAATTTCGATCTGAATTTCCAGGGCGTGGTCACGGTTCGCCGTGCACTGCAATTGTCGCTCAATGTTCCGGCGGTCGCAGTGCTTAACAAGGTCGGAGTGAACCGTTTGGGCGCGCGATTGTCCCAGGCGGGCGCCGCGCTAGTTTTGCCGAAAGGGGACGCACCCGGCTTGGCCATGGGCCTCGGTGGCGTAGGCGTACGGCTTGCGGATCTGGTCATGCTCTATGCGAGCCTTGCCCGGCAGGGTGAGGCTCTGCCTTTGACCGAGCGTCGAGGGGACCCAGCGGACAATAGACAGACGCCGCGCCGGCTCCTCGGTCCTGACGCCGCCTGGTACGTCGGAAATATCCTTTTGGGCGCCCCACCGCCCGATAACGCGCCCCACGGCCGCATCGCATTCAAGACCGGCACCTCGTACGGCTACCGCGATGCCTGGGCGATCGGATTCGACGGACGAATGACGGTCGGTGTGTGGGTAGGACGCCCCGATGGCGCATCCGTTCCGGGCCTCGTCGGCCGCGCTTCGGCCGCACCGATTCTCTTCGAAGCTTTCGCCCGCTCGGGGTCAGCTCCTGTGGCTTTGCCGCGCGCTCCTAAGGGTGCGATTTTTGCTGCAAGCAACAGGCTGCCACCTCCGCTGCAGCGCTTCGGCGTTTCCGGTCCAAGCGAGGCGGCCGAAGCGCCGCGCATCATGTTTCCACCGGACGGCGCACGGCTGGAGATCGCCGCCGGAGCGCAGCCTGATCCGGTTGCACTCAAAATAAGCGGCGGGCGCGGGCCGCTCACGGTTCTGGTCAACGGGGTTCCCATGGGGGTGCCCATAATTGCCGCAGGCGGCCGCGGCACGCTATTTTTCCAGCCCGACGGGCCGGGATTTGTTCGGCTGACGGTGATGGACGCCCGTGGCGCTTCCGACAGTGTCTCAGTGCGTCTGCAATAGCCGCGAATGACAGGGCGGGGCCTTGGTCCTATTGTCCGGAGAATTTAACGGGTCAAGGTTATCGACAACGTGAGCACGACCACCGGCGAAGCAAATTCCCAGATTGGCTTGCGACGCAGCCTGACGGCCACGCTGGATTTTGCCGTGGCGTCGCACTGGCGCGCGGTTGCACTGCTCGTCGTGTTTTCGCTGCTCGCGTTCCTGCCGGGTTTCTTCCAGATACCGCCGGTTGATCGCGACGAAGCGCGCTTTGCCCAGGCCACAAAGCAGATGCTGGAGACGAGAGACTACGTCGATATCCGCTTTCAGAACGAGGTTCGATACAAAAAACCGGTCGGAATCTACTGGCTGCAGGCGGCCGCGGTGAAAGCCGGAGAGGCCCTCGGTGTCCCGCAGGCACGGACGACCATCTGGCTCTATCGTTTGCCCTCTCTCCTTGGCGCGATCGGTGCCGTTCTGCTGACCTATTGGGCCGCACTTGCGTTTGTCCCTCGCCGCGCCGCGCTTTTGGCCGCATTGATGATGGCGAGCTCCGTTCTGCTCGGCGTTGAAGCGCGCCTCGCCAAGACTGATGCGATGCTGTTGTTGACTTCGGTCGCCGCCATGGGAGCGTTGGCGCGGATTTATCTTGCGAGCCAAATTGAGCCCGACGCCAAAGTCGGATGGATCCAGCCCGCGATCCTGTGGACCGCGATCGCCGCCGGCGTGCTGCTCAAGGGGCCTTTGGTCCCGATGTTCGCAGGTCTTGCGTTCATCGTACTTTCGGTTGTCGATAAATCGGCCCGCTGGCTGTGGTCACTGCGGCCTATACCCGGCATTGCCTGGCTCATTCTCCTTGTGTCGCCTTGGTTCGTCGCGATCATCGCAAAGTCCGGCGCCAGTTTCTTTGTGCAGGCGATCGGCCACGACATGCTCGACAAGGTGGCAAGTGGTCAGGAGGCGCACGGCGCGCCGCCCGGGTTCTATCTTCTGCTCTTCTGGGTGACGTTCTGGCCCGGCGCCGTGCTGACAGGATTGGCGGCGCCGATTGTGTGGAAATCGCGGCACGAACCGCGTATACGCTTTCTGCTTGCGTGGCTATTACCGTCGTGGCTGGTCTTCGAGGCGGTGATGACCAAGTTGCCGCATTACGTGCTGCCTTTGTATCCCGCCATTGCCATCATGATTGCCGGCATTCTCGAGTCCTACGGCCTGACGAAGCAGCGCTGGATGGTGCGCGGCACGATCGGCTGGTTTCTTCTGCCCGGAGCCATTGCAGTCGGGACGCTGGTCCTGTTCATTGTATTCGGTCGGGACCTCGGTCTGATCGCCTGGCCGTTCGCCGCGCTCGCCGTGATTTTTGGATTGTTTGCATGGTGGCTTTACGAAGTGGACGGCACCGAACGCTCGTTGCTGCGCGCGATGGTGGCTTCGCTATTTGTCGCAGTCACGGTCTATGCGGTCACATTTCCGTTGCTGCCGTCGTTGTTTCCCAGCGCCTTGATCGCGGGGGAAATCAAGGCAGGCGATTGCGCGCGGCCGCACGTCGCATCGACATTTGCCTATCAGGAGCCGAGCCTCGTGTTTCTCCTTGGCACGGAGACCCGTTTCACTGACGGAGCAGGCGCTGCCGATTTCCTGCAGATGGGACCGTGCCAGTTCGCGCTGATCGATGCGCGCAGCGAGCGCAGTTTCGTGCAGCGCGCTGAAACGATCGGCGCGCGCTATTCGCTCGTGGGTCGCATAGAGGGATATAATATCAGTATTGGAAAGCCGGTATCGCTGTCCGTCTTCCGTTCGCAGGCGGGATCATGAGTGTCACTAACGGAATCAACCGGGTGGAAAGCGAGGCAGTCGCGACGCTGCGACGCTGCGTCACCAATGTTAGGACGGCCCTCGGTCTGCTGACACGCTCTGCAGATAAGCCGACCGTGCAAGCCTGGCCGCTATCAGCCCGCGACCTGGCTATCGCGGTTGGAATTTCCATTGCGACGATCCTGTTTCTGATGGTGGCTGTCGATGCCGCCGTGACCCGGTCCGTCGCGCATCTGCCGCGATGGGTGGTGTCGGTATTCGATGAAATCACGGACTATGGAAAATCCGGCTGGTTCCTGTGGCCACTCGGGATCCTGTTCCTTTTGCTGGCCGCGCTGCCTCCCGTGCTGACGCCGTTTTCACAACGGGTACTGGCATCGATCATGGTGCGCGTCGGATTTCTGTTCACGGCGATCGCCGTGCCCAGCCTGTTCGTCACGATCGTCAAACGCATGATCGGGCGGGCGCGGCCCTATGTTGGCGGCAGCCTCGATCCGCTCCTATTCGATCCATTCGCCTGGGTTCCCGCCTATGCCGGAATGCCGTCCGGTCACGCCACCACCGCTTTCGCGGTGATGGTGGCTTTCGGCACGCTATGGCCGCGCGCCCGGACGGTGCTGCTTCTTTATGCATTGCTGATCGTCATCAGCAGGGTGGTGCTGGTCGCGCACTATCCGTCCGATGTGCTGGCGGGCGCGCTTGTCGGCATAGTCGGCGCGGTCCTGGTCCGGCGCTATTTCGCGCAACGTCATCTTGGCTTTGCGATCGGGCCTGCCGGCAGGGTTCATCAATACCAGGGGCCTTCCCTGAGGCGCATCAAGGCAGTTGCCCGCGAGCTTCTGGCCCCATAAGACATCGTCTTATGACGACAATCGATCCGGCGGTCTCAGTTGTGGTGCCGGTACGCAACGAGGCCGGCAATATCGCTCCGCTTGTAACGGAAATTGCCAAGGCCCTGAACGGTCAATGGCCGTTCGAGGTCATTTACGTCGACGACGGTTCAAGCGACGCGACGGGCGCCGAACTTGAACAACTGATGACCCAGCACGCCTGGCTGCGCCGCGTCCGCCATAGGCAATCCTGCGGCCAGTCAGCTGCGGTGCGTACAGGTGTCGTCACGGCGCGCGCTCCGATCGTGGTGACGCTCGACGGCGATGGACAAAACAATCCTGCATTCATCCCGGCGCTGATCCGCGCGCTGGAGGCGGGCATGCCGCGCACTGGGCTTGTCGCCGGACAGCGCGTCGGGCGCAAGGCGAGCGGGTTCAAAAAGTTTCAGTCACGTATAGCCAATGCCGTGCGCGGCGCGGTGCTGCGCGACGGCACCCGGGATACAGGCTGCGGCCTGAAGGCTTTTCGCCGCGACGTATTTCTCGGTCTGCCAAGCTTTGACGGACTTCATCGGTTCTTGCCAGCGCTGGCGCGGCGCGAAGGCTACGCCATCGGCTACGTCGATGTCGTCGATCGTCCGCGCGCCCATGGCGTGTCGAACTACGGAATGTGGGACAGGCTGTGGGTCGGCATCCTGGATTTGGCCGGGGTGTGGTGGCTGATCCGGCGCAAAAAACGAATTCCGGAAATTGAGGACTAGCGCACAATCGCGAAAAATGGGACCCGTTTTTCGGATCAGGTCATGCGCCTTTGAAGGACAATACAAATGCTGATCGATATCGCACAGGCCGTTGGCGGCTATCTGCACGACGTGTTCGTCGGCACGGCGGACTGGGGAATTCTGGTTGGCTATGTCGCGCAGGCCATGTTCGCCATGCGTTTCGTCGTGCAGTGGATTGCATCCGAGCGCGCCGGCAAGAGCGTCGTGCCCACCGCGTTCTGGGTATTCTCCATCGGCGGCGGTTTGATGCTGCTCGGCTACGCGCTCTACCGCAAGGATCCGGTGTTTATCATAGGACAGGCCTTTGGCGTGTTCGTGTATTTGCGCAATCTGCAATTTGTCATGCGCGGCGGAGGGACAACGACGGCCGTTTAAGGTACTACGACGAGCGACGTTCGGCGAGCGCGGCCATCGCCGCAAATCCGCGCTCAAGATCCGCGATGAGATCGTCGGGATCTTCGAGACCGATATGGAACCGTACCGTCGGTCCACCCGGCGCCCATTTGGTGGCGGTCCGGTATTCGCTGCAGTCGAACAGGATCGCCAGGCTTTCGAAACCGCCCCATGAATAGCCGAGGCCGAACAATGCCAGTTCGTTCAGGAAAGCGTGCACCGACGGTTCGCTTGTGGGCTTGAATGCGACGCTGAACAGGCCGCTGGCGCCGGTGAAGTCCCGTTTCCAGATTTTGTAGCCCGCATCGCTCTCGAGCGCCGGGTGCATCACACGCAGGACTTCCGGCCGCTGTTCGAGCCATCGCGCGACGCGCAGGCCCGATTGATAGTGGCGCGCAAGCCGCACACCGAGCGTGCGCAATCCGCGCAGCGCGAGGTACATGTCGTCGGGGCCGACGCAGAGCCCCATCGAATAGACCGTGTCTTTTAATGCCGGCAATATCGCCGCATTGGCCGATACGCAGCCGAACATGATGTCCGAGTGGCCGCCGATATATTTGGTGCCGGCTTGAATTTCGAGGTCGACGCCTTTCTCGAAGGCGCGGAAATAAAGCGGCGTCGCCCAGGTGTTGTCCATCAGCACGAGCGCACCTCTGTCGTGGGCGATCTTTGCGATGGCCGGGATGTCCTGCATCTCGAAACTCTGCGACCCGGGAGCCTCGACGAAAACCACACGGGTGTTCGGCTTGAACAGCTTGGCGATGTCGGCGCCGATGGTGGGATCGTAATAGGTCGTCTCCGCGCCGAACTTTTTGAAGACACCATTGCAGAAATTGCGTGTCGGCCGGTAAACGCTGTCGGGGACGAGCACATGATCGCCGGCGCGGGTGGTGGCAAGCAGGGCAGCGGAGATTGCGGCGAGACCGGACGGCAGCAGGGCAACGCCCGCGCAAACATCGCCATCGATTTCGCGTAAGGCTTTCTCGAGCGCTTCGGAGGTCGGCGTGCCGCGGCGTCCGTAATTGTAGCGGGCACGATGGGCGACCTGATCTTCAGCGGTCGGATAGAGCAAGGTGGAGGCGTGATAGACCGGCGGATTTACGAAACCGTGATAAGCCTGCGGATCGCGGCCGGAGGTGACGAGCCGGGTATCGGGTTTGATCGGGCCTTTGAGCTTCTTCGACATGCGAACGCGGCATCCTGTTGATCGCGAGTTGCGCGGCGCAGACATATACGTCCGCACAAGCCGCAAGCGTCAACCCCTTGACCCGGCAATCTGATCGTTCTGTGATGCCCGAGACAGTGGCTATCGGGGAGAGAGGGTCGGAAACCGATAGGTGTGATTGCCGGATGCCATGTCCGGCAAACCAAATTTTGGGCGTCCCGAACGGCCGCATTTCCAAAGAATGTTTGAAGGAACAGTCACATGAAGCGATTTAGCACATTACTTGCATTGCTGCTTGCCGTCGTCGCGCAGAGCGCATCCGCTCAGACGCTGAAAGCCGTCAAGGATCGCGGCATGCTGAATTGCGGGGCCAACGGTACGCTCGCCGGCTTCGGGCTCCCCGACGCACAGGGAAAATGGACCGGCCTCGATGTGGATTTTTGCCGAGCCATCGCAGCTGCAGTGCTGAACGATGCCGAGAAGGTCAAGTATATCCCGCTGTCGGCGAAGGATCGCTTCACCGCGCTGCAATCCGGCGAAGTCGACGTGCTCGCTCGCAACACGACATGGACCTCGTCGCGCGATACCTCGCTAGGCCTGAATTTCACCGGCGTGAATTACTACGACGGTCAGGGCTTCATGGTGCGCAAGACGCTGAAGGTGAACTCCGCGCTTGAGCTCAATGGGGCGTCGGTTTGCGTTCAGCAGGGTACGACGACTGAACTCAATCTCGCGGACTTTTTTGGCGCCCACAAGATGCAGCTCAAGACAGTGGCTTTTGCCACGGCGACTGAGGCCTTGAAGGCCTATGACGCTGGCCGCTGCGACGCCTACACCACCGACGCATCCGCTCTGTACGCGGAGAGGCTGCGGGTCGCCAATTCCAACGATCATATAATTCTGCCGGAAATCATCTCCAAGGAACCGCTCGGCCCGGCAGTGCGTCACGGCGACGATCAGTGGTTCGACATCGTGAAGTGGACACTGTTCGCAATGTTGAACGCCGAAGAGCTCAATATTTCATCCAAGAATCTCGATGAGGCGCTGAAATCGGCGAATCCGGAAATCAAGCGATTTGTCGGAACCGAAGGCAATTTCGGCGAGCAGCTTGGCCTGACCAAGGACTGGGCCGTGCGCGTCGTGAAACAGGTCGGCAACTACAGCGAGTCGTTTGAGCGGAATGTAGGGCTGGGCTCGCCGCTCAAAATCGAACGTGGTCTGAACAAATTGTGGACCAAGGGCGGTATCCAGTACGCGCCGCCGATCCGCTGACCCGAGGCCACGCAGACCGACCGCGGGCGGGGTTTGCGGTCACGCCGTTGGGGGAGTTATTGCCGCCGCACGTTCGACGAGGGGTAAATGTCGAGTGACCTGCCGGCCTCGGCGCGCCCCGCGCCTGTCGTGTTTTACAACGACCCGCGGGTCCGCAGCATTGCCTATCAGGTTGCGCTAGGCGCGATGGTTGTCTTTCTTGTCTATGGCGCAGCCAGCAACGCGATTGAAAATCTTGCCCGCGCCCGCATCGCCTCCGGATTCGGATTCTGGGATCAGACCGCGGGCTTCGACATCAGCCAGACTCTGATCGAATACTCCTCGCGCGGCTCGACATACGGCCGTGCGTTCTGGGTCGGACTTCTCAATACGCTGCTTGTGGCCGGGATCGGCATCGTTCTCGCGACCATTCTCGGCTTCGTCGTCGGCATATCGCGGCTGTCCAGCAACTGGCTGCTGGCCAAAGTTGCAGGCTGTTACGTCGAAATTATCCGCAACCTGCCGCTGCTGCTGCAGTTGTTGTTCTGGTACAACGCCGTCCTTAAGACGCTACCCGATATCCGCGAAAGTATTTCGATTGCGGGGGGCGCTTTTCTGAACAATCGTGGCCTGTTTCTGCCAACGCCGGTTTTCAAAGACGGGTTCGGCGGAGCCGAGATCGCTTTGCTTGTCGCGATCGTCGTCGCGATTGCGTTTCGTGTCTGGGCACGCGAACAACAGGAGCGCACCGGCCGACAGGCCCCAGTGTTGTCGGTCACGCTTGCCCTGGTGATCGGACTTCCGCTCGCAACCTTCATCCTCTCGGGTTCTCCGCTCACTTTCGAATTTCCTCAAGCCGGACGCTTCAACATCACCGGTGGAACCGAGGTGCTACCGGAATTCGTCGCCCTCCTGTTTGGTTTGTCGATCTACACTGCGGCGTTTATCGCCGAAGTGGTTCGCGCAGGAATATTGGCGGTGTCGCGTGGCCAGACCGAAGCAGCTTATTCATTGGGGTTGCGACCGAGACCGACCCTGCGGCTGATCGTGGTGCCGCAGGCGATGCGCGTGATCATCCCGCCTTTGACCAGCCAATACCTCAACCTGACCAAGAATTCCACGCTGGCCGTGGCGATCGGCTATCCCGATCTGGTGCAGATTTTCACCGGGACCGTGCTCAACCAGACCGGCCAGGCGGTCGAGGTCGTCGCCATCACGATGTTGGTCTATCTCGTGATCAGCCTCATCACCTCGTTGCTGATGAATATCTACAACAGCCGCATGGCTCTGAAAGAGCGGTGAGGGCCCATTCATGACCATGGCCGAGGGCGATCTTGCCGTTACCGAACTGGCCTTCGTGCGCCGCTCGACCATTGCGCCGAGGCCGCCACCGGCAACAATGGCCGGTGCGCTTGGCTGGCTGCGCGAAAACCTTCCGTCGTCGGCGTTCAATATCGTGCTGACGATCCTGATCGTATTGCTGCTGGCCTGGGCCATTCCGGAAATCGTCAAGTTCCTCGTCGTCGACGCTGTCTGGACAGGGAATGACCGCGAGGCTTGCCTCGAATCCGTGCAGCATCGCGAGATTGGCGCCTGCTGGCCTTTCGTCTGGGAGCGGCTGCCGTATTTCATCTACGGCTCCTATCCGATTCCCGAGCGTTGGCGCGTCGACGTGTTTTTCGTGATGCTCGCGGTGGGAGTCGTGTGGCTCCTGTGGCTCAACGCGCCCCGGCGCGATCTCGGTGCCATCTATTTCTTCCTGATCCTGCCGGTGACGTCATTTATTCTGCTGACGGGATGGTCGACGATCGGTCTGCGTCCGGTCGACACCGTGCTGTGGGGTGGCGTGCTGGTGACCATCGTGGTTGCGGCAGTCGGCATTGTGTTCTCGCTACCGCTGGGCATTCTACTCGCGCTCGGCAGGCGATCGCACATGCCGACCGTGCGAGTGCTTTCGGTCATGTTCATTGAATTTGTGCGCGGCGTACCGCTCATAACCGTACTTTTCATGGCGAGTGTGATGCTGCCGCTGTTTATTCCCGAGCAGTGGTCGCCCGACAAACTGGTGCGTGCGCTCGTAGGCATTGCGCTGTTCGCTTCGGCCTATATGGCGGAGGTCGTGCGCGCGGGCCTGCAAGCCATTCCGAAAGGCCAATACGAGGGCGCGATGGCGATTGGTCTGCGCTACTGGCAGATCATGCGCCTCGTTGTCCTGCCGCAAGCGTTGCGAGTCACGATCCCGAATATCGTGAACACGTATATCGGCCTGTTCAAGGATACCACACTCGTTTTCATCGTCGGCATATTCGATCTTCTGCGCACGATCGAAATTGCGCGGATCGATCCGAAATGGGCGACGCCGGTCACCAGCACGACGGGCTATGCGGTGGCTGCTATCTTCTATCTGGTCTTCTGCTACGGCATGTCGCGCTACGCGCGCGCCACGGAGGCCCGGCTGACGAAAGGCGATCGACGTTGAACGACAGATCAGAACACCACGGATCGCTGCTCAAGCCGGCAAAGCTCAAGACCGCCGTTGCCGTCGAACTCGCCGAACTGAACAAGTGGTATGGTGATTTCCACGTCCTGCGCGACATCAATCTCAAGGTGATGGGCGGAGCGCGCGTCGTCATTTGCGGACCATCCGGATCGGGAAAGTCGACGATGATTCGCTGCATGAACCGTCTGGAAGAGCATCAGAGCGGCCGCATCTTTATCGACGGCGTGGAATTGACCGCTGACCTGAAAAAGATCGATGAGGTCCGCCGCGAGGTCGGCATGGTGTTCCAGCACTTTAATCTGTTTCCCCACCTAACCGTGCTAGAAAACTGCGCGCTAGCGCCGATTTGGGTGCGGAAAATGCCGAAGAAGCAGGCCGAGGAGGTGGCTTTGCATTACCTCAAGCGGGTGAAGATCCCGGAACAGGCCAACAAATACCCCAACCAATTATCGGGCGGTCAGCAGCAGCGGGTCGCGATCGCTCGCGCGCTATGCATGAACCCGAAGATCATGTTGTTCGATGAGCCTACATCCGCTCTCGATCCTGAAATGGTCAAGGAAGTGCTGGATACAATGGTCGAACTCGCTCACGATGGTATGACCATGTTGGTCGTGACGCATGAAATGGGGTTCGCCCGTCAGGTGGCGAACCGGATCGTTTTCATGGATGAGGGGCAAATTGTCGAAGCTAACGCCCCCGAAGAATTCTTCGCGCATCCGCAACACGAGCGCACAAAGCTCTTCCTGAGTCAGATTTTACACTGAGGTGGTACGTTCAGTCCTTTTCGACCGCGAGATCGGGGCGCGCGCCCCATTCTGACCAGGATCCGTCGTAAATGCGCGGCATCTTCTTGCCGAGGGCGTCAAGGCCCATCGCAAGAATCACGGCGGTGACTCCGGAGCCGCAGGTGGTGATAATCGGCTTGTCGGTATCGATGCCGGCTTTCTTGAAAGCGGCGGCGATCTTTTCCTGCGATGCCAGACGGCCGTTCTCGATGATTTCGGTCGCGGGCACGCTGCGCGCGCCCGGCATGTGACCGGAGCGCAGGCCGGCTCGAGGTTCGGGCTCGGTGCCGGCAAAGCGGCCGGCCGAACGCGCGTCGACAACCTGGGCGCTGCGATCATTGATCGCCATCTGCACGTCGCCGAGCATTGCCACGGCGCCGGTGTCCATGCTGGCATTGAACGTGCGTTTGGGCCGTTTCACCTCGCCTGAGTCGATTGGTCGTCCTTCCTGTTTCCAGGCCGGCAGGCCGCCGTCGAGAATGAATACATTGCGCGCGCCGAAAATTCTGAATGTCCACCAAACGCGCGGCGCAGAATAAAAGCCGTTGCCATCGTAGACGACGATCGTGTCGTTCTCCGTAATGCCGAGATTTCCCACGGCTTCGGCAAATTGATCTGGTCCGGGCAGCATGTGCGGCAGGTCAGTTGAATCATCGGCGATGGCGTTGATGTCGAAAAAAACCGCGCCTGGGATATGCCCGGCGAGGTACTCGGCCTTGGCATCGCGCTTTTGCGTGGGCAGGTAGTACGAGCCATCCACAACGGAGACGCCCGCCTTGCCGAGCTGGCCGGCCAGCCATTCGGTCGATTTGAGCCAGCGGCTCGATGTTGATGTTGCCATTGCAAACTCCGTATAACGCAAGCTTGGTCGATCTTGCGTCCGAGTGCAACGATTGAGGCCGCATTTAGGTTGCATCATTGCAACAACGAGGAGCCGCGATGATTGTGAGGATCTGGTACGGCTATACAACCCCGGACAATGCCGATGCCTACGAGGCCTTGCTCAAGAACGAGATTTTTCCGGGCATTCTCGCGCGCAATATCGCCGGCTTCCGGCGCATCGAGCTGCTGCGTGGAGCGCTCGGTGACGAGGTTGAGTTTGCAACCGTGATGTGGTTCGACTCGCTCGAGTCGGTGAAGGCTTTTGCCGGCGCGGATTATGAAACCGCGGTGGTGCCGCCCAAGGCGCGCGCGGTACTCAAGCGTTTCGACGGGCGGTCGCGGCACTACGAAGTGCGCGAAGCGCGCTAGGCGAGCGCAAGCCGTACGCGGCGATTTTGCTTGCCCTTCTTTTCGATCTGGGTGACGCGCACGGCGCCGATCTCTCCGGTCGCGCGGACATGCGTGCCGCCGCAAGGCTGCAGGTCAAGCCCTGCAATCTCGATCAGGCGGACGCGCCCGGTGCCCATAGGCGGCTTCACTGACATGGTTTTGACAAGGCCCGGATTGGCCTCGAGTTCGGCATCGGTAATCCACCGGCTGCTGACCGCTGCATTGCTCGCAATCATCTCCGCGACCTTTGCGGTGATGGCGTCCTTGTCGAGACCTGCCTCCGGAATGTCGAAATCGAGACGGCTCTCGCTGTCGCCGACCGAACCGCCGGTGACGGCGTATAGCAACACCGCAGAGAGAAGGTGCAGCGCCGTATGCATGCGCATGCGGGAGTATCGCCTGTTCCAATCGATTTCGGCCGTAACGCTGTCACCGATCCTCGGCACCGGCGCACCGGCGGCCGGCACGTGCGCGATCTCGCTCTTGGCCGCGTCGGTATAGATTGCCGTCTCGACTGGAATACGCGTGCCGTCCGCAGTTGTAAGCGCTCCGGTGTCGCCAGGCTGCCCGCCTGATGTCGCATAGAAAACGGTTCGGTCGAGC
>Ga0307296_10000845_pt1 | contig 14982 bp, 19 predicted proteins | sample ER_DNA_153_FD_194467 | JGI IMG/M metagenome (GOLD analysis project Ga0307296, IMG submission 194467) | Bulk soil microbial communities from the East River watershed near Crested Butte, Colorado, United States - ER_DNA_153 | ecosystem: Environmental > Terrestrial > Soil > Floodplain | place... | reverse complement strand
CACACGCCAGGAGGGCACGGGACTGGGCCTGCCTCTCTCACGGAGGTTCGTCGAACTCCATGGGGGCAGACTCTGGGTCGAGAGCGAGCAGGGGGTGGGGAGCACGTTCCGCTTCACGTTGCCCGTCGACCAGCCAGTGTGAAGCCGGACGGCAGAGTTGGGATATCGATCTCCTGCCTCGGCAAGTTGGGGATGGCACTTGTGCCTCTTGAAACCGAAGGAACAGAATGAGCGACTCACCTTCCGAGGGAGAACCCGATGCGCATCAAGTCAGGTCTGCTTGCCCTGCTGCTCTTGTCAGCGGCCTGCAGTGGCTCGCCCGGCGAGGCAGGTCCGACCCCGTCCAAGGTGTTCCACATCGGCCTCCTCCACGTCGGGTTGGACCACGTGCCTTCCTCTCTGCCGGCCCTCGCGGAAGCGCTCCAAGCCAAGGGATACCTGACCGCCGAAGAATTGGCGAAGTTCGAGGAAGGCTTGAAGAGCATCCCGAAGGAACTCGAGCTGGACGGCAAGCGTGTTCGACTGGATTGGCGGAACCTGCTGGATGAAGCGGCCGCGGATGAGGCCGCCAAAGAATTCGCGCAGGCGAAGGTTGATCTGATCGTCGCGTTCGAAAGCCAGACGATCCGGGCCGCGCACGCGGCGACGAAGACCATCCCAATCGTCTTCGCTCATGCGCTCGATCCCGTCGGGGAAGGGCTGGTTCAGAGCCTGTCTCACCCGGGCGGGAACCTGACCGGGCTCATCGGCTTCCGGAACCTCGCCGGCAAGCAACTCGAGATGTTCAAGAACCTCTTGCCCAGCCTCGAACGGGTCCTCGTCGTGACCAGTCCGCAGGATCCGACCGCACCGGCGCTCGTCGACGACACCAAGGCTGCGGCCGCGTCGTTGGGACTGACTCTGGTCGAGCGACAGGTCTCCACAGAGGCGGACATCAAGCGTGCCTTCGATCAACTCAAGCCGGGAAAGGTGGACGGAGTAGTCATCGCTTCACAGGACCTTCAGACCGGGTTCTCGTTGCTCATGATCGACTTGGCGCTTGATCATCACCTCCCGATTTCCGTCGGGTTCAAGGAGAGGGTCGAGGCAGGTGGTCTGTTCTCGTACTCGCCCGACTTCCCGGCGGTGGGGCGGTCCGCCGCCGTCTACGTCGACAAGATCCTGAACGGGACGGATCCAGGCGAACTCCCCGTGGAGGAGATGACGCAGCTGCAACTGATCGTCAATCGGAAAGTCGCGGACGACTTGGGGTTGACGCTCTCTTCCGAATGGCTCGACAACGCGAACGAAGTCATCGACTACATCAACTCCACGCCGAACTAGCTCCGGGCGAGCGCAAGAAGATGGCCTCGGGCTCGAAGCAACGCCGCGTCTTCCGGAGGTATGCGGCGGTCTTCGTCGGTCTCGTCACCGTCGTGCTCGTGACCAGCGGCGGCATCGAAGCGTACTTCGCGTACCAGGACAACAAGGGCAGCCTCGGCGAGGTCCAGCGCGCGAAGGCGGCGAACGCGGCCACGGTGATCGAGCAATTCGTCGGCGAGATCCAGAGACAGCTGGCATCCACGTTCCTTCCGGGGCAGATCGGCCACGATGCGCTCGAGCGCCGCCGGGCAGATTTCTCCCGACTCTTCAGTCAGGTGCCCGCCCTCGGTGAGATGGGATACATCGACTCGTCCGGGATCCAGCAGATACGCGTTTCGCGAGACACATTCGTTCCCCCCGACGAGCATCCCGACCGATCCAACGACCCTCTATTCACTCGTGCGCGCGTCGATCGCCCGTACTTCGGTCCGGTGACGTTCGAAAGCGGGTCGGAGCCGCATATGACGATGGCTCTCCGAGAGCAGGGCACGATCGGCGGCGTCACGTTCGCCGACGTGGGGCTCAAGTTCGCCAGGGATGCCATCTCCGGGATCAAGGTCGGGGATGCCGGCCATGCCTATGTCGTCGACTCGAGCGGCAACCTGATCATCCATCCCGATATCACGCTCATCCTCGCCAGGAAGAACCTCTCGTCGCTGCCGCAGGTCCGAGCGGCCCTCAACCCCAGTGCGTCCGGAGGGGATCCTGTCCGACAGGTCATGGTCGGCCGGGATCCATCGGGGGGGAAAGTGCTCACCGCCACTCACCGGATCCCGTCCCTCGGATGGCATGTCTTCGTCGAGCAGCCGTTGGGGGAGGTCTTCGCTCCTCTGTACGCGGCGATCTTCCGGACGATCGTGTTGTTGATCGTCGGCCTCGCGCTCGCGGCCCTCGCGAGTTTGTTCCTCACTCGCAGGATGGTCGCGCCCATCGAGGCGCTCCAAGCAGGGGCGGCCCGGGTTGCCACCGGAGACTGGGGTCAGCCCATCGATGTGCGGACCGGTGACGAGCTGCAGGCCCTGGCCGAGGGATTCAACCGGATGACAGAGCAGCTCCGGGAGTCCTATGCCGAGCTCGAGCAGCGGGTCGAGGATCGCACGCACGACCTTGCCGTCGCGATGGAGCAACTCGAAGAGAAGGGGCAGCAGCTCGAGACGGTCAGCCGGCACAAGTCCGAATTCCTCGCCAACATGTCGCACGAGCTCCGGACACCGCTCAACGCGATCATCGGGTTCTCCGAGGTCTTGCACGAGCAGATGTTCGGGGTGTTGAACGAGCAGCAGCTGGGATACGTCGGGGACGTCTTGGAGTCCGGTCAGCACCTCCTGTCCCTGATCAACGACATCCTCGATCTCTCGAAGGTCGAGGCGGGCCGCATGGAGCTCGAACTGAGCGACGTCTCGTTGCCTCTCGCCCTGCAGAGCGGTCTGACGATGCAGGGAGAACGAGCGGGGAAGATCGGGATCACCCTCGGCCTGAGCGTCCATCCCGACGACCTCGTGGTGCGAGCCGATGAACGGAAGCTGCGTCAGGTCGTGTTCAACCTGCTCTCCAACGCGGTCAAGTTCACACCGCCCGGTGGGCGGGTCGATATCTCGGCCCGTCTCACCGACGGCGTGGTGGAGGTGGCGGTCACCGACACCGGGAGCGGGATCGCGCCCGAGGACCAGGAGCTCATCTTCGAGGAGTTCCAGCAGGCTCGGGGAGATCCCGGCACACGCCAGGAGGGCACGGGACTGGGCCTGCCTCTCTCACGGAGGTTCGTCGAACTCCATGGGGGCAGACTCTGGGTCGAGAGCGAGCAGGGGGTGGGGAGCACGTTCCGCTTCACGTTGCCCGTCCGCGAGCGGGTGTGACGACGATGTCGGGAGAGCTGGTCCTCATCGTCGACGACAACGAGAAGAACGCGAAGCTCGCTCGAGACGTTCTTCGTTTCGCCGGATTCCGAACGATCGAGGCGGGAACCGGTGGGGCCGGGTTCTCGCTCGCCGTCGAGCATCTCCCCGACGTGATCCTGATGGACATCCGCCTGCCCGACATGGAAGGGACCGTCGTCCTCCGGAACCTCAAGGAGGAGCAGCGAACCGCTCAGATCCCGATCGTCGCGTTGACGTCCTTCGCGATGAAGGGAGACCGGGAGTCGTTCCTGGAAGCGGGGTTCGACGGATATCTGGAGAAGCCGATCAGCGTGAAGGCCTTCCCCGATCAGGTCCGGAGCTATCTTGAAGGACGGGTGGACCAGTGAGTTCGGAGACCGCGCCGAGGATCCTCGTCGTCGACGACGTTCCTCAGAACATCCGTCTCCTCGAGGCGATCCTGACGTCGAAGGGGTACGCGGTCACCTCCGCGTCTTCGGGGCAGGAAGCGCTCGACAAGGTGGCGGCCGAGCCGCCCGATCTCGTCCTCCTCGATATCCAGATGCCCGATATGGACGGGTACGAGGTGTGTCGGCGGCTTCGGGCGGACCCGGCCACGAAGTTCCTGCCCGTCGTGATGGTGACCTCGAGCGACACCGAGGTGCGTGTGAACGCCATCGAGGCGGAGGCGGACGACTTCATCACGAAGCCCCTCGATCAGCAGGAGTTGCTGGCCCGGGTTCGGTCGCTCGTTCGGATCAAGCGATACCACGACACGATCGAGTCGCAGGCAGCCGAGCTCACCGAGTGGAACAAGACCCTCGAGAACCGAGTGAGCGAGCAGGTGGAAGAGCTCGAGAGGATGAACCAGCTGCGGCGATTCCTGTCGCCGACCTTCGCCGAGATCATCCTCTCGCAGGGAGAGAGCATGCTGGAAAGCCATCGGCGGGAGATCGCCGTGCTGTTCGCCGATCTCCGCGGGTGGACGACGTTCAGCGCGACCACGGAGCCCGAGGAGGTCATGGGAGTCATCCGGTCGTTCCACGATGCGATGGGCACCCTGATCCTGAAGTACGAAGCGACGGTGGGGTGGTTCGCCGGTGACGGCTTGATGGTCTGGTTCAACGACCCCATCCCCGTCAGCGATCCGGCGGCCCGGGCCGTGAGGATGGCGGCAGAGATGCGCGCCGTGATGTCCGATATGACGCCGAAGTGGCGGAAGCGCGGCCACGAGCTTGACTTCTCCGTCGGGATCGCATTGGGGTACGCCACCCTCGGGAAGATCGGGTTCGACGGTCGGTACGACTACGGGGCGGTGGGGAGCGTGATGAATCTCGCGTCGCGGCTCTGCGACGAGGCCGCGCCCGGCCAGATCCTGGTGAACGAACGCGTCTTCGCCGAAGTCGAGGATCTCGTCGAGGCAACCCCAGTGGGTCAGGTCACACTGAAGGGTTTCGTCAAGCCCATGGCCGCATACGGCATCCTCGAGGTCAAGGCTGCCTCCGGGTAGACACCGTCGGAGTCGGGGTCCGAGGAAGATATCGGCGCACCCCTCACCTCGCCGGGTATCAGCTCGAGTGGAGCTCGGTCGTGGGGAGGGGCCCGAGCGGCCGGCCGGAGTCACGCGAACGCCACGGTTTTCGCCCCGGCTGCGACCTCCTCGACGACCTTGGCGGCGCCGACGATCGTCGCCCCCTTGCTCACCTGCTCCTCGGTGATCCCACGCGGCTTCGTGCACGCGCCGCACAGCCAGACCTGGCCGCCGTTGTCGACGAACTCCGCGTAGAGGTCCCCGAGCGCAGGCAATCCCTCCTGGGCGATGCCCTCCGTGCCGCCCTCCGTGCCGAGCCACACCGCATCGATCGTGCACAGGACGACCGAGTCCTGTCCGACCGTTGCCGCGATGTTCGCCGCCACGAATGGAAGCGTCGCGCGCTCGGGATCCTCCTTGCCGTGTGTGCAGTTGAAGATCAGCTTCTCGCTCATCGCCCTCTCTCCACCGTGATCAGGAGTCGCCCGTCGCCGAGCGACTCGTTCGAATGCACCGTGTGCCCCATCATGCGTGCCAGGGGCGGCAGGTCTTCCTTGGCGGCCGGATCCGTCGTTTCGATCTCGAGGGTGTCCCCGAACGGGATCGCGAGGATCCGCCTGCGGAACTCCTGGGCGAGCCCGTCTGCGCACCCCATCGTGCCCGCGTCGAACCGGTGCTTGCCGGACGGCCGATCGGCCTCCGCCTCGACATCCGGCCGGAATCCCGAGCACAGCAGGTCGATCGCGACGATCCGCCCCGCCTCGTCCATGTCCAGGAACTGCTGCTGTTCGACCACCTCCCATCCGCCCGCTCTGCGCAACCGGACGCGATACCGGACCGACGTCCTGTCGGCGATCGGCTGCACGAGCAGGCTCTGGATCTTGACCTCGTGCGCGTCGCCGAACCACCCGCGGAAGGCGTTGGCCGCCTCGGTCGCGCCATCGATGTTGCCTGGTCCCGACGGGATCAGGTAACGGAAACGGGTATCGGGCGCCAGGCTCCCGACGATTCCGACAAGATCTGCTGCGGCGATCGCCTCCACGAGCCTCTTCGCCGCTTCGTGTCTCTTGTCCGCGTGGCCCTGGTGCTCAGCCGCCCCGGGATGAGCATCCGCAGAACGAGCCGGCTCGCCTCCCCTGATGGGTTCCCGGAACCGGGTGCCCGCGTCGAAATCGTGGGTGCTCATCCCTGCACGACCGGGTAGATCTCGTCGGCGACGAGGCCGTGCGCCTCGCGGTGCACCGCGTGCGCCGAGTCGGCGTTCGGTGCGTCGATCAAACAGAAGACCTTGCTGCCCTGCTCGTCGACCCAGTAGTTGAGGTAGCGCACGCCGTAGCGTTCCTGTACCCGAAGGTCCGCCGCGTGCGCCCCCGCGACGTCGGCCGCGGTCGTACCGTCGGGCAAGCTGTCGTGCACATCCATGTACAGAGCCACAGTCCTCACCTCCTTCCGTGCCAACGCTAGGAGGACGACCGTTCCGCAACCGTTCCGCCGGGCGGGCTGGCCGGGGTCGGGGTCAGCACGTACGATTCGCCGCGTGCAAACGCTGGCGATCAAGCTCCTCGGACGATTCTCGGTTGCGGTCGACGGCGTCGCGATCGTGGGCGACGCGTGGCGCAGCCGCCGGGGCGCCGACCTGGTGAAGCTGCTCGCGCTCGCCCCTAGTCACCGGATGCATCGGGCACAGGTCATGGAGGCGCTTTGGCCCGAGAGCGAGCCCGAGGCGTCCGGAACCAACCTTCGAAAGGCCCTGCACTTCGCCAGGCTCGCGATCGGTGATGAGCGGGCGATCGAGAACGAGCGCGGCGTGCTCGTGTTGCGGCCCGACGTCCGAGTGCAGACGGACGTCGAGCGGTTCGCGGTCGCGGCCCACCAAGGGCTGGATGGCCGCGACGAGGCTGTGTGCCGTGCGGCGGCGGAGCTGTATCGTGGCGACCTCCTCCCCGACGACCTCTACGAGTCCTGGTCGGTCGAACCGCGCACAGGCCTGCGCCGTCTTTACCTCGACGTGTTGCGCGCCGGAGCGCTGTGGGATCGGCTTGCCGAAGAAGACCCAACCGACGAACAGGCGACGCGCGCGTTGATGCGTAGCAACCTCGAGGCTGGAGAGCGTCGGGAGGCGATCCGCCGCTTCGAGCGGCTGCGGGAGGCGCTACGCGATCATCTGGGTGTGGGGCCGGACCCCGCGACCGTCGCACTCTACGAAGAGGTGCTCGCCCTCGAGGGGGCGGAGCCGGCCTCCGAGGTCGAGCGCGCACACGCGCTGCTCGCATGGGCCCTGGTGCACATGAACCGCAACGAGATCGCGGAGGCGGAGCGAGCTGCGGCGGAGGCGCGCGCGATCGCCCTCGATGCCGGGTTGGGCCGTGAGCTCGGGGAGGCGGCGGTGATCCTCGCGAAGGTCGCGATGGCGCAGGGGAGGTGGCGCGAGCAGTTCGCGGAGGAGCTGGCGGAGTCGATGCGGATGCGGGCCAACATGGAGCCGATCGTTTACGACGCCCACCTCTGTCTCGCCGAGTACTACCTCACCGGCCCCCAGGGCTACGAGACCGCGGCCGACTTCGCCCGCCAGATGATGAAGATCGCCGAGGAGGCCGGCTCGGCGACGGGCGCGGCACTTGCGCTGCTCATGCTCGGAGAGGCCGAGCTGCTCGCCGGACGCCTCGCTGAGGCCGAGGAGGATCTCAAGCAGGCGGCAGAGGCCAACGACCGGGAGGGCTGTATCTCCGGCGCCGCGCTGTCGAGGCAACGCCTGGCCGAAGCGGCAGTCAGCCGCGGTCGGAGGTACGAGGCCAACCGACTGCTCGGCAGGGCACGCTCGCTCGCACACCGCTCCGACATCGTCACGCACCTGTTGGTCCGAGTGTTCGGCACGATGATCCAGGCCGCCGCGGATCCGAAGAAGGCCATGACCGTCCTGCGCGAGGCTGAGGGGGAGCTGGCCCAGATGCGATCGTGCGAGCCGTGCTCGATGGGATACCTGACGAGTGCGTCCACAGCTAGCGCGCGAGCCGGCGAACTGGATCGTGCGCGCTCGTTCCTCGGCGAGGCGGAGCGCATCGCGGGGATGTGGCAGAGCGGCCCGTGGACCGGGGCAGTGTGGGAGGCTCGAGGCATCCTCCGCGAGGCAGAGGGGGAGGACGCGCAGGCGCGTGCGATGTTCCGCGAAGCGGCGGAAGCTTTCACGCGTGCAGGGAATCCTTTCGACGCCGCCCGATGCCTCGAGGCCGCTGGGCTGCGCGACGAGAGCATCCGCACCGAGGTGCCGCACGTCTAGACCGGTCGCCGGTGCTCGGTGCGTTGGGTAGATATCGGTGGAACTTGGGGCCGCCATCGGTCCGCCCGACCCGGTCGTGTCGTGAGATCGTGGAGGGGTCGAGGAGTCGCCCAGACTCCACCACCCCTCCCCGTTCTCTGCGCGGAGGCGGACGGGAATCGAACCCGCCAGGGAGCTCGTCGCCCCCTCGTCGGTTTTGAAGACCGCGGGGCCCACCAGGAACCCAGACGCCTCCAGTGCCGAGGATAGCGGCGCCGGCTCCGAGGTCCCGTGTGTACAGTCGCCTGCGTGACGGAGCCGGCGTCGCCCTCGCACCGACACATCGCCCTGATCTTGGCGAAGGACCTCGCCGCCAATCTCGCGACCGCGATGCTCGTGGCCGATGCCGAGGGAGAGCTCGTGTTCTTCAACGAGCCGGCGGAGCGGATCCTGGGGCGTCCGTACGCGGAGACGCAGATGACCACCGCGGAACTCGCGAGGGCGTTCAGACCCGTCGACGAAGCCGGTGAGGCGGTTGCGGTGGAGGACATGCCGCTCGCCACCGCGTTCAGGACCGGCATGCCAAGTCGCGGCGGGTTCTGGATCGACGCGTACGACGGTCGACGGCGTTATATCGAGGTCGTCGGTGTCCCACTGTTCGCGCAAGCAGATCGACTCGTGGGTGGGCTGGCCGTCTTCTGGGAGCGGGCCGAGGAGGCCTGACGTGCGCGCCAGATTCTGGGGTTCGCGCGGTTCGCTAGCGACGCCCGGCCCTGACACCGTCCGCTACGGAGGCAACACCTCGTGCATCGAGGTCCGCCCGGAAGACGGCAGCCTCGTGATCCTCGATTCCGGGACGGGGATCCGGGCGCTCGGCGTGGAGCTCGACGGTACGGCGCCGAAGCGGATCGACATCCTGCTGAGCCACCTGCACCTGGATCATCTGGAGGGTCTGGGATTCTTCGCGCCCCTGTGGGATCCTGGCACCGAGCTCCACATCTGGGGGCCATCGTCGCCGACCCGTTCGCTGTCCGATCGGATCTCGCAGTACCTCTCGCCCCCGTTGTTCCCCGTTCGGCTGGGGGAAGTCCCGGCACGGCTGCACCTCCACGACGCGCCCCAGGAGCCGTGGATGCTCGGCTCGGCGACGATCACCGCACGCCCGATCCTCCACCGAGGCCCCACCGTGGGCTATCGCATCGAGGATGCGGGTCGAAGCATGGCGTACCTGACGGACCACGAACCGGGGCTCGCGGTCGACCTCGCCACGGTCGCGCCCGAGTGGGTCTCCGGCTTCGAGGTCGCCGCCGGTGCCGACGTCCTGATCCACGACTGCCAGTACACAGAGGAGGAGTATCCAGAACGAGCCGGGTTCGGACATTCGAGCACGAAGCACGTCGCCGACTTCGCCCGCCTCGCGGGGGCTCATCGCCTTCTCCTCTTCCATCACGATCCCAACCACAACGACGACGAGCTGGAATCGCTCTGCGAACGGGTCCGCGAGCTCTGGGACGCCGGCGAGGTCGACCTCGCCCGCGAGGGCGAGGAGATCGACTTCAGCTGAGCGCATCTGCGCGATCGCTACTCAACGTCGCGGGCTCCCCGTACGATGGTTCTACCGATGGATGCAGCATTCTTCGACCTGGACAAGACCGTCATCTCGAGGTCGAGCACGCTCGCCCTGTCGCGACCGCTCTATCGGGCCGGCATGGTCTCGCGCGGGCAGCTTCTCCGCGGCGCCTATGCCCAGCTGGTCTATCTCCTCGTGGGTGCCGACGAGGGGAAGATGGAGCGCCTGAAGGAAGGCATGCTCCAGCTCACCAAGGGTTGGGACCGGGCTCAGGTCGAGCGGCTCGTCGAGGACGTGATCCTCGAGGTGATCGATCCCTACGTCTATGCCGAAGCGCTGGATCTGATGGAGCTCCATCGTTCTGAGGGCAGGCGCATCTACATCGTGTCGTCCTCGCCGGAGGAGGTCGTACGGCCACTGGCGCGCCATTTCGGCGTTTCGGGGGTGATCGCCACGCGGGCTGGGGTCGGGCCCGACGGTCGGTACACCGGAGAGCTCGAGTTCTACGCCTACGGCGAGGGCAAGGCCGAGGCGGTCAGAGCCGTGGCGGAGCGGACGGGGATCGACCTCACGCGGTCGTTCGCGTATTCGGACTCGGCGACGGATCTGCCGCTCTTGGAGGCGGTCGGCAACCCCGTGGCCGTGAATCCAGACAAGGATCTCAGGAAGGCCGCCGAGGAGCACGGCTGGCCGATCCGCGACTTCCATCGGCCTGTGCGGTTGCGCACCCGGATCGCCTCGGCCGTCCCCGGTCCGAAGGCGAGCGTCACGGCCGGCCTCGCGGCGGCCGGCATCGCGGCGGTGCTCGTGTGGGTCATCCTGCGGTCGCGCGCCGCCGGCCGCCGCGCCGCTTCTCACTCGTGAGGCTCGCTTCGCTCGCGATCGCTCTCACGATCACACTCGGCGCCTGCGACGGGAGCCACACGCAGGCCCCGCCGCCACTCGACCCGCCTCTGCGGTCCAGCGAGGGCGGCGGGGCCTGCTCGCAGACGGACGTCGACGGAGCCGCCGTGGTGCGCTTCGAGACAGATGGCTCGTGCCTGCCCGGCGACGTCATGGTCCTGTATCGATGCGCGGCTGGAGCCGTTCCCGTCCTTCGGATCTCATCCGTCGCGGGTCCCGCCCTGTTCCTGGGTGGACCGTTCGCAGTGCCGGTGACGACGCTGCCGGCGCACGTTCGGTTCGCCGGCAGGGGCCGCGCGACCGAGATCCTGATCGCGGACCCGCTGACGCCGGATCCTTCACCGGGAGCGTCGCTCTCGGCGAGCCCTTCTCCGAATGGCGCGCCCGCGCCCGATCCCGAGCCGTTGGTCTACGTTCGCCACGATGGGGTCACGGAGCGGTGGCTCCGCCTCGAGGGCCGGCGGACGCTGAGCCATCCTCCGATCGTGTGGCTGATCGGGGACTCGATCTTGGACGGAGGACGCGATGCGCTCGAGACCCGACTCGCAGGCTGGAGCCTCACCCTCGACGCAGAGGTGGGCCGGTCGTCATCCTCCGGGGTGGCCCTCGCGCAGGAGGCCGCCGACCAGGGCGCGGACGCCGTCGTGGTGGAGCTCGGCACGAACGACTCGTCGTCGTCGGCGTTCCGTGGCTACCTGATCGACACGCTGAACGTCCTGGCGGGAGTCCCGCTCGTGATCTGGCAGACCGTCAAGGGGCCCAAGGAGGCAACCAACATCCCGGCGGTCAACGCGACGATCCGCGAGATCGTGCCGACGTACCCGAACGTGGTGATCGCGGACTGGGAAGCCTTCGTTCCCGTGGAGGCCCTGCAGGAGGACGGGATCCATCCCGGCGAGGGCTTCGAGTACCTGGAGTCGGACCTCTTGCTCCCGATGCTCTCGGAGTGGCGAGCAACGCTCTCCACGGAGGGTGCGACGTCGTGTGGACGGAAGGTCGTGCGCGAGACGTCTTGACCGCTCCGGACATGAGAGCGGGAGGAGCAGGTATCAGGCGTCTCGTCAGCATCGTGCTCGGGCCGCCGGACCTTACGTGGCCCGGGGGCCTGAGCATGCCTCCCGCGGCATGACTCGCGCGTGGGTTCTGCTCCCCCCGCAGCTATCTCTCGATAGCGCTTTCGACCGTACACCCGCCGTGCGAGGAGGCGCAAACGCGGATCAGGACCCGGATGCGGCCGGATGTTCGAGAAGGTCCGCGAGCCGCTCCGCCCGGTCGGCCGCCTCGAGCGGCAAGCCCGAGGACACGGCTCGTGCGATGACGAGGAGCTCCCGCTCGACCGTGGGCGCCATCCGGCCTGGCCGCCTCTGGACGACCGCATCGAGGCGCCCGACCGCCCGCTCCAGGCGCTGCATCACGGTGAGCTCCGGATCCCGCCGATCCCGGTACTCCGCCAGCAGGACGATCTCTCCCATGGGCCCATGATGAGGCACACCTCTGACACGACTCCGGAGGCGAGGGTCTGTTACGCGACTCGGACCGAGTTCACAGGCGCCAGGCGCTCCCGCACGATGAACCAGTTGGCGCCTGAATCGCCCGAGCCGAACACGTCGCCCGATGTCGCACCGAAGTAGAGGCCCATCCCGGGACCCTGCCCCTCGCCCGCGAACGCCTGCCGCAGGATCGTGAGGTAGGCATCCTCTTGAGGAAGCCCATCGCTCAAGGTGGCCCAGCTCTTGCCGGCGTCGCGCGTGCCGAACACCCGGACCCGTCCCTCGACGGTGACGCGGTCGATGTCCGCGACCAGCGGGATCACGAACGCCGAGTCCGGGTCTCCGGGGTCGATCACCATCGGGAAGCCGAAGCTCGAGGGAAGCCCTTCGGCGATCGAGTTCCAGGTCTCTCCTGCGTCGTCACTGCGGTATACGCCGCCGTGGAACTGCATGAAGAGTCGTTCGGGGCGCAGGGGTGCCCGGTGCATGTTGTGCACGCACAGGTCGATCGTGTCTCCTTGCGACTCCTCGGGGATGTAGAGCGGAACGAGGCCGGCATTGCCGTGGCGCCACGTCTCCCCCGCGTCGTCACTGAGCCACACCCCGACGGCCGAGATGCCGATCGCGAGTCGCTGGGGATCGCCCGGCCATGTTGCGATCGAGTGCAGACAGAGCCCCCCGGCGCCCGGTTGCCACGAGCTGCGGGTCGGCTGATCCCACATGGCTCGGTTCAGCTCCCACGTCTGACCGCCGTCGGTAGAGGTGAACAGGGCGGCGGGGGCAACGCCCGCGTACATGAGCCCGTCCGCTTCACCCGGCCGGATCGACCAGATCCGTTCGAGCGACCAATCGTCCCCCTCGGGGAACGCCAGGCCGGTCGCCTGCTCCCAGTCGCCGCCCGGATCCGTCGCGTGCATCACACGCGGCCCGTAGTGCCCGGATGTCACGGACGCGAAGTACCGCCCCGAGCGCGCGTCCCGGATCGCGAACTCGACCTGGTCCCCGGGGAACGCCCGCGCGGCTACCTCGAACGGCTTCTCCGCGCCGGCATCTCCTTCGAGGACGAACAGGCCCTTCTTCGTACCAACCAACAGCTCGGTCATCTCGAACCTCCCGATATCGACGGGAGGATGTGCAACGTCGCGTCCGGCGCGACGGGCGCGTCCTCCCTCACGCGTTCCCCGTCCACGAAGACGTTCACGTGGCGGCGAACGCGCCCGTGCTCGTCCAGGACCCACCCGGTGATCTTCGGATGCTGGTGTTCGAGCTCCCGTAAGACCTGGCCGACCGACGTTCCGTCGATCGTGATCTCCCGGTTCCCTCCGGCGAGGTCCTTCAGCGGTGCCCGCAGCTTCACGATCGCCATGTCCCCGAGCCTATCCGTCGGCTGCGGCGGCGGCGAAACGCTCGAGTGGTGTTCGCCAGCCGTCGCTGTAGCCCTGCCTCGCCTTCGCCGCGAGATCGCCCAGTCGCTCCCAGCCCCGGTGCTCCAGATCGACCCGAGTTCCGCCGCCATCGGGCTCGAACCGCACCTCGACCTCGGTCGGCGGTCGATCGGAGTCGTTCGGCTTCCACGCGAGCACGATCCGATGAGGAGGCTCGTACACGAGCACCTCCGCCCACGACGGCTCGCGTCCATCGGAGGTGATCTCGTAGACGCGGCCGCCCTGCCTGGGCTCGAAGACGACCCGCTCCAACTTGACGCCCTCGCCGAACTCCTCGTCGGCGGTCCGCGAAAACATCTCGGTCGGCCACCAGTCGCCGATGTGCTCGGTGAATAGTCGGAACGCGTCCTCCTGCGACCGACCGACTCGGACGCTCCTTCTTATCGGTTCGAACATCGCTCCTTCTCTTGTCTTGGCGCCTGTCATCGCTGCTCCCTTCGTGAACGGGAGGCCGCGCGGCGGCATCCCCTCAGTGTGCGGACGATCTCTTCGCGGCGGGCGCGTTGCAGTTCTCTGCCCACCTCGGGATGCACGGGACCGATCATCGCTTCCTCCTTCCCGTCGAGCCCGAGGGCACCGACTCCACGTACTGCTTGAACGCGTCGAGGCGTTGGTCCCACGTCGCGCCGATCGAGCGCATCCAGGCCTCCGCCTCAGCGAAGGCCTGGGTGCGGAGCTCGTAGCGGGTCTCGCGGCCGACCCGTGAAGCGGCCGCGAGACCCGCCTGTTCGAGCGAGTCGAAGTGCTTCGAGATGGCCTGGCGTGAGACCGGGATCCGACGCGCGAGCTCCGTTGCGGTGAGCGGGCCGTCCTTCGAGAGCTCGTGGACCACGCGGCGACGTGTCGGGTCGGCGAGCGCCTCGAAGACCGCGCCGGCGGCGTCTTTCGTCACGCGGCCTCCAGGTACTCCTTGAGCTCCTGGAGCTCGTGCGCCCAGCCTTCGTCGTTGCCCTTCTGCGACTGGGTCTCGATCTGATCGGGGAGCGCGGCGAATCCGGACTCGACGAGCCGCACACGCGTCGAGGCACCGTCCTCTATCTCCTCCAGGGTGAACGAGACCGTGGTGAACGGGCGCCCGAGTCCCTCCGGCCGCCACCGGAACACGAAGCGGCCGGGCGGCTCGACCACGTCGACCACCGCTTCCGCCCTGGCCTCGTCCCATTCCAGGACGGCGTCGCCGCCCGGCCGCAGATCGATCTCGGCTCGCTTCGTGGGGAACCACCGCAACAGCTGGTCCGGCTCGGTGAGGGCTTCCCACACACGGGCTCGTGGCGCTCGGATCTCCAGCTCTCGTCTGACCTCGTCCGGGATCTCCATCTCCATCGTCTTCTCCTCTCGCAACCCTGCGGTTGCATGAAGCCTACGCAACCCTTGAGTTGCGTGTCAAGAGGATCGGAGGAGCAAGCGACCGAGGCCTAGGACTTCCGGAGCTGATCCGGGAACTTCTGAAACTCGAAATGGTGGCCGTCGGGGATCAGGAAGTCGCCACCCCAGTTGAAGCCCCAGCTCTCGAAGATCCGGACGACGTCACGGTTCATCGTGGGCTTCGTCCCGTAGGGATTCTGCGGC
>Ga0307296_10000843_pt1 | contig 14998 bp, 8 predicted proteins | sample ER_DNA_153_FD_194467 | JGI IMG/M metagenome (GOLD analysis project Ga0307296, IMG submission 194467) | Bulk soil microbial communities from the East River watershed near Crested Butte, Colorado, United States - ER_DNA_153 | ecosystem: Environmental > Terrestrial > Soil > Floodplain | place: USA... | reverse complement strand
GCATCTCGGGCGGCTATGTTGAACTGATACGCAATCTGCCGCTGCTGTTCCAGATCCTGTTCTGGTATCTCGCCGTACTCAGCGCGCTGCCAAATCCGCGGCAAAGCATCTCGCTGTTCGGCAGCTACTTTCTTTCCAACCGCGGTTTCGTGGTTCCGAAGCCGGTCGCCCACGCCGGTCTGGAGCCGTTCGCGCTGGCGATCCTGGTTGCGGTCGTCGCCTCCGTGCTGTTGCAGCGCTACGCGCGCCGGCAGCTGTTCGAGAGAGGCAGAGTGGTCAAGATCTGGCCTTATGTGCTGGGCCTGCTGATCGGGCTGCCGCTCGTGACCGCGCTGTTGTTCGGTGCGCCGGTCACGTTTGAAATCCCCGAACTCAAGGGATTCAATTTTTCCGGCGGCTCCCGCATCATCCCGGAATTCGTTGCGCTGACGATCGCGCTGTCGACTTATACGGCGGCATTCATCGCAGAAATCGTGCGTGCCGGAATCCAGTCGGTACATAAGGGGCAGATGGAGGCCGGCTCATCGCTCGGGCTGCAGCGTGGCTCTGTGTTGCGATTGATTGTGGTGCCGCAGGCGATGCGGGTCATCCTGCCGCCGCTCACCAACCAGTATCTCAATCTCACCAAGAACTCGTCGCTGGCGGTGGCGATCGGCTACCCCGACCTGTTTTCGGTATTTGCGGGAACGACGCTGAGCCAGACCGGGCAGGCGATCGAGATCATCGCGATCACCATGGGCGTCTATCTGCTGATTTCGCTGGTGACCAGCGCGATCATGAGCTTCTACGGATGGCGGCTTGGCCGGAGCATGGGCTAATGAGCGACATCACCGCTTCCTCCTTCGTCCGCCGGGATCTCGTTCCCGAGCGTGACCCGCCAGTCAAGACCACCGGTTTTGTCGGCTTTCTGCGCACGCGCCTGTTCAATTCGCCGACCAACATCCTGCTCACCATTGTGAGCATCCTCTTGCTGTGGTTCACCGTCGTTCCCGCGGTGAAATTCCTGCTGGTCGATGCGGTCTGGACCGGAAAGGACCGCACCGCATGTCTTCCGGAGGCTGCGGGACACACGGTTGGCGCCTGCTGGCCTTTTGTGGAGGCCAAATTCAGCCAGTTCATTTATGGCTTCTATCCCGAAGCCGAGCGATGGCGCGTCAACCTGACGTTCTTTCTCGCAGCGTTGTTGCTGCTGCCGCTGTTGATTCCGCGACTGCCGGCCAAGGGCCTCAACGCCGGTCTGTTCTTCATTGTGCTTCCCGTCATCGCCTTCTTCCTGCTGCACGGCGGCGGGTTGGAGGGTTTCGGCGTCAGCTGGACGGCCGGAATTCTGTCAGGGTTCAATGACAGCATCGGCGATGGCGGCCGGAAACTTGCGAGAGCAGGCGAGGCCACGGCGGTCATCGGACCGCTGTTCGTGTTATTGGGAAAGCTTATCGTTCTGCTCAGCACCGCCATTTCCTATTTGATCTGGCCGCTGACCTGGCTGCGCGATCAAATTCAGGCCTCCAGCCGCGCGGTATGGACCGATTTTGCCGCGACCGCCGCGATCGTCTCCATCCTGCTGTTCGTCCTCAACGGCGGCATTCGCACCGGCTGGCGTTCGCTCATCGTCAGCCTTGGGATTTTCGCCGGCATCGGCATCGTGATCGCGGTCATGGGCCTGGACCACGGCGGATTCCCGATCGTCGATACCAGGCTCTGGGGCGGCCTTCTGGTGACGCTGGTGGTCTCCGTCACCGGCATCGTCGCCTCGATGCCGGTCGGCATTGCGCTCGCCCTGGGCCGACGTTCGACGATACCGCTGATCCGGGTTTTTTCCGTGGCGTTCATCGAATTCTGGCGCGGCGTTCCCTTGATCACCGTGCTGTTTTTCGCAACCTACATGCTGCCGCTGTTCGTTCCTGCGGGCTTCACGATGGATGGGCTGGTGCGGGCCTTGATCGGCATCGCGCTATTTGCCGGCGCTTATCAGGCCGAAGTCATCCGCGGCGGCCTGCAGGCGATCCCGCGCGGGCAGGGTGAGGCCGCGAGCGCGCTGGGCCTGTCCTACTGGAAGACGACGGGGCTGATCGTGATGCCGCAGGCGCTGCGCCACGTCATTCCCGGTCTCGTCAACAGCTTCATCGCGCTGTTCAAGGATACCTCGCTGGTCTCGATCGTCTCCCTGTTCGACTTGCTCGGGCAGTTGCGGGCGTCATTCGCCGATCCGGTCTGGGCGACGCCGACGACGCTGTTTACCGGCTTTGCCTTCACCGGACTGATCTACTTCGTCTTCTGTTTTGGAATGTCGCGCTATTCATTGTTCGTCGAGCACCGGCTGAACGTACACCAGCGGAATTGAGAAAATGACCCAGACCGCGAACTCGATTGTCACGATTACCGGCCTCAACAAATGGTACGGCGATTTTCATGTGCTGCGCGACATCAACCTCGATGTCGCGAGAGGCGAGCGGATCGTGATCTGCGGTCCTTCGGGGTCGGGCAAATCGACGCTGATCCGCTGCATCAACGCGCTCGAGGAATTTCAGGAAGGCGAGATCGTCGTCGACAACATCGAATTGGGGCCGAATTTACGGCGGGTGGATGAAGTCCGGCGCGAAGTCGGCATGGTGTTCCAGAGTTTTAATCTGTTTCCGCACCTGACCGTGCTGGAGAACTGCACGCTGGCGCCGATCTGGGTGCGCAATACTCCGAAGAAGGACGCCGAAATCGCGGCGATGAAATATCTGGAGCGGGTGAAGATTCCGCATCAGGCCAGTAAATATCCGGGCCAGATGTCGGGCGGTCAGCAGCAGCGCGTCGCCATCGCGCGCGCGCTGACCATGAGCCCGAAAGTCATGCTGTTCGACGAACCAACCTCGGCGCTGGATCCCGAAATGGTCAAGGAAGTGCTCGACACCATGGTTGACCTTGCCAGGGAAGGCATGACCATGCTCGTCGTCACCCATGAAATGGGATTCGCCAGGGAAGTGGCGAACCGCATCGTCTTCATGGACGCCGGGCAAATAATTGAATCCAATACACCGGCGAATTTCTTCGCCAATCCGCAGCACGCGCGGACGAAATTGTTCCTCAGCCAGATTTTGCGTTGAAAATCATTCCTCGTCGTGGCCGGGCAAAAGCGCGAAGCGCGTCTTCGCGCTAGACGTCCCGGCCATCCACGTCTTTCTTGCTACTTTGCTGTTAAGACGTGGATGCCCGGCACCCGTCTACGCCGAGGCTTCGACGGGCTTTTTCGGTACTAGGCCGCCGTAGCTTTAGCGAAGGTGGCAAGGCCGGGCATGACGAACTTGGCAACCGCATGAACTTACACCTTTTCGAACGGCACATCGATCTTGCTGCGCTTCTCGAGCCAATCGGGCACCGGCAGGTTCTTGGAGCGCATGAATTCCGGATTGAACAGTTTTGACAGATAGCGATTTCCGGAATCGCAGAGGAGGGTCACGACGGTCTTGCCGGGGCCGAGCTGCTTGGCAAGCCGGATCGCGCCAGCGACATTAACGCCGGTCGAGCCTCCCAGGCAAAGGCCTTCGTGCTCGACCAGGTCGTAGATCACCCGCACGGATTCTTCGTCCGGAATGAGAAAGGCATCATCGACCTTCGCGGTCTCGATAATGGCCGTGACGCGCCCAAGCCCGATGCCTTCGGTGATCGACCCGCCCGGTGTCGCCTTGGCCTGGCCGTGCTTGAACAGTTCATACATCGCGGCCCCCGGCGGATCGGCGCAGGCGATGACGAGATCCTTGTTCTTCTCTTTCAGATAGCGGCTGACGCCCGCCAGCGTACCGCCGGTGCCGACCGAGCAGATGAAGCCTTCGACCTTGCCGCCGGTCTGCTCCCAGATTTCCGGGCCGGTGGATTCGTAATGGGCCTTGGCGTTATCCAGATTGTTCCACTGATCGGCGAACAGCACGCCGTTTGGCTCGCTCTTGCGCAACCGATCGGCCAGCCTCTTTCCAACATGCTGGTAATTGTTCGGGTTGGAGTAGGGCAACGCCGGCACCTCGACGAGCTCGGCGCCGCAGAGCCGCAGCGTATCCTTCTTTTCCTGGCTCTGGGTTTCCGGAATGACGATCAAGGTCCGGTAACCGCGCGCGCTCGCCACGACCGCCAGCCCGATGCCGGTATTGCCGGCGGTCGCTTCCACCACCAGGCCGCCCGGCTTGAGGTCGCCGCGCTTCTCGGCCTCCAGGATCATCCATTTGCCGGCACGATCCTTCACCGACTGTCCGGGATTCATGAACTCGGCCTTGCCGAGAATGGTGCAGCCGGTCGCCTCGGAAGCCTGTTTCAGCTTGATGAGCGGCGTGTTGCCGATCGCTTCGACGACGTCACGATTGATGTTCATTTGCGAGAATTCTTTCCCGTCTGTTGTCTATTCGGCAACGAGCCTAGAGTGCTACCAGCAAAAGTGAAAGCCGGTTTTCGTGATTGTGCAGCGCGAACTATTTTGACTTCGCAAACACCAGGTCACGAGTAGCGGCGACCTCCGATCGCTGGGTCACATGAAATCTTGGTAAGATTGCCGTACCCGGGATCACGCCGAATTGCGAAAAGCCCAATGAAATATGGATAACTCTCCGGTTTTTGTGGCCAATCGGCACGCTCGATTCGATAACAACAGCGGGGGTAGAGGGTCGAACGGGACTGTCCGCATCCTGATCCCCCGGCTAGTATGGCAATCAGGTTCCCTCAAGGAAGCATCACCCCGGTGAATGTCTCGCAGGCACTCCCCATCAGCGTCATCCGCCAATCGGTCTGGCGGTTCTCGCAGCGTCGCATGTCGGGCAGCATGATGCCCGGCGGAGGGCGGATGTGAGCCAGGGATTCCCGGGTATTGCCGCCGAAGGCCTGCCTGCTGCCATCCGCTGTCTGGATCGCGTGGCGAGATGGCTGGTGGCGCTCTGCATTGTCGCCAGTTCTGCGGGCTGCCTTCTGACCAGGGATCTACCCGATCCGGCCCTGGACATTCCGCAAGAATACAAACCGCAAGGATACAAAGCCGCGCGATTGACCGGTGCGGACGCGCCTCCAACGCTGGATTGGTGGCGCGGATTTCGCTCGCGGGAATTGACTGATCTGATGGAGGAAGCCCAGACCGTCAATCTGGATATTGCGGCGGCCACCGCGCGCTTCATCCAGGCCGACGCGCAGGCGCGTATCGCAGGCGCAGCGCTGCTGCCGACCCTTCAAGGCAATGGGTCGGAGGCCTATTCCCGCACCTCCGGCTCGAGCGCCAGCGGATTGAGCATCGGCGGACGCGAGGTCGTCAACTATACGGCATCGCTCAGCGCCGCTTATGAGCTGGATTTCTGGGGCAAGAACCGCGACGCCACGCAGGCGGCGGAGGAGACGGCCTTTGCGAACCGGTTCGATCGCGACGTGGTTGCGCTGACCACGCTGGTCACCGTTGCCAACGCCTATTTTCAGGTGCTTACCTCACAGGACCGGATTCGCACCGCGGAGCGCAATATCGCCAGCGCGACGCGCATCCTCGAGGCGATCAAGGAACGGTTTAAAGCGGGCACCGGAACCGATCTCGACGTAGCGCAGCAGGAGAGCGTTCTCGGCAATCAAAAGGCATTGGTTCCGCCGCTGCGGCAAACCTTGTCGCAGAACATCAACGCGCTGGCGACGCTGGTGTCGCGGCCGCCGGAAAGCGTTCACATCAAAGGCGGCTCGCTCAATCAGATTACGCCGCCGCGCGTCACGCCCGGTCTGCCGTCGGAATTGCTGACGCAGCGTCCCGATATAAGGCGCCAGGAATCGCAGCTCGCTTCCGCCACCGCCAATGTCGGAAACGCCCGCGCGCAGTTCTTCCCAAGCATTCAACTGACGGGGCAGGGCGGCTACCAGAGCTCCGCGTTGTCGTCGCTGTTTCAGCCCCACGCCGCGTTCTTCAGCATGGTCGGCAGCCTGACGCAGCCGATTTTCGATGGCGGAAGAATTTTGGGCAATTTCGAATTCACCAAAGCCAGGCAGGATGAATTGCTGCAGATCTACCGCAAGACGGTGGTGCAGTCATTCGCCGATGTCGATAATGCCCTGGTTTCGATTCGCGAGACCACCATAAGGCTGCGGCTGCAGCGCGAGGTAGTGGCATCCTCGCGGCGGGCCTTTCAATTGGCCGAACAGCAGCTTCGGGCCGGGACCGCGGACATCGTAACTGTGCTAAATACGCAAACGACGTTATTTCAGGCAGAAGATTTGCTGTGGCAGGCGCAGCTTGCCCGGCTGCTCGCGATCGTCAGCCTGTATCAGGCGCTGGGGGGCGGTTGGGAGCCGAGGATGGAAAGGCCGGTCAATGCTCTTTAAGCCGGATTTGAGCGAAACCGCGAAAGCAGCCGGCGACCGCGTTGCCCTCGTGGCCTCGCGTGCGCGCCGCCGCACCGTTTCGATTACGATTACGCTCCTGATCCTCGGCGGCCTCGGCTATATCGCCTGGACCTCGCTGCAGCAGAGGCAGGCCGCCAACAGGAACGCGCGTCCCGATCTGCCGGTGCCGGTGCTGGCGGCGACACCGCGCATCCAGGACGTGCCGGTTTATCTCGACGGCGTCGGCTCCGTCCGCGCCCTGAACAACGTGCTGGTGCGCTCCCAGGTCGACGGCAAGTTGATCGCGGTCAATTTCACCGAGGGGCAGGATGTCAAAAAGGGCGATGTGCTCGCCGAGATCGATCCGGTGATCTACCAGGCGCAGTACGATCAGGCCGTGGCCAAGAAGGCGCAGGATGAAGCGCAACTGGCAAATCAGCGCCTCGACCTGGCCCGCTATCAGCAGCTTTCCGCCTCCAACGCCGGCTCCAGGCAGCAATACGATACCCAACGCGCCGTCGTGGCCCAGCAGGAAGCGCTGGTGAAAGCCGATCAGGCGGCGATCGACAACGCGCAGGCGATGCTCGGCTATACCAAGATCATTGCGCCGCTGTCGGGCCGGGCCGGCCTGCGCCAGGTCGATCAGGGCAACATCATCCATGCCTCTGATCTCACCGGCCTCGTCATCATCACCCAGCTGCAACCGATCGCGGTGCAGTTCAGTCTTCCGCAGCAGCAGATCGTGCGGGTCAACACTGCGTCGGCCAAGGGTCCCTTGACCGTCGACGTCTTCGGCAATGACGGGATAACGGTGATCGACAGCGGCACGCTCAAGGGCATCGACAACCAGGTCGATCCGACCACCGGCACGCTCAAACTCAAGGCCGAATTTCCCAACGCCAATTTTCAACTGTGGCCCGGTCAATTCGTCAATGTGCGGCTCAAGGTCGATACGCTCTCAAGCGGGATCGTGGTGCCGACCTCGGCGGTGCAGCGCGGCCCCGCGGGCACGTTCAGCTACGTCATCGGCGAGGGCGACGTCGTGACCGCGAAGCCGGTTGTGGTAACGCAGCAGAACGAAACCGACGCGGTGATCGCGAGCGGATTGTCGCCCTCCGATCGCGTGGTGACGACCGGCTTTGCCAATCTGTCGGATGGCGCAAAAGTCATCGTTGGCAAGGAGGAGCAGACGCCGGCGGCGGATCTTGCGCCGCGCAAGAAGCGGAGCAGCAGGGACGTGCAGGGTAATGACGCCCAAGGCAAGGACGGTCAAGGCGAGCGCCGCGGCAAGAGGGGTGAGCGCAGCCAGGGCGAAGGCGATCAAAGGGGTCAAACCGGACCCGCGCGAGCAAGCGAGCCGTCGGGCAGCGGAGCGAAGTCGCAGCCATGACCGCAAACTTCGTCGGTTGCAACATTCGTGGTTTGAACACCTGACTTCGCACGTGAGAACGCATCGATGAGCGTCTCTGAACCGTTCATTCGTCGTCCGATCGCGACCTCGCTGCTGGGGATCGCGCTGTTCATCGGCGGTGCGCTCGGCTATTGGGCGTTGCCGGTATCGGCGCTGCCGCAAGTCGATTTCCCGACGGTGCAGGTGACGACCCAATTGCCGGGCGGCAGCCCCGACGTGATCGCCTCGCTGATCACCGCGCCGCTCGAGCGTCAGCTCGGGCAGATTCCATCGCTGTCGTCGATGACCTCGACGAGTTCGTTCGGCGTCAGCCAGATATCGCTGCAGTTCGACCTCAACCGCGACATCGATGGCGCCACCCAGGATGTGCAGGCTGCCATCAACGCCGCGGCGGGAGTGCTGCCGAGAAATCTTCCGTACCCGCCGACCTATGCCAAGGTGAACCCCGCGGACGCGCCGGTTTTGACGCTGGCGCTGACGTCGGACACGATTTCGCTCCGCGCCATGAGCGACCTCGCCGACACCATCCTCGCGCAGCGCCTCAGCCAGCTTTCCGGCGTCGGACGCGTCGCGGTGCTGGGCGGGCTGAAGCCGGCGGTGCGGGTGCAGGCCGATCTGGCGCGGCTCGCGGCCTATGGCATTTCAATGGAGGATTTGCGAAACGCGATCGCGGGCGCCAATGTCTCCGGGCCGAAGGGATCGCTCGACGGCGCGCAACAGGCCTACACTATTGCCGCCAACGACCAAATCGCGGCGGCGGAGGCCTACAAGCCCATCATCATCGCCTACCGCAACGGCGCGCCGGTCACCATCGGCGACGTCGCCGTCATCGTCGACGGGCTGGAAAACGATCGCACCGGCGGCTGGTACCAGGGCACGCCGGCGGTCATCATCGATATCCAGAGGCAACCCGGCGCCAACGTGATCGAAGTCGTCCGCCAGATTCGCGAGGAAATTCCGAAATTGCAGCGCGCGATCCCGGCCGGCGTGAACCTGACCGTGGTCAGCGACCGTACCGTGACCATTCGTGCCTCCGTGCGCGACGTGCAATTCACGCTGATCCTGAGCGTGGTGCTGGTCACGCTCGTGGTGCTGCTGTTCCTGCGCTCCTTGCGGGCCACGCTGATCGCGGGCGTTGCGCTGCCGCTGTCGCTGATCACGAGCTTCGGCATCATGTATTTTTCCGGGTTCAGCCTCGACAATCTGTCGCTGATGGCCTTGACGATCGGCACCGGCTTCGTGGTCGACGACGCCATCGTGATGATCGAGAACATCGTTCGCCACATGGAGAACGGTGAAAGTGCGATGCAGGCGTCGCTGCGGGGCGCCAAAGAAATCGGCTTTACCGTGATTTCGCTGACGGTGTCGTTGATCGCCGTCTTCATCCCGCTGCTGTTCATGTCGGGACTGGTGGGGCGCATGTTCCGCGAATTTGCGCTGACATTGACGATCGCGGTTGTGACATCGGCGATCATATCGCTGACGCTGACGCCGATGATGTGCTCGCGGCTTCTGAAATACGCCGGCGAGGAAGTCAGGATACCCGGCCTTGCCGCGATCAGCCACAGCATCGACCGCATGGTCAATTTCTATCATCGCACGCTGTTATGGGTGCTGGAGCGCCAGCGCGCGACGCTGCTGGTCACCTTCGCGACGATCGTGGCGACGCTGGTCATGTATGTGGTGGCGCCCAAGGGCTTCCTGCCCTTGCAGGACACCGCATCGATCACCGCGGTGACCCAGGCCGGCCCCGACGTCTCCTTTGCGGAAATGCAAAGCCGGCAGGGCAAAGCCGCCGACGCCATCAAGGGCGATCCGGATGTGATCGGCGTCGTCTCGGTGATCGGGGCGGGGTCGGTCAACCCGACGACCAATGTCGGCCGTCTGGTGATGACGCTGAAACCGCGCGGAGAACGGCGCGACGACGTCTCGGTCGTGGTGGCGCGCCTGAAGCGGCTGACGGCGTCGATCCCCGGCATGACGATTTATTTTCAGCCGGTCCAGGACGTGCAGATCTCAACCCAGTCCAGCCGCTCGCAATATCAGTACACGCTGACCGGCACCGATGCCGCGCAGGTCGCGCTGTGGGCCAACAATCTGATTGCCGAACTGCGCCGCGATCCCCTGTTCCGCGACGTGTCTTCGGAAGCCCAGGAGGGCGGATTGCGCGCCGCGCTCGACATCAATCGCCAGCGCGCCGGCCAGCTCGGCGTCAGCCTGCAGGTTATAACCGACACGCTGAATGACGCCTTCGCGCAGCGGCAGATTTCCACCATTTACGGACAGGCCAACCAGTATCGGGTGGTGCTGGAAGCCCTGCCGATGTATCAGCGGGATCCGTCGGTGCTCTCGAAGCTCTACGTTCCCGGCGCAGCCAGCGCCGTAGTTGGAGGTCCGGCGGGGCAGGTGCCGATTTCAGCGGTCGCGACCTTGACGCGGACCACCGCGCCGCTGGCGATTTCGCATCAAGCGCAATTTCCAGCGGTCTCTCTCAGTTTCAATCTCGCGCCAGGTGCGGCACTCGGCGACGCCGTCGACGCCGTCAAGGCAATCGAAACGCGCATCAGCATGCCCAGCAACATTGTCGGCATTTATGCCGGCGACGCGGCCGAGTTCTCAAGATCGCTCGCCGGGCAACCCTGGCTGATCCTGGCCGCGATCGTCACCATCTACATCGTGCTCGGCGTGCTCTATGAAAGTTACATTCACCCCATCACCATCCTGTCGACGCTGCCGTCGGCGGGCGTCGGCGCCATTCTGGCGCTGATGCTGTTCGGGCAGGATCTGTCGGTGATCGGCCTGATCGGCATCATTCTCTTGATGGGCATCGTCAAGAAGAACGCCATCATGATGATCGACTTCGCGCTCGAAGCCGAGCGCCATCAGGGCATGTCGGCAAATGATGCGATCGTGCAGGCTTGTCTGTTGCGTTTCCGCCCGATCATGATGACGACGCTGGCGGCCCTGTTTGGCGCGCTGCCGTTGGCGGTGGAAAGCGGCACCGGCGCCGAGTTGCGTTTTCCGCTGGGCATTTCGATCATCGGCGGGCTGCTGCTCAGCCAGTTGCTGACGCTCTATACGACGCCGGTGATCTATCTTGCGCTCGACCGGTTAAACCGCCGCCTCGAAAAGGCGGTGCCGCCGGTCGGACCTGAACTGCCGTCGCCGCCGGTCGCGGGAGCCACCGAGGGGATGCAGTAATGGCATCGATCTCGGAGCCCTTCATCCGCCGGCCGGTCGGTACCACGCTGCTGGCGATCGGGCTTTTTCTGGTCGGTGGGGTCGCCTACCAGTTTTTGCCGGTTGCCGCGGTCCCCAATGTCGACTTTCCGATGATCCGCGTGTTCGCGACGCGGCCGGGCGCCGACCCGTCGGTGATGGCGGCGACCGTTGCCGCGCCGCTGGAACGCAAGCTTGGCGAGATCGCGGGACTCGAACAGATCACCTCGACAAGCTCGCTGGGTACCACCAGCATTCAGTTGCAATTTGCAATCGGACGCAACATCGATCGGGCCGCGCGTGACGTGCAAGCCGCAATCAACGCCTCGCTCGCCGATCTGCCGAGCGACTTGCCGAGCTTGCCTCGCTTTCGCAAAGCCAATCCCGCGGCGGCGCCGGTATTCGTGTTGGCGCTGACGTCGAAGACGATATCTCCAAGCGCGATCTATGACGTGGCGGATACGGTGATCGCACAGCGCATCTCGCAGGTCCCTGGCGTCGGCGAAGTCACCGTCAGCGGCGCCGACCAGCCCGCGGTCCGGACTGCGCTCAACCCGGTCGCTCTCTCCAATGCCGGGATTGCCACCGATGACGTCAGGCTCGCGATCATCAATGCCAACCCGTTGGGGCCCGTCGGCATCTTCAATGGCGGCCGCCAGAGCGAAACCTTGTCGGTCAACCGGCAGATGCGCACGGCCGCCGAATTCCGCAATATCCTGATCAAAAGCGCGAACGGCAGTTTCGTCCGGCTCTCGGATGTGGCGGAAGTAGGGGATTCCGTCCGCAACAGCCGGTCGATCGCCTGGTTCAACAAGCAGCCGGCGGTACTGATCCAGATCACCAAGCAGGGCGACGCCAACGTCATCGACACCGTTGATCGCGTCAAGGCATTGATACCCGAACTGAGGCAGTGGATTCCCAGCGCCGTCGAAATCTCCACGCTTGTCGATCGTACCGGAACCATCCGTGCCAGCGTCCAGGATATGCAGTGGACGCTGCTGGCGACCGCGTTCCTCGTTATGCTGGTGGTGTTCGTATTTCTGCGCCGGATCACGCCGACCATCGCGGCAGGCGTCTCGGTGCCGCTGGCCCTGGCCGGGACCTGCGCCGGCATGTGGGTCGCCGGTTTCTCGATCGATAACCTTTCGCTGATGGCGCTGGCGATCTCGGTCGGCTTCGTGGTCGACGACGCCATCGTCATGATCGAGAACATGTACCGCAACCTCGAGCGCGGGATGCGGCCCTATCAGGCGGCGCTCGAAGGCGCCCGGCAAATCGGCTTCACGGTGTTGTCGATCAGCCTGTCACTGGTCGCGGCGTTCACGCCGCTGATATTCATGGACGGCATCGTCGGCCGGCTGTTGCGGCAGTTTTCGCTGACCCTGACCTTTGCCATCGTGGTTTCCACCGTAGTGTCGCTCACGATCACGCCGATGATTTGCGCCCATTACATCAGGGCGGCCACCTCCGACAATGCGACCCGGCTCGACCGCATCGTCGAAGGTTCGTTGTCGCGCATCGTATCATTTTATGCGCGCACGCTGCGCGTGGTGCTGGGTTTTCCGTTTCTGACCTTGATGGTGTTCTTCGCGACCATCGCGCTGACGGTGACGCTCTATATCAAGATTCCGAAAGGATACTTTCCCACCGATGACAGCGGCTTCGTGATCGGTTCGACCCGGGCGTCCGCCGATATCTCGTTCCAGTCAATGCTGAAACTTCAGCAGCAGCTCGCGGATATTGTGATGGCCGATCCAGCCGTGGCCGGGATCGGCTCGGTGGTTGGCGGCGGCGGCGGCCCCGGCGGCGCCGGCTCCAATCGCGGCACGATGTTCATCAGCCTCAAGCCGCCTGAAGAGCGGGGCGGATTGTCGACGCAACTGGTGATCGATCGGCTGCGCAGGAATTTGTTTAATGTCCCGGGAATCCGGCTGTTCATGTTCGCCGCGCAGGATATCCGCGCCGGCGGGCGACAGAGCGATTCCGACTATCAATATACGTTATCGAGCACCGACCTCGATCTGTTGCAGAAATGGGCGCCGATCGTCAGCAAACGCATGGAAACGGTCGAAGGCATTACCGACGTTTCCAGCGACCGCGATCCCGGCGGGCTGCAACTGACGCTCAAGATCGACAGGCAAAAGGCATCGAGCCTCGGCGTTCGGGTCCAGGACATCGACAACGCGCTCAACAACGCGTTTTCCCAGAGGCAGATCTCGATCATCTATACCCAGCGCAACCAGTACATGGTGGTGCTGGAGATCGATCCGAAATTCCAGAACGATCCATCCAACCTCGAACATATCTTCGTCGCCGGCGCCAACGGCGCGCAGGTACCGCTATCCACCGTCGTTCGTTACACGCGCGGGCTATCGCCGCTCGCCGTGTTTCACTCGCAGTCGATTCCGTCGACCACGACGTCGTTCAATCTCCTGCCCGACGTGCCGCTCGAGGTGGCGACGTCAAACATTCAGCGCGCGGTGGAGGAACTGCATATGCCCGAGGGCATTCGCGGCAGTTTCGACGGCAACGCCGGCGATTTCAACAGGACCAGCGGGCGGCAGCCGCTGTTGATCCTCGGCGCGCTGGTGGCGGTGTATATCGTGCTCGGCGTACTCTACGAAAGCCTCGCCCATCCCTTGACCATCATATCGACCCTGCCTTCGGCCGGGCTCGGCGCGCTATTGGCGCTGCAGGTGACCAACACGCCGCTGACCGTGATTGCGTTCGTCGGAATCATTTTGCTGATTGGCATCGTCAAGAAGAACGGGATCATGATGGTGGATTTCGCGCTGGACGCGGAACGCCACCGCGGATTGTCGTCGGCTGACGCAATCTTCGAGGCCTGCCGCGTCCGGTTCCGGCCCATTCTGATGACGACCATGGCGGCGCTATTCGCAGGGATTCCGCTGGTTCTGGCAACAGGCCCGGGCACCGAGCTGCGCAGGCCGCTCGGCATCACCATCATCGGCGGGTTGCTCGTCTCACAGATACTGACGCTGTACACGACGCCCGTGATCTATCTCTTGATCGACCGGCTGCGGCGACGATCCGATCCCGCCGCGGTTGGGGCTCCCGCGGAATAATTCCGGGATTGGTGTTGCGTTGTTGATGCGTGCTGCCGCAAAGCGTATAGCGGGCGCATGTCAAAACAATCCGAGCCCGGTGCCGGCTCCGCCACAGCGGAGATGATGCCGGACTGTCCGAGCTGCCTCAAGCCGCTGCCGCTATGCATTTGCGACAGCATCACGCCGATCGACAGCCGGGTTGCATTGCTGATCCTGCAACATCCGCAGGAGCAGGACAGGGCGCTTGGCACCGCGCGGCTGACCGCCTTGCATTTCAGGAATGCGGTGGTGAGGATCGGATTGTCATGGCCGAGCCTCTCCAGGGCGCTGGGCCGGCCGGTCGCCGATCCCTCGCGCTGGGCGGTGCTCTATCTCGGTTCCGCGAAAGTCGCCGACCTCGAAACCAATAGCGATATCGTCGCCATCAATCGCAAGGGTGAAATCGAGGACAATCAGCGCGCCATCCTCAAAGGCATTGAAGGCATCGTGCTGCTCGACGGCACCTGGAGCCAGGCCAAGGCGCTGTGGTGGCGCAATGCGTGGATGCTGAAATGCCAGCGCGTCATCCTGGGTCCGTCGCGTCCGTCGCGTTATGGCGAGCTGCGCCGCGAGCCGCGCCGCGACGGGCTGTCCACCATCGAGGCGGCGGCGATGCTGCTTTCGAGCCTCGAGAAGCGGCCTGATATCGCGGCGACGCTGCATGCCGGTTTCGAGCGGATGCTGGCCAGGTATCGCGAAGCACAGCACGTGCTGCCCGAGCTCGCGCCCAAACCGAAGCCGAAGCGGGACTACCGCCGCCGCAAAAGGGCCTGACATAGCGGTTGTCGCGTAAGGAAAACGCGTCAGAACAAAGGACAAGAGCCTCGGTTCTGATTTCAATCAGAACCGAACGGGCTCTGCGCCCCCGTTGGTTGCCTATCAATGATGGGTAATATATGAGTTAGACCATGGGGCAATGTGTGGGATTTGTTATGCATTGTTCTGC
>Ga0307296_10000842_pt1 | contig 15005 bp, 16 predicted proteins | sample ER_DNA_153_FD_194467 | JGI IMG/M metagenome (GOLD analysis project Ga0307296, IMG submission 194467) | Bulk soil microbial communities from the East River watershed near Crested Butte, Colorado, United States - ER_DNA_153 | ecosystem: Environmental > Terrestrial > Soil > Floodplain | place... | reverse complement strand
TCGCTCGCGTTCTTCGTATTCGCCTATCACCTCGCGGTCATTGGTGAGGCCGACGTGTGGGCGGCCCCGGTGCTGCTGAGCGCGGCCCTGGGCGGCACCTGCCTAGGCTTCTTGCCGCACAACTTCTCCCCGGCCCGTATCTTCATGGGGGATTCCGGTTCGATGCTCGTCGGCCTTGTGCTTTCGGCCGCGGCAACCACCGCCACGACGAGCGCAGATCCCCAGACGTTCGGCCGGCTTCTCGGGTCGATTCCGCTCGCCCTGCCCCTGCTCATCCCGGTTGCCGTGCTGGCCATACCGCTTGTCGACTTGCTGCTCTCCATCGTGCGGCGAGTAGGCCGGGGACAGTCGCCGTTCGCGCCGGACAAGCAGCATCTGCACCACCGAATGCTGCAAATGGGTCACACGCACACTCGGGCGGTGCTCCTACTGTACTTTTGGTCGGCCCTGCTGGCCTTCGGAGGGGTCGCGCTGTCGATCATGAGCACGCCCTGGGTCGTGGTGATCTGCCTGGCGGTATTCGTTGTTCTCGGAATCGTGCTGTCCGCGCGGCCGGATTTGCTCTCTCATCACCGATCGGGGCAACCGGCGGTGGGGCCGCGGCACCGCGTGGGCGCGGGGAGGTCGTCCCGATGATGACGTGGGCTCGACGCGGGCAGCTGATTTTCTGCGCGGCGGCGATCCTCGGCTCAGTCGTCTTCTGGATCTGGGCCGACGAGAGTGGCCGGGCCGCGACGAGCTATCTGGCTGGTCTTGCCGCCGCGACCGCAATCTTTCAGATCAGCGTGGCCGCCGTACGGCGGGCGTCGGACGCGTCTCCGAGCTTCGGGGTAGTGGTGGCCATGACCACCTACCTCACGGTTGTCGTGCTGATGGCCGCGATTGCCGCGCTACTGAGCCCCCGACTGGTCGACGGGCAAGCGTGCGCGACGGGACTCGTCGTTGCGGCCGTGTTGGGCGTCGCGCAGCAGTACCGCGCCGCCCGTCCAGATGCTTCGAATTGAGCGCCCGACTAGGTAAGGTTCGCACGGAATGGGCACCAAAGCACCACGGTCGGATAGTGGCCAGGGCGGTGCAGATCCGTGGGCGGCATTCGGCTATCTTGTAGCCGGTGTCGGTTTCTACGGCCTCGCCGGCTGGGCGCTCGGCAGGTGGTTGCACGTCGACTACCTCGCTCCGCTGGGGATCGTGATCGGCGCCGCGTTCGGGCTTTACCTGGTCTTCGCACAACTCGCTCGGGTATCTCACCACGACTCGACAGACAACAGCAAAGGCAGCGACAGCAGCACAGACAGCGACAACCGCTCCCCGCCCGATTGACGACCGAGGAGAGATCGCGTGACTCACGTCAGCCTTGACGGCATGGTCGGAATTGCGGCTGGCAACGGGTTCCAGTCACCGGGTCCATCGGATTTCGAGTTTCCCGACATCTTCAACGGCAATCAGGTACTGCTCGCGAAGAGTTCGTTGTTGCTGGTGCTGGGCGGGACCGTCGTCGCCGCGTTCTTCCTTATCACCACCCGCCGGATGTCGATCGTCCCGTCGAAGTCGCAGTACTTCTCCGAAGAGGCCTACGGCTTCGTCCGCAACGGCATCGCCCAGGACATCATCGGCGGCCGGGACTACATGCGTTTCGTGCCGCTGTTGACGACGATGTTCTTCTTCATCCTCGTCAACAACCTCTTCGGCCTCATCCCGTTCCTGCAGTTCGCCCCGTTCTCCCGAGCGGGGTTCGCCTACGCGCTCGCCGCCATGGTGTGGGTGGTCTACAACGGTGTCGGCATCGCGCGGCACGGGTTCGGCGCCTACCTCAAGCTGCAGACCGTCCCGGCGGGCGTCCCGGTGTGGATCCTGCCGCTCCTGGTGCCGCTCGAGTTCCTGTCCAACTTGATCATCCGGCCCATCACTCTGTCACTCCGGTTGTTCGCCAACATGTTCGCCGGCCACCTGCTGCTGACGCTCTTCGCGACAGGTGGCGCGTACCTGCTGTTCGACGCCACCGGTTCATTCCTCGTCAAACCGGCCGGCATCCTCTCCTTCATTCTCGGGATCCTGGTCGGCTTTCTGGAGCTGATCGTCTCGGTTCTGCAGGCCTACGTCTTCACCCTGCTTACCGCGACGTACATCCAAGGTTCACTAGCGGCAGAGCACTGACCCATGTCCCAACCATCTCGGATCCCCGGCCTCACCAGTCGCGCCAGCGACTGACAACGAAAGGAAACCCCATGGGTGGCACTCTGAACATGGTCGGCTACGGTCTCGCGGCCATCGGCCCGGGTATCGGCATCGGCCTGATCTTCGCGGCGTACATCAGCGGCACCGCGCGCCAACCCGAGATGCAGAGCAGGTTGCAGCCGATCGCCATCCTCGGCTTCGCCCTCGCCGAGGCGCTCGCGATCATCGGTATCGCGCTCGCTTTCGTTCTGAAGCCATAGCCCCGTTTCCGACCGAGGCCAGAGGTCCGTCATGACACTCAACAACCTGGCAGCGGAGGAGCCGAACCCACTGGTTCCGCATCTCTCCGAGATCATCCTGGTGCTGATCATCTTCGGCATCCTGTACTACCTGATCTGGAAATATGTCGTCCCTCGTTTCGAGGCGTCCTTCGCAGAGCGCAAGGACGCGATCGAAGGGGGCATGGCCCGCGCGGAGGCCGCGCAAGCCGAGGCCGCCCAGGCCCTGGCGGAGTACCAGCATCAACTCGCAGACGCCCGCGGTGAGGCCGCGCAGATCCGGGAGAATGCCCGAGCCGAGGCGCAGCAGATCGTCGAGGAGCTGCGCACTCACGCGCAGCAGGAGTCGGCGCGGATCGTCGCGCGTGGCGAGGAGCAATTGCAGACCCAGCGCGGCCACGTCGTGCGCGAGCTGCGACAGGAGATCGGCACCCTCGCGGTCGAACTGTCGGAGAAGATCGTCGGCGAACGGCTTGCCGACGACGCCGCGGCGAGCGCCACGGTCGACTCGTTCATCGCCGATCTGGAACAGCAGGATACCGCGGAGCAGGCCAGATGATCCGCGGGGTGAGCCGCGCGTCGCTCGACACGCTGCGGGCTAACGTGGAGGGCCTCATTGCCGGCCTCTCGTCGAGCGACCGCAGCGCGCTGTCCGAGCAGCTCGCCGCGGTCGGAAGCTTGCTGACCGTACAGCCCCGACTGCGCCGCGCCCTTGCCAACGCGTCAACGCCCCCGGATGCGCGCTCGAACCTCGCGACGACGATCCTGCAGAACAAGATCGGTTCGAGCACTATGGCGGTGACCCAGAGCGCGGTACTGCTGCAATGGTCGGCGCCGTGGGATCTTGTCGACGCGATCGAGCAGGGTGCTGATGATGTTCTGCTCTATGACGCCGAACAAGCCGGGTCGCTCGGTGAGATCGAGGACGAGCTGTTCCGTTTCGAGCGGACTCTCGAGGCCGAGCCGGAGCTCACCACGCTCCTCGATTCGGCCACGCAACCCGCTGATCGACGCGTCGGTCTACTGCGCGATCTGCTGTCCGGCAAGGTCACTCCGAACACGATGCTGCTGCTCGAACACGCCATCCGCAGCGGCCGTCGGCGCGGTATCACCGCGGCGATCGGCCGGCTGCTGGAGGATGCGGCCGCCCGGCAAGACCGATCGGTGGCTCGTGTCATCTCGGCCGTCCCACTGACCGACGCCCAGGAAAGCCGTCTCACTGCCGTGCTCAGTGAGCAGTTCGGACGCCGCATCTCGGTCCGGACGGCGGTTGAACCGGCCGTCCGCGGCGGCTTGATGATCCGCATCGGCGACGAAGTGATCGACGGCACCGTCTCGACCCGGCTGGCCGCCGCGCGCAAGGCGGTGACCGGCTGACCGCGTGGCGGCCGACCCGGATGACAATGATTCCGATGTACGAGACAGGATGAGCAGATGACAGAGCTGACGATTTCCGCGGACGAGATCCGCAGCGCCATCGAGGGCTATGTATCGTCCTACACGCCCGAGGCGTCGCGGGAGGAGGTCGGCGTCGTCGCCGAGACCTACGACGGTATCGCGATCGTCGAAGGCCTCCCGAGCGCCATGTCCAATGAGCTGCTCGAGTTCGCCGACGGGACGCTAGGCGTAGCCCTGAACCTGGACGCTCGCGAAATCGGCGTCGTGGTCCTCGGTGACGCCTCCAAGATCGAGGAGGGTCAGCAGGTCAAGCGCACCGGCGAGATCCTCTCCGTGCCGGTCGGCGACAACTTCATGGGCCGGGTGATTAACCCTCTCGGTGATCCGATCGATGGCCTCGGCGACATCGCGTCCAGCGAGCGCCGTGCCCTGGAGCTGCAGGCTCCCTCCGTGATGGAGCGCCAGGACGTCAGCGAGCCGCTGCTGACTGGGATCAAGGCCATCGACGCGATGACCGCCATCGGCCGGGGTCAGCGGCAGCTGATCATTGGCGACCGGCAGACCGGAAAGACGACCGTCTGCCTGGACGCGATCATCAACCAGCGGGACAACTGGGCATCCGGCGACCCCAACAAGCAGGTGCGCTGCATCTACGTCGCGATCGGCCAGAAGGGCTCAACGATTGCCGGTGTTCGGGGCACCCTGGACGAGGCGGGCGCGCTCGAATACACGACGATCGTCGCGGCTCCCGCATCCGATTCCTCGGGTTTCAAATACCTCGCGCCGTACACGGGTTCGGCGATTGGCCAGTTCTGGATGTACGACAGCAAGCACGTGCTGATCGTCTTCGACGACCTGACCAAGCAGGCCGAGGCCTACCGTACGGTGTCTTTGCTGCTTCGGCGCCCGCCCGGCCGCGAGGCCTATCCGGGTGACGTCTTCTACCTGCACTCCCGGCTGCTCGAGCGGTGCGCGAAGCTGTCGGACGAACTCGGCGCTGGATCGATGACTGGGTTGCCCATTATCGAGACCAAGGGCAACGACGTATCGGCTTATATCCCGACCAACGTCATCTCGATCACCGATGGACAGTGCTTCCTGGAGACGGATCTGTTCAACGCGGGGGTACGTCCGGCGATCAACGTCGGCATCTCGGTGTCCCGCGTCGGCGGCGCCGCGCAAACCAAGGCGATGAAGTCAGTAGCCGGGCGGCTGCGGGTCGACCTGGCCCAGTACCGGGAACTGGAGGCCTTCGCCGCATTCGGCTCGGACCTGGATAAGGCATCGAAGGCGCAACTGGATCGGGGCGCCCGACTGGTCGAACTGCTCAAACAGCCCCAGTCCAGCCCGTTCCCGATCGAGCGGGAGGTCGTGTCGATCTGGGCCGGCACGACCGGAGCCCTGGACGACATTCCGGTGGCGGACATTCGACGCTTCGAGCGCGACCTGCACGACTACATCCAGCACAACGATAAGCAGATCTTCGACACGATCGTGGAGACCGGAACGCTACCCGACGACACGATCGGGGAGCTGACGAAGGCTGTAGCCGAGGTCAAGCAACAGTTCCGCACCTCAGAGCAGATCGCCGCCGCCTCCGAGGACGACGCCGAGGCCATGAGCGCGGAAGATGTCGGCCAGCACACCGTGACCCGCGTCCGCCCCGCACCGCCGCCAAGTAGCTGAGTTCCTCATGGGCGCTCAACTTCGCATCTACCGCCGGCAGATCAAGGCGGTGCAGTCGACCAAGAAGATCACCAAGGCGATGGAGCTCATCGCCGCTTCGCGGATCGCGAAGGCGCAGGCTCGAGTAACCGCATCCAAGCCGTACGCCCGGGAGTTGACGAACGCCCTCACGGCACTGGCCAGCACGGCCAATCTCGACCACCCATTGCTCGAGGAGCGGGAGAACCCCCGCCGGGCGGGAGTCCTTGTTGTGACCTCTGACCGGGGCTTGGCCGGCGGCTACAACGCCAACGTGCTGCGCACGACCAATGAGCTCGTCGAGCTGCTCCGGAGCGAGGGCAAAGAAGTCGACATGTACGTCATCGGCCGGAAGGGCGTGAGCTACTACTCGTTCCGGAGGCGACCCATCGCGGCTAGCTGGACCGGCTTCTCCGAGCAACCGGCATTCAGCAATGCCCGAGAAGCCGGCGACACGCTGGTCAGGGCGTTCCTCGCCGGGGCAGACGACGTCGAGGGCTTAGCGGGGGCCGAGGGCGTCCAGGGTGTCGACGAGCTGCACATCGTCTATACCGAGTTTCGATCGATGCTCACCCAAACGCCGGTGGCGCTGCGCATCGCGCCGCTCGTCGTCGAGGAGAGGGAGGCCGCGGAGTACGAGGGGCCGCTGCCAGCCTACGACTTCGAGCCAGACGCTGGAGAACTGCTCAACGCGCTGTTGCCCAAGTACATCAACACTCGCATCTACACCGCATTGCTGGACGCGGCGGCGGCGGAATCTGCATCACGGCGGCGGGCGATGAAGTCGGCGGCCGACAACGCCGACGAGCTCATCAAGACCTACACCCGGCTGGCCAACCAGGCCCGGCAGGCCGAGATCACCCAGGAGATCAGCGAGATCGTCGGCGGCGCCGACGCCCTCGCCGCGACAGGGAGTGACGAGTGAGCGAGCGTCAGCAAGCGAGGAGCGGGGTCCCCGCGAAATCCTGCAGCGATTTCGTGGAGTGCATGTGCGCTCGCGCGAAGAGCACATCACGGAGGAGTGAGCGATGACCATCGCCGACGAGATCGTCAGCCCGAGCGAGCACCACATCGGCACCGGCCGGGTCGTCCGGATCATCGGCCCGGTTGTGGACGTGGAGTTCAGCCGGGATTCGATGCCCGAGCTGTTCAACGCGCTCACCGTCGAGATCGAGCTGCCTGAGGTTGCCAAGACGATGACGCTGGAGGTGGCGCAGCATCTCGGCGACGATGTGGTCCGGGCGATCGCGCTACAGCCGACCGACGGACTGGTCCGCGGTGCGGTGGTGACTGACACTGGCGCTTCGATCTCGGTACCGGTCGGTGACGTGACCAAAGGCCACGTCTTCAACACGCTCGGCGAGCCGCTGGACGTCGACGCTGCCTCACTGGACGTGAAGGTGCGCTGGCCGATCCATCGCGACCCGCCGCCGTTCGACCAGCTCGAGAGCAAGACCGAGATGTTCGAGACCGGCATCAAGGTGGTCGACCTACTCACCCCCTACGTCACCGGCGGCAAGATCGGCCTATTCGGCGGCGCTGGCGTAGGCAAGACGGTGCTGATCCAGGAGATGATCTACCGGGTCGCGGAGAATTTCGGTGGCGTCTCGGTATTCGCCGGCGTGGGGGAGCGTACGCGTGAGGGGACCGGCCTCATCATCGAGATGCGGGAGACCGGCGTCATCGAGAAGACGGCCCTGGTGTTCGGCCAGATGGACGAGCCACCGGGCACCCGGCTGCGCGTGGCGCTCTCGGCGCTGACCATGGCCGAGTACTTCCGCGATGTCCAGGGGCAGGACGTGTTGCTGTTCATCGACAATATCTTCCGGTTCACCCAGGCCGGCTCCGAGGTCTCGACTTTGCTCGGCCGGATGCCATCCGCGGTCGGTTATCAGCCCACCCTTGCGGACGAGATGGGCGAGCTGCAGGAACGGATTACCTCGACTCGCGGCCACTCGATCACCTCGATGCAAGCGATCTACGTTCCCGCCGACGACATCACCGACCCCGCGCCGCACACGGCCTTCGCGCACCTCGACGCCACCACGGTGCTGTCCCGTCCCATCTCGGAGAAGGGCATCTATCCCGCTGTCGACCCGCTGGACTCCACGTCGCGCATCCTCGACGCGCGCTACGTCGGGGAAGAGCACTATCAAGTCGCGCAGCGCACGAAGGAGATCCTGCAGCGCTACGCGGAACTGCAGAACATCATCGCCATCCTGGGTGTCGACGAGCTGTCGGAAGAGGACAAGATCCTCGTCGGTCGGGCGCGGCGCATCGAGCGGTTCCTGTCCCAGAACACTTTCGTGGCCAAGGTCTTCACCGGCCTGGACGGCTCGTTCGTGCCGGTGTCGGAGACCGTCGAGGCGTTCAAGCGCCTGTGTGCTGGTGAGTTCGACTCCTACCCGGAGCAGGCGTTCTTCATGTGCGGTGGCCTCGAAGACCTCCAGCGCAAGGCCAACGAGCTGAAGAAGGCCTGACGTCATGGCCACGATGCACGTCGAGCTGGTCTCCGTGGAGACGCCGATCTGGGCCGGCGAGGCAAAATCGATCTACGCTCGCACTACCGACGGCGAGATCGGTGTTATGCCTGGTCACGCTCCGCTCCTGGCGGTGCTGGAGCCGGGTTGGATCGTCCGGATCGAGCGGGACGGCGATACTGAACTGACCGTGGCGGTGCACGGTGGATTCATCTCGGTCCGTACCGATGGGGTGTCAGTGATGGCCGAGATGGCCGAGGAGGCCTCGGAGATCGACGTGGCCCGGGCGCGGGATGACTTGCTGAAGGCCGAGGCCGACATGGGTCCCGACCAAGCCGCGGCGCGGGACCGGGCGCGGGCCCGGCTCCGTGCGGTAGGCGAGGACGTCTGACCGCATTCGGAAGGAGTTCCCGCGATGGCCGTCTTGGTTGAGACGACCATCCTCGTGCTGTTCGCACTCATCGTCGTGGCGCTCGCACTGGTGGTCGCCCGGCAGCGCTACATGCTCAAGAGCCAGGGCGGCATCCCGCTTGCGGCGCGGCGCGGCAACAGGTGGCTCTACGGCGTCGCCCGGTACGAGGGCGACGAGCTGCGGTGGTACCGGGCGTTCGGTATCGGCACCCGGCCGACCCGGGTGCTCCGCCGAGATGACCTGCAGGTGCTCGGGCGGCGTGAACCGACCCGGATCGAGATGTCATGGCTACCTGCCAGCGCGGTGATCGTCGAGTGCCGAGACGGCACCGGGGACATAGTCATCGCACTCGCCGACGGCGCGTTCGAGGGCTTCATCTCCTGGCTCGAGGCATCCTCGCCGCATATGTAGCCCGGGCTCCGAGCGGTCAGCGCCTTTGGGGATGATCTTGGACTTACGGCCCCAGGGCTACCAGTCCAAGATCACGAAGTTGAGCCGAGCAGGCTACCTGTCGCCGCCGGGACGCCACTTCACGTCCCCGTCGGGGTTGGCCGCGCGGGCCAAGATGAACAACAAGTCCGAGAGCCGGTTCAGGTAGCGGATCGCCTCGCGGTTGGTCCGCTCCCGATCGCCGTCGTACAGAGCCCAAGCGCGCCGCTCGGCCCGGCGAGCGACACTGCGGGCGTGATGGAGCAAAGCGCCGGCCGGCGTCCCGCCGGGGAGGATGAAGCTGTCCAGCTTCGGCAGATCGGCGTTGAACTCGTCGCACCAGCGCTCGAGCCGGGTCACGTACTCCGGTGTGATTCGCAGTGGAGGATAGGCCGGATCAGGCACAACCGGATTGCACAGATCGGCGCCGACATCGAACAGATCGTTCTGCACGTGCGCAAGCACGGCAGCGATCGGATCCCGCAGCTTTCCGAGCGCGAGCGCCATACCGACCGCGGCGTTGGTCTCGTCGCAATCCGCGTAGGCAGCCACTCGAACATCGGTCTTGGGTACCCGACTCATGTCACCCAGCGCAGTCGTGCCGTCGTCTCCGACGCGCGTATAGATCCGCGTGAGATGCACAGCCACCCCATGACGATAGCCTCTGCCTGTGCAGGTTCTGAGGGTCACTGGCGGAGCGCGGCTGGCCGGCGAGGTCTCAGTCGTCGGCGCCAAGAACAGCGTCTTGAAACTCATGGCAGCCGCGCTGCTTGCGCGCGGAGAAACCACGATCGGCAACTTGCCGGCGATCTCCGACGTCAGCACGATGCACGAGCTGCTGGGCCGGCTCGGCTGCGAGGTCACGGAGTCGGTACAGGGCCGGGTCGACAGCGTGCGCGTGCGGGTGCCCGAGCGCCCGATGTCCGAGGCGCCGTACGAGCTGGTGCGCAAGATTCGCGGATCGATCTGCGTGCTCGGACCGCTGCTGGCTCGCACCGGTCGGGCGAAGGTGGCGTTGCCCGGAGGCGACGCGATCGGCTCGCGGCCGCTCGACATGCACTTTGCCGGTCTAGAACGGATGGGCGCGGACATCCGGACCGAGCACGGCTACATCATCGCGGAGGCGAGCGGGCTACGCGGCGCCACGATCTGGCTTGATTTCCCGAGCGTCGGCGCGACCGAGAACATCCTGACCGCGGCTGTTCTCGCCAAGGGGACGACCGTCATCGACAATGCGGCCCGCGAGCCGGAAATCGTCGATTTGTGCAAGATGCTGGTGAGTATGGGTGCGCAGATCGACGGACTCGGCTCGTCGACCGTGGAGATCACGGGGGTCGACGAGCTGCACCCCACAGCGCACGTCGCCGTCGCGGACCGGATCGTTGCCGGTACGTGGGCGTTCGCGGCGGCGGCAACCCTCGGCGACGTAACGGTGCGTAATGCCCACCCGGAGCATCTGGAGCTGGCGCTGGACAAGCTCGTGCGCTCAGGCGCCGAGGTGGAATTGCTCGCCAACGGCTTCCGGCTGCAGATGCACAATCGCCCGCGCAGCTTCGATGTCGTGACCCTGCCCTATCCGGGCCTGGCGACCGACCTGCAGCCTCAGGCGATCGCCCTTCTGTCGATCGCTGACGGGACCGCAATGATCACCGAGAACCTGTTCGAGGGCCGGTTCATGTTCTGCGACGAGATCGCGCGGATGGGTGCCGACGTTCGCACCGACGGCCATCACGCGGTTGTTCGAGGCCGAGATCGGCTGTCCGGCGCACCCGTGCGGGCGACCGACATCCGTGCCGGTGCGGGGTTAGTGATCGCCGGGTTGGTCGCCGAGGGAGTGACTGAAGTGGCCGAGATCCACCACATCGACCGGGGCTACGTACGCATCGAGGAGCAGTTGCGCAGCCTCGGCGCGGACGTCGTGCGAGCCGAATCAGACGCGTTCGGAGGTTGATCATCCGCCGGCGACACTAGCGGGCCTAACACGCGGCGTCAGCGAAGCAGGTCCCGGGCACGGGGCAGATCGTCGTGGAATACCAGCACATCGACGTCCCCGTTGCGCCGGTGCGAGATGGACGAGCGAATCCCAGCATCTCCCAGCACCGCTCGTAACGTCATCGCGTCGGACCGCGATAAGTCGGCGGCAAGGACGTCCAGCATTCCGAGATCGGTCGACTCCGTGGCGTCCACGACCGGCCCGGTGCGCGGTCGCGAGGGCTTGAACACCCAGCGGGTGATGAGGGCCAGTACGCCCACGACCAGGATCGCAACGACCAGGGCCGAGACGTCGTTGGTCACCGTTCCATGCTCGACCATCGACAGGCGAATCGCCACCACAGGATGTGGTGCGTGGCCCGCAGATGCGAAGTCGGCCACAATACGTACCAGGGCGTAACCAACCGTGGCATGGTAGGTCACTCCCGCGGAGGTGGCCCGTGCCGTATCCCAACGACGCGTCACGTGACCGGCCCTGGGTAATGCGAACGTACGCAGGGCACTCGTCGCCGGCGCAGTCCAATGCCCTGTACCGGCGCAACTTGGCCAAGGGCCAGACCGGTTTGTCCGTTGCCTTCGATCTACCCACGCAGACGGGGTACGACCCCGACGCGGAGTTGGCCCGGGGCGAGGTCGGCAAGGTAGGCGTACCGATCGCCCACATCGGCGACATGCGGGCCCTGTTCGATGACATCCCATTGCAGCAGATGAACACGTCCATGACGATCAATGCTCCGGCGATGTGGTTGCTCGCGCTCTATCTGACGGCGGCCGAAGAGCAGGGAGCTGACATCGCGCAGCTGGCCGGTACCACCCAGAACGACATCATCAAGGAGTACCTCTCGCGGGGCACCTATGTGTTCCCGCCCGCGCCGTCCCTCCGGCTGATCACCGACATGATTGCCTACACGGTGCACCATGTGCCCCGATGGAATCCGATCAACGTGTGCAGTTATCACCTGCAGGAGGCCGGAGCCACCCCGGTGCAGGAGGTGGCATTCGCGCTGGGCACGGCGATCGCAGTGCTCGACGCGGTACGTGACTCCGGGCAGGTCGACGAGAAGGATTTTGGCACTGTCGTAGGGCGAATCTCGTTCTTCGTGAACGCGGGCGTGCGCTTCATCGAGGAGATGTGCAAGTTGCGGGCGTTCGGCCAGCTCTGGGACGAGATCACGCGGGACCGATATGGCGTGGCGAATCCCGACCAGCGCCGATTTCGGTACGGCGTCCAGGTCAACTCATTGGGGCTGACCGAGACCCAGCCGGAGAACAACGTCACCCGCATCTTGCTCGAGATGCTCGCGGTGACCTTGTCTCGCGATGCGCGGGCCCGGGCCGTCCAACTTCCCACCTGGAACGAGGCCCTCGGGTTGCCGCGACCGTGGGACCAGCAGTGGTCACTGCGAATGCAGCAGGTGCTCGCGTTCGAGTCCGACCTGCTGGAGTACGAAGACCTCTTCGCCGCCTCGCCGGTCGTCGAAGCCAAGGTAGCCGAGATCGCTGGCGGTGCCCGCGTCGAGATCGACCGCGTGTTGGCCATGGGCGGCGCGGTCGCGGCAGTGGAGTCCGGTTACCTCAAGTCCGCGCTCGTGACCTCCTTCGCCCGCCGCCGAGCCGATATCGAGGCGGGCAACATCGTTGTCGTCGGGCTCAACCGGTTCACCGAGTCGGAGCCGAACCCGCTACTGGCCGAGATCGATACCGCCATCCAGGCGGTCGACCCAGCCGTCGAGACCGCGGCGATCTCCGCGATCCGGGCGTGGCGCGCGGCCCGGGATCCGGTGCCGGTCGCCGAGGCGCTGCTGGCCCTTCGTGACGCCGCCAAGACCGACGCGAACCTGATGCCGGCAACGCTCGCGTGCGCGCGCGCCGGGGTCACCACCGGCGAATGGACGGGGGTACTGCGGGAGGTTTTCGGCGAGTATCGCGCACCGACCGGCGTCGCTCGAGCGGGAGACGTGACCGACGCATCGGCCGTGCGAGCCCGCGTACGAGAGGTCGGCGCCCGGCTGGGCCGGCCGCTGCGCTTCCTCGTCGGAAAGCCTGGCTTGGACGGCCACTCCAACGGCGCCGAGCAGATTGCGGTTCGAGCCCGGGACGCGGGCTTTGAGGTCATTTACTCCGGCATCCGGCTCACGCCGGGCCAGATCGTGAATGCGGCCATCGAAGAGGACGTCGACGTGGTCGGGCTCTCCGTCTTGTCCGGATCACACCTGTCGGTCGTCCCGCTCGTTGTCGATGGGTTGCGGGCGGGCGGACTGACCGACGTGCCCGTGGTGGTCGGCGGGATCATCCCGGACGCGGACGCCCGGGCGCTCCGCGCTGGCGGGGTGGCGCGGGTGTTCACTGCTCGTGACTTCGCAATTGCCGATGTCCTCGGCCAGGTCGTCGACGCGATCGAGGAGGCCCGCGGTTTGCGAACCGTGAACAGTTAACTCGCGTCTATGGCTTTGTTTGCAGATTCCGTTGCCTGGGCGACGGAATCTGCATACCGATCGTGGGGACACTAGGCTCGGCGGGCGTGCGGCTCGTCATCGCCCGGTGCTCCGTCGACTATCTCGGTCGGCTGACGGCACACCTCCCGCCCGCGACGCGGCTGCTGCTCATCAAGGCCGACGGAAGCGTGTCGATCCACGCCGATGACCGGGCCTACAAGCCGCTGAACTGGATGAGCCCGCCCTGCCGGCTGGAGACGGCGCCGGGCGTGTGGACCGTAACCAACAAGGCCGGTGAACGTCTGGTCATCACGCTCGAGGAGATCGAACACGACTCCACGCACGAGCTCGGGCCGGACCCGGGGCTGGTCAAGGACGGCGTGGAAGCGCACCTGCAGCAGCTGTTGGCCGAGCAGATCCAGACCCTCGGCTTCGGCTACCGCTTGGTCCGACGGGAGTACCCCACGCCGATTGGTCCGGTCGATCTCCTGGTTCGCGATCCGGCCGGACTTGCAGTCGCGGTCGAGATCAAGCGGCGCGGCGAGATCGACGGTGTCGAACAGCTGAGCCGCTACCTCGCGCTGCTCAACCGTGATCCGCTGCTTGCCCCGGTTCGGGGCGTTCTCGCCGCGCAGGAGATCAAACCGCAAGCCCGCACGCTAGCGCACGATCGGGGTATCGACTGTCTCGTGCTCGACTATGACGCCCTTCGCGGCGTTGACGACGCGTCTGCGCGCTTGTTTTGAGTCGTTCGCGAAGGAGCCCTCGCTGTGCCGACGTTCGATTCGCTCGATCCAGCTACCGGCAAGGTGCTGGCCAGCTTCCCGATCCACTCTGCCGACGAGGTACAGGCCGCGGTGTCACGGGCTCGAACGGCGGCGCACTGGTGGCGGGAGATCGGCTTCGCCGGCCGCCGTCAGCGGCTGCGCGCCTGGCGTCGCGTGCTTGTCGCCGGGCTAACTGAGCTTGCCGATCTCGTGCATCGGGAGAACGGAAAACCAGTCAACGACGCCATCGGTGAGATCGCAGTCGCCGTCGCTCACTTGGCGTGGGCCGCCCGGCACGCCGAGCCCGTGTTGCGCCGCCGGGCCGTGGGGCCAGGGCTGCTGGCAATCAACCACGCGGCGACCGTGGAGTACGTCCCGTACGGCGTGGTCGGCGTCATCGGGCCGTGGAACTTTCCGGTGCACACCCCGATGGGATCCATCTCCTATGCACTGGCGGCGGGCAACGCCGTGGTATTCAAGCCCAGCGAGTACACGCCCGCCATTGCCCGTTGGCTGGTGGACGCGTTTGGCCGGGCCGTTCCGGAATATCCGGTGCTACAGCTCGTTACCGGTCCTGGCGCAACCGGCGAGGCGCTCTGCCGGGCCGGCGTGGACAAGATCGCGTTTACCGGCTCGACCGCGGTCGGCCGGAAGGTGATGACCAGCTGCGCGCCGACCCTCACACCGGTCGTGATGGAGTGCGGGGGCAAGGACGCATTGATCGTGGCCGCCGATGCCGAGCTGTCAGCCGCCGCCGACGGCGCGGTCTGGGCGTCAATGGCCAACGCCGGACAGAGCTGTGTCGGCGTCGAGCGGGCGTACGTCGTGGCCGAGGTCTACGACGAGTTCGTGCGACGGGTGGTTGCGCAGGCTCGCGAACTGCGGCCAGGCACCGAGGCAGACGCTAGCTATGGTCCGATCACTGTGCCGGCCCA
>Ga0307296_10000840_pt1 | contig 15019 bp, 11 predicted proteins | sample ER_DNA_153_FD_194467 | JGI IMG/M metagenome (GOLD analysis project Ga0307296, IMG submission 194467) | Bulk soil microbial communities from the East River watershed near Crested Butte, Colorado, United States - ER_DNA_153 | ecosystem: Environmental > Terrestrial > Soil > Floodplain | place... | reverse complement strand
CCTGGTAGCCACCGAGCGGGGAGAAGGACCCCCACGCGTAGCCGTCGAACGGAGCACGGATCGGCGTCCAGGAGGGCGCTTCGATGTCATCGCCCATGTGCACATGCGGCTCCACGTCGGGCAGGTTGACGATCTCGCCGAAGTCGTTGTGGATGTAGCGGGGAGCGTCGACCGGACACGCCCGGAAGATCCCCCATGAATACAGCCAGGCCTCGAGGTCGCCTCGACGTCTCTTGAGTGATCCCAGGCGCCGGGTCATCCTCGAGTTGAACCGATTTTCCGCGCGACGGGCGTGACGCAGGACCGATTGGCTCCGGAGGCCCGGGCGGGCTTCGGAGTCGCGTTGTGCCATCACGACGGCGCGATGGAGCCCGCGTGCGTGCGTCCGAGCGTGCTGGGTGAGGGCCTTGATCTCTCGCGCGATGCGCTTCTCGGCTCGAACGTTGTCGCCGACCGCCGAGGCGGAGGCGGGCGCCGCCGCACCGACGAGCACCGTGAGCGCGATCGCCGCGGCGGCGCCCAGCATGCAGAGACTTCGGATTCCCCTCAAGTGATCCACCCCCCGGCGTGTTCGCCGCCAGGGTTCCCCTATCGGCACCGAAGGCCTCGGCCCTTAAACGCGGCATGAGTCGGAGGCTTGCTGACCCCTCGGCCGAAGGCGCAATATTCGGGTCCATGAGATCGGCCGGTAGTCCCTCCAGCGCCCGGCGGGTGCTGCTATCGCTCGTGGTGCTTGCGGGCGTCTTGGTGGCGATGGCGATCGTCCAGCGGGACAGAGCTCTCCAGAAGGAGTACGACGACGCCCAGCGGCGAGCAGAGCTCTACGCCGCGACGGTCTTCCGGAACACGCTCGGTCCGGGAGATGTCGCGACGCCGCTCGAGGGGAGCCGTCGGGAGTCGCTCTTCGCTGAGATACAGGCCTACGTGCTCACGGACCCGACGGTCGCTCGGGTCCGACTGTGGAGTCCCGACGGCACCTTGCTCTTCTCGACCGACCGGGCGGACAACCCCGGCGACACGAGGAAGGATCCCTCGATCGCGAGCGCCGCGGGTGGCTCGGTGCAGAGTCGCCTTGCGGCGGAGGCGCTTTCTCCCCCACCGACCGTCCAGGGCGATCGCCGAGCCACACCGCTCTTCCAGACGTTCGCGCCGCTTCGGGTCCAAGGTTCGGCCAACGTCGTCGGGGCTGTCGAGGTCGAGCAGTACGCCGACGCGCTCGAGAATCGGGCCGACGATCCGTGGTGGCTCGTGCAGACGGGAGCCTCCGGCGCGGCGGTCCTGCTGGCGCTGCTGGCACTCATCTCGGTCGCGAGAGGGATGCGACGTCCGGCGCCCCCCAGACGGGACCTTCCGGAGGATGAGCGACCCTCTCGGCGGAAGCGCCGCGACGCGGGATGGGGCGAGGGGGACCCGGATCTGCAGGAGCGGCTGGAGCGGGCCACCGCGAGGGCCAAGGAGGCCGAGGCGGCCGCACAGTCCTTCGCCGCGAGCCTCCAACAGGTCTCGAACCGTCTCGAGGCCATCGAAGGCCAGTCTTCGGACGAACGGGTCGCAGAGCTCAAGGAATCCCTTCGCCGGTCGGAGGCCGAACGCGCGATGTTGCGGGCAGGCCGCCCAGAGACCCTGGTGGAGGCAGAGGTGCGGGAGCTTCGCGGGCAGCTGCGCGAGTCGCAGGCGCTCGCCAAGGCCGCCGAAGCGCTCGTGGCGGGCGGAGGTGACCTGTCGGCGGTTCAGGAGCAGCTGTCCACCGCTGCACGCCAGGTGGATGGAGCGCTCGAACGCGCGAAGATCGCCGAGGGACGGGCCGATGCCGCGGAGGACCAGGCTCGCTCCACCGGGGATCTGGCGACGGCGGCGGAGCAGAGGATCGACCTGCTCGAGATGAAGCTCCAGGAGATCGCCGCAGGCGTGGGGACCCGAGAGGGCCCCGAGGTCGACGAGCTCCAACGTCAGCTCGCCGATGCACGTGAGCGAACCGACGAGATGGAGAGGCGAGCGGCCGAGGCGGAGAGCCGACTCGCAGTGGCCGGATCGATCGACGGACCGGCGGAAGAGCTCCTCCAGAGCCTCGAGGAGCGGGTGGTCGCGGCCGAAACGCGGGCCCTGGAGGCGGAATCGCGGATCCGCCCCCTCGAGGAGCAAGCGGCCGAAGGCGGGAGCCGATTCCGACAGCGGCTCGGCCTTACCGCCGCCGGTCGCAAGCTCGCTGCCCCCGCGCCTTCGCCTGCCGAGCGGGAGACGCTCCCCGAGATGGACCTACGGACCGCGATCGCGAGAGGTCTCCGTGGGCCGCTCACCCGCGCGACTGGCCTCACGCTGACGATCCAAGGGACGATCGAGTCGGGCGAGGGCAAGGCCGCCCTGCGACAGCTCTCGTCGTCGCTGCGTCGCCTGGACCAGCTCGCCGCCGATCTCCACCACGTACACCGGATCATCGACGGGAGCCTGCCTCTGAACCGCCGGCGCACGGACCTCGGCGCGCTCATCGCGGACATCCTCGATGACCCCGTGACCCAGGAGGAACGGCTCATCCGGTTGGACGCCGACACCGTCAACGTGCGCGTCGACCCAGCCCGCGCGAGACAGATCGTCGAGGGCATGCTGGACGCCGCACGGGAGCGGACCCGCTCCGGTGCTGCGATCGTCGTGCGCGTCCGCGACACGGATGCCGGGGCACGGGTATCCGTCGAAGACGACAACCGCATCCCGGCGACGATCGGCGCCGAGATGAGCCTCGCGGTCCGCCTTGCCGAGCTCCACGGGGCCGAGATCACGGTCGAGGGTTCGTCGTACCGAGTGCTCTTCCCGAAGGACGAGGGTCCGTAGGTTCGGATCAGACGGCGAGCGCGTCGACCGCGTACGTCTCTCGAAGCCGGAGATCGACGATGCCAGCCGGCAGGATCCGGCGTGGTCTCATCCCGTTGGCTTCGGCGACCCCGAGGTGGTGCACGCACATCGGCACCAGCAGGTCCCTCGCGTACCAAGAAACGACGTCGGGCTTGGATGCCGCCGCGCTTTCCTGCCAGAAGCAGAACTGACAGATCAGGCGGAGTCGCTGCGGGTAGGCGAACCGCGCCCGGTACCCGTGCTCATGCTCGATGACGCGTCCCCAGAGCGCGACCCGCCCGAGCACCGCCGGGCATCGCGTCCGCCTGAGGAAGTCCAGCTCTCGGGTGGCGTGGAGCCCGCAGCTGCAGTCGGCGTTGGGCGCCTCGTGTGACCACGCCAGTCGGCAGCTCGCCTGCGCCACCTCACGGGGACGCCAGGCCTTCGATCCGGCCGTGACGGGGCGCAGCAGGAGTCCCTCACCGTCCCTTCGGCCGGTGAGCGTCCACGAGCGCCAGGCCAGGATCGGCTCGACTTGGACCTCGGTGGGGAGGCCGCGCACAACAGAGCTGGCGGCTTTCATCGTGGGGTGGTCTCTCGTGCCGGTTCGGGAGCCGGCTCGGGCACGGGCAGGGGGTCGACGGACGGTTCCAGGATGGGCGCGGGCTCGGGCACCGGCAGCGATGCCGGCTCGATCTCGATCACCCGCTTGGGAAGGCCGATGTCCACGGCTGTCCTCTCCCGGTGGAGGTCACCCGTTCCCGGTGTGCCGCCCCGGCTCGCGTGAGCGTACCCCGCCGAGGGTTCTTCGCGCGAGGTCTATTCGGGCTACCTCTACGCGGGCGCCAGGCGATAGAGCGCGTCGAAGTCGCTGAAGTAGATGCGTCCGTTCGGGGCGACCTCGATCGAGAGCACGGGCCCTGGCCGATCCAAGACGAGGAGCGGGCCGGCGTCGAACCGCGTGCGGGCCGCGTTCAGATCGAAGCGCCGGATCCTCCCGTCGTTCACGGCTCCGACGAACAGGTCCCCCGCGAATGAGGGCCCCAGGCCGCAGCCGTCGCAGAAGGCCAGGCCCGTCAGGCCGACGGTCGCCGAGAACGTGTACCTCGGAAGGATCCTCGGGGTCGGTCCGCTGTTGTTCGTGTTCGGACAGCTCTCGTTCGGACCCCACCCGTGGTTGCCACCTTTCACGATGCGGTTGATCTCGTCGTTGCAGCTCGGGCCGTTGTCCGATTCCCAGAGCTGGCCGTTCTGCGGATCGAACGCGAACCCGATCGAGTTGCGGATCCCGTATGCCCAGATCAGGTTGCCGAACGGGTTGGTGGCCGGCCTCGAGCCGTCGGGGTTCATGCGGAGGATCTTGCCGCGCAGGTTGTTGGTCCGATCCTGGGAGTTCGCCGAGTCGGCGTTGTCGCCGATCACCACGTAGAGCTTCTTGTCGGGTCCGAACAGGATCCGCCCGCCGTTATGGTTGCTGGCGGGCCCGGCGTCGACCGACAAGAGCCTCCGCACCCCGACTCCGTGGCCGTTCTCCACCTTGATCCGTAGCACCTGGTTGCGGAGGCCGTCGGGCGTGTCCCTCGTGACGAAGACGTAGACGAACGGCTTGATCGGCCAGTTCGGATGCATCGCGACGCCGAGCGCGCCGCGTTCTCCGGCGAAGTTGACGTTCGAGATCTGGTGGACGCGATGATCGACCCTGGTCTGCAGGTTGCGGAAGCGAAGCCACCCCGTGTTCCGCTCGAGGTAGACGAGCCGCCCATTGGGCAGGAACGTGAAGCCGACCGGACTCGCCAAGTTGGCCGCGACCCGAACCGCCCTGACGCCGGTGCCCGCGATCGCGGGCACCGGCATCGTCCCCACGAGTCCCGCGACGAGCAGGGGCACGAGCGCCGCCAGGATCCCCGTCCTCCGCATGTCGTCCACTCCTTCCGCTGCCAGTATCGGCGCCGTGGCGACGGCGCCTCCCTCCATGTTCGGCGTGCCGGCTCTTCGGTCTGAAGACCCTCGGTTCCTCCGCGGGGAGGGTCGCTACCTCGAGAACGTCGAGATCCCGGGATCCCTGCACGCCGTCTTCGTCCGCTCCATCATGCCGCACGCGAGGATCGTTGGGGTCGACGCCGCAGCCGCGCTCACCGCTCCGGGGGTCGCGGGCGTCTACGTCGCAACCGACCTGGACCTCGCGCCGCTCCCGCCGTCCGGCACGGTTGAGGGAGACGCGGAGGGGGAGCTGGAGGATCTCTTCAGCCGCGAGCCGATCGCGCCCGACGTTGTTCGGTTCGTGGGCGAGATCATCGCGGTCGTCGTCGCCGAGACCGTCGCTCAGGCAGTGGACGCCGCGGAGATGGTGGCGGTCGAGTACGAGGAGCTGCCGGTGGTCGTCGACGTCGAGGAGGCGGTGGCGGAGGACGCAGCCCTCCTGTGGCCGGCGTTCGGGACCAACGTCGCCCACGCGTTCGGTTCCGAGTCCGACGAGGATCCCCTCGAGGGCGCAGAGGTCGTGGTACGCGGCCGGTTCGTGAACCAGCGGGTCGCACCGGCGCCGATGGAGACGAACGGGGTCGCCGTGGTGCCTACCGAGGACGGCTCGTTCACGGTGTGGGTCTCGACCCAGATCCCGTTCGACGTTCGCGACGACCTCGCGGAGACGATCGGGGTCGGGCGCGATCGCGTTCGCGCGATCGCGCCTGACGTCGGTGGTGCGTTCGGGGCCAAGATGCAGGTCTACGCCGAGTATCACGCGGTGGCGGCGATCGCGACTCGGCTGCGCCGGCCCGTGCGGTGGCAGGAGACCCGTTCGGAGTCGATGGTCTCGCTCACCCACGGCCGGGCGCAGGTGCAGACGGTGGCGCTCGGCGCCCGTCGCGACGGCACGCTGGTGGGACTCCGAGCGGAGATCCTCGCCGACATGGGGGCGTACCCGATCGGCGCGTTCATGCCGGGAACGACCCAGGAGATGCTGTGCGGGGTCTACCGGATCCCACGCGTTTCGAGCAGCGGACGAAGCGTGGTCACGAACACGACACCGGTCGCTCCCTATCGGGGTGCGGGCCGGCCGGAGGCCACCGCGTTGATCGAGCGGGCGATGGACATGCTCGCCGACGAGCTCGAGATGGACCCCGTCGAGCTCCGGCGGCGGAACTTCATCCGGTCCGACGAGTTCCCCCACACGACCGTCACCGGCGTCACCTACGACACGGGCGACTACGACGAAACGTTGAAGGAAGCGCTCCGTCTGGTCGGATACGAGGCGCTGCGGGTCGAACAGGCGGAACGACGAGCACGCCGCGAAGAGGTCTGTCTCGGCATCGGGGTCGCGACCTACGTGGAGATCACGGCGTTCGGAGGTCGCGAGTACGCGGCCGTCGAGATCGGCGGCGACGGGCGCGCGACGGTGTCCGTCGGAACCACGCCCGCCGGGCACGGGCACGAGACCGCGTTCGCGCAGCTCGCGTCCGCATCGCTCGGGATCCCGTTCGAAGACGTGACCATCGTCCACTCGGACACGGGGTTGGTGGCACGAGGTGAGGGCACGTGGGGCTCGCGCTCGCTGCAGATCGGCGGCTCGTCGGTCTTCGAGCAGGCTGAAGCGGTCGTCGAGGTGGGCCGCGAGGCCGCCGCCGCCCTCCTGGAGGTGGATGCGGCCGACGTCGAACGGGTCGAGGGCGGGTTCGCCGTCGTCGGCGTGCCCGACCGCAGCGTCGGATGGGCCGAGGTTGCCGGCGGAAGCGACGGGGGTGCGCTCCGCGCGGAGGGTCGCTTCCGTATGCGAGGGTCCACCTTCCCGTTCGGGGCGCACGTCGCGGTGGTGGAGGTGGACACCGCGACGGGTGCCGTGCGATTGCTCCGGCACATCGCCGTCGACGACTGCGGGCGCATCCTCAACCCCGCGCTGGTCAGAGGGCAGCAGCACGGTGGGCTCGGGCAAGGGATCGCGCAAGCCCTGTTCGAGGAGGTCAGCTACGACGAGAGCGGGAACCCGGTGACGTCGACGCTCGCCACGTATCAGATGCCGAGCGCGGCCGACCTGCCGTCTTTCGAGACGTCGAACACGGAGACGCCGACGGACCTGAACCCGTTGGGCGCGAAGGGGATCGGGGAGTCGGCGACGATCGGCTCGACGCCGGCCGTGCAGAACGCGGTGGTCGATGCCTTGTCGCACTTGGGGGTGCGCCACATCGACATGCCGCTCACCCCGGAACGGGTCTGGCGAGAGCTTCGCGCGGCACACCAGGGATCGCCACCGGTCAGGAGGGACGCACGATGATCGGCGACCTGATCTCCGAAGTGGCGGGTCTCGTCTACGAGATCCTCGCGGGAGTCGAGGCGAAGGGACCTCGCGTCGAGTTCCGAGAACCGAGCCTGTACGAGTTCATCGATGATCTGGTGGACGTGTACTCCCGCTCGGGCGTACAACGGGTCGACGACCACACGCTCGGGCTCAAAGATGCGGTCCTCGTGTTCGAGCTGATCGACGAGACACCCGAGCAGGTGACGAGAACCTCCCTCGAGGAGCTCGAAAGGCGAGGGATCCACGTCGTGATCTCGCCTCATCCCGACACCAGCCTGGTCTCGTTCCACGGCACGAGCGCCGACGGTGGAACGCTGGAAGGACGGGTTGCCCCCGACCGCGGCTGGGTCGTGCTGATCGCCTCTTCGAGTGAAGAGACGGCCGGTGAGCTGGCGATGATGGTGGACGAACGCCTCGGAACGCTCGATCGGACCGGTGACTGAGGAGGATGGCAAGGATCGGATAGTTGCGAGCACGCGCGTGCCTGGCGTGCGGCTCTCACCCCTCGATATCGTGGTGCCGTGGCGACGGTCATCCCGATCAGCGACCGACGGGCGCGGCTTGCCCTGATCCTCGCGATGCTGGGCATCCCGTCGCTCGGGGTCACGGTTCCCGCCGCGATCTGGCTCGGGGCCGGCGCCGTTCGACAGCAACGGCTCTCGAGCGGGGGAGAGCCGGCGATGGGCTTCATCGCCCTCGTGCTCGCCGGGCTGGACATCATGACGCTCAACTCGGTGCTTCTGAAGACGTTCGACGTCGTGGACCGTCAGCTGGTCTGGAGCGGGATCGGATGGGGCCTGGCGCTGGCGCTGGCGACCGGGATCTTCACCGCCGCCATCCTCCGTATCCACCCGGAGCGATGGGGCGCGCTCCTGTTCGCGAGAGCCGGGCTGATCGGCGCCATGGTCGGCGGCACCGCGCTGTTCGTGCAGCTCATCGCCGTCATCGACTGAGCGGTCGCGCTGCTACGGTTGGCCGCATGACGACGCGCTGGGAACGCCGATTCCGCGCGCCGATGATCACCTATCCGGACTGGTCGCCCGCCGCTCCGCAGCGGCTCGCCTACGAGTCCACGGAGAGCGGCATCTGGCAGCTGCACGTGGTGGATCTCGACGCAGGTGTCCGCCGGCGCGTCACCGACCACCCCGTGGGGGTGATCTCGGGCGCCTGGTCACCCGATGGTGCCGAGGTCTGCTGGTGGCAGGACGAGACCGGTGACGAATCGGGTCGCTGGTACTCGCAACCATTCGAGGGCGGCGAATCCCGGCTCCTGCTCCCCGAGCTCGACGCAGGCTGGAACGAGGGCATCGGCTGGGTACCGGGGATGCTCGCGGTCTCGATCAGCGGGCACGACGGGTTCGCGGTCTATGTGAGCGAGGAGGGCGGAGCCACCGTGAAGGAGGTCGCGCGAAGCACGGAGCACATGCGCGTGGCCGGGCGGCCGGGGGGCTACAACCGGGGAGGGCTGTCCGCGGACGGGACGCTCCTTTGCCTGCAACACGCCGAGCACGGTGACGAGATGCACGAGGCGCTGCGCGTGATCGACCCTCGGACGGGCGGGGCGGTCGCCGACCTGGTCGATGAAGGCAAGCAGCTCCTGTCCTCGGCATGGTCTCCCGTCGTCGGCGACCGTCGACTCGCCGTCGTGCACGAGCGGATGGGGATCCCGCAGCCCGCCCTCTGGGATCCGATCACGGGCGAGGTGAAGGACGTCTCCACGGGGCTCGAGGGCGAGGTCACTGTCGCCGACTGGTGGCCGGATGCGACCGCGCTGCTCCTCTCGCAGCTGCACGACGGGCGGCACCGCCTCCACCGCTTCGACCTCGAGAGCGGGGAGCTGGAGGCGATCGAGCACCCCGAGGGCCAGGTCGAGTGGGCGCAGGTGCGGCCGGACGGCGCCGTCTGGTTGCGCCACGCGAGCGGTGCGTCCCCGCAGCGGATCCTCGACGATGCCGGCCGGGAGGTGTTGGCGCTCGAGGGCGACCCGGCGCCGTCCGGCCGCCCGAACCGATCCTTCCGGTTCGACAACCGGCACGGAGACTCGGTCCAGGGGTTCATCGTCACGCCCGAAGGTGAGGGACCGTGGCCGATCCTGATGCGACCTCACGGCGGTCCGACCTGGCTCGACGAGGACCGCTGGAACCCCGAGGTCCAGTCCTACGTGGACGCGGGGTTCGCGGTGGCGGCCGTCAACTACCGGGGATCGACGGGTCGCGGCGCCGAGTGGCGCGACGCCCTGATCGGCAACATCGGGGGCCCCGAGCTCGAGGACCTCAACGATGCGCTCGATCACCTGACCGCGGAGGGCATCGCGGATCCCGGCCGAGCCGTCGTCGGCGGATGGTCTTGGGGCGGCTACCTCACGCTCATGATGCTCGGCAAGCATCCCGAGCGGAACTGGCGATGCGGGATCGCCGGGATCCCCGTCGGCGACTACGAGCTCTCCTATGAGGACATGTCGCCGCTGCTCCAGGCCTACGATCGGGCCTTGCTCGGCGGTCGTCCGGACGAGGTCCCCGGATTGATGGCCGAACGCAACCCGATCAACTCGGCCGACCGCGTCGAGGCGCCGGTGCTCTTCCTGATCGGCGAGCACGACTCGCGATGCCCGTTCCGGCAAGCGATGGCGTACGTCGACCGGCTCGTGGCTCGAGGGCATCCGCACGAGCTCTATCTCTTCTCGACGGGACACGGCTCGCACGACATCGATGAGGAGATCCGCCAGCAGCGTGTGATCCTCGACTTCCTGGCGACGCACGTGCCGGGGGCCACCGTCCCTCAGGGCTGACTCGCTATCGTGGGTTCATGCCCACGTGGGTCGTCCTCCTCACCGCTCTGCTCGGCGCATTCGTGATCTGGCGAGTGGGGATCGCGATGCTTCGTTCGCTCACGATGACGACCCCGCCGGGCTCCGAGTCGGGGGAGCCGGCGCCCGCCGAGCCTGAGGACGTTGACGACCTCGGCGTCTACCTCGTCTGCGATGAGTGCGGCACGGAGCTCAGGGTGTCGCGCCTGGGAGAGCTCCAGATCCCCCGGCACTGCGGCGAGAAGATGCAGGTCGTGCGCCGTCCGGAGCCCGCTTGAGGGCAGGTCTTCCACCGATTCCCACAGCCTTCCCCCTTCGTTTCCACGAGTTTTCCACAGTCGCGTGAAAGAAACGTGAAGATCGCACTGCACTGGAGGGGCTTTGTCCACGATGTGGAAACCGGTGTGGAAGATCACACGGCTGTGATTCCGCCTTCCCTCCCCTACTTCCAGAAGGTGAGACCCACGAAGCCGACGCCGATGATCCCGAGGCCCGTCCAGAGCACGCCGTTGGTCGCGAAGTCGCCCCGGAGGTAGTTCCAGACGACCACGACGACGCCGAGGCCGATCACGCTGAGCACGACCGGCCCGTACCATCGAGGGCTCGCCTTCGAACGCTTCTTGCGCTGCGGCTCGATCTGGTAGCGCTGGCTGGTTCGCTTCTTGCGGGCGCGGGACTCCGGCATGGCGCAGATGGTACCCGCGCCTTGGATCAGCCGGGCGTAACGGTGAGGCGGCCCCTGGCTGCGGCCGCCACGGCGGAGCGGGAGAAGGGGAGAGGACGGAGCTCCCCGGCCGCCCACGCATCCGTCTGGTCGTTCCAGTGCGGAGAGGCCGGGTTGCCCGACTGCCCCGTCGGGAGGATGCCTCTGCTGTCGTCGAGGTTCGACAGGTCGTACACCGCTCGCCACGAGGGAACGACGTAGACGTCGAAGGGGCCGTCACCCTCGAAGCCGGCGTTGTTCACGGTCTGTTCGTCGCCGCCGAGCGCCAGCTCGGCGGCGACGAACAACGGCTCGAGTCCGGGCATGCGGCCGAGTGGATGGACGAACCGCGCTCGGTGGATGTCGCCCCACCGCCAGCTCGCGGGGTCCGGCCCCATCGCGTCGACGCACCTGTCCCAGGCCGCCCCGAGGGCGTCGTCGAGCTGTTCCTGCGAGAGGGCGCCCTCATCCAGGAGTGAGGGGAGTGCACGGCACCGGAACAACTCGCGATCGGTGAGGTACTCGGCGACGAGGGCCTCCTCGGCACCAACGACGGCCCGGCGTGCGAGCTCGTCGATGAAAACCTCCCAGAGGGCGGCGGCCGCCGAGTCGGCGGCGAGGTCGTGGTCCCACCCCTGGAAGAGGTCTCGGGCCCGCGCATCGGCCAAGGAGATCCGAGGGAGCAGGGCGCGCGCGGCGAGCGACACCCTGTCGGACTGGATCGCGCGGCACGTGTCCACCGTGTGATCGCTCCGAGCCTCAAGCAACTCCGTGATCCTCGCGGCACGGTCGGGCGCGTGGAAGTCCTGTCCGATCAGGTGCGGGTAGGCCTCGGCATGGATCCGATCGTTCGCCGTCACGAGGTATCCGCGGCCGGGATCGACCGCAGACGGGAGCTCCTCGAACGGCACGAAGCCCTGCCACTCGAACTCGGCGGTCCACCCGGGCACGGGCACCGACCCGTCGCCGGCCGGCCGTATCGGGTGGAGCCCGGTGCACTGATAGCCGATCGTGCCGTCGACGTCGGCGTAGACGAGGTTCTGACCGGGGCACTCGAGGGCGCGGGCGGCTCGTCGGAACTCCTCGAAGCTCCCGACGTTCGCGACGTCGATCAGCGCCGACGGGCGGATGCTGTGTTCGGCGCCGACCCACCGGAGCGCGTAGGTGGTGTCGAGGAGTTGCCTCGCGGGACGCAGACGTCCGGTGAGATACGACTCGAGGATCGGCCCGTGGCGGGTCGCACGGACCTCGTGCACGATCGGCTCGTCGCTGCCGCGCACGAGGATCTCCTCCTGGTGGGCGGTGAGCGGCTCCCACACGTCCTCGTAGAGGGCGGCCGTCCGGTCCTCGTTCAGGCGCTCGAGGTAGAGGTCCTGCACGTCGCCGCCGACGTTGGTCGCGCCCCACGCATGGTGGGCCGTCGTGCCGAGCACGATCCCTGGCGCGAACGGCGCCGCGACGCCGCGGGCCTCGTAGCCGGGGGCGCGGAGGTGGAATTCGAGCCAGGCGCCCGGCTGCTGGACGAGCAGGTGGGGATCGTTCGCGAGCAAAGGCTTGCCGGAGGCCGTCCTGGTGCCGGCGAGAGCCCACTCGTTCGAGCCTTGACCTCTCGGCGGGCGCGGAAGCTCATCGAGGAGATCACCCGCGAGGCGGCCAGCCGCCGGCGCCGTCGGATGACCACTCAGCGGCGGGAGGAGGCGGCCGGCCGCCTCCGGACCGAGCTCCGCGACCAGATGCACGCGGAGGAGCTCGAGATCCCAGTTCCCGGAAAGACCCCAGGAGAACATCGCCCAGCACGCGGCCCAGGAGGCGTCGTCGTCGGGAAGCTCGGGCGTCGCGTCGAGCAGCACGTACTCGACCGGCGGGGAGGGCATCGCATCGATCCACGCGCGGATCCCTTCCCGGAAACGGGCGATCATCGCCCGTGAGGTGTCGTCCCATCCGGCGGCGACCGTCACGCCGGCGCGGTTGATGCCGATCGTACGAGTGGATCGATCGTCGTCGAGCGTGAGGTCACCGAAGAGCTCGGAGAGCCGCCCGTTCGCCTGCTTCAAGGCGAGGTCGACCTGGAAGAGGCGTTCGCCCGCGGTCACGAGCCCCTGGGCGAACCAGAGATCCTCGAGCGAGTCCGCCGAGAGGTAGGCGACGCCGAACCGGTCTCGCAGCACTTCGACGGGTGCGTGAAGGCCGGTGACGGTGATCTCGCCGCTCGCGGGGAAGGCGGACGCCGCCGCGCCGGCGCGGAGTCCGTCGAGGAAGTCGGGCATCGACCGGGGAGCCTACCGCCAGGGCGTTGCCTCACCCGTCGTGTCAACAGGTTGTCGCCTATCGAGAGCTCTCCGGCCGGGCGATGTGTCAAGGGCTTACCGACGAACACCGCGGACGATGTCGGGAAGCCCTTGACAGGTCGGTGCGAGGGAGCCGGCCGGGCCTTGTCACCTTGTTGACGATCAGGTGGTGGGGGTCGCTCAGCCCACCCGCACGTTGCCCAACCAGCTCTCGTAAAGACGCGCGTACGTAGCTCCGGCCGCCACGAGCTCCTCGTGCGTGCCCGTCTCCACGAGCCGGCCTGCGTCGAACACGAACACCCGGTCCGCACCCTCCGCGGTCGAAAGCCGGTGCGCCACCGTCATCGTCGTCCGGCCCTCTGACAGCCGGCGCAGTGCCTCGGAGATCCGCCGCTCGGTCGCGGGATCGACCGCCGACGTCGCCTCGTCCAGGATCAGCAGGCCGGGGTCGGCGATCTGCGCACGGGCCAGGGCGACGAGCTGTCGCTCGCCGACAGAGAGCGCCTCTCCCCGCTCGCCCACCGGTGTGTCCAACCCTTTCGGGAGTCCGGACACCCAACCGCCGAGCCCGAGCTCCTCGAACGCGGTCTCCACGTCGCGGTCGGTCGCACCGCTCCGGCCAGCTCGGACGTTCTCGCGAACGGTCGTGCCGAACAGGAACCCGTCCTGCGGCACCATCCGCAACGAACGATGGCGGGACGCTGCCGAGATCTCACGCAGATCGACGCCGTCGATCTCGATACGGCCGGCCGCCGGATCCGCGAGCCGCGACACGAGCTTCACGAACGTGGTCTTGCCACAGCCGGTCTCACCGACGATCGCCACGTGCTCGCCGGCCTCGACATCCAACGAGATGCCGTGCAGGACCGGGCCGCCTTCGCGATAGGCATATTCCACTCCTTCCGCTGCGACCGAGAGCGCTCCCGTCGGGAGTTCGACGCCCGGCGTCGGCTCCACGATCTCGACGGGCAGGTCCAGGACCGCCAGGACCTTCCGCCATCCCGCGATCGCGGTCTGGGTCTCGCTGTAGATCTCCGGCAGATCCGTGAACACGTGCAGGAAGTTGTCGGCTAGGAATAGGAACGCCGTCACGCGGCCGAACGTGAGACCCCAACCAGGCCCGAAGCCCGCGCCCAGCACGACCACGGTGGAGACGGCGAGCGCGTAGAACACCGTGGACAACGGGAAGAGCGTGGCCGACCGGAAGTGCGCGACCACCTCGGCTCGGTACCGGCGATCGATCGCGCCTCGCACGCGCCCGAACGTCCGCTCGTCGAGACCGTAGGCGCGAACGACCGCGGCCCCCATCACGGACTCGGACACCTCCGAGAGCATCTCGCCCACGCGGGTGCGCGCCGTGTCGTACGCGGCCGAGAGTCGGTTCTGGAGCGACCACACGATGAGGACCAGTGGCACGACCAACACAACGATCGCGAGCGTGAGCTGCCATGAGTACACGAGCATCAAGGCGAGCGAGGCGACGACCTGGAACCCGGCCCAGATCCACGCGATCCCGCCCCACTCCATGAACTGCTGCATCGCGTCCACGTCGGCCGTCACGCGAGCGACGAACACGCCGCGCTTCTCGTCGGACTGCTCGGCGATCGATAGGCGGTGGATGTGCGCGAAGGTCCGGACCCGCAGGCCCATCATCGCCCCCTCCGCGGCGCGGACCAACCGGCGACCGGCGGAGCGCGCCGTCACGAATGTCAGCACCACCAGGGCGAACGCCGCCGCGCAGATCCCTCCCACGAACACGGGGCGGAACCCCCCGTCGAAGCCTCGGTCGAAGACGAGCTGGATCAACACGGGTGTGGTGAGATGCGCGACCACGACGCCGAGCGAGATGATCACCGTGAACGCGAGGCCCGCCCGGAGCTCCGGGCTCTCGCGGATCCCCCGGCGCAAGACCGAGAACGAGCTGCGAAGCTCCTCGGGGACCTCGAAGTCGTCGTCGCGCACGGCGTCAGCCACGATGCTCATCGTTCGCCCCGCTCGTAGGCGCGGATGATCGCCGCGTAGCCGGGTGCGTTCGACATCAGCTCGTCATGGGAGCCTGTTGCCGCCACGAGACCTCCCTCGATGAAGATGACGCGATCGGCGAG
>Ga0307296_10000837_pt1 | contig 15049 bp, 14 predicted proteins | sample ER_DNA_153_FD_194467 | JGI IMG/M metagenome (GOLD analysis project Ga0307296, IMG submission 194467) | Bulk soil microbial communities from the East River watershed near Crested Butte, Colorado, United States - ER_DNA_153 | ecosystem: Environmental > Terrestrial > Soil > Floodplain | place... | reverse complement strand
CTTGCTGGCCGCCAAGAAACGCAACTTGGGCGGCGACATTGTTTCCATCGAACCGACGGCCAACCTGGCGGCGGCGGCGAAATCGCTCTCCGCGCACCGCATCGGTGCCGTTCTGATCCGCGGTGCGGGCGGACGTCTCGCCGGAATATTATCGGAACGAGACATCGTGCGCGCACTGTCCGAACACGGCGCGGATGCGCTTGCCTTGCCCGTCGGTCAAGTGATGACACGCGAGGTCACGACGTGCGGGGAGGACGATTCGGTCGCCAGCATCATGGAGCGCATGACGGCCGGAAAATTCCGTCACCTGCCGGTCATCGCCAATGGACAGCTGGTTGGGCTTATCTCGATTGGCGACGTGGTCAAGCAACGCGTCGAGGAGATCGAGAGCGAGTCCGAGGCGATGAGGGACTACATCCAGACCGCTTGAGCGTCGGAGCTAGTTTCCGCCGTTGCTCGGCTGCGACAGCGCGGTCACGGCCTCGTTGACCGCGTCGATCGATTTCTCGGTGGCGTCCATGCCGATCTGGATCGCCTCGGCGGCGCGATGGAATTCGAACCAGCCGACGGTGCCAAGGCGCGGACTGATCAGGACGTCCGGCGGATCGCCCGCAAGCCGTGCGCGCGTGATGCGGTCCTGCATGACGTTGAAGGCTTCGACCATGACGGTCGGCAATCCGGGGCGCCCGCGTCGTCCCATGAATTGCCGGCGCAAGGTTCGCTCGCCCTTGAACATCCCGCGGATTCCATTGGATTTGGCCGGCACATTCACCGCATCTGACTCGTCAGAGCCATGGCTGGCGATGATCGTACCGCGGCCGAACAGGTCGGCATTGAGATTGACGGCGATGACAAGCCGCGCCCCGAGAGCGCGCGCGGCCGAGACCGGCACCGGATTGACCAGCGCTCCATCGACCAACCAGCGTCCACCGATCAGCACTGGCGGAAAAATTCCCGGCAGGGCGTAGGATGCACGCAGCGCTTCGCTCAATCGTCCGCGTGTCAACCAGATTTCATGACCGGTGTTGAATTCGGTGGCGATCGCGGCAAAGCGGATCGGCAAATCGTCAATGCGCGTGTCCTTGAGTCCCGTTTCTAGTCGGTTGGCGAGATGACCGCCGCCGATCAGTCCGGAGCCTGCAAGGCTGATGTCGAGATACCCAAGTATGCCGCGAACGGTGAGAGTGCGTGCCCAGGTTTCGAGATTGTCCATTTCTTTGGCGGCATAACAACCGCCGACCACGGCACCGATCGATGTGCCGACGATCACGTCAGGCACGATGCCATGCTCGAGCAATTTGCGCATGACACCGATATGCGCAAAGCCGCGCGCGGCGCCTCCGCCGAGCGCCAGACCGATCGTGGGGCGGGTAACGGTTGGCTGCGGTTGCGGCGTTGCTTCCGCGGCACGATCGCCATTGCGCGTTCGCGCGAATAGACCCTCGAATACCAAACCTTGTCTCCGTCTCCTTGTCCGCGCTCAGTTCAAGACAGGCCCTCGCACGAGCGCGTCAGACCTGACATGACCAGAGTGCTGGCGGAGTCTTGTGACCGAAACGTGACAGGGAGCGTGCGCCCGCGGCCTTACATAAAGGTTAAATGTCACGCCGACGGATTGGTTCCTACCGCCCAAATCGTGTGACGATGGAGTCGAGATTGGGGCGTTCGCGGTCGTCCGGGGGCTTTGCCGGGCGCCCGATGTGCACAAACCCGGCGATCCGCTCATTCGACGAAAGTCCGAGGGCGTCTAGCACGCGGCGATCATAAGCATACCACTCGGTGATCCAGCTTGCGGCATAGCCCATAGCGTGGGCGGCAAAAACCAGGCTCATCGCCGAAGCGCCGGCGGAGAGCTGCTGCTCCCATTCCGGGATCTTCACATGCGGGCCGGCGCGGCTCACGACTGCGATCACCAGTGGCGCGCGCGCGAGCCGGTTGCGCTCGAAATTGATCTGGTCGGGGCTTGCATCGGGACGGACGGCGCGAAATGCGGAAGCGATCGCTTCTCCGGCGGTGGCTCGGGCATCACCTTCGAACAGGATGAACCGCCAGGGGGCGAGTTTGCCATGGTCGGGCACGCGCGAGGCGACCCTCAGAAGTGTCTCGATTTCGGATGGCGTCGGACCGGGCCCGGCCAGTTCGATTGGTTTGACCGAGCGGCGAGTCTTAAGCAGTTCAAGGGCATCGGGCATTGTTGGTCTCTGAAATCGTGAGCGGTTGCGCTACCACAGCGTTAATCAGGTCTCAAACTGGCTCGCCCCCTCGGCTTGAAATCGCCTCGATTTCAGCCGAAAACAACCGAGTCATGACCAGGGCATCCGCAATCGCCGCCTTGCGAGGCCGGCTATGGCCGGCCCTTGTATTTGCAGCTATCGCAATTGCGCCGCAGGCGGCCCCCGCGCAGAACTCGCTGTTTTCGGCGACCCCGTCGACCGGCCTGATTTCGCCTGTTCCAGCCACGCGCGGTGACATATTCGGGCCGAGCAACCTGCCGACCCCCTCGACGCCGCCGGTGCAGACACAGCAGGCGCCGAACGCGGCCAATACGACCGCCTCGATCCCGCTTGTACCGGCCGGGCAGGTGGCGCTCGCGCTGAGCGCGCGCTTCGGTAAAGACGCAGTGCCAATTGGCGGCGGCCTGACCTGGCGCGTCTATGGCGCCAAAGCCGACACGAATGGAAATTTCAAACTGGTGAAGGAAGACAAGTCTCCGACACCGACACTTGTGCTCCCGGCCGGGAATTACATCGTTCATGTCGGATTTGGATTGGCCACGGCCGTCAAGCCGGTCGATTTGCGCGGGACAACCGTGCACGAAGATTTCGATCTGCCGGCCGGTGGGTTGCGCATCGAAGGCAAGGTTGGAGATGTGCGCATTCCGCCCAGCCAGATCTCGTTCGATGTCTATAAAGGTAGCCAGTTCGAGGCCGGCGATCGTCGTCCTATCGCCGAACACGTCACGACGAGTGATGTGGTCGTGGTACCGGAGGGCACTTACTACATCGTGTCGAACTACGGTGACGCAAATTCGGTCGTGCGCTCCGACATTCGCGTGCAGCCCGGAAAACTGACCGACATCACGGTCACCCATCGTGCCGCCGCGATCACGCTCAAGCTCGTCAGCGACAAGGGTGGTGAGGCGCTCGCCAACACGGCCTGGTCGGTGCTGACACCGGGCGGTGACGTCATCAAGGAATCGATCGGAGCGTTTCCGCGTGTGATTCTCGCCGAGGGCGAATATCGCGCTATTGCTCGCAACGAAGGCAAAGTTTACGAGCGCGAATTCAAGGTCGTTACCGGCGTCGATGGTGACGTCGAGGTGATGGCGCGCTAAACACGGCCGTTCTGCCGAACCTTCTTGCAGCGTACGGATTATAGTAGTGCCGCCGATTGCCAATGACCCCATGGATGTTTTTGCCAAGCTTGATTTGAAAACGATTGCGCTTTTGCTCGACGTGGATGGCACGATCATCGATATCGGTCCGTCGCCGAGCGAAGTGCATGTTTCGGACGCGCTGCTTCAATCGCTCAAGCGCCTGTTCGATCTGACCGGCGGAGCCGTTGCGCTGGTCAGCGGCCGTCCGATCGCTGATCTCGATCGTCTGTTTTCTCCGTTGCGTTTGCCGTCGGTCGGCGGGCATGGCGCCGAAATGCGTCTGGACGAAAACAAGGTGTTCTTCTTTGCAAAACCGCTGCCGGAGGATTTGCGCAAGCGCCTCGCCGATCCGGCCGCTTTGAGTCCGGGTGTCCTCGTGGAAGACAAGAAGTACTCGCTTGTGCTGCACTTCCGAGGCGCGCCGAAGGAGGAAGAGCGCCTCGGCCGCCACATGATGGCCTGCCGCGCGGCGTTTCCCGGCGAACCGACCGAGTTGCTGTTGGGCAAGGCGATTTTCGAAATCTTGCGGCCCGGCATCAGCAAAGGCGAAAGCATCCGCAAATTGATGGCGCATCCGCCGTTCAGTGGCAGGATGCCGGTCTTCATCGGTGACGACGTGACCGACGAATCTGTTTTCAGGGTGTTGCCCGAGATCGGCGGCAAGGGCTTCAGCGTCAATCGTCACTTCCCGGGCCTCACCGGGATATTCAAAAATCCGGCGCAGGTGCGTGACGCTCTGAATACCCTCGTCGCCAATGGACAGACGGCCGCATGACAGATTACGGACTCGATCTCGCGGTCATCGGCAATGGTCGAACTGCGGCACTGCTCGATCCGTCGGCGCGCATCGTCTGGTGGTGCTTGCCGCGCTACGACGGCGATCCCGTGTTCTGTCGATTGCTCTCTGGCAACGATGAGAAGGGCTTCACTGATGTTCTTCTCGAAGGCCAGGTCGAGACGCGATCTGACTACGTCCGTAATACCGCGACCGTTGTCACGGAGCTGATCGACAACAAGGGGGGCGCCGTCCGCGTCACCGACTTCGCGCCGCGGTTTCAGATTTACGGCCGCACCTTCCGTCCTCCGCAACTCATCCGCATCATAGAGCCGATCAGCGGGATGCCGCGGGTCACGATCCGCTTCCGTACGACCCACCGTTATGGCGAGCCGGTACATTCGCGGTCCTCCGGTAGTAATCACGTTCGCTATTGGCGCGACGAGGTGCCGGTGCGGCTCACCACCGACGCGCCGCTCTCCTATATCGAGAACGAGGCGTCGTTCGTGTTGACGCGTCCGGTGCACATGGTGTTCGGCACCGATGAGCCGTTCGAAGGCTCGCTCGAAAGCACGTGCCGCGATTTCTGCGACCGCACGCGCGACTACTGGCTGGAATGGGTGAGGCGGCTCGCGTTTTCCATCGATTGGCAGGACGAAATCATCCGCGCCGCCATCACACTCAAGCTGTGCAATTACGAAGAGACCGGCGCGATCGTGGCCGCACTGACCACCTCAATTCCCGAAGGGCCAGGATCGGGGCGCAATTGGGACTATCGATTTTGCTGGATGCGCGATGCCTTTTTCGTCGTGCGGGCGCTCAACCGTATCGGCGCGACACGCACCATGGAGGATTTCATCTCCTACATCCTGAGCGTTGCGGCAGGTCGCGACCCACAGGTGCGGCCGCTCTATGGCGTCGTGCACACCGATACGCTTGAAGAACGGACGGCTCCTGCGCTTGCCGGCTATCGCGGCGATGGACCGGTGCGGATCGGCAATGCGGCGGTCAATCAGAACCAGCACGATGTCTATGGCAGCATCATCATGGCCGCGACGCCGATGTTCTTTGACCGCCGGCTGCCCCGCCCGGGCGATGCGGCGCTGTTTCATACGCTCGAGCCGTTCGGTGAACAGGCGGCCAAACTCGCGCTCGAGCCGGACTCCGGTATCTGGGAATACCGGGGCCGCCAGCGTGTGCACACACATTCGGCAGCCATGTGCTGGGCCGGTTGTCAGCGGCTAGCTGCCATTGCCAACCATCTTAATCTGCCGGAACGCGCAGCCTATTGGGGCGGGATTGCGGATCATATCGGCGAGCAGGTGCTCAAACACGCATGGAATCCGAAACGGAAGGCATTTTCGGCGGCTTTCGACAGCGATGATCTCGATGCAAGTGCCCTTTTATTGGCCGAGCTTGGCCTGGTCGCGCCCGATGACCCCAGATTTGTGTCTACTGTCGAGGCGATCGGCCATGAACTTCGACGTGGTTTCAACGTTATGAGGTATGTCGCTGCCGACGATTTTGGCCAACCGGAATCGGCCTTTTTGATTTGCCGCTTCTGGCTGGTAGATGCATTGTGGGAAATAGGAAGGCAGGAAGAGGCTCGCGACATGTTTGTCGACGCCCTTCGAATACGGAATCGATACGGCCTCTTGTCGGAGGACGTACATCCGGTGACTGGAAAATTGTGGGGCAATTTTCCGCAGACCTACTCGATGTCAGGATTGACTTTGACGGCAATCAAGCTGTCGCGAAGCTGGGGAGACCGGTATTGGCGCGGCTCGTCATAGTGTCAAACAGGGTCGGTATTCCCGACCGCGGCGCGAGACCCGGCGGACTTGAAGTCGCGATCCGCCCGGCGCTCAAGCGTCACGGAGGACTGTGGTTTGGCTGGAGCGGTCGCGTTGCGGAAGATGTGCCGCAATCCGTCAAGATCGCGGCGCAAGACAATATCACTTACGCCACTGTTGATCTGGCCAAGGACGACTACCAGGAATTCTACAACGGTTTTGCGAACCGTGTGCTGTGGCCAATTTTGCATTATCGGCTCGATCTCGCCGAATTCACACGTCGCGACCTCGGCGGCTACGTACGCGTCAACCAATATTTCGCCGGTCATCTTGAAAAGCTGCTGCGGCCCGACGACGTCATCTGGGTCCACGACTATCATCTCATGCCGCTCGCCAAGGCGCTGCGCGATCGCGGGCATCACAACAAGATCGGGTTCTTCATCCACATTCCATTCCCGCCGCCAGAAATCCTCACGGCGTTGCCAAATCACGATCAACTGATCCCAGCGCTCTGCCATTACGACCTGGTCGGTTTCCAGACCGAAGTCGATGCGGCGAATTTCGCCCGCTACATCGCCAACGAGTGCGGCTTGCCATGGGCGAGCGGCAACAGCTTTCACTTCGGCAATCGCATCGTACGCATCGGCACCTTCCCGGTCGGGGTGGAGACAGAAGCTTTCGCGCGCCTGGCGCGGCGGGCGGTCGAGACGCACTTCGTACGCGAAGTGCTGGGCAGCCTGTCGGGCCGTTCTATGATCATCGGCGTCGATCGGCTCGACTACAGCAAGGGCATTCCCGAGCGCATGAGCGCGTTTGAGCGCTTTCTCGCCAATTTTCCCGATTGGCGCGGCAAGGTGACCTATCTGCAAATCACACCGCGCAGCCGGACTGGCATTCCGGAATATGCCGATATGGGACGCGAAGTCGGTGAAGCGGTGGGGCGCATAAACGGCGCGTACGGCGAAGCATCATGGACGCCAGTGCGTTACATCAACAAGGCGCACAGCCGCACCGCGCTCGCGGGACTTTATCGTGCGGCACGGGCCGGATTGGTCACGCCGTTGCGCGACGGCATGAATCTCGTGGCCAAGGAATTCGTCGCTGCCCAGAACGCGGAGGACCCCGGCGTTCTGATCCTGTCACGCTTTGCCGGGGCGGCGCATGAATGTGCGGCCGCCCTGCTGGTCAATCCATACGATCCGGAAGGCGTGGGCAATGCCATCAACCGTGCCCTGTCGATGCCGCTGGAGGAGCGGCGCCAGCGGCATTCGGCAAATTTCAAAGTGCTGGTGCGCAATGATCTCAGCCATTGGGCCGGGCGCTTCCTGCGGATGCTTGAACCGCCCGAGGATGAAATCGATTCGCGCACGCTGGTGCGCGCAGCGGGCGCCCGCTGAGCGTTAAGCTGCCTTGGAACCGGCGTCGGCCCGACGAACGTCCGGCGGCACCGCTTCTTCACTCAACGCTTTAAGTGCCGCCTCGAGTGGCATGACCTGCTGACTTTCTTTGCCGAGGCGCCGTATCGAGACCGTGCGCTCGGCCGCTTCTTTCTTGCCGACCACAAGCAGGACAGGGACCTTGGCGAGGGAGTGCTCGCGCACTTTGTAATTAATCTTCTCGTTGCGCAGGTCGCCTTCTGCGCGCAAGCCAAGCCTTCGCGCGGCCGCGATCGCTTCGTGAGCGAACACGTCAGCATCGGAGGTGATGGTCGCGACAACCGCCTGAACCGGTGACAGCCAGAGCGGCAGGTGGCCGGCATAGTGCTCGATCAGAATGCCGGTGAAGCGCTCCAGCGAGCCGAACATGGCGCGGTGAAGCATCACGGGCGTCACCTTGTTCGAATGCTCGTCGATATAGAAGGCGCCGAGCCGGCCGGGTAGGTTGAGATCGACCTGAACGGTGCCGCATTGCCAGTCCCGGCCGATCGCGTCGCGCAAGACGTATTCGAGCTTCGGACCGTAGAAAGCACCTTCACCTTTGTTCAGAGTCCACGGGCGACCCGATGCTTTCAGGGCGGCCATGAGCGCCGCTTCGGCCTTGTCCCAAACCGCATCCTCGCCGATGCGCTTGTCCGGACGGTCGGAAAACTTGATCCGGACATCCGAGAAGCCGAAATCCTCATAAATTGAAAGGATTAGATCGTTCATTTTGAGCGCTTCCTCAGCGATCTGGGCTTCGCTGATGAAGACATGCGCGTCGTCTTGCGTGAATGCGCGCACGCGCATGAGACCGTGCAGCGCACCCGATGGCTCAAAGCGGTGCACATTTCCGAACTCGGCGATCTTCACCGGAAGTTCGCGATAGCTGCGCAGCCCGTTCTTGAAAATCTGCACATGGCCAGGGCAATTCATCGGCTTGACCGCATAGACACGTTCATCTTCCTCACGCTTCTGCGTCAGGAAGATCATGTCCGAATAAGTCGGGATGTGACCCGTCGTTTCCCACACCGTCTTGTCCATCAGCTGTGGTGAGTTGACTTCGACATAGCCGGCCGCGGTTTGCGTGCGACGAATGTAATTTTCGAGTGCCTGAAACAGCGTCCAGCCTTTGGCGTGCCAAAATACCGAACCAGGCGCTTCCTCCTGGAAGTGAAACAGGTCCATTTCGCGTCCGACGCGACGATGGTCGCGCTTCTCGGCTTCCTCGATCTGTTTGAGGTACGCGTCGAGCTCTTCCTGCTTGGCGAAGGCCGTTCCGTAGATGCGGGTGAGCATCGGATTTTTGGAATCACCGCGCCAATAGGCGCCGGCCACCTTCATCAGTTTGAAAGCGTTCCCGACCTTGCCGACCGACGTCATGTGCGGGCCGCGGCAAAGGTCGAACCAGTCACCCTGTTTGTAGATCTTGATCTGCTGGTCCGCGGGGATAGCGTCGATTAGCTCGCCCTTGAAGGCTTCGCCCATGTCGCGGAAAATTTTCTTCGCGTGCTCGCGCGACCAGACTTCCTTCGTGAAAGGTTTGTCGCGCGCGACAATCTCACGCATCTTTTTTTCGATGGCCGGAAGATCTTCCAGCGTGAACGGCTGATTGCGTGCGAAGTCGTAATAGAATCCGTTTTCGATCACCGGACCGATGGTGACCTGCGTTCCCGGCCACAGGCTCTGGACGGCTTCGGCGAGCACGTGCGCGGCGTCATGCCGGATCAATTCAAGGGCGCGCGGATCTTCGAGCGAAATAAACTCGATCTTGGCGTCGCGATCGATCGGGTCGGCGAGATCGGCGAGGGCGCCATCAAGCGCCATCGCGACCGTGCGTTTGGCCAGCGAGGGCGAAATGCCTTTGGCGACATCGAGACCGGTTGTGCCTGAAGGGTATTCACGGCATGCGCCGTCGGGGAAGGTCAGCGCGACCATTAGAGACTCCGTTGCTCACTCGCTGCCTACGAATGCAGGTAAGCGTGGAAGTCGATATAGCAGGCAAATCCGGCAGCGCAACTAGGACTGCGGTTCGTCGTTCAGGCCGCGCCAGCGTCCATAACGCCAGGGCAAAAACCAGCGGGAGCGCTCGGGCAGACTTGTGGGCATGAAATCCAGCCCGGCCGTTCCCCAGGGGTGGCATCGCAGGATGCGGGCGAGGGCCATCCATCCACCCGCCCAAAGGCCGAAACGGCCGATCGCCTCATCGGCATATTCCGAGCAGCTTGGCAAATGCCTGCAACGCGGACCGATAAGGGGGGACAACGTATAGCAATAAAGCGCGACCAAACCGCGCCCGGCGAGGCGCGGCAGGCCGGCCAATTCGAGAAAATGGGCCTTGTTTGCCGGCATTCGCATATTCAAGTCCCAATGAAAGTTCAAGCCGGAATGTTCCGCCAAGGGCGGATGGAACAATTTCTACGTCTGAAACGCGGTGATAGCGACTTTTTTACACTAGACCCGAATCTCGCAAGTGCCTTAAAAAATACCAACGCCGGGGGCATCAGCACCGCCTAAGCCCAGCCAGAACGTGGAACACCACGCAATAAGAAGGGCTCGGTGGCGAGATTCGGGGAAGAATGGGTCGTTCCCATCGACGGACGATTGCGCTTGTCTTGGCGGCGCCGCTCCTGCTGGTGCCCGGTTCACCACGCGCGTCCGATCGGGCGTTGCCAATGCGGTTCGAATTGCGCACGCAGGGTCCGTCCGAGACATGCGGCTCGAACTGCAAGGTCTTCATCTCAGCATCCGGGGCCATTACCGCGGAAACGCCGCGCCACTTTTTGCTTTTCGCGCAAAATCACGATCTCACGGGCGCCACTGTTGCAATCGACTCCGACGGCGGTTCCGTGCTCGGGGCGATCGCCCTGGGTCGTGAAATCAGAAAGCTCAAACTGACGACCACTGTCGGCCGCCTAGTCGACGTTCCGGGCGGCAAACTCGATGAGGGTCGTGCAAGCCTGTCCACGAACGCCGACTGTGAATCGATGTGCGCCTTCGTCCTGCTCGGGGGAGTGAGCCGAACGGTCCCGGCGGATGCGCGGGTGATGGTCCACCAGATATGGCTTGGTGATCGCCGCGAGGATCCGACGGCCGCCAATTACTCGGCGGAAGATCTCGTGCTTATCCAGCGCGACATTGGACGACTAGCGCAATACACCGCCGAAATGGGTGCGACTGCGGATCTGCTCGATCTGGCCTTACGCATTCCGCCTTGGGAACCGATGCACGCGCTGACACACGCGGAATTGACGCGCACGCGTCTGACGACCGAGGAATCCGGAGCGGGGGCGAGCGATACCGTTGCCGCCTCATCGCCGCCGCCACCACCGCAACCGTCGCCACGCGTGACAAACGGTGTGCGTGCGACGGCAATCAGCGAACAGCGATGGTCTCTCGTCGACCGCTCTGGCGTCGCCACGCTTGCGCGACGTCATCCGCTGACGGTCGAAGGCGAGGAGATCGGCAGTTTCGATCTCGTTGTTGCTTGCGTTCCCGGCGGCGACGGTTACGACGTCACCTACATAGAACGCCGTCACGCCGTCGAGCAAAGGACACTGCCGGAGGTACTGAAGACGATCACGCTGCGGGTCGGCGGGAATTCCGCCTCGCTCAAGGTTGTTTCTTCAGAGCGTCGGAATTCTCCGGACGAGCTCGTGACCTATGCGGCGGGGCGCGTGCCGACAGCGCTGATCAGTGCCTTCACTGCCGCCGGCAGTCACTCAATTCTGGTCAAGACTGAAACGCCGCAACTCGTGACCGGCATCCGGCTTGGCAACACCGGCGCTTCGCAGAATCTCCCGAAGCTCTCGGCGAGTTGCAATAAGCTGCCCGGCGAGCGCGCCGAATTGCCCAGGTCGAAGACCGGCGGTTTCGCTGCCGCGAAATAACTACTCGGCCGCTTGCGCGCGCGCTTTGGCTTCGATCTGGTCGAGCGCCGAAACCACCGCGTCGAAAGTAAGCAACGTCGAGGCATGCCGCGCCTTGTAGTCGCGCACAGGCTCGAGCACCGCGATGTCGGCCCATTTGCCGGTGGGAGGGGGACCGTTCTCTTTAAGCATTTTTCGAACCGTTTCGCGTAACTCGCGCAGCTCAGCCGATTTTGCGCCGATCACGTGACGGGCCATGATCGACGAGGAGGCCTGCCCGAGGGCGCAGGCCTTCACGTCATGGGCAAAGTCCGTGACCTCGTCGCCATTGGTCTTGAGGTCGACGGTGACTGTGGAGCCGCACAGCTTCGAATGGGCCGTGGCCGTGGCGCCAGGCGCGGGCAGCCGGCCCAGGCGGGGGATATTTCCCGCCAGTTCGAGAATTCGGGTGTTGTAAACCTCGTTAAGCATTGCCGTTTTTTCAATGTTCCGGCCTGGCGGTTTGCCTCGGCGGTGCAAATGAATATATAGGGGCCGATGCGGTGCCGCGAGAAGGGCTTGCGGCGCCAAGAGTGGGAATGCAGCGTCCAGGCGCCCGGATGGCCCAGGCAAACGGTCCGATCGGTTAACTGACGCGGCCAACCCGGTGACACACCCGGTGCCATTGCGTGCCGGTCGAACGGAGCGACCCGTCATGGACGCGAAAAACACCAATGTAAAGCCGTGGCCGAAGCAAGGCTTGTCCGACCATGTGCGGGCGGCACCGGCGCCGGTCGAGCCGCGGCCCACGCGCGAGCAGGCGGAAGCCGCTGTACGCACACTGATCGCTTACGCCGGCGACAATCCCTCCCGCGAAGGCTTGCTGGAAACGCCCAAGCGCGTGATCGGCGCCTACGAAGAAATTTATCAGGGATACAATGAGTGCCCGGTCGAGGTGCTCGACCGCACGTTCAGCGAAACGGGCGGTTACGACGATTTCGTGCTGGTGCGCGACATCAGCTTCAACTCGCACTGCGAACACCACATGATGCCGTTTTTCGGCAGGGCGCATGTGGCCTATATGCCGGTCGATCGCGTGGTGGGCCTCTCGAAGCTCGCGCGCCTGGTCGATGTCTACGCACGCCGGCTACAGACGCAGGAGCACCTGACGTCGCAGGTTGCGACGGCGATCGATGAAATTTTAAAGCCGCGCGGCGTTGCGATGATGATCGAAGCCGAGCACATGTGCATGTCGTTGCGCGGGGTCGAGAAGCCCGGCGCGCTGACGGTGACCACGCATTTCACGGGTGCGTTCCGCGAGGACGCTGGCGAGCAGGTACGTTTCATGACCATGCTGCGCGGCGTGCAGCGGTAAGTTCTCGACCACGTTTATTGAATCTCTCCGTCGTCCTGAGGCGCCCGCCGCGGATGGCGGAACGCAGGAGCCGTCCTTGGCCTCATCCACGTACGATATCGAAGAAGGTCTGGCGTTTAAGCCCAGATTTGACGCCGACGGACTTATTACGGCGGTCGTGACCGATGCCAAATCGGGCGATCTACTGATGGTCGCGCACATGAACGAAGAAGCGCTGCGCAAGACCATCGCCGAAGGACAGGCCTGGTACTACAGCCGTTCGCGCAAGGCGCTGTGGAAAAAGGGCGAAACCTCCGGGCACGTTCAACGCGTCGTCGAACTGCGCGTGGACTGCGATCAGGACGCGCTGTGGCTGAAGGTCGATCAGCAAGGAGGGGGCGCCTGCCACACGGGGAGACGTTCCTGCTTTTATCGTGCGGTGCCGCTGGGCAAGGGTGATGCGATGACGCTCGAATTCCGCGATGCGGACAAGAAGTTCGATCCGGCAGCGGTCTACAAGACATAGCCCATCACCCTCACGATTTGTGGCTCGCGAGCAGTGCTTGCGCGCGCACAAGATGGGGCCGGTCGTACATCTTGCCTTCAATTCCGACGGCGCCGGCGCCGGGCTGAGCGGTAAAGGCAGCGACAACGGCTTTCGCCTTTTCGATTTCCGCCGCCGTGGGGGTGAACACCTCGTTGATCACGGGCACCTGCGCGGGATGAATGGCAACGCGCCCCGTGAAGCCATCGCGGCGCGCGGCCTCGGTATCACGACGCAGGCCTTCCGAATTGCGGAAGTCGACGTACACGGTCTCGATCGCCGGAAGCTTCGCCGCGGCTGCGGCAAAAAGGCAGACCGAGCGCGCAAAACGATAGGGTTCGGTCAGGTGGCCCTGTGCGTCACGGTTAGCCGTCGCGCCCAATTCCGCCGACAAATCTTCCGGGCCCCACGTCAGGCCGACTAGTCGTTCGCTGGCGCCACGAAAGGTCCCCGCGGCGAACAGGCCCGCGGCCGTTTCCACGGCTTGCGCCAGGATTTTGATTTGTCCCTCGGGCAAGCCTGTGATGGCCTCCCGGGCGGTCAGCTTGGCATCGAGGTGCACGACACTTGTCGCACCTTCTGCCTTCGGGAAGACGATGGCATCAGGCCGACCCGACACGATCGCATCGAGGTCGGCATCGGTCATGCCGGTATCCAGCCCGTTGATGCGGACCAGCAGGCGGGGGCGCTGCGTTGTCGCCGAGGCCTGCTTGAGAAACTCCAATGTCGCTTTGCGCGCAAAAGTTTTACGCTCTGGCGTGATCGAATCCTCCAGATCGATGATGACGGCATCGGTGCCGCTTGCCATTGCTTTTTCGAGCTTGGAGCCGCCGTCGGCGGGAACGAACAAAAGCGAACGCATATGGCCGTCCTTGCTGAGGTCTTCGAAATTTAGCCCAGATACCTCGGGGTGCGCGGTTTTGGCGCGGGAATTAACGTAGCATGATGGGGTACGGATTCACGGGAGGTATTACCCATGCAAAACAAGACGCTGATAACACTTTCGGCTGCGCTGTTCACGGCCGGTCTCGCCACCAGTGCGCTCGCACAGGCGCCGGCACAACCGGCGGCGCAGCCACCAATGTTCGCGACCACCAAGGTCGAGGGCACCGATAATGTCTATATTTTCCGCTATCAGAACCATCAGGCGATGTTCGTCGTTACGCCGGCAGGCGTCATCGTCACCGATCCGATCAGCTACGGCAGGCCGCAGGCGGCGAAAGCCTACCTGGATGAGATTCGCAAGATTACCCAGGCTCCGATCAAATACCTGGTCTATAGCCATCACCATTACGACCACATCGCCGGCGGCAAAGTGTTCAAGGATGCCGGCGCAACGGTGATTTCACATCGCCGCGCCAAGGAGCGGCTCGTCGAACTCAAGGCACCCGATGTCGTCATTCCCGACCAGGTCGTCGACGGCAAGCGCTCAATCAAACTCGGCGGTACGACCCTCGACCTCATCTACACGGGTCGCAATCATTCCGACTCTTCGCTCGTGATGTTGCTGCCGAAAGAGAAGGTCCTCTTTGCCGTGGACTTCAATTCACTCGGCGCGGTGCCATCGCGGCTCGCGGTGAACGATTCTTATCCGACCGAGTGGGAAACGTCGCTAAAAAAGACGCTCGCACTGGGCTGGGAGCGAATGATTCCCGGTCATCCAGGCCCGAACGGACGCCTCGGTACACGCAAGGACATGGAAGAGCAGATCGCCTTCATGACGGATCTTGCCGCCGAAGTTAAGAAGGCGTCGGACGCCGGCAAGTGCTTCGACCCGGCAACAAAAGAAGTGCGCGTGCCGAAATATGCGACACTCGCCCAATACGAGCAGAACATTGAGTGGAACGTTCACCGCTGGTGCGGCTACTACGGTCGCGGCATCTGAACGAGTGTCAGGAAAACCCGAGGCCCGGCCCCAGGCCGGGCCTTTTTATTTCGGACGCA
>Ga0307296_10000836_pt1 | contig 15053 bp, 13 predicted proteins | sample ER_DNA_153_FD_194467 | JGI IMG/M metagenome (GOLD analysis project Ga0307296, IMG submission 194467) | Bulk soil microbial communities from the East River watershed near Crested Butte, Colorado, United States - ER_DNA_153 | ecosystem: Environmental > Terrestrial > Soil > Floodplain | place... | reverse complement strand
TGGCCGATCGGGCGCGCGCTCGCGCAGCCGGGCGCGATAACCGCCTCCTACACACATCTCTTGAGGCACTTTGCGCTGCAATCGCAGCTCTGGGCGTGCTCGCTGCGGCGGGCCTGTTGTTGAGCGTTTGGGCCATCGCTCTCGGTACTTGGATCAGCTGATTCAGTTTTCACGCACTCCTCAGGAGGGGAATCATGAGACTTTTTCGTCCGACTCTGTTTGCGGTGGCTCTCATCGGGACGGCCTGCCGGGAGGCAACCAGTCCGTCTCCGATTGCACCGATCACCGCCTTGCCGCGCGCTCTCACGGAGTCCGAGAACAGGATCATTGCGAGCAGCAACGATTTCGCCTTCGACCTGTTCCGGACCGGCAACGCTTCCCAGCACAAAGCCAACGTCTTCATCTCGCCTTTGAGCGCGTCGATGGCGTTGGGCATGACCGCAAACGGCGCCAGTGGAACGACGTACGACGAGATGTACTCGACGCTCCGTCTGAATGGCGCGACGCGCGAAGCTGTTGGCGGCGGCTACAAATCGCTGATCGCGCTGTTGAAGGGGCTCGATCCAGGCACAAGCTTCAGCATCGCGAACTCCATCTGGTACGAGCGGACATTTCCGTTCAACACATCGTTCCTCGACGAGAGCAAGCTCTACTTTGACGCGCAGGTTCAGGCGCTCGATTTCACGAGTCCGTCTGCTGTGCCGACGATCAACTCCTGGGTTAGCGCACAGACGAACGACAGGATACCTACGATTCTGGACAGCATTGACGACTCGGAGGTGATGTTTCTCATCAATGCCATCTACTTCAGGGGGATCTGGCAGAAACAGTTCGACAAGTCGAAGACGACTGATGCCGCATTCCGCGCCGCCGATGGCACGACCGCGACTGTAAAGATGATGTCCAGAGCGGCGGGCGTTCAGTACGCTGCTACTTCCGAGTATTCGGCCGTCGATCTTCCGTACGGCAATTCCGCGTTCACCATGACCGTCGTTCTGCCGAATGGGGACATCGACGCCTTCGCCGAATCGTTCGACCAGGCGAAGTGGAATGCGCTGGTGAGCTCGCTTCACGACAGCAACATGCCGGTCTATTTGCCGCGCTTCAGGATGGAATGGAAGCGCCTGCTCAACGACGATCTCCAGCAACTGGGGATGCGGCTCGCCTTTTATCAGGCCGATTTCACGCGGATGTCGCCCCGCGGACTTGACCTCATCATCACCAGGGTTTTGCAGAAGACTTTCGTGGACGTCGATGAGGAGGGAACCGAGGCGGCCGCAGTAACGATGGTGGGTATCGGGGTCACTTCGCTTCCTTCCGCGTTCAGGGCGGACCGTCCGTTTCTGGTCGTCATTCGCGAGCGCTTTTCGGGTACGATTCTCTTTATCGGAAAGATCGCGAAGCTGCCCGCGTAACTGCGGGTTACGGTGATTCGGGAGGCTCGGCGCGCTTCGCTTCATCCCACAACGCGTCGAGCTTTTCGAGGCCCGCGTGCGCTACGTCGATCCCGCGCTCTTTCGCCAGTCGCTCCACCTCCTTGAACCTGCGCTCGAACTTCGCGTTTGCCTTGTCGAGCGCAATCGACGCGTGCACGCCGGCCTTTCTGCACAGGTTGACCACCGCGAACAGGAGATCGCCGAGCTCGGCCTCCAGGGCGTAGTGTCGCGCGTCGAGAACGGGAGGCGCTCCCGCTTTGGGCGGTGATGATTGCCGTAGCTCCTCTCGAACTTCCGTGAGCTCCTCTTCAACCTTCTCCGCGGGACCAGTGACATCCGGCCAATCGAATCCTACTCCCGCGGCGCGATCCTGAAGGCGGTGTGCGCGGTGGAGCGCCGGCAGAGCAGCGGGCAAGCCGTCGGCGATGCTCTCGCGGTGCCTGGATTTCATTCTTTCCCACGGCTCCTTCGCTGCGTCGCCGTAAAGATGGGGATGCCGGCCCTGCATCTTCGTGATCATGCCCTCAGCGACATCCGCAAACGCGAACGCGCCACGCTCTTCGGCCAGCACCGAGTGAAACAGCACCTGCAGCAGCAGATCCCCAAGCTCTTCGCGCAACAACTTGTCGTTCTCGAGGCGTATCGCGTCGTCGAGCTCGTGGGCCTCCTCGATGAGATAGGGACGAAGCGATTCGTGCGTCTGCGCTGCGTCCCACTCGCACCGTTTGCGGAGGTCGCGCATGAGCGCCAGCGTGTCGTCGAGCGAGCGTGTCTTGGTCATGCATTGCGGGGTCGAGTGACGCCGTTTTTCTTGAAGGCACCCGGCGTGGCGCGTATACTACCCGCAACATAAATGAAGCGTCAATGAAGCAGTCTTTAGCTCGCGCCCGGGTCGAGATCGATCTGGGCGCGTTGCAGCGTAATGGGGCCGCGCTTGCACGCCGCGCGGGCGTTCCGCTTGTGCCGATGATCAAGGCCGATGCCTATGGCCTCGGAGCAGAAGCAGTGTTTCGCGCGCTCGAGTCCATCGAGCCCTGGGGCTACGGCGTGGCGACTGTAGGCGAAGGCGACCAGCTGCGCGAGTGGGGAGCGTCGAGACCGGTGCTTGTCTTCACCCCGCTTCTTGAACGGGATCTCGTGCGCGCCCGCTCCTCGCGCCTAACCCCGACGCTCGGCTTTCCCCATGAGATAGAAGCATGGCGACACGCCGGAGGCGGTGCGTGGCATCTGTCGATCGATACCGGCATGAGCCGAGCCGGCATTCCATGGCGGGAAGTCCAGAAGATCAAACAGCTCCTTCAGCTGGCGCCGCCGGAAGGGGCCTTCACGCATTTCCACTCCGCAGAGCTCGACAACGGGACACTTGCAGCGCAGGAGAAGCTTTTTCGCGCTGCGATCGCGTCTCTCCCCTCGCGTCCGCGCCTGCTACATGCGGACAACAGCGCCGCAATCGCGCGGAAGGGCAGAAGTGAATGGGATCTGGTGCGTCCGGGAATCTTCCTGTACGGCGTCGGTAGCGGGCGCAGCGCGGCGCTGCAGCCGGAGCCGGTCGTGCATTTGCGGGCGCCGATAGTGGAGATCAGGAATCTCGAAGCCGGCGACACCGTGAGTTACGGAGGGACGCTGCGTGTGGAGCGCGCGGCGCGGATCGCGACGCTGGCGGTCGGCTACGCGGACGGTTACCCACGGTCGCTCAGCAAGGCGGGCTCTGTGTTGGTCGGTGGCACGCTCGCTCCCGTCGCTGGAACGGTTACCATGGACATGACCATGATCGATGTCACGACCGTTCGCTGCGAAGTCGGTGATGTCGCCACCCTCATCGGCAGGGCAGGCGACACAGTTCTCACGGTCGAGCGTGTCGCCGATGATGCGGGGATGTCTCCTTACGAGCTGCTCACCGGACTTCGTTCGCGCGTCGAGCGGTCGTACGTCGGTTCGCCAGCTTGAAGCGCGCGGTCATTCTCATCCTCGACGGAGTCGGCATCGGACAAGCGCCCGATGCCGGCGATTACGGCGATGTCGGCAGCAACACACTCGGCAATGTCGCACGCGCCAGCGGAGGTCTCAGGCTCCCGAACCTCGAGCGCATTGGTTTGGGGAATATTCGTTCGCTCGAGGGGGTTGCACGGCGGAGCGACGCTGCCGGCGCGTGGGGTAGCATGCAGCCAGCTTCCGCGGGGAAGGACAGCACGACCGGACACTGGGAGATAGCCGGAGTCCACCTCGAGCGGCCCTTTCCCACTTTTCCGAACGGATTTCCCGACGCAATCATCGAAAGGTTCGCTCGCGAGACCGGCCGGGGCGTGATCGGCAACGTGGTCGGAAGCGGGACCGACGTGATCGACCGCTACGCCGACCAGCAGCGCGCAACCGGAAGCTGGATCGTGTACACCTCGGCGGACTCCGTTTTTCAGATCGCAGCCGACGAGGGGACCATCCCGTTGCCCGAGCTCTATCGGGCGTGCGAGATCGCGCGGGCCATGCTCACCCCGCCGCACGATGTGTCTCGAGTGATCGCGCGTCCCTTCGCGGGATCGCCAGGCGCTTACAAGCGAACCCCCAACAGGCGCGACTATTCGATCGAGCCGCCGGCGGAGACGCTGCTCGACGCCCTCGCGAAGGCCGGAATTCCCCGAAGCGGAGTGGGAAAAGTCGACGACCTCTTCGCCGGGAAATCCATCAGCTCGAAACACACGGCTTCGAACGCCGAGGGGATTCGTGGCATCAAGGAGTGGCTCTCGACGGCCGAGAGTGGGTTACTGTTCGCCAACCTAGTAGATTTCGACCAGTTGTACGGGCACCGCAACGACGTTGCGGGGTTTTATGGTGCGCTGCGCGAGTTCGACGCGGCTCTGCCCTCCATCACATCACGTCTCAAAGAGGACGATCTGCTGTTCATCACGGCCGACCACGGCAACGATCCGACAACCCCTTCCACGGATCACGCGCGCGAGCGCGTCCCACTTCTCGCCGGAGGCATGCGCGTGGTACCGAATGATCTCGGCGACCGCGATACGTTCTCCGACCTCGGCGCGACGGTTGCGGAATGGTTTGGCCTCTCATTCAGGGGTCGTGGCAAATCGTTTCTGGCCGAGCTGATAGTCTGATGAAGGGTGGTTCCAAGAAAGACGCTTCCCTTCGGGAGGCCGCGCTCCGCGCGATGGAGAATGCCTACGCGCCCTACTCCAACTTTCGCGTGGGAGCTGCGCTGCGGACGAAGGATGGCCAGCTCATCACGGGCTGCAACATGGAGAACTCGGCATTCGGTCTCGCAATCTGCGCGGAAACCCTTGCTGTGGCTTATGCTGTCTCACAAGGACTCACCGAATTCGACGAGATCGCCATCGCGACGGAAGACAGTGAGCCAACTCCGCCGTGCGGCGCGTGCAGGCAGGTCCTGAACGAGTTCGCGCCGAACATCAAGATCTCCAGCTACACCCGCGATGGACAGGAAGCGACGTGGACTCTCGACGAGCTGCTTCCGCACGCCTTCGTGCTTCACCAATCACGTGGAAGAATCTAGTGAGGCTTTCGTCATTACTGCTGCGATCGTTCGCGACTGCGGCTTTGTTCATAGCGGTATCATCGTGTTCAGAGAACCTCGACAGCTCCGGTGTCTGCGCCGTTCTTTGTCCGGAGGTCGGTGGCGAGGTCCAGAACATCACGCTGGACGCGGTGGTCTTCGACACGACGGTGCAGGCGCTTTCGGGGCTCGGCACCGAACCATCGCTGCTGCTGGCGTCGCGCGGTGACACCCTCGATACGCGTGTCATCATCCGGTTCGACTCACTGCCGACCAGATTCACCCCGACGGGTGACTCGGCCCAGGCGATCAAGAGCGTCGACAGCGCCTACATTCGGCTGCGAGTCGACACGCTGTCCATCAAAGGCGATGGACCGTTCACAATCGAAGCGTACGATGTCGACACCACGGCCAATGACACGTCCAGCGCTGCCGTCATCGCGTTATTCCGGCCGGACCGGTTCATCTCGTCACAGGTCCTGGCCCGAACGGACCTGAAGGACACCACCAACTACTACATCTCGAACGCCACTGTACTGGCCAAGCTTCAGAGCGGGGCACAGCTGCGTGTCGGGTTGCGGGTGACCGGCGCGACCTCGTCGCAGATTCGGATCAACTCGGTTCAATCGGGACTCTCGCCGCTGCTCTTTTTCCGCGCAACTCCGGATACGACCACGAAGCCGCTCTCGGTCGCCCCGTTTTCGAGGACGCCCGCCAGCGACCCGATCGTCGCGGGCTACCTGAATGATTACACCGTCGTCGTCAAGGGTCCGCCACCGCCGCCGCCGAGTGTGCTTGCCGTCGGGGGCCTGCCACCACGCCGCACGTACCTGCGCTTCGACATCCCATCGAACATCGTCGACTCGACGACCGTAGTTCGCGCCACGCTCCTTCTGAACCAGATTTCCAACTCGGCGCTCGATCCGACCGATAGCCTCCTGATTGTTCCACAGCTGGTGCTCGCCGGCACGGCCGTGACCGATCCGACCAAGGCATCACAGATCGTTTCCGATATTCCAGGGGACACGCTCAAGGTTCGGCCGGGCAATTCCGGTCCGACGAATGTCGAGCTCGCGCGCGCCTTCGCCTCATGGCGCGCGGTCTCGCCCGACAGCTTGCCCCGAGCGATCGTGCTCAAGGTTGTCGGCGAGGGGAACTCGCCCCTCGACATCCGCTTCTCTTCGATGGAGGACGTCAGTGCCCTCCGTCCCCGTCTGAGAATCAGTTACACTTCCCGAGTTCCGCTGAGAATCCCGTGATGCGCAAATTATTCGTTGCGATTGCTCTGGCCGTCATCTCCTCGCGCGGAGCAGCTCAAGGCGCTCTCAGCCTCCAGGGTCTGGGCTATCCGACGGGTGGCCTGACTGCCCGCGCCGAAGGCAGCGGTGGTGGAGTAGCCGATTTCGATCCGATCAGCGTCGTGAACCCCGCATCTCTCGGGGGTGTCGGGTCAGCGGCGCTGTTTTTCCAGTATTCGCCGGAGTTCAGGCGCGTCACCGCCGGATCGGCGACCGCCAAGACGACGACCGCGCGCTTCCCTCTCGTGGTCGGAGTGCTGCCGATGGGTCAGCGGTGGACTCTCGGTCTCAGCTCTTCGACCTTCCTCGACCGATCCTCGGAAACGAACCTTGTTCGGCTACAGCAAGTCGGCGCCACCACCGACTCCGTAGAGGTCACCGAGCGCAACAGAGTGCTCGGTGCCCTTAACGACGTGAGATTGGCGCTGGCCTGGTCGGGGAGTCCCACCTTTCGCATCGGGTTCGGCGCCCACGCATTCGTGGGCAGCAATCGCATCTCCTTCTCCCAGATCTTTCCCGACAGCCTGCAGTATATCAGCACTTCGCAGACAGGCCGCCTTAGCTTCGCCGGCTTCGCTGCCTCGGCTGGAATCGAGTACCACCCGTCGCGGGTAATTGGGTTTGCGCTCTCCGGACGGAAAGGCGGCGACCTGCGCGCTCAATCGGCCGACACCGCGATCGGAAGCGCCCGCCTTCCAGATCATTACTCCGCCTCACTCGCCTACGAAGGAATTCCAGGCGTGAGCATTGCCGCGCGCGTCGCCCACGATGGCTGGAGCTCACTCTCCTCGCTTTCTTCTGGCAATACCAAGGCATTCGATGGTTGGGACACCGGAGTCGGTGCCGAAGCAGCCGGGCCGCGCGTCATGCAGCGTCTCGTCACTTTGCGCGCTGGAGCAAGATTCCGCACCCTGCCATTTGCCTTCAACGGCGACAAGGTGTCGGAGACTTCTTATGCGGTCGGCTTCGGCGCACCCCTCACCCGCGAGCGAGCCAGTTTCGACTTTGCCATTCAGCACGCGAGCCGCAAAGCTGGTCCTGACGTGAGGGAGAGAGGCCTCATTCTGAGCTTCGGCCTGAGAGTGTCCCCCTGATATGGCCGAAGCGGGCGAAGTCATCCTCGTCGCCGACGATATTTCCGCGAACGTCGAACTTCTGCTCGATCAGCTGACCAGCCTCGGTTATCAAACCATCACGGCGGTCGATGGGCCCTCGGCGGTAGCCGCCGCGTTCGAGCAGCATCCCGACCTCTGCATCCTCGATGTATCGATGCCCGCTGGGGACCTCGGTGTCGACGACCGGTCCACGGGATTCGAAGTTTGCCGCCGCATCAAGCGGGACCCCCGCACCTCGCGGATTCCCGTGATTTTCGTCACCGCCCTCAACGACACGAGCGACCGGGTGCGCGGCATCGAGGCGGGGGGCGACGACTTTCTCACGAAGCCGCACAACCGTCTCGTTCTCGGGGCGAGGGTACGAAGCCTTCTCAAGCTGAAGGCGGCGACCGACGCGCTCGAAGACAGTTTGCGCAAGCTGCGCGAGTTGGAGAAGGTCCGCGACGACCTGATGAAGATGATCGTACACGATCTGAAAACCCCGCTCACCTCGGTGCTCGCGACACTCGAGATGCTCGCCGATGGCGATTTCGGGCAAGTCACGACCCCGCAAAAGGCTGCGATCGGCGACGCCGAAACGAAATCCGAAGATCTGCTGGCGCTGATCGACGACATTCTGGAGGTCGCCCGCATCGAAGAGGCGAACATCTCTCTCACGCTCGCTCCAATCGCACCCGGCGCTCTCCTCGCCGAGCTCGTTCACGAGTGGGGGCACCGCTTTCAGCAGGAAGGCGCCACCGCCTCGGTCTCGGTCGCCGACGACGCACCTGTATTTTCCGGAGACAAAGGGTTGGTGAAGCGCGTCTTCTCGAATCTGATCCAGAACGCCGTCACCCACACTTCGCAACCAGTGCACCTCGAGCTGAGCGCGCGCCGCGCACGCAGTGGGGTCCTGTTCACCGTGAGCGACAACGGGCCTGGCATTCCTCCGGAATATCACGACCTCATCTTCCGGAAGTTTGGACAGGTCGAGATGCCGCGCTCGCCGCGCACGCGAAGCTCCGGACTCGGACTCACGTTCTGCAAGCTGGTGGTTGAGCGACATGGCGGTCGCATCTGGGTGAAGAGCGAGGAAGGCAAGGGAAGCTCTTTTTACATCGAGCTTCCAACCGACCCCACCTCTGTCGATGCCGAGCCAGCGGGCGCGCCCGCTTCGTCGTCGCTCGGCACTGCTCGCTGAGCTAGCTATCTTTTCACACATGCTCGAGACTCCACGCCCGACCGTCTACATCGAAACCTACGGTTGCCAGATGAATGTCAGCGACACCGAGCTGATGCTCGGCAAGCTCACGGAGTCCGGCTACGAGGAAGTGGGACAGCCCGAAGGCGCGGATGTCATCCTCATCAACACCTGCGCCATTCGCGATCACGCGGAGCAGCGGGTGATGGGGCGCCTTGGCGAGATGAAGAGCAGGATGAAGCGGGGCGCCGTCGTGGGCGTGACCGGATGCATGGCGCAGCGGCTCGGATCCCAGCTACTCGATCGCGCCAAGCACGTCAGCCTGGTGATCGGACCGGACGGATATCGCGACCTACCGGCGCTCATCGAGTCGGCGCGGGCCGGCGCGCGGGCCACCGCGACGGAATTTGACCTCGAGGAGCACTACGAGGATTTCACGCCGCGCCGTTTCGAGGGTGTGAAGGCATGGATCCCTGTCCAGCGCGGGTGCGACTACAAGTGCACCTACTGCATCGTCCCGACCACCCGCGGCCCGGAGAGAAGCCGGCAGCTTCGTGAAGTCATGCGCGAGACGGAAGCGGTCGTCGCGTCGGGGATTTCCGAAATTGTCCTCCTCGGCCAGACCGTGAACTCGTACTTCGACGGCGAGCACGACTTTGCTGACTTGCTGCGCGCGGTCGGCTGTGTTTCCGGCGTCAAGCGGCTTCGCTTCACCAGTCCGCATCCGAACGACTTCAGCGATCGCGTGATCCGCGCCATGGCCGAGACGGAGAGCGTCTGCGAGCACGTGCACCTGCCGATGCAATCGGGCTCGACCCGTACGCTAAAGCGGATGCTGCGTCGCTATACGCGTGAGCGGTATCTGGAGTGTGTGGACGAGTTGCGGGCAGCGATTCCCAGTCTAGCGCTCACGACCGACGTGATCGTCGGGTTTCCGGGAGAAACCGATGAAGACTTCGAGGAGACGCTGAGCGTTGTCCGCGCCGTCGGATTCGACGACGCTTACACCTTCAAGTTCTCTCCGCGGGACGGAACGCCGGCAACGCGCTTTCCGGCGAGCGAGACCGTATCGGATGAAATTGCGAGTGAAAGGCTGGCGCGCCTGATCACCACTGTTCGGTCGGGCACGCGTGAGCGCAACCTGAAGCTCCTCGGCGAGAGGCGCGAGGTGCTGATCGAGAAATCAGCTCGCCGCGGCGGGCTGCTTCAGACGCGTACTCGTGATTTCAAGACAGTGATGATTCCCGGCGATCCATCCTCGATAGGTCAGTACGTGACCGTTGAGCTCACCGGCACGACCGGCTCGACCTTCCTCGGCCAGGTCGTCGGACGCCGCATCGCTCTGCCCCTCGCCGTATAGCGCCTGACGCAGTTCGATTGCGGAATCCAGCTAAGGATTCCGCGTCAGAGATTCAGAGACACTAGCGTAGGGCGGCAGGCGATCGGGGGGAGCCAGGCTGCCACTCATCACGAAAACCTACCTCGTTTTCATTGCGGGCTTGCTGGCGGGATTTGGCGGGTTCGCATGGGTCGCGATTGCTGTTGCATTGGTGGTGCTGCCACTGTGCCTGCTTCGCGCCCGCGATGAGCGCATCGGCCTCGTGCTGATCTTCGCAGCGGCTGCCGTCATCGCCGCGGCGAGTCCTCCTCCCGAGCGGCCGACAGGCCGGCACGCAGCGCCCGCCGACTTCCTATCACGTGTTCGCGCCCGCGCTGCAAGATCGATCGACCGCACCTTCGCGGACGACGCGCCTCTGGCCAGGGCGCTCCTGATCGCGGATCAGCGCCAGATACCGACCGAAATGAGAGACCGGTATGCCGCGGCGGGCATCGTTCACATGCTTTCGATTTCCGGGCTGCACGTGGCCGTGATCGCGGCGGCGATGGAGCTGCTCTTTCAGGTCGCTCGAATGCCGCGGCGGGCGGCGCTATTTGTTGCGTTTGTGGCGACCGGAGTCTACGTCGCGGTCATTGGAGCCCCCGCACCGGCTCTCAGATCCGCCGCCATGCTCGGTGTGGCGATGGTCTCGCGCCTGGCTCAGCGACCGACTTCGCCGTGGGCAGCGTTGGCCATCGGAGCGTTTGTTCCTCTGTTCGCTCCGCGTACTGTGCTCGACGTCGGATACCAGCTCAGCGTTCTCGGAATGTGCGGGCTCGTCGCAGCGGGCTCGCTGTGGCGCAGACGTTTTTCAAAACGCCTCGATGGCTGGAAAGGTCATGTGGCGCGAGAGCTGTTGACCTCGCTCATCGCCTGCGCGGTCACTGCGCCGCTGGTGGCGTGGGTGTTTGGCAGGCTCAGCCTCATCGCGCCCATCTCCAATCTGATCGCCGCGCCAATTGTGACACTGGCGCAGCCGGTGCTGTTTCTCGCACTCCTGCTCGCCCCGATCGGAGCTGCCGCACGCATCTGCGCAGAGGCAGTGCATCCGCTCCTTTTTGCGTTCGACTGGATTGCATGGTCCGCGGCGTCGATCCCGGGCGCTGCCGTGACGGTTGCGACCACGCTCCCGACCGCTCTACTCGGCGCGCTTGTGGCAGCGGCACTCGTCAGCGCGTGCGTGAGTCGCTTTCCATCGCGACCGGCCATCTTCGGCCTCGCTGCACTCGCCGTGATGCCGATCGTTCCCGCGATCCCGCTCGGCCGCACTGGAGGTGTAGAGCTGCACGTACTGGATGTCGGCCAGGGTGACGCGATTCTGCTCCGCACCGACGCTGGTCGCTGGGTGCTGTTCGATGCCGGGCCGGCGTGGCCGGGTGGGGACGCGGGACGATCAACGGTTCTTCCATACATACTTCGTCGGGGAGGCTCGCTCGAGGCGTTCGTTTTGTCGCACCCGCACACCGATCACGTCGGTGGGGCGGCGAGCGTTCTTGCCGCTATGCACCCCCACACCTACTGGGATGCGGCGTTCGCCGGCGGATCGGAGGCGTACAGCCTTTCGCTCGACGCTGCCAGGAAATACGGAATTGAATGGCACCGCGTGCATCCTGGCGACTCGGTCCGGGTCGACGGTGTGACTCTCACGTTTCTCGCGCCCGACTCTGTGTGGACGGTCGGACTCAAGGATCCCAATCTCGCCAGCACGATCGCGGTGGTGCGTTTCGGTGTGGTGCGCTTTCTGCTTGTTGGTGACGCCGAGCGCGAGGAGGAAGACTGGCTTCTGGGGCAGCATCGGGATGAGCTGCGCGCGGACGTCCTTAAGGTGGGTCATCACGGCAGCTCCACGAGCAGCAGCGACGCATTCCTCGCTGCTGTTCATCCCGACTTGGCGATCATTTCCGTTGGCGCCGGCAACAAGTACGGACATCCAAGTGCCGATGTCCTGCGCGCGCTGTCGCTGGCTGGCGCGGCCGTACTGCGAACCGATGAAGCGGGCACGGTGATCGTCAGGACCGACGGCGCGCGCATCGAGATCGAAGCAGGAGGGGATAGGTGGCAGGTGGCTCACGACTCGTCAGGGCATTGATTGGGGAGAGGATCGATCTTCCTGCCGCGATGCTGCAGAATTATCCGGACCTGGCGCAGGCGACGTACCGCCGCGGTGGACTTCCTGTCAGAGTCGCCGGCTGGGCATTGGGGACAAGCAGTGCCGCGGCGATAACTTTATGGCGGACGATCTTCGTCGCTCCGCGCACTCAGCTGACGCCCGACCTGCTCTTGCACGAGCTCCGTCACGTCCACCAATTTCTGCAGCGCCGGACCTTTCCCTTGAGCTACCTCTGGCAGTCAATTCGCTACGGATATTCCCGTAACGCATACGAAGAAGATGCACGCCGGTACGCCGCTCGCCGGCTGGCAGAGATCACCGCCGAAACGGAACTGTGAAGTGGTAAAACACACGGCGACATCAGTCGTAACAATCGACCGATTCATCATCGAGCAGGAGAAGCTCCACCCCGAGGCCACGGGTGAGCTCTCGAGACTGCTTTATGACCTGGCGCTTGCCGCCAAGATGATCGCGAACAAGGTCCGAAGCGCGGGACTCGCCGACATCCTTGGCGCCACCGATCTCGAGAATGTACAGGGCGAGACACAGCAAAAGCTGGATGTCCTGGCAAACGAGATCATCGTGAAGGCCGTCGATCACGGCGGGCAGCTCTGCGCGATGGCCTCCGAGGAAGAGCCGGGAATCATCGACATTCCGCCCAATTTCCGCTGCGGGAAATACTGCCTGCTCTTCGATCCACTCGATGGCTCCTCGAACATCGATGTCAACGTTCCCGTCGGGACCATCTTCTCGGTAGTCCGGAAAATCACGCGCGGAACCCGCGGCGAGATGGAGGACATGCTCCAGCCCGGGCGCCGGCAGGTGGCCGCGGGCTACGTCATCTACGGGTCGAGTACGATGCTCGTGTACACGACCGGTCAGGGTGCGCACGGTTTCACTCTCGATCCGTCCCTGGGAGAGTTCCTGCTGTCACACCCCAACATCCGGACGCCGGATGTGGGCAGATACCTGTCGGTGAACGACTCGTATCACAGCCAGTGGGAGCCGGCCGTCCAGAATCTCATGAGCTATTACCGTGGGCAGGATGGCAACCGTCAGCCGATGAACACTCGCTACGTCGGGTCACTCGTCGCTGACTTCCACCGCAACCTTCTGGGCGGCGGGTTGTTCGCGTATCCCGCCAACCGAAAGAACAAACGTGGTAAGCTCAGGCTCCTTTACGAAGCGAACCCCCTCGCGTTCATCGTGGAGCAGGCTGGCGGGGCGGCGACGGATGGCGGAGAGCGCATCCTCGACATTCAACCCTCGGAGCTGCATCAGCGGACACCGCTCTTTATCGGCAGCAAGAACGATGTCGATGCCGCTCGCGCGATGCTGGGCGGCGAGACAAAAACCTCCAGTCAGCTTTCCCCGGTCGGCTCGGTAGGCGCGTGACCGTCTTTTCGCGCCCGAGCCGGCGCGCGTGAGCAAGACCGAGCCCGGCGACAAGACTACCCCGTCGGGCATTCCAGTCAAAGCAGTGTACCGTCCGGAAGATGCGGAGCTCGATTACACGTCTGAGCTGGGCGATCCCGGTGAGTGGCCGTACACTCGCGGAGTTCAGCCCACGATGTATCGCGGTCGCCTCTGGACGATGCGCCAGTACGCTGGATTTGGTAGCGCCAAGAGCACCAACGAGAGGTTCCGACATCTCCTCGCCGCTGGCCAAACCGGTCTGTCCGTGGCGTTTGACCTCCCCACCCAAATGGGACTCGACTCCGATTCGCCGCGCGCACTCGGTGAAGTCGGACGAGCCGGTGTCGCGATCGACTCCGTCGAAGACATGCACGTTCTGCTCGAATCGATCCCGCTCGATACGGTCTCGACGTCGATGACGATCAACGCCACCGCCGCCACTCTGCTCGCGATGTACCTGGTGGTGGCGGAAGAGCGCGGGGTTGCCCGCGAGAAGCTGAGCGGAACGGTGCAGAACGACATCCTGAAGGAATACATCGCGCGCGGGACATACATCTATCCACCGGGGCCGAGTCTCGCACTCATCGCCGAAGTGTTTCGCTTTTGCGCGGAGGAGGTCCCGAACTGGAATCCGATCTCGATCTCCGGCTACCACATCCGCGAAGCCGGCGCCACGGCAGTGCAGGAGCTGGCCTTCACGCTTGCCAATACCATCGAGTATGTGACGCGCGCCATCGAGGCCGGGCTTTCTGTCGACTCGTTCGCTCCACGTCTCTCGTTCTTCTTCGCCGCGCACAGCGATCTGTTCGAGGAGGTGGCAAAGTTCCGCGCCGCGCGCCGCATGTACGCGCGGATCATGCGCGGCCGCTTTCACGCCTCGGAATCGAGTACGCGGCTAAGATTTCATACACAGACCGGCGGGGTCACACTTACCGCCCAACAGCCACTCAACAACGTCGTGCGGGTCGCGGTACAATCACTCGCTGCAACACTCGGCGGAACCCAGTCGCTCCACACCAACGGTTACGACGAGGCGCTGGCATTGCCCAGCGTCGAAGCGGCGACACTCGCACTCCGCACCCAGCAGATCGTCGCGTTCGAGTCGGGAATCACGAGCACGGCAGATCCGTTGGCCGGGAGCTACTACGTCGAGAATCTCACCACCGCGCTTGAGGAGCAGGCACTCGATCTGATTCTCAAGGTCGACGAGCTCGGCGGGTCGGAGAAGGCGATCGCGTCCGGATTCTTTCAGCGGGAGATCGCGCGCAGCGCGTACGAGCATCAGCTGAGAGTGGAATCCGGCGAAACGGTGATCGTGGGAGTGAACAAATTCGCGGATGACGAAGGACCGCTGTCCATTCCAGCGCCGGATTATTCAGCGCTCGAGAGGGAACAGGTCGAAAGCGTCAAGAAAGTGCGGCAGAAGCGGAATGCGACGGCGATCGACCGAGCATTGACTGCGCTTCGCGCAGCGTCCGCGCCCAATTCCACCAACGCGAGACTGATGCCGCTCATAGTCGATGCGGTGCGGGCGCGCGCAACAGTCGGTGAGATAGCCGAAACTCTGGCGGCAAACTGGGGGTTCTACCGGCCGTAG
>Ga0307296_10000835_pt1 | contig 15071 bp, 12 predicted proteins | sample ER_DNA_153_FD_194467 | JGI IMG/M metagenome (GOLD analysis project Ga0307296, IMG submission 194467) | Bulk soil microbial communities from the East River watershed near Crested Butte, Colorado, United States - ER_DNA_153 | ecosystem: Environmental > Terrestrial > Soil > Floodplain | place... | reverse complement strand
AGCGTTTCCCGTGTTTCCAGCACGTGTTTGCGGAACCCGGCGGGCACCATCGGGTCGACGGTGAATCGTTCTCCCTTCTCGATGATGTAGGGGAAACTGACGAGATCGTTGGCCTGGTCGAGCACGGCGATACTGACCACCTGCGCGTCGAAGATGTCACGGAGCCGGTCCCCGACCAGGTCGTACATCGTCTGCATCTCGAGGTTCTCGGCGAGGCCACGCTGGACGTCGTTGATCAGCGCGAGCTCGGCGTTGCGCTGCCTCGTCTCCTCGAACAGTCGGGCGTTCTCGAGCGCGACGCTCAAGCTGCCCGCGATCGTCGTGAGGAGACGGACGTCGGCCTCGCTGAAGGCGTGCTCCCGGTCGAGGTTCTGCAGCGAGATCCGCCCGGTCGCCTCGCCACCTAGAACGAGCGGAACGTAGACGGCCGACATGGGCACCTCGCCCGATCCGATCATCGGCGCACCGCCGAATTCCGTCTCCAACCGTTCGGCGAACCTCTCGTTGATCACGAGCGGCTCGCGCGTCTCGAGGACCTGGAGCGTCAGACCGGAAGCCGCCAGCCCGATCGGCTCGTTCGCGTAATGGACCCTGCGCTCGATCCCGTACGGGAATCGCAGCAGTCCCGCCTCGCGATCGACGGTGCCGATGTTCACCACCTGAGCGTCGAAGATCTCGCGGATGCGGTCGCCGACGAGGTCGTACATCGATTGCATGTCGAGGTTCTCGGCCAGGCCGCGCTGCACGTCGTTGATGAGCGCGAGCTCGGCGTTGCGCTGGCGGGTCTCTTCGAACAGCCGGGCGTTCTCGAGCGCGACGCTCAGGCTGCCGGCCAGCGTCGTCAGCAGGCGGACGTCGGCGTCGCTGAACGCGTGCTCGCGGTCGACGTTCTGAAGCGAGATGACCCCGGTCGCCCGGCCGGCGACCACCAGCGGCACGAACACGGACGACTTCGCCGGCTCACCCTGGATCACCGCCGGCTGATCGTATTCGGCAAGGAGCTCCGGGGTGATGACCTCGAAGAGTAGGGGCTCTCTCGTCTCGAGCGCTCGCTTGCGGAAGCCGATCATGCCCATCGGCTCATCGGAGAACCGAACCCCCTTCTCGATCGTGTACGGGAAGTGGATGAGGCCCGCGGACTCGTCCAGGATGCCGATGTCGACGACCTGCGCGTCGAAGATCTCCTGCAGGCGGTCGCCGACCAGGTCGTACATCGCCTGCATCTCGAGGTTCTCCGCGAGGCCGCGCTGGACGTCGTTGATGAGCGAGAGCTCTGCGTTGCGCTGCCGCGTTTCCTCGATCGCCCTGGCGCGGCTGAGGGCCGCTCCGACGTGGTTCGCGACGAACGTCAGCAGCTCCTCGTCCTGCTCGGTGTGGTGGACGTCGTCCCGGAAGCTCTGGACGACCATGGCGCCGACGGTCCGGCCCTCCGCCCGCAACGGGACGCCGAGCCAGGTGACCGAGGGGACCCCGATCATGTCGACCTCGCCCCGGCGAACGAGCTCGTCGATATCGGCGAGCCTCAGCAAAAGGGAGCGATCCGACCGGAGGAGGTACGCGGTGATCCCTCGAGCGTCACCCGTGCCCATGGTCTCCCAGACGTTGGGGTCGGGCCACCCCTCGCCCACCGTGTCGACGTAGAAGGGCCAGTTCATCGCCTGCCGTTCCTCGTCGTACAGGACGATGTAGAAGTTGTCCGCGTACATCAGCTCGGCGACGATGCGATGCATCTCGGCGTAGAACGCCTGCATGTCCTGGGCGGCGCTCGCGGTCTCGGCGATCCGGTAGAGAGCGGATTGCACGCGCTCGGCGCGGTCGCGGTCGCCCTCGAAGCTCTCGAGCTCCGAGACGCGGTCGCGGAGCGCGCGGATCTCGTCGTCGAGCTGAGTCATGCAGGCTCCTCGACGTCGAGCGCCCAGAGCTCGATGCCCACGCTACGCCCCCGGATCTCGAACTCGCCGAGCGCGACCGCGTCCTCCGGCAGCTCGCTGAGGGCGTTCCTCGTCTGCTCCGAGAACAACACGGTGTGATCGAGGTCCTTCGTCATCGCCTCGATCCGCGACGCGGTGTTCGTCGTGTCGCCGATCACCGCGTAGTCCAGGCGGCGCGGGGAGCCGACGCTGCCGGACAGCACCGGTCCGGAGTTGATCCCGATCCCCATCCTGAGCGGCTCCTCGACGCCGGTTGAGCTCAGCCACGCGTTGAACGTCGCCAGCTGCTCGCCCGCCATCGCGCGCGCGGCCGCGAGTGCGAGGTCGGCGTGCTCCTCGTTTGCGACCGGGGCGCCGAACGCGGCCATGATGCCGTCGCCCATGTAGTCGACGAGCGTGCCGCCGTGATCGAGGACCGCGTCGGTCATCAGCGTGAGGTACGTGTTGATCGCCTCGATGACCTCGTCGACGGGACGGCCCTCCGCGAAGCTCGTGAACCCGCGGAGGTCCCCGAACAGGACCGTGCCCGTCAGCAGCTCCGGATGGATCCGCGCGTCGCCGTCCGTCCTCGCGAGCACCTCGTCCACCATCGGCTCGGGCAGGAACCGCATGAAGATGTCGCGGACCCGCTCGTGCTCGAGATCGTGGAGCGCCTTCCGGCTGAGCCCGGCGTTGATGCGGGCACGCAGGATCGCGGCGTCGAACGGCTTGGGCAGGAAATCGTCGGCGCCGATCTCGAGGCAGCGGACCACGCTCTCCGTGTCGTCCAGGCCCGAGATCATGATCACGGGGAGGTGCCGGAGCCTCTCGTCAGACTTGATGCGCTCGAGGACCTCGAACCCGTCCATCCCGGGCATCTCGATGTCGAGCAGGATCACGTCGGGCGGATCGTCGCGGATGGCCTCGAGCGCCTCGGTCCCGTCGCTCGCCGAGGTGGTCCGGAGCCCCTCCCGGGCGAGCGTCGCCGTCACGAGCCGTCGGTTCAGGGTGTCGTCGTCGACGACGAGGACGTGCCCGCCGGTTCGGCGCTGCATCCGCTCTCCTCCTCACATCCCGCTCGCCCGGGAGGCAAGGAGCCCGCTTCGGGCGGCGAGGGAGTGTTCCACGTCCCCGGGGGCGTCGGCAATCGTGGCCCCGAGGTGCTCCAGGCTCGGCATCTCGAAGGCGTTGCGCCGTATCCTCGGCCGCCGGAGCGAGCTAGATTCGAGCCCATGGCGGAGCCGTCCACCTTCCGGCGCCTGTGGCAGCCGCCGGGTCGCTACGAGGACCGGGCGACCGACCGGCGGGTGACCTTCCTCGAGCTGTTCTTCGACCTGGTCTTCGTCGTCGTCATCTCGCAGCTCGCCCACCGCCTCTCGGCGCATCCGTCGTGGTCCGGGGTCGGCTGGTTCGTCTTCCTCTTCTATGCGGTCTGGTCCTCGTGGCTGAACGGCACCCTGTACCACGACCTCCACACGACGAACGATCTGAGCGTCCGCGTCTTCACGTTCGGCCAGATGCTCGCGGTCGCGGTCATGGCCGTGTTCATCGGGGACATCCCCGGGGAGGGCTCGACCGGGTTCGCGCTCGCCTACGCGGCGAACACCATGATCCTGGTGATCCTGTGGTTCCGCACGGGTCTGCACGGCCCTCATCACCGGCCCGGGTCGTTCCCGTACTCGGCCGGGTACCTCGTCGCTGCCGTCCTGTTCGTCGTCAGCGTCGCGTTCGACGGGCCCCTGCGGTACTGGCTGTGGGCGATCGCCTTGGTCGCCCAGGTGGCGGGCTGGGCGATCGGCATGTACAGGTGGAAGCCGCCAGCGACTCAGGGGCGCGACGCGCGCATCTCGACGACGCCGTCCCTGATCGAACGGATGGGGCTGTTCGTGATCATCGTCCTCGGTGAGGTCATCGTGGGGGCGGTGACCGGCATGGCCGACGTCCAGCAGCTCGAGGCCGGGGGCATCGTGATCGGCCTGTTGGGGGTGGTGGTCGCCATCGGTCTGTGGTGGATCTACTTCGACCTCGTCTCGTACCGCGCTCCGGTCCCGAGGAGGACCCAGGTCTGGCTCAACCTGCACTTCCCGCCGGTGGTCGCGATCGCCGCGGGCGGTGCGGCGGTCCTCAACACCGTCGAGCACGCGGGTCGGCCCCTGCCGGATGCGGTGCGCTGGCTCCTGGTGGGCTCGCTCGCGGCGGCGATGCTCTCGAACGCGCTCATCGCCTGGACCCTCGAGCTCCGGCGCACCCACCCCGAGCTCTATCGCACTGCCGAGATCGCCCTGCCCGTCTGTGCGCTCCTGAGCCTGGCCGTCGGCCTCACGGACTGGGGTGCCAAGGCGAGCCTCTCCGCGATGGTGGTGCTGCTCCTCGCGCCGGTGGCGGCGGGCTCGGCCGTGTGGCTGAAGCACCCCGAACGGGACACGCTCGATCTGGGCTGAGTCAGGTGCCGGCCGTGCGGCGGCCCCGCGTTCGATGGTTGGGGCTAGGCTGTTCCGGCTTCCGGCGCACCGCGTTCGATACGGAGGAGGCTGGCCTGACCGAGAGCATCGTGGACATCGATCGCGCGCGAGACGCGGTGGAACGGGGATCGTGGTCCGAGGCGTACGACCTGTTCCTCGCCCTCGAGCCGCTCGAACGTCCCGAGGATCGCGAGCGGTTCGCCGACGCGGCGTGGTGGACCGGCCGGATCGAGGAGTCGATCGCGGCACGCCAGAAGGCGTACACCGGCTACGCCGAGGCGGGCAACGATCGTCGCGCCGGGTGGATGTCTGCGCGGCTGTGCATGGAGCACTTCCTCCGGGACGAGCCGGCGGTCGGCGCCGGGTGGTTCGCGCGCACCCAGAGGCACGCGAAGAGCCTGCCCGACTGCGTCGAGCTCGGCTTCGCAGCGCTCCTCGAGGCGACGGTCCTGTTGTTCAGCGGCGACCCGGAGGCGGCGCTGCCGCTGGCCGAGCGTGCCACCGAGATCGCCCAGCGCTTCGGCGACCGTGAGCTCCTGGGGATGGCGATCCACACCCAGGGCCTGATCCTGATCGAGCAAGGGCACGTCTCCGAGGGGGTGGCCCTGCTCGACGAGGCGATGACCTCGGTGGTGGCCGGCGAGCTGAGCGACTTCTTCACCGGCGCCATCTACTGCAGCGTCATCGGGGCGTGCCTCGAGCTCGCCGACGTCCGGCGCGCCGGCGACTGGGGCGAGGCCGCGCGGGCGTGGGCCGAGTCGATCCCGCCCGAGTCCCCTTTTCCGGGCATGTGCCGGATCAACCGCGCTCAGCTCGCGAGCCTCCGGGGCGACTGGCCGCAGGCCGAGGCCGAGGCGGTCAGGGCCTCCGAGGAGCTGGTGAGCTTCAACTCGGCGCTCGCCGGTGAGGCGCTGTACGAGACCGGCGACGTACGCCGGCGCCTCGGCGATCTCGCCGGCGCCGAGGCGGCGTTCGAGCGTGCGCACGAGCTCGGGTTCGAGCCCCAGCCCGGGCTGGCCCTGCTCCGGCTCGCGCAGGGCAAGGTGGAGGCCGCGGTCGCGGCGCTGCGCGTCGCGATCACGGGGACCTCCGGCGGGCGGCTGCATCGGACCCGCCTGCTGTGGGCGTTCGCCGACGCCGCGCTCGCGGCCGCCGACCCGGACGCCGGGAGGAGCGCCGCGGACGAGCTCGACGCGATCGCCCGCGACTCGAACGCCCCGGTGCTGGTGGCGTCCGCCGCGACCGTCCGCGGGTCGCTCCTGCTCGCCGAGGGCGACGTGCCCGCCGCCATGACGAGCCTGCGGCGGGCCGGTGCCCTGTGGCAGGAACTCCGGCTGCCCTACGAGGGGGCTCGCGCCCGGATGGCGTACGGGCTCGCGTTGCGCGCCGCCGGCGACGAGGACGGCGCGCGGTTCGAGCTCCGGACGGCCCTGGCCGCGTTCGAGCGCCTGGGGGCCGCCGGGGACGCCGCCGCGGCCTCGGATCTGCTCGGTGGGCCGAAGGAACTGCCGCGCGGGCTGACCGCTCGCGAGGCCGAGGTGCTCCGCCTCGTCGCCTCGGGCAAGACGAACCGGGACATCGCCGTCGAGCTCGTGATCAGCGAGCACACCGTCGCCCGCCATCTCCAGAACATGTTCGTGAAGCTCGGCGTCGCCTCGCGCGCAGCCGCGACCGCGTTCGCCTACGAGCACGGCCTGGCCTGAGCGGCCGCCTCGTGGTGATTCCTCACCACGAGGCCCTCTCCTCAGGTTGGCTGGTTCGAGCGATGAGCCGCACCCCAGGTCCCGCCTACGGTTCGGTCGACGGCGAGCACGAGGAGGCAAGCGATGGACGGCAGCGGTTCGGAGCGGTTCGACACGGTGATCGTGGGGGCCGGGCAGGCGGGCCTGTCCGCCGGCTACCACCTGAAGGAGGCGGGCCGGTCGTTCGTGATCGTGGACTCGAACGACCGCATCGGAGGGTCCTGGCGCACGCGCTACGACTCGCTCCAGCTCTTCACCCCGTCCTGGGCCGTCAAGCTGCCGGGCTGGCGGTTCCCGAAGAGGAGCGCGCCGTACCCCTCGAGGGAGCAGATGGCCGACTCCCTCGAGACCTACGCCGGCAGGTTCGACCTGCCCGTGCGGACCGGGGTCCAGGTGGAGCGGATCTCCCGGGAAGGGGATCGATACGTCGTCTCCCTCGCCGACGCTCGGCTCGAGGCCGACCACGTGATCGTCGCATCGGGAGCCAACCGTGACCCACGGATCCCCGTGTTCAGCCGCGAGCTCGACCCGGCGATCGTCCAGATGCACTCGAGCGACTACCGTAACCCGACGCAGCTCCGCGATGGTGGGGTCCTGGTGGTCGGGGCGGGCAACTCCGGTGCCGACATCTCGCTCGACGTCGCGGGCTCGCACCGAACGTGGCTCTCGGGCCCCGATCGGGGGCACGTGCCGGTGAGCATCGACACATGGGTCGCCCGCAACGTGGTGTTCCGGATCATCAGGTTCGTCGGGGTCCACGTCCTGACGGTCAGGACCTCGATCGGACGCAAGGCGAAGGTGAAGCAGGGGTCCAAGGGCGACATGCTGATCCGCGTCAAGCCGAAGCAGATCCTGGCCGCCGGCGTCGAACGGGTCCCGAAGACCGTGGGCGTCACAGGGGGCATGCCGACGCTCGAGGACGGGCGCGTCCTCGACGTCGCCAACGTCATCTGGTGCACCGGCTTCCGTCACGACCTGTCGTGGATCGATCTCCCGATCTTCGGCGAGGACGGCGAGCTCATGCACGAGCGGGGCGTGGTGGAGTCCGAGCCGGGTCTGTACTTCGTCGGCCTGTTCTTCCAGTACTCCTCGGCGTCGTGCGTGATCCCCGGCGTCCCGCGAGATGCCAGGTACGTGGTCCGGCGACTGATCGAGCGGGAGCGTAGCGGAGCGACACCGGAGATCTCCATGGCAGCCTGACCGGTCGCCGGGCATGCGTGTAGCTGTCGATCTGGGGCGTCGACCCACGAGGTCCGGCGCAGGGCCGAGGCCTTCGCGCCCGGCGCGCTCGAGCGAGGCCCGTCGGACCGTCGTGGTTTCGGAGCCGGTCACATGCCCCTCACGGCCCGCTGGAAGAAGCCGCTCGAGCTGGCGCTCCGCGAGGCCTGCATCGCGTCCACCGGTCCATCGGGACCGAGCACCTCTTGCTTCGTCTGGTGCGGGACGTGCGACTGTTCGACGGCACGGCTGCAGCACGAGGCGTCGACCGGCCTGGCCGCACCGCCTGAGCGCGCCGTTTCGTTACAGTCGGCGGCGGAGGGGTGCGGGCACGTCGTTAACCTCGACGATCTTCACAACGTGGCGGAAGCCCTCAACCTGGATCGGATCCAGCGTGGTGGCGTCGACCCGCTCCCTGATCGCGGACGAGACGAGCGTCTTCTCCGAGACCAAGATCTGATCCTGGCCCGCCATCTGCGCGAGGTGCGACGCCAGCTTCACGTGGTTCCCAATCACGGTGTACTCGGTCCGTGTGTCCGAGCCGATGTTCCCGACCGTCACGTACCCGGTGGCGACGCCGATCCCGACGTCCAATCCGCCATCGCGCTCCGACGACCACCGGGTGCGGAGGCCGCGGAGCCGCTGGCGCATCTCTAGCGCGGTCACGACGGCTCGTTCTGCGTGGTCCTCGAACGGGATCGGGTCGCCGAAGAAGGCGAGGATCCCGTCGCCGATGTACTTGTCGAGCGTCCCGCCGTGGCGGAACACCACGTCGGTCATCACCCCGAAGTGCTGGTTGAGCCCGTCGATCACCTCCTCGGGCTCCATGCCCTCGGACATGGACGTGAACCCCCGGATGTTGGCGACCAGGATGCTCAGGTTCCGGCGCGTCGAGGTCAGCGAGACGGGCGCGCCGCCGCTGAGTACGGCGTCGGCGACCTGCGGTGCGAGGTAGCGGCGGAGCTGCTCCGCGCGTCGGAGTTGGCCGAGCTGATCCTCCACCGTCTTCTCGAGGTTCTGGTTCAGCTCCTCGAGGTCGTGGTACAGCGTCGCGAGCTGTCTGCTGGTCCGGTTGAGGTTCGTGGTCAGCCGGCCGAACTCGTCGCGGTTGGGCACGTCGATCTTCTGGGCGAAGTCGCCGTCGGCGATCCGCGCCAGCGCGAGGTCCATCTTGCGGACCGGGCGGATGACCGACCAGGACAGGGCCGCCCCCAGACCGAGCGCGATCAGCAGGCTCACGCCCGAGAAGATCCCGACCGCGATCAGCAGGAACCGGTGGAGCGATGCCAGCGAGTCCGACGCCACGCCGATCCGAGCCTCCATCGAGGCGATCAGCTGGTTCAGCTCGTCCTCGAGCTCGTGGGAGATCGCGTGCTCGGCGGAGATGTGGAGGTCGAGCGCGCGGTCGAACTGGCCGGCGTTGTAGAGGGCGAGCACCTCGTCGCCGGCGGCGGCGTAGCGCTCGTTGACCGAACGCATCTCGTCGACCGCTAGGTCAATGCTCGGCTCACCCATCGCGGCCAGGGCGTCCAGGTCGTCGAGGAAGTCCTGCTTGGCCGCCGCGATCTTGTCGTTGTAGGTGTCGTCCTTGGTGATGAGGGCCATCGCACGGAAGTGGCTCTGCGAGGTGACGGCGTAGATCGCCTGCCGGGCGATGTCGGTCTGCTCCTGCAGGCTGACGAGCTGGTGGGCCTCCTGGTTCATCTCGCGGATGACGAGGATGCTCGTGATCCCCATCCCCACTAGAAGTACGGCGATCACCAGGAAGCCGGCCAGGAGCTTCGTGTGGAGGGTAGCGCGGATCCTGGCCACGAAGTCGGCCGCGGGCCGGACGAACGGCGGCAACCGCTCGGGGTCTCTCGCCCCGCCGTTCGGCGACGGGGCGTCGACACGATCGTTCACGTTCACCGAGCCGTCCCTGACATCGGGTTCCTCTTGCGACACTCTCGGGCCTCTCGTCGCCGCCGAGCCGATGACCTGCGGAAACGTCGATTCTCGGGTAGTCGGGCGATCAGGTCAACGCCCCACGGCAGGGGGGTCAGCCCGTCGACGACGGCTGCCATTCGATCGAGACCACGTCGACCGGGTGGACGATCCCCTTTAGCTGGACGGTCCGCCGTTCCGAGGCTCGCGCGTCGGGCGCGCCTGCCAGCGTCTCGGCGCTCGCGAGGATCTCCCCGGCCCCCGCGAGCGAGCCGATCCTCGATGCCGTGTGCACGCCGAGCCCGGTATACCCGCTCTCGTCCCGTGTGGCCGTCGTGGCGTGCAGGCCCATCCGCACCTGCGGCGCAAACCCGTGGGAGCGACGATGCTCGGCGAGCCGGCGCTGGATCTGCACCGCGCAGGCGACGCCGCGTTCGGCGTCGCGGAAGGCGACGAAGAACCCGTCGCCGGCGTGATCGATCTCCTCGCCGTCGTGATCGTCGAACGACGAGCGGAGCGTCTCGTTGTGCCAGCGGCGGAGGTCGTTCCACGCCTCGTCACCGATCACCTCGATCAACGCGGTCGAGCCGACGATGTCCGTGAACAGGAACGTGCGCTCCGCGCGTGCGGATGCGCCGACGTGCCCGGTGGCCCTCGCGCGGAGCTCCTCGGCTCGCCGCGCGTCCCGATGTGCCCCCAGCCGCTCGAACGCCGCCCGCGCCGCGTCGAGCTCGGCCGCCGCGGCCTGGTTGTTCCCAACGGCGAGCTGCACCTCGGCGAGGGCGAGCGCCACCGACGCCGACTCGTACGAGGCGCCAACCTCGTTCCATAGCTTCCGAGCCTTGGCGAGGTGCTCGGCCGCTCGGACGTGATCCTCCTCGAGGTGCGCGGTGATGCCGGTCGTCCACTCGCTCGCCGCTCTGATCGCGGGGGACCCGATCTGATCGGCGATCTCGGCGAGCTCGTCGCGTGCGGCCCGGGCCGTTTGCGCGTCGCCCGCCGCCTTGGCGATCCCGGCCTGCGCCGGCAGCATCCGGGCCCGGGCGAAGCGGTCGAAGGCGGCCACCTCCAGGCTCCGGCGGATCGACGACGCGGCAACGTCGAGGTCGCCCTGCGCGAGCTGGAGCAGCGCGAGACCGGGCTGCGGATCCTCGCCCAGTTCGCGGGCCTGCCGGAAGGCCTCGTCCGCTGCGGCGAGGTCACCCAGCCGTAAGTGTGCCTCGCCCACCTCGTGCTGTGCGGCCGCCGCATAGGCGGGGCTGAAGTCCCTCAGCTCCCGCCAGGCCTCTCGGGCTTCTTCCTCGGCCTGGCGCAACTGGCCGAGCATGCGCAGGATGGCACTCCGGTTCACGCGAGCGATGCCCGGGAAGCCGGTGAGGCGCTGCCGCTCGGACCACCGCATCGCGGTGTTCGACCACGCGCCGCCCCGGCGGTAATCGCCGAGGTCGCGGTACGTGCTCACCACGTTGCTCAGGACCGCCCCCGTGGTGAACGTGCCGAGCTCGCCGCCGGCCGCGGCGGCAGCGACCTCCTCCAACAGCGGCCGTCCCTCGTCCACGCGGCCCGAGTCCACGAGGAACATCCCCCGCCGCATGCGGGCCCACGCTGGGAGGTTGCGATCGGTCGACCGGTCGGCGAGATCCCGGGCGCGCTCGACCTGCGCGAGCGCCGCGACGGTATCCCCGCGAGCCCGCGCCGAGTCGGCGTGCGCGATCGCCAGGTAGCCATGGGCCGCGGACTCGGGCGCTCCCGCGAGCAGCCACTCGGCCTGCGTCAGCCACGCCGCCGCTACCGAGTCCTGGAGCATCGCGGCATGCTGGCGCTGCAGCGTGAGCGCGCACAGTGCCGCTCGAGCGTTGTCGCCGCGCGCGAGGAACGCTTCGTACGCGGACTCGCGGATCGAGATCGCTCCGTCCGCGGCGCCGATCCAGAACGCGGCCTTCGCGAAGCGCTCGAGGTCCTCCGCCTCCAGGGGACGCTCGGCGGCCACGGCCGCGAACAACTCGTGCGCACGCTCCCACGAACGTTCGGCGACTGCCGCCCGAGCCTCGTCGAGCGTCGCCGACGGCGTCTCAGTCCCGCCCATGCGCTCGATGGTGCCACGAACTCGGCGTCTGGCGGAAGGCGAATCACCGGCGCGAGCACGAACCGAACGTTCGGGCGGCTCCTCGAACGCGTTCAGGGCGGTCACGGCGTCCCGCTCCCGGACCGTCGATCCGGGGACGGAGCCATGCAGCCCATGATGGGACGATGGGTCGCTCGCGAGCCTGTAAGGAGGAAAGATCGATGGGCTCGAGCCGCCGTCAGTGGCTGCTTTCGGTCGTGGTCGGCGCGGGGCTCGGAACCTTCTCGGTGCTCGCGGACGGGATCATCGGCGGTCGGCTCTTCGGGATCCTCGGGAACATCGCCGCGCCGTGGGGGCTCGCGGCCTTCTTCGTCGGCCGCCTCACGACGTCGCCGAGGCGGGGGGCGGCCGCCGGAGCCCTGACGCTCGTGGTGGGGGTGGCCGTGTACTACCTGGTGGGAGCGCTCCGCGGCTACGTCGTGGGCGAGGTGAACCTCGTGTGGACGATGATCGCGGTGGTGGCCGGGCCGGTCATGGGGTGGAGCGGCGCGGCGATCTCGTCGGATCCCGAACGACCACCGGTGATCGCGGTGGCGGCACCTTCGTCGATGGTGGTGGCCGAGGCGATCTTCCTCGCGATCGACCGCCGGGTCTGGCACTGGAACCTCGTGGCCGAGACCTATCGCCTCATCGACCTCGGCGTCATGCTCGCGCTCCTCCTCGGCGGTCTCGCGCTCCCCTTGTTCTTCGAGAAGGACCCGCGCCGGCGACGCGTCGTTACCTGATCGTCGCCCTGGCGGGCGTGGGCGGTGCCATCGCGTTCGTACTCCTGCGGGGGCTCATCGCGCGGATCGCGTAGGGACCGTCGAACGCCCGGGTGTGCAGCGGGCGTGAGCCGCGGTACGGTCCCGGCATGAGCACGCCGCAGGGCGGGATCTTCGCGCTCGGTACGTCGTCCCACGCGTACCTCGAGTTCGATGCGCTTGCGGGGCAACGTGGGCGGGACCTCGTCGATGCGATCTCGTCCCTGCGCGAGCCGTGGACCACGATGGGCGGCGTCAACCTGGTGGCCGGGTTCCGGCCCGAGCTCTGGCGGGAGGTTGCGCCCGATGATGCCCCCCCGGACGTCGAGGGGTTCAACGAGGACGTCGTCGGCGTCGACGGCTTCGTGATGCCGGCCACGCAACACGATGCCGTCCTGTGGTTGTCGGGGAGCGCCTACGACGTGATCTTCGACACGGCGCGCGCGGCGATCGCCTCGCTCCGCGATCGAGCGTCGGTCGCGGAGGAGACGTCGAGCTGGTCGTACCGGTACGACCTTGACCTCACCGGCTTCATGGACGGGACCAAGAACCCCACGCTCATCGATGCGCCCGAGGTCGCCCTGATCCCCGAAGGCAGCCCCGGAGCCGGCGGAACGATCCTGCTCCTGCAGAAGTGGGAGCACGACGCCACGGCTTGGGAGTCGCTCTCGGTCGGGGAGCAGGAGCGGGTGATGGGACGCACGAAGCTCGACAGCGTCGAGTTCGAGGACCTATCGGATGAATCGCACGTCGGGAGCACGGACCAGGAGCGGTTCGGCGAGATCTTCCGGCGCAACATGCCGTACGGAACGGTCACCGACCACGGCACGATGTTCGTCGGGTTCGCCCGAGCACAGCGGCGGCTCTCGGCGATGCTCGAGAGCATGGCCGGTCTCACCACCGGCACCCGCGACGCGCTCACGCGCTTCACGCGTCCGCTCACCGGCGCCTACTACTTCGTCCCCTCGACCGGAAGCGTGCGAGCGCGGATCGGGGACCCTCCGGGCTCGAGCCCCTAACCCGAACCCAGCCGATCGGCCGTGTGAGATCGCGCGCGAATCGTCAATCAACGTTGACAAGGTGTAGATGTCAACGTACATTGACAGCCATGAGCCAGGCCACGACGCTCGCCGGAGCCGCCGGAGATCAGGATCCGAGGGTCGGACTCCGATCCGTGGCCGCGCTCCGCAAGCTCGTCGAGCGGCTCGAGGCGCTCCAGGTGCGGAACGCACGCGGCCGCGGATGGTCGTGGCAGGAGATCGCCGACGAGCTCGGCGTCAGCCGCCAGGCCGTTCACAAGAAGCACGCGAGGGGTCGCCCGCTCGCGCGGAGGAGGTAGCGGTGTTCGAGCGCTTCACCATGCAGGCGAGATCGGTCGTCACGGTTGCACAGCAGGAAGCACGGGCGTTCGGAAGCCCGAGCCTCGGGACGCAGCACCTCCTGCTGGGCATCCTCGCGACGGGCAGGGCCCGCGGCGTTCGATCGGTCAGCGAGCGGACCGAGTAGCGTCTGGCGTTCGAGGAGGACGAGCCGGAGGGCCATGAGATGAGCGACGAGCGTGCAGCGGCGCCGATCTCGATCCTCGAGGCGGCGAGCGGGCTGGACCGGCCGTTCGAGCCGAGGGACCTCGTCACCGTGAACGACGCGATCGTTCGGATCGCGGCGGTCGAAGGGGAGTTCCCCTGGCACCACCACGACGAGGACGAGCTGTTCCTGTGCTGGGAGGGCGCTCTGCGGATCGAGCTCCAGGATCGCGACGCCGTGGAGCTCGTCGCAGGCGACATCGTCGTCGTTCCCCGAGGCATCGAACACCGACCGGTCGCCGAGCGGCGCGCGGTCGTGCTCCTGCTCGAACGCCCAGAGACGCTCCAATACGGGAACTAGCTCCACCTCGCCCGGGCGACATCAGGCTCCTATCATCGGCGGGATGGCGGGTCGGCGCGGCCTGATCGAGCTTGGCTCGGAGCGCCTGGAGGCGTTCTCCGACGCGGTGTTCGCCGTGATCATCACCATCATGGCCCTGGAATTGCGGGCTCCTCAGGGGCACACGCTCGTCAACGTGGCCGATGACCTGCTGCCGGGCCTGGTCGCGTACGCGCTCAGCTTCACGTTCGTGGCGATCTATTGGAACAACCACCACCACCTCCTGCGCGCCGCGGATCGGATCAGCGGGGCGGTCATGTGGACGAACCTGTTCCTCCTGTTCTGGCTCTCGCTCATCCCCGTGCTGACGGAGTGGTTGAGCGAGGAGTACCGATTTCCGCTGCCCGCGGCGGCGTACGGCGTGGTGGCGCTCGTGTCCGGCTTCGCCTACACCCTGCTCGTCCGTGCGCTGATCCGCGTGAACGGACCTGAGTCTGCCGTGGCGCGGGCCATCGGCTCGGACGTCAAGGGGTACGCGTCACTCGTGATCTACGCGGCGGCGGTGCCGCTCGCGTTCGTGAGCCCGTGGATCTCGTACGCGCTCTGGGTGTTGGTCGCGCTGATGTGGTTCGTGCCCGACCGCCGATTCGCCCGCTGAGCCCGGGGGTGGTGGAGCCTTCTCCGCTCTGCTGGTTGCCGTTCCCGCGAACGGCCACACCTCACCCCGATGCCATCGCGGCGCGCGCCCGGAGTTCGACGTGCACGTCCGTCTCGGGCGCGAGGAACGTCGCCAGCCGCTCGGCCTCCTCGTGAGTGTCGGCGCGCTCCTCGCGCGTCAGGCGACGGAACGGTTCGATGCGTAGGCGCGCGTCCGCCTTCGTCTCGAACAGCCGCCACCGCGCGGCGACCATCCCGTCCACGAGCACCGACCCCCAGCCGACCTCGGTGAACCGCGGGACCCCCTCGGGGACGATGCGGGTCCGGTCCTTGTGGCCGATCGTGACGTTGTCGTACTCGGGGAGGAAGCGGACGGGCGCGGGGACGTCCGGGTCGAGGAGCGACGCGCGGGGTACGTCGAGGAGCTC
>Ga0307296_10000832_pt1 | contig 15104 bp, 15 predicted proteins | sample ER_DNA_153_FD_194467 | JGI IMG/M metagenome (GOLD analysis project Ga0307296, IMG submission 194467) | Bulk soil microbial communities from the East River watershed near Crested Butte, Colorado, United States - ER_DNA_153 | ecosystem: Environmental > Terrestrial > Soil > Floodplain | place... | reverse complement strand
GGGATGCCGATGATGCTCCCGCTCGTGTAGCCCGACCCGTAGAGATCGGGCTGCGCGTCGTCGACCGGGAGCGGGGCTGTCCCGAAGTTGAGCTCGGGGTGCTCGGCTTGGACGAACGCGACGCGCCACTCACCGTCAAGGTTCATCGCGAGCTTGCCACGCTCGAAGGCGTTCTGCGCCGAGAACTCGTCGCCGGCGCTTGCCTGCCAGCGAACGAGGTTGTCGTAGCCGTACCAGTCGATCAGCTCCTTCTGCCAGCGAAGCATGTCGGCCCACCCGGGCTGCGCGGCCAGGTTGGACTTGCCCGACTCGTCGACCCAGTCGACGCCCCACTGCGGCGCCCAGTGGGCGGCGACGTTTTCGTAGAAGCCGTCGAACGGATCGAGGCCGACCACCTTGAGCGAGCCGTCCGAGTTCCGCTCAGTGAGCTTCTTGGCGTAGTCCATGAGCATCGACACGTTCTGCGGCGGGCCGTCGAGGCCGGCCTTCGCGAAGAGGTCCTTGTTGTAGTAGAGACCGTAGACGTCCGCGAGCATGGGGAGCGCGCAGCGGGTGCCCTCGAACTGGCTGTACTGGCGCGGCACCTCGGGGAAGACGTCGTCGCTGAGACCGTCCTGGGTCATGTAGTCGGCGAGATCGATCCAGGCTCCGTTCGAGCAGTACGCGCCCGTGTAGGCGCCCGCGTCGAAGGAATGCGCCACATCCGGGGCGTTGCCGCCGCGGATCGCGGCGACGATCTTGTCGTCGGAGATCCCACCGACCACCTTCACGTGAATGTCCGGGTGCGTCTTCTCGAAGTCCGCGATCACGTCCTTCATCACGCCGAGCTCCCGGTCGGTGAAGCCGGTCCAGAAGGTCAGATCCGCAGAGCCCGACGACGACTCGCTCGACCCGCCGCAGCCGGCGATCACACCCGCCGAAAGCACCAAGAGCACCAGTCCTGCGATCGCCACGCGTCTCATGCGCCACATCCTCCTCGGGAGATGGAGTTAGAGAACTTTACGAAACGTGACTTTCTCACGCATTTTCCTGGCTGTCAACCGTGCAGCGGCGTCATTGTGCGTTAGAGTCATTGACCAGATGAACCGCGCGACCCCGCCTCTCCTGCGTCGCCTCAATGAGCGAACGGTGCTCGAAGCCGTGCGTGACGGCGCCCCGATCTCCCGTGCCGAGATCTCGCGCCGAGCCGGAATCTCCAAGCCCACGGTCTCGCTGGCGCTGCAATCCCTCCTCGAGGCGGGGCTCGTCCGCGAGGCGGCCGCGCCCGCGGGGCCGAGCTACGGCGCCGTGTACTTCGAGCCGGTCCCGGAAGCGGCGCTCGTGTTTGGGCTCGACCTGGGAGCGCGCTTCCTTCGCGGCGCGATCAGCGACCTGAGCGGGCAGGTCCGGGCCCGCCAGGACGTGGAGCTCCGCGAGGCGCACGTCGACGAGGCCCTCGCCCTCCTCGGCGGCCTGCGCGACTCGCTTCTCGGTGCCGCGGGCTTCTCCGCGGATCTTGTCGACAGCGTTGTCGTCGGCGTCCCCGGAGTGGTCGAGTCGGCGACCGGTGCGCTGCGGCTCGCCGCCAACCTCCAGGGTCTCGAAGGGCGGAGGCTGGCCGACGACCTCGCCGCCGAGCTCGGCCTTCCCGTCGTTCTGGAAAACGACATCAACCTTGCAGCGCTCGGCGAGCGGTGGCTCGGCGTCGCGCGCGGGGTCTCCGACTTCGCGTTCCTCTCGATCGGCACCGGCATGGGCACGGGGCTCGTGCTTGGAGGAGAGGTGCGGCGCGGCTTCCACGGTGCCGCGGGCGAGATCGACTTCGCCCTCGGCGGGCTGGGTGACGAGCTCGACCCGTCGGCCCCCGGCGTCTCGGTGCTGACGCAGCGCCTCGTCGAGGAAAGCCCGGGCGCGACGAAGCTCAAGCCTCCATATGACGTGCGGGCGACTTTCGCCGCGGCGCGTGCCGGAGACGCGGTCGCGCTCGGCGTCGTCGACGAGGTCAGCCGCAGGATCGCGTTGCACATCGCTCCGATCGCCGCGGTCGCCGATGTGGGGCTCGTCATCCTCGGCGGCGGCATCGGCAGCAACGGCGATCTCCTGCTCGAGCGGGTGCGTTGGAACCTCGAGCGCTGGCTACCCTATCCGCCACGGGTGGAGGCGTCCTCGCTCGGCGAAGGAGCAGTCCTGACCGGGGCGCTCGCCTACGGGCTGCGCGCGTCTCTCGACAGCGTCTTTGCGAGCGGCGCCCGCTCGGCGCTCGTCCGCGCGTAGCCGGCAAACCCGAACCGGCTGCTCTGTGAACATTCACGGCCCCGATCTGAGGGATGCTGGGCAGGCCGGTCGTCCCCTATGATCGAGCGGTGGCCAAGGAACACGCGCTGAACGGTCGCCGCGCCCTCAGGTTCTCCTTCACCCCCGGATTCCGGCTTCCCGAGCTCGAGGGCCAGGAGCTCGAGGCTCGCGTCTTCACGTCGACGTACTTCGACTCGAAAGACCGCGCACTTGCGCGAGCGCACCTCACTTTGCGCCGGCGGATCGAAAAAGGGAAAAGCGTCTGGCGCCTGCTCTCGAGCGCGTCCTCGGGCACCCGGGTCGAAGCCCCGGGCGGGCCAGCCGGGCCGCCCGACGAGCTGCGTTCGCTCCTCGTGGGCGCTCTCGGCGACCGGAGCCTCGAGCAGGTCGTGAAGGTCAGGGTCCGCCGCTCCGGGTTGGCATTGCAGGAAGGCTCGAAGGAGCTCGTCGCCGTCATCGTCGACGACGTGGCCGTGCTCGACGGCCGCCGCGTCACCGAGCGAATCAAGGAGCTTCGGCTCGAGCTTGTGGAGGGCGACGAGGATCTGCTCACCAGCCTCTCGAAGTCCGTTCGTCGCGCGGGCGCGGTCTCGACTGGCGACACGTCCAGGCTGGGCGAGGTCCTTGGCTTCGGTCGTGAGCTGAAAAACGGGAAGCCCGGCTGGAGCGCGACGGATCTCGTCGCCGAGATGCTGGCCTGCCAGCTGGTGGCGATCGTGGCGCACGACCCCGGTACGCGTTTGGGGGCCGACCCGGAAGAGCTCCACGCGATGCGCGTCGCCACGCGCCGCTCTCGGGCGATCCTGAGGACCGCGCGGCCGCTCCTCGATCCTGCCTGGACCGAGTCGCTGCGTGCCGAGCTCGCGTGGCTGGCAGGGAGCCTCGGGGAGGTCCGCGATCTCGATGTCTTCTGCGCCCGGCTCGAGGCGGGTGTCGCCCGCCTGGGCGCCCGCGAGCGGCGGGCGGGGAAGAAGCTCGTCGCCCTGGTGGCGACCGAGCGGGGCGAGGCGCGGGGCCGGCTTGTCGAGGCCCTCTCGTCGGAGCGCTACCAGGCTCTCCTCGTCACACTCCAAGCCGCGGCCGACTCGCCGGCCTTCGTCCCGGCCGAGGTCGACGTTCGCGAGCTCGCGGCGAAGCAGTTCCACAAACTGCGCAAGGTGATGGACGCCCTCGGCCGGGACCCGACCGACGAGCTCCTGCACAGGGCGCGCATCAAGGCGAAGCACGCTCGCTACGCGGCCGAGGTCGCAGCCGGGCGAGACGGCAAGGCGGCCGCGCGCTACCTGCAGCGCGCAAAGCGGCTCCAGGACGTGCTGGGCGAGCACCAGGACGCGGTCGTCGCAGACCGGAAGCTTCGCGCGCTCGCCGTTCAGTCCGGAGGGACGACGACCGCCTTCGCGGCGGGCCGGCTCGCGGAGCTAGAGCGCGGAAACAGGCGGGCCGCCCGCGAGGCGCTACCGAAGGCGTGGCGCAGGCTCGAACAGGCGGGAGCGCGGGCCTGGGCCTGAAACGCATTCGGGCGGCCGGCGGCGTTCTGACTCGCGACGAGGGAGGCCAGACCGAGGTTCTGCTCGTCCATCGGCCGCGCTACGACGATTGGAGCTTCCCCAAGGGGAAAGCCCTCCCGGAGGAGACCGACGAGGAATGCGCGCTCCGGGAGGTCGAGGAGGAAACTGGATTCGTCTGCGACCTCGGAACGGAGCTGCCTTCGACGATCTACACCACGCGGGGACGGCCGAAGACGGTGCGCTACTGGTTGATGACCCCTCGAGCCGGCGAGCTCGCGCCGACCCGCGAGGTCGACGAAGGCTTGTGGCTACCGGTCGACGAGGCGGGCGAAAGGCTTTCCTACGAGCACGACCGCGTCCTCCTCGACGCGGTCGCCGAGGCCCTGTGAGCACCGTCGTCCTCGTCCGCCACGCGCATGCGGGCTCGCGCAAGGATTGGGAGGGAGACGACCACCTGCGCCCGCTCGATTCCCGCGGACGCAAGGAGGCCGCCCGCCTCGTCGAGCGTCTCGCCGACGTCGACCTCGACCGCATCGTGTCGAGCCCTGCCGTTCGGTGCACGCAGAGCGTCGAGCCTCTGGCCGCTCAGCGCGGCCTGGAGATCGAGGAACGCCTCGAGATCGCGGAGGGAGCGACGCGCACGGAGACCCTTGCGCTCCTCGAAGAGCTCAACGGCGCCGCCAGCCTTCTCTGCACACACGGCGACGTCATCGCCGAGCTCCTCAGAGAGGGCATGAAGAAGGGCGAGGCCAGGATGCTCGAGCGTGGCGACGACCGGGTTCGGGTCGTCGGGTCGCTTTAGGCAGCGGCGGCGAGCTCGTCGAGCATCGCCAGCACAGCGCCCTCGCGCAGTCCGGTGCGGGACACCTCGAGCGGGACTCCGAGCCGGTGCTGCAAGGCCTGGAGGATGACCGCTCCCGCCGCGAGCGTCCGCGCCCGGTTTCGCTCGATGCCGAAGGCCTTCGCGATGCGACCCGATTTCTGCTCGGAGAGAAGCTCGAGGGCAGCGTCGAGCTCTCCCGGGCGCAGGGTCGAGCCCACGAGCTTCCGCAGAGCACGGGCCGTTCCCCCGGCCGCGAGCGCCGCTTGCGGGAGCGGAGGCGTGAACGGCGCCAGCTCCTGCTCGACCTCTCTCATCGCGCGCTCGAGGCATCTGGCGGAAGGCGGATCCATGGCCAACGAGCGGCCCGTGAGGCGCAGCGCGCCGATGTCCACCGACCGCACCCATACCGGTCCTCCGGCAGGGGTGCCGACGACGACCTCCGTGGAGCCGCCGCCGACGTCGATCACGGCGATCGTGTCGGCGACCAGCTCGGCTCCCTGCACCGCCCCGTCGAAGGCCAGCCGCCCTTCCTCGTCGGGCGAGAGGATCCGGATGGGCGTTCGTGTCGCTTCGGCGAGGAGCTCGACGAGGGCGGGACCGTTCTCGCTCTGCCTGCCTGGGGCTGTCACGATCGTCTCGATGCGGACGGCGCCGGCCTCACGGGCGGAGCGAGCGAAGGCGCGCACCTGAGCGACCGTCTCGTGGAGCTTCGTGTCTGAGATGCGGCCGTGCTGCTCGATCTCGACGCCGAGCCCGAGCGCAGCCTTCTGCTCCCTGAGGGCACGGAGCTCGCCCTCCTCGCGCGAGGCGACGAGCAGCCGCACGGTGTGCGACCCGACATCGATGACTGCGACATTCATGGTCAACCGATTCTCCCTACCTCATCGGCCGACATGGGAAAACCGATAGTGAAGATCTGGTGGAGTTCTTAGCGTACGCGGCGAATCGCGGCGGCTCGCCGGCGGGCGCGCGGCCGGACGCTCTTCATGAGGACAGCATGCGTCGCCCGCTCTGGCTCGTCCTTCTTGGGCCGGAGGCGCTTCCACTGACCGTCGCTCCGGAGCTCCCAGGCGGAGTAGTTGTCCGCAAGGAGGACGTCGAACACCGAGCGCAGCCGCTGCTGGAGCGCGGGATCCTCGACCGGCGCGAGGACCTCGAGCCGGTGGTCGAGGTTTCGCGGCATCAGGTCGGGGCTTCCGATGAAGTACGAGACCTTCTTGCCGGCCTGGAAGACGAAGAGCCGGCTGTGCTCCAGGAACCTGCCGACGACCGATCGCACGGAGATGTTCTCGCTCATCCCGCTGATTCCAGGCCGTAGCGAGCAGATGCTTCGAGCCACGATGTCGATCCGGGCGCCTTCCTGCGAGGCCCGGTAGAGCTCGTTGATGACGACTTCGTCGGTCAGCGCGTTCACCTTGATCCCGATCCACGCAGGCTTTCCGGCTGCGGCCGCCTGCCCGACGGCCCGGATTTCTGCGATCAGGCGGTCGCGGAGGTCGAACGGTGCGACGAGCAGCTTGCGGAACTGCAGGGGCCGCCCGAACCCCGTGATGTAGTTGAAGAGGTCGGCGACATCCGCGGCGATGTCGTCGTCGGCGGTGAAGAGCCCGAAGTCCTCATAGAGACGAGCGTTTCGCGCGTGATAATTGCCGGTCCCGATGTGGACGTAGCGCTTCAGGGCCTTCCCCTCACGGCGGACGATGAGCGTCATCTTCGCGTGGATCTTGAGGTTGGGGAATCCGTAGACGACATGCACGCCGGCCCGCTCGAGGGCCCGGGACCAGGCGATGTTTCGTGACTCGTCGAAGCGCGCCGTGAGCTCGACGAGACAGACGCTCTGCTTCCCCGACTCCGCAGCCGCGATGAGCGCGGGCACGAGCGGAGACTCGTCGCTCGTGCGATAGACGGTCGTCTTCAGCGCGGTCACGTCGGGGTCCTCGGCGGCGGACTCGAGGAACGCCTCGAACGTCGTCTCGAAGGAGTCGTACGGATGGTGGACGAGACGGTCGTCGGACGCGATCGTCTCGAAGAGGTCGGGGTGCTCCTGGGGGAGAAACGGCGCCGGTGTCCTCGGCACCCACGGTTCGTCGCTGAGATCGGGCCGGTCGAGGGTCGTCAGCTGGGAGAGGTCGGTGAGATCGAGGAGGCCCTGGATGCGGAAGACGTCCTCGGCGTCGATCCCGAGGCCGCCGATCAGCCGCTCGAGCATGCGATCCGACATCGACTCTGAGACCTCGAGCCGAACGACGTCTCCGAAGCGCCGGCGCGCGAGCTCGAGCTCGACGGCCTCGAGGAGGTCGTCGGCCTCGTCCGATACCGAGAAGTCGGCATCACGCGTGACGCGGAAGCCGGCGGTCTCGACGATCTCCATCTGGGGGAAGAGCGAGGTCAGGTGGTGTGCGATCGTCGCCTCGAGCGGGACGAGGTAGTTACGCTTGGGCAGGCTGATGAAGCGCGGCAGCGCCTCGGGGACCTTGACGCGCGCGAACCGCTCTTCCCCGTTCTCCGGGTCGCGGACGAACACGCCGAGGCTGAGCGAGAGCCCGGAGATGTACGGGAAGCGCTGGCCTGGCCCGAGCGCGAGCGGCGTCAGCACCGGATAGATGTCGCGGTCGAACCGTCGCGCCAGGTCGTCGCACTCGTCGCGGTCGCATTCGGCCACGCGCCGGATGTAGATGCCCTCCGCGTCGAGCGCCGGCCGAAGCTCGCGGTTCCAGATCCGCGACTGCTCCGCCGTCAACTCGCGCACGCGGTCGCGGATGGCCGCTAGGACGTCGTCGGGCAGGCGTCCGTCGGGCGAGCGCACGTTCAGTCCGGATGCGCTCTGGCCCAGGAGCCCTGCCACCCGCACCATGAAGAATTCGTCGAGGTTGGACGAGAAGATCGCCGTGAACTTGAGCCGCTCGAAGAGCGGCACGCTCTCGTCCGCGACCAGCTCCAGCACACGCTCGTTGAAGTCGAGCCAGGAGAGCTCTCGGTTCAGAAGACGATCGCGGTTCTTCGATTTGGCCCGGATCGCACTCATCGCACGAACTGTCTTACACGTCCGCCCCGCGCGAGGCAAGAAGGGGCCGTGCTTCCGGTGTCCTTTTTGAAACGAAATGGTTGAAAAAAGGCGCGGCCCCGCCGTCCCGCCCGGCCTCAGAGATCACTTCCGGAGGTGGAGGGCCACAGCACGGCGCTCCACCTCTCGGCGCTCAATCGCGCGGAGAGATGCGGCTGGGGAAGTCGAACTCGCGTACCGAGCAGTCCGGGCAGTAGCTGACCGCGTTCTCGAAGCTGTCCTGCTCGGGGTCGAAGCTGAGAAGGGTTCGCCACCCCGGCTCGAAGCGGTCGGTCTCGGCGCCACATTCGATGCACCGCAACACTGCGGGCGAGGCTAGCGTGTGGATAGGTCTCGGCCAAGCGACGTTTTCGCTCCGAGCGGGAAATTCCGCTCGGCGACCGTCCCTTAAAATGCCAGATCCGGCGAACCCGAAGGTCTACCGGATCTGACGCGGGCAACCTACTGCCTCCGCGCGACGCTTGTCAAGGAACTCGTCGAGAAAGTCGACCGGCCCGCTTGGTGACGGGCCGGTCGGGGCGAATGGAAAGTCGAGGCCTGTCTCCCTTGGCGTCGCCTTTCGACCTCCAACTCTGGCGCAAGCGGCTCGCCAGGTGGGCGTCGGACTGGTGAAGAAAGGGCTACGAGGTGGCCGGTAGGCTCGCCTCGGCGCCGCTCAGGCGCGCGTCACCCCCGGGCGGGTCAGCGCCCAGATCACCCAGACGGCGAGCCCGATCATGATGAACGACCAGAACGGGTAGTAGGGGATGAAGAAGAAGTTCGCCACGGCGCTCAGCATCGCAAGCGTGAGCGCGACCACTGTGGCCCAGGTCTTGCCGGCGAAAAGCGAGTAGCCGGCCAGCGCCATCAGGATCCCGAGCAGCAGATGGATCCAGCCCCACGCGGTGACGTCGAGATTGAACGTGTAGTTGCTCGTCGTGACAAAGAAGTTGTCGTTGAAGATCGCGACGAGCCCGTCGATCGCGTGGAAGATGCCGATCATGATCAGAATCGTTCCGGCAAAGGTGATGCCTCCGATCGCCCAGCCCGAGACGGTTGGCGTCTCGGCGGTGTCGTATTGCGCCATTGAGGTCTCCTTTCGGGTTGCGGATGCGCGCCTGGCCAGATCTTCCAGCCACGCCCGGACGGCAGCCTGCCCCCAGGGCCGACTAGGGCTCGTTCCGGCGGGCGGCCCGCACTTCCCACACCGTGGCGTTCAGCTCCGCCGCCCAGACGACGCCGCGGCCGATGAGGAAGAAGTAGAAGAGCGCGGTCGTCGCGAGGCCGAGGGCGCCGTAGAGCTCAGCCGAATTGGAGAGCCTCGCCTCCAGGAAGTAGGCGGTGAAGAGGTGCAGTGCCTCGAGCCCGACTCCGAAGAGGACGGCACCGGGAAGGAACGCCGTCCAGGGGGCGTTCTTCGACGGGAGGTACATCGAGACCCAGAGCCAGACGGCTCCGAAGCCGACTCCGATCGCCAGCGTCGCGAGGAGGCCCACGGGATCGGCCGCGTGGGTTCGCACCCAGCCCGCCGCGGCTGTCGCGCCCAGGAGAACGATCGGCGCCGCGAGCACGAAGCCGATTGCCGTCGGCAGGTTGCTGAGGGGCGGCGGGCTGATCCGCCACGCGGCAGCGTGCACGAGGTGGAGGGCGCGCAACAGCCCGTAGCTCGACCAGACCACGAGAACCGCCCCGGTGAGGATGAGCCACCAGCGCGCGGTCTCGGACTGCTCGGCGGCGGTCGCGATCGTGTGCGCAAGCGAGCCGGCCACCCCGGCGTCGCGGGAGCTCTCCTCGAGGTCGCCGCCCGAGGCGGAGACGAAGCCGAGCCCACCGGCGAGAAGGACGGTGAGCGCAAGGACCCAGAAGAAGAATCGGTAGGCGAGCCCGCCGCCGAGCACGCCGCCCGCGATGTCCTTGTCGCGCTGAAGCCAGCTGAAGCCAGTCTCGATCGTGGCGTGCTCGGGCCGACCGGCCTCGAGCTGCTCCCGGAGAGCGAGCGCCCTAGAGCGCGCCCCCTGGCCGCGGTCTCGGAGCGACCGCTTCTGGGGGACTTCCGGGAGGGGATCTTCGCTGCTCGGCAGGAACTCGGCTCCTCCCGCTGAACCCTAATCCGCCATGGCCTCGATTGGGCCAACACTCGACATCCCCGCGGGCCGGGCGAACCGGCGGTTCATCGCGACGGCCACGGTCGTCGTCGTCGCGGTGGTCCTCGCCGTCTCCGCGTTCCTCATCGGCCTCTGGCTCGTGCGCGAGACCATCGTCTGGCTCGTCGCCGCCGGCTTCCTCGCGTTCTCGATCGAGCCGCTGATCCGGATCTTCACGCGCCGGGGCCTCGGGCGAGGCTGGTCGACCGCGCTCGCCTTCCTCGTCATCGCGGGCTGCGTCCTCTTCTTCGCGATCGCGATCATCCCGTCCATCGTGGACGGGGCGCAGGCCCTCAAGGCGAACATCCCCAATTACGTCCAGCAGCTACAGAACACGAGCACGGCCGATTCGCTCAACGCGGACGAGGCGATTCAGACCGCCGGGAACTCGGCCGAGGGCGCGGCGAACTTCTTCGAGTCGAGCAACAAGGTAATCGACCTCGTCGGAGGCCTGGCGAGCGCGGGCTTCGCGATCTTCATGATCTTCACCTTCACGCTCTACTTCCTCGTCTACGGGCGCGACCTGGTCGAGGGCATCGTGGGCCTCATGCCGCCTTCCTACCGGCCTCCGTTCATGGACGCCGCCCGCAGCATCTACCACATGAACAAGGGCTACTGGTACGGGAAGTTCCTCATCGCCCTCATCGCCGGGCTCACCGCCTTCGCGACGATGAAGCTGCTCGGGCTGCCGTACGCGGCGCCTCTCTCGCTGTTCGTGGCCATCACCGATCTCATTCCGAACATCGGCGCCACGCTCGGCACGATCCCGGTCGTCATCGTCGGGCTCCTCGAGGAGCCCTGGAAGGGCGTCGTGGCCGGCATCGTCCTCATCCTCTACCAGCAGGTCGAGAACAACCTGATCACGCCGAAGATCTTCAAGGAGACGGTCGAGATCCACCCGTTCCTCTCCGTCGTCACGGTGATCGTCTTCACGTCCCTCTTCGGGATCGTCGGGGCGCTCATCGCGGTGCCCGTGACAAAGGCGATCGAGATCATGGTCGCCGCCTGGCGCGCAGGGCACGCGCCGGCGCTCGAGCCTCCGCTACCGGAAGCCACTGAGTAAGGGAAGCGGATCGAGGCGTTAAAAACGCCAGATCCGGCGAACCCGAGGGCCCACCGGATCTGACGAAGCGAACCTACTTCGTCTCCGCGCGACTGTCAAGGAGCACGTTGACTCTCACCCGGGTGAACGAAGCGGCTAGGCGATGTTGATGTGCGTCACGAGATCGAGAATCGGCGCGCCACGTGATCCGCTACTTCAAAGGAGAGATAGATGGCGACCCATGCTGAGCTCAGCAGGGCCGAGGCCCGCGAGCGCCTAGGCGGCTGGTACTCGTTCGCCGGCGCACTCCTCGTGATCGTCGGCTCGCTCAACCTCCTGCAGGGCCTGATCGCGCTGCTGAAGGACGACTACTTCGCGGTCACCAAAGCCGGGCTGCTCTTCTCCGACTTCACGGCGTGGGGCTCGTTCTTCCTCGTTATTGGGATCATTGAGGTCCTAGTCGGGTTCGGCATCTTCGCCGTCCGCACCTGGGCGCGCGTCGTCGGCGTCCTCCTCCTGATGCTGAACACGATCGTCCAGTTCGCCTTCATCGCAGCTTTCCCGATCTGGACGCTCGCCGCGATCATCATCAACATCACCGCGATCTGCGCGCTGATGCGGCCGACGGAGCCGTACCAGGAGCGAAGGGGCTACGTGGAGTAGTAGTCGTCCCAGAAGAAAGGAGCCTCATGGAAGCGACACCGCGCCACCACACGCACACGCCCGGGCTGTTCGTCCTCCTCCTCGTGCGCTGGGCCGCCCTCGCCCTCGCGTTCGGGATCACGAGTTGGTTGCTCTCCGGCATGGACATCACCGGCGGTTTCTGGGGCTACCTTTGGGTCGCGCTGCTCTTCGGGATCGTCAACGCGATCATCGGGACGCTCCTGCGGCTGCTCACCCTCCCCTTCAACCTGATCACGCTCGCCCTCGTCTCCCTCTTCGTCACCGCGGCTCTGCTCAGCATCACCGACGCGCTCACGAGTCATCTCACGATCGACGACTTCTTCTGGACGACGATCTGGGCGGCGATCATCCTCGCGATCGTCTCGGTCTTCATCGAGCTGATCCTCAACCTGATCTTCTGGCGGGAGCCGGTCGTCGCGAGCTAGCCCGTCACAGCTCCAGCGACCCGCCCACGGGCAGGACGCGCACGTCGACCTCCGGCGCGAGCTCCGCGGTGGCCGCGGCGAACTCGAGAGGGGGCGCCGTGAGGAACTCGCGCTCTGACCGGCGGAGGCTGACCGGGTAATAGGTGCCCCAGTGGATGGGCACGGCGAGCGTGGGGGAGATGAGGCGCGCCGCCTCCGCGGCGCTTTGAGGGTCGAGGTGGCCCTCGCCGAGGGAGGGGCCCCAGCCCCAGATGGGGACGAGGGCCACGTCGGTCCCGGGCGCGATCTCCGCCATCGCAGGGAAGAGGCCTGTGTCACCGAGGAAGTACACCCGCTTCGAGCCGCTGATCACGTAGCCGAGAGCATTTGTCTTCAGGCCGAAGAGCCGGGCCGAATCGTGCTCGGCGTGCACGGCCCTGACGGTGAGCGCCCCGACCGTCGTCTCCTCGCCCGCCTCGAGCTCCGTGAGGGAGTCGAATCCGCGCCGGCGGAGCAGGGGGCTCGCTCCGCGCGGTAGGACGATCTTCGGGTCTTCGTCGAGCCGGCGGAGGGAGCCGATGTCGAGGTGGTCGTAGTGGATGTGCGAGACCAAGACCGCGTCGAGGTCGCCGAGGTCGTTGACGTCGAGCGGCTCCGTGCGGCGCAGCATGACCACCCGCTCGCGGAGCAAGGGGTCCGTGAGCAGGCGGACACCGTCGAGCTCGACGAGGACGGTCGAGTGCCCGACCCAGCGGATGCGATCCGTCATGCCACGACCCGCCCCTAGCGCCTCACGAAGAGCCCTTGCGCCGCGCGAAGCGCGCGCGTGGGGAGCGAGACGGAAGGGCCGGGCGGGTCGTTGGGGGCAGTTGCGCTCTTCGCCCAGGCCGAGGCGAGCTCGGCGCCGAAGAGGAGGACGCTGGCCTGCAGATAGACCACGAACAAGAGCGCAAAGACCGAGCCGAGGGCGCCGTAGAGCAGGTCGTACCTCGCGACCGTTGCCAGGTAGTAGCTGAACCCGACCCTGATCGCCTCCGAGGCAACGGCCGCGACCAGAGCGCCGAGCCACAGGTCGCGGAAGGGCAACCTACTCCAAGGGACCAGCCGGTACAGGAGCAGCAGCACGCCGAAGGTCAGTATCGGAGAGACGAGAATGCCCAGGACGCTCCCTCGGTCGAGGCCTGCGGCCCCCAGGCCACCGGCGACCGTCTCGCTCCAGCGCTCGACCGAGTTGATGGCGATCGTGAGCGCGAGGAAGACCAGGAACAGGCACGCCACGGACAGGACGAGAAGGACGTCGACGAGCTTGGAGTGGAAGAACGGGCGCCCGGGCCCTTCGTCGATGGCCGCCGTCAGCCCGACCCTCACCGAGCTCATCATCCCGGTCGCCGACCAGAGGAGGGCGAGGACGCTGATGGCGCCGATCAGGCTGAGCGGGCTCGGGATCTCCGACAGGATCCTCTCGATGTCGACGCCTGCGTCAGCGGAGAGTGGGAACCGGTCGACGAGCTGGTCGGTGACCTGCTGGCGCCGTTCCGGGTTTCTGAGCAGCAGACCGAAGATCGTGCCCAGGAAGATGAAGAGCGGCACCATCGCGAAAAGGACGTGGTAGGAGATCGCGGCGGCGATCTGCGGGCAGCGGTGTGCGGTGTACTGGGAGGAAGCATTCGGGACGGCCCACGCGAGCCGCGCGGACGGCGAGCGCTTCGCCGCGTCCGGGTCGCCGGCTGCCGGAACCGTTGGCGTGCCCACAGGCGCCTGCCTAGTCGCCCGGCTCGTCCGCCGGGTTCACGCTCACGAGCTCGAAGCCGAGGTCGTTCAGCCAGCCGAGCGCGCCGCCGAGCTGGGCCTGGTCGAGCACGTAGCCTGTCAGGACCGACTCGCCGCCCTCGCGCCGGACGGTCATTCCCTCCAGCGGCCCGACGAGCGGCGTTCCGATCTCTCCCCGGATCACGATCCGATAGCGAACGGCCGACCGGCCGCAACGTGCGGCAAAGCGCTCCGGCATCGCCGTAGTCTCATGCAGAACCCCGCCGGTCTCCTCCCCTGCATCCTCGGTTCACCCGGGTGAATGCAGGTGAGGGTGAGTCTCGACTAGGCCGCCGCCTGAAAGCCGTCCGCGGCGAAGACCCGCTCGCGGATGTCGACTCCGCCGCCGGCGAGGTCGCCAAGCTCGTACAGAAAGCCGAGCCAGCGCAGGTCAGGGGCGGGCAAGTCGGGCGAGAACCTCATTCCGGAGCCCGAACGCAGGCACATCGCGAGCGTCAGGGGCCGCGTGACGAGGTCGTCGGCCGCCTCCTGCAGCGTGCGACCCTGGCCGGCGGCGTAGCCGCCGAGCGAAAGGCGGCAGAAACCGCCGGATTCGCTCAGCACGAGCTCGGGTGTCCAGCTGTCGTCCATGACCGGATCGCGACCTCAGATTCCTTCCCAAAAACATCGGCAGTGGCGTTTCGAGGCTCGGTAGCTCACCTGGGTGAATGATGAGCCGGGGTGAGGACGTGATGGCGTACTCAGTCGGTGTGGTGACCGGCAGGCAGGCCGATCAGACTTCTTCGTCGTCGTACATGACGACCGTTCCTGCAAGGAAGTCCGGAAGCCCGCGTCGGCGCTCGTCGAAGAGGACGGGCACGAAGCCGACGAAGAGCACCACGATCGCGAGCACCAGCCCCACCATGCGCAAGATCGACCGGCCCACCGACGGGGGGCCGCCCGTCGCGCTATCAACGCGCAGACGCAGGAGCCGCATCCCGAGGGTCTGTCCTGCGGAGCTCCAGAAGAGCACGAAGTACCCGCCTGCGATCAGGATCCAGCCGAGCATGAGCAGCGTGCCGACGAGCCATTGCGGGCGCAGGCCGCCGACGAGCGACGATACAAGCGCGACAACCGCAACCACCGACAGATAGAGGCCGATCGTGGCCGCGGCATCAGCCGCGAGCGCGATTGCCCGTGTCACGATGCCCGCGAAGGCCGTGTGCTCGGCGCGCTCGCGACGTCGGACGGCGCGCTCGACACGGTCGTCGAGACGAACGGCCGAGAGACGAACACTCTCCAGGACATCTTCGGCAAATCCGGTCGTCTGCCGGGCGATCGCATCTCGAACCGCAGGGCTCGCTGCAACTTGCCGCACCGCGTTGTGAGTCGCGTCGCTTGCGAGCACCCGGTCGGTGAGCTCGAGCGTGCGA
>Ga0307296_10000827_pt1 | contig 15140 bp, 12 predicted proteins | sample ER_DNA_153_FD_194467 | JGI IMG/M metagenome (GOLD analysis project Ga0307296, IMG submission 194467) | Bulk soil microbial communities from the East River watershed near Crested Butte, Colorado, United States - ER_DNA_153 | ecosystem: Environmental > Terrestrial > Soil > Floodplain | place... | reverse complement strand
GACTGGGTCTGCATCGGACGGACGGAGGAGCTTCCCGAGCCGGGCGACTACATCGTCCGCGACCTCGCCGGCGAGTCCATCTTCATCACCCACAACGAGCAGGGGGAGCTGCACGGCTTCTACAACGTCTGCAGTCACCGCGGGACCAAGTTCCTGGATGACGAGCCGGCGGCCGGCCACATCCGCAAGGCATTCGTCTGCCCGTACCACGCATGGGCTTACGACCTGAACGGACGGTTGGTGGGGACGCCCAACGTGAAGGAAGGCGAGCTCTTCGACCGGAGCGATTACCCGCTGCACGGGTTAGCGGTCGAGAGGTACGCGGGGTTCCTGTTCGTGAGCCTGGCGCGCGCGCCCCGGCCGCTGATGGAATGGATGGGCCAGGGCGCCGAGAGCGTCAACATGTTCGACCGGTTCAAGATGGACGAGCTCCGGGTCGGGGTTCGGATCGTCTACGAGGTCGAAGCGAATTGGAAGATCGTCGTGGAGAACTACAACGAGTGCCTCCACTGCCCGCAGATCCACCCCGAGCTGGTGCAGGTCGTGCCGCTGTTCCGATTCGGCGAGGTGTGGGACGAGGAGACCCGCGACGATGGCAATTGGATGCGCGAGGGCGCGACCAGCTTCACGATGACCGGCGAGTCCGAGCTGCCGAAGCTCCCGGGACTTCAGCCGGAGGATTACTCGATGTATTACGGCGCGTACCAGTTCCCGAACCTGATGCTGAACCTGCACCCGGACTGCGTCATGTACTACATCGGGTATCCGAAGGGTCCTTCACACACGACGGTGATCTCGGAGTACCTCTTCCGCCCGGAGACGATCGCGGATCCTTCGGCGTTCAAACCCGAGCCGGTGGTCGAGCTCTGGGATCTGATCTCGAAGCAGGATTGGGAAGTGTGCCAGCGCGCGCAGACCGGCGTCGGCTCCCGCGCGTTCACGACCGGCGTGTACCCGCGTCAGGACCGGTTCCTCTACGACTTCAACGAGCGCTACCGCAAGGAGATGGGCCGGGCGCTGTTGGGGTGAGCCGTCGTCCGGCCGCCTTTGTCAACGGGTTACCGCGCTTGGGCCTTGTCGTCGGAGCAGCTTGTCAACATGTTCACGACGGTGTCTCAAGTCGTTGTCGTGAGCATGTTGACAGATCTCTGGGACTGACCCCCGCCGCCAGCGCAAGAGGTTGACGAGCTCACCACTCCATGCGCCATGCTCTCGGCCATGACCGCTCCCGAGCGCCTCGCGAACCGCGAGCTCGATAGCTCGATCCTCGAACCGCTCTCCGAGCCACCGGACCGCGCCAGGATCGTCGTGATCGGCGCCGGCGTCGCCGGCTCCTCGGTCGCCTATCACCTCACGAAGCTGGGGATCACCGATGTCGTCGTCCTCGAGCGGACGCGGCTGACCGGCGGGACCACGTGGCACGCCGCCGGCCTGGTCGCGCAGGTCCGCGGTACGCACGCGCTCACCGAGCTCAGCCGCCTCAACGCCCCCCTGTACGAGGCGCTCCCGGCGGAGACCGGCGTCGAGACCGGTCTCCGCCGGGTGGGAGCCCTGACGGTCGCGCGGACGCGCGGCCGGATGGAGGAGCTGCGCGCCGGGCTCTCGATGGCCAAGGATTTCGGGATCGAGGCTCACGAACTGGCGCCGCGGGAGGTGAAGACGTACTGGCCGCCCGCGGAGATAGGAGACCTGGTCGGCGCCACGATCTTCCCGCACGACGCGACCGTGAACCCCGGCGATGCCGCGCTCGCTCTCGCGAAGGGCGCGAAGGACCGTGGCGCGCGGTTCGTGTTCGGCGTCAGCGTGACCGGGTTCGAGCGACGCGACGGACGGATCGCGGGCGTCATCACCGACCGCGGCACGATCGGATGTGAGCTGGCCGTGCTCACCTCCGGCCTGTGGACCTCGGAGCTCGCGCGGCTCGCCGGCGCTTCGGTGTCGCTCTATCCCGCAGAGCACGTGTGGGTGATGACCGACGAGACACCGGTCGCGACCGAAGCGCTCCCGGTCCTTCGCGACCTCGACGGCTACCTCTACATCCGGCACTACCGCGGGCGACTGGTCGTCGGCGCATTCGAGCCGAAAGGGAAACCGAAAGCGCCCGGCGACATCGACACCGGCGGGTTCGTAGAGTTCGGCGAGGATTGGGACCACTTCGCTCCCGTCCTTGCCAACGCGCGCGAACGGCTGCCGGTCCTGCGCGACATCGGCTTCCAGCACTACCTCCGAGGTCCGGAGAGCTTCACCCCCGATGCGAACTTCCACCTCGGCGAGTTCCCCGAGGCTCCCGGCCTCTGGATCGCCGCCGGGTTTAACTCGCAGGGCATCATCTTCAGCCCGGGAGCCGGCAAGGCGCTCGCCGAGTGGATCGTCGCGGGCCACCCGACGATGGATCTCGCCGAGGTCGATATCGCGAGGACCGGCCGGTGGGCGAACAACCGCGGATGGCTGCACGAGAAGACGTCGGAGACCCTCGGGCGCCTCTACGCGATGCACTGGCCGGCGCTCCAGCCCTCGTCCGGACGCGGCGTCCGCCGTCTGCCACTCGAGGATCGATCCCGCGCCGCCGGCGCTGCGTTCGGGGAGGCTGCCGGCTGGGAGCGGCCCGCGTGGTTCGAGCCAGGAGCCACGGAGGAGCCGGTCTGGCGTTACGACTTCGAGCGGCCGTCGTGGTTCGGGCCGGTCGGGGAGGAGATGGCCGCCGCCCGCGACGGGGTGGCTCTGTTCGACCTCACGACCTATTCGAAGTTCATCGTCCAGGGCCCCCGCGCGGTGGACGGCTTGCAGTGGCTCTGCGCGTCCGATGTCGACGTCCCGGTCGGCCGGGTCGTCTACACGCTCCTCTGCAACGACCGCGGCGGCATCGAGATGGATCCGACGGTGACGCGGTTCGCCGAGCAGATCTTCCTGGTGGTCGCGCCGACCGCGTACCAACGACGCACGGAGGCGCTCCTCCGAGCCGGGCTGCCGCCCGACGCGGCCGTCACCGACGTGACGAGCGCGTTCGCGGTGTTGCACCTAGCCGGACCGCGCTCGCGCGAACTGTTGCAACGCCTGACCGACGCCGATCTGTCCGATGATGCGTTCCCGTTCCTGTCGGCGCGCCGGATCGAGGCCGCGTGGGCGCAGCCGTGGGCCCTGCGCGTCTCCTACACCGGGGAACTCGGGTGGGAGCTGTACGTGCCGACGGAGTTCGTGGCGGACCTGTACGAGCGGGTCGTCGAGGCCGGCGCGGACCTCGATCTTCGCCACGCGGGCGGGTTCGCGTTCGACGGGCTCCGGTTGGAACGCGGGTTCCGGTCGTGGGGGCACGACATGGGCCCCCTCGACGATCCGTACGAGGTGGGGCTGGGCTTCGCGGTTCGTTCGACCAAGGACTTCGTCGGGTGCGACGCGCTCCGCGAACGGAGAGACGGCTCGCGCGATAGCCGGCTGCTGTCGGTCAAGCTGGACGATCCGGCCCCGATGCTCTGGCATGCGGAGTCGGTGCTGTCGGGCGACGAACGGGTCGGTCACGTGACGAGCGGCGCGTACGGTCACACGCTCGGCAGTGCGGTCGGGCTCGCGTGGGTGCACGGCGAGGTGTCGTCGGACGCGCCGATCACCGTCGAGGTCCGCAACCGGAAGGTCCCGGCGACGATCTCCTCCAAGCCGTTCTACCTGCCGGCGGGCTGACGTCGCCGGCCACCCGTCGGTCCATCGGGCTGCCCGAGTCGTCAGGATGGAGGTGGGATCTCGACGACGCGGCCGTCTCGTTCGCCGAAGTCCCAGACGTCGATGCTCGGCGGCTCCACGCCGAGTGTCGTCAGGGCGGTACAGATCTGGCTCCGGTGGTCGGTCCCGTGGTGCAGCGCCTGCGCGAGCCGGATACCCATCGGGGCGTGCGTCTCGGATCCGTCGTCCCGATGTCTCTCGAGAACCTCGTCCGGATCCGGACCCTCAGCCAGGAGCGAGGCCCAGGCGTCGCCGTGGCCCTCGAACTCTGCCCTCAGGGCGGGGAGGGCCATGCCCTCTTCGTCGATCGGTTGGGTGCGCCCACGGGTCGTGACGAACAGGTACGAGCTATCGGCCGCGACGAGGTGTCGCATCGTGTCGAGGATCGAGCCGTAGGTTCCTGGGACGGCGGTCTCCAGTTGCTCGGGGCCGAGCTCTTGGCACACGTCGAGCAACCGCAAGGTCGCCCACACGTGGTGCGCGAACGCGTCGCTCAGATCGGACCTCGTCACAACGGCTCACGCTAGCAAACGCCACCCAACGTGAGGCGTCAGCGCGCCAGGAACTCCTCGAGTTCCTGGCGCGTGGGCATGCCCTCGCGGGCGCCGGCGACCGCGGTCGACATCGTCGCCGCGGCGACGGCGCGCGCGGCCGCTTCACGGATCGATCGCCGCTCCAAGAGCCCGGCCGCGAGCACGCCGTTGAGGCAGTCGCCGGCACCGGTCGAGTCCACCGCGCGGACGCTCCGCGCCGGGATCCCGGTCTCGCCGTCGTCATCGAGCAGATAGGCGCCCGCCTCGCCCATCGTGACCAGAACGGTGAGGCCGGGCGTTCGCTCGCGGAGCGCGTGCGCGGCCTCCACTGCGTCGCCGCTCGTCGGCGCGAGCTTCGTGACTTCGCCGTGGTTCGGCGTCACGACCGCGGTGTGCTCCAGGAGCTCGCGGAGCATCGGATGGATCGGTGCCGGGTTCAGCACGAACGCCACGTGGTTCGTCCCGCACCACGCTGCGGCCGCGCTCAACGTTTCGAAGGGGACCTCGCAGCTCGCGAGGACGAGCGCCGGGCGCGAACCCTCGAGGGCCTCGGTCGGATCGCCGAGGTCCCGGTTCGCGCCCGGCGCGACCGAGATCTGGTTCTGGCCACCCTGATCGACAGCGATCAGGGCTACGCCGGTCGGCGCGTCAGGCACCACGGCGACGTTCGCGACATCGATCCCCTCGGCCTCGAGGGCGGTCCGGGCCGCGTGGCCCATGTCGTCGTCGCCGACCGCACCTAGCATGGCCACGCGGCCCGCTTCGTCGAGCACCCGCGCCGCAGCCGTCGCCTGGTTCCCGCCCTTCCCCCCATGGTGCTGGGAGAGCTCCCCGTCGGTGACGGTCTCCCCGGGTCGGGGCAACGCCGCGCCCGACACGACCAGATCCACGTTGATCGCGCCGATGACCACGAGCCCGCCGGCCTCGCTCACGCGCGCTCCGCGACGAGCCCACGCAACCGCTCGATCAGGTCCGCGACGACGCGCGGCGCGTCCACCGACACGGCGACCCGCGCGTTCTCCTCCTTCGCCCACTCCGACCAGCGAGTGTTGCGGATGTTCAGGAGGTCGGTCACGGTCTCGCCGCGGGTCCATCTGCCGGTCAGCTCGACCTCGACCCGCGTGTCGATCCACTCGCAGACCGACGGATCGATCGCGGCGGCGACGGCCAGCGGATCGTGCATGCTCGCCCCGTCGTAGCGACCGGTCGAGGCGTAGAAGTCGATGTAGAAGGGGACGGCCTGCCCGATCAACCTCGCGAGCTCGCTGCCGGGGGCGGGGCCGCAGATCGAGTCGACGTCGTCCCGGGTGAGCCAGACGCGTTCGGTGACATCGAGCCCGACGCAGAATGGCCGCTGCGCGACCCCCGACCACGCGTCGAACACCCGTGCCGCCGCCTCGGGATCCATCCACACGTTCGCCTCGGCGCGCGGGGTGACGTTGCCGCCGGCTCGGTAGGCGCCGCCCATCAGCGCGAACCCGCCCAGCAGCGCGGGGAGCGAGGGTTCCATCTCCAGCGCGAGCGCCACGTTCGTCAGGGGTCCGGTCGCGATGAGCGTGACCTCGCCGGGCCGCCGAGCGGCCTCCTGCGCGATCAGCGTCGAGGCGCTCCGAGCCGAGATCCCTTTCGCATCGTGACCCGGAACGTACGCGCCCAGGCCCTCGGGACCGTGCACCACCGGGAAGGGTTGCCAGCCCCCGTCCAGCGGCTCCGACGCGCCGCGCGCGATCTCCACGCTTCCGGCCCCGGCGAGCTCGAGGACCAACGACGTGTTGCGCGTGACCATGTCCACGTGGACGTTGCCGGTGACGCACGTGGCGGCGATGAGGTCGACCTCGGGGGATGCGACGGCGAGCAGGAGCGCGACCATGTCGTCGACACCCGTGTCCACGTCGAGGATGAGCGGGGTCGGCATCGGGGCGAACGATAGCGCCGCGACGCGGGTTGACGAGGGCCCGCTCGTCCGGTCAGCTACGCCCACGATGGACCTGGTGATCCGCAACGCGAAGGTGTGGACGGTCGATGACCGGCGGCCGACGGCCGAGGCGGTCGGCATCCGGGGCGGATGGATCGCGGCCGTCGGCGACGATCGGGACGTGCGGGACGCGGTCGAGGGAGCCGTTGAGCTCGACGCCGGTGGGAACACGGTGCTCCCGGGGTTCGTCGATGCGCACAACCATCTGCGGACGGGCGCCGACGAGGATGCGGTGCAGCTCGGCGACGCCACCACGCTGGATGCGGTTCGCGCAGCGATCGATCGATACGCGAACGAGCATCCCGACCGGGAGTGGATCGTGGCGGAGGAGTGGAGCTACGCGGCGCTCCCGGACCGCCGCCGACCCACGGCCGAGGATCTGGACGGCGTCGCCCCGGGTCGCGCGGTGATGGTCTTCTCCTACGACGTCCACAACGTTTGGTTGAACCGCGAGGCGATGCGGCGGTTCGGCATCGGCGCGGGCGGGCCAACGGTCGCGTTCGGCCGTCCGGAGCTCGATGCGGGCACGGGCGAGCCCACCGGGTTCGTGACCGACTTCGCGGTGATGGGGCTGTCGCGCGACGGGCACACGGCGCTCGCTGCGCAGGTGCCGAACTTCGCCCCCGACGAGATGTACCGAAGGCTGCTCCGGAGCCTCGACATGGCCGCGGAGCTCGGGATCACGACCGCGGTGGAGCCCCAGAACTCGCTCGATGACCTGCCGCTCTTCCGGAAGGCACGCGACGAGGGCGCGATGCGCTCGCGGGTGGTCGCGGCGCTGTTCCATCCGCCGGGGACCACGTCCGAGGAGCTGGACGCCTTCGCGGAGGCGAGGGCGGCGAACGACGACGATCGGTTCCGGGTGGGGCCGATCAAGCTCTACATCGACGACGTGATCGAGCCGCACACAGCGGCCATGCTGGAGCCGTACGCGAACCGCCCGGACACCTCCGGCGACACCTTCTACCCGCCGGAGGTGTTCGCCGAGCTGATCGCGGTGCTCGAGCGTCGAGGCTTCCAGACCTTCACCCACGCCACCGGTGACCGTGGGATCCGGACGGCGCTCGATGCGGTGGAGCACGCGCGCCGCGTCAACGGCCCGCGCGCTGCCCGTCACCAGATCGTGCACGTCGAGTGTGTGCACCCCGACGATCTCCCGCGCTTCGCGGCGCTCGGGGTGGTCGCCTGTATGCAACCGCGTCACTGCGCGCCGCAGATCGTCGAAGACTGGCGGGCGAACGTCGGCCCGGAACGCTGGCGATACGCGTGGCCGTTCCGCTCGCTGAGCGAGCACGGCGCGACCCTCGCGTTCTCCTCGGACTGGAACGTCGCCGAGATGGATCCGCTCGTGTGGCTCTACACCGCCCGCACGCGTGCGAACCTCGATGGATCCGAGGCGTGGACGCCGGAGGAGACGATCGATCTGCCAAGGGCGATCCGCGCAGCGACCTTGGGCTCGGCGTACGCGAACTTCGCCGAGGACGACCGGGGCTCGATCGCGACCGGGAAGCTCGCGGATCTGGTCGTCCTGTCGCGCGACGTGTTCGCGGACGAGCCCGCGGCGCTCCTGGAGACGTCGGTGGACGCGACGATCGTGGACGGGGAGGTGGTCTACCGGCGATGAGCGCCACGTGGGAGGAGTTCGAGCGGATCCGGATCACCGTCGGGGTAGTGACCGAGGTCGAGGACTTCCCGGAAGCCAGGGTCCCGGCCTACAAGCTCACGATCGACTTCGGCCCGGACATCGGGACGAAGCGATCGAGCGCCCAGCTCACGCACTACCCGAAGCAAGAGCTGCTCGGCCGCCAGGTGGTGTGCGTGCTGGGGTTCGAGCCGAAGCGGATCGCGGGGTTCCCGTCGGAGGTGCTGGTGCTCGGGGCGTACAGCGCCGAACACGGCGTGGTACTGCTGCGGCCCGACCGCGGCGTGGAGCCGGGCTCGGCGATCGGGTGAGTGGAACGGCGCGAGTCGTTCAGCGCGCCCCGTCGTAGCCGATCAGCCGGCGGGCGACGTCCACGCAGATGTCGTGCATCCGCGCCGGCGTCATGACCGTGTCGTTCAGCAGGACCTGGATCGCGAGTCCGTCCACCATGGCGCCGAGCTCCATCGCGATGTCGTCGGCATCGGCAGCGTCGCTGGGGAACTCGCCGGTCTGCCGGCCGTAGCGGATCACCTCGGAGATCGATTGGACCCACCGGCGGTCGAGGTTCTCGCGTTCCTTCGCCATCTGGGGATCGCGCAGCGCGCGGACCCAGATCTCGAGCCAGAGCGCCCATTCGTCCAGGAGGGCGTACTCGGGGAGGAGCCCGGGGACGGAGAGCTGGATCAGGCGATCCATCCGCTCGCTCGCGGCTGGCATCTTCCGGAGCTCGCGCGACATGCGGAGGTACGACTGGTCGTTCGCGTACGTGAGTGCCTCGACGAGGAGCCGATCCTTCGATCCGAAGTAGTACAGGATCAGACCGGGCGAGACCCCGCAGCGGTCGGCGATGTCCTGGATCCGCGTCTCGGCGAGGCCGCGGTCGGTGATGACCTGCGCGGCCGCCTCCACGATCTCCTGGTGGCGATCCCGCTGTGGCTTCGCCCGGGCCTTCGTGCTCATCGATCTCCCTTTGAACGCGGAACAGACCCGGCGCGTCCGCGCCGACGTTCCTGAGTGGTCGTTCAGGCCAGTCTAGGGCCCTGACCTGCGGCGTCAATCCCACCGAGCCGGGCGATCAGGTTGACTGGCGGTTCAAACGCGGGGCATGATACGCGGGTCCCGGCGACCGCCGGGGGAGGGAACGAGCGCGCGATGGCAGCCAACACCTACGACGCGATCATCATCGGGGGCGGGCACAACGGACTGGTGAGTGGTGCCTATTTCGCCCGCGACGGTCTGCGGACGGTCGTCCTGGAGGCACGGAACAAGACCGGGGGGGCGGCGGACACGAGCGCACCGTTCCCGGATCACCCCGAGATCAACGTCACGACCTACTCCTACGTGATGTCGCTGATGCCCCCCACGATCATCCGCGAGCTCCGGCTGAAGGAGTTCGGCTACGACGTGACCCCGTTCGGTCCCTATTTCCAAGCCTATCCGGACGGTCGCGCCGTCACCGTCTACCCGGACGATGCGCAGAGGTCCTACGACTCGATCGCCGAGTTCTCGAAGCGGGACGCCGACACGATGCCCAAGTGGGAGGCATGGCTCAAGGGCGTGGCGGACGTCCTCGGCCCGTTGATGCTGCGCGTCCCGCCGCACGTCGGGTCGATGCATCCGATGGATCTGCTGTCGACGGTCCAGGTCGCGTGGAAGATGCGCAAGCTCGGCGAACGAGGCGTGGGGGACGTCACCCGCCTGTTCACGATGAGCGTCAGCGATCTCCTCAACGACTGGTTCGAATCCGACGCGGTCAAGGGCATGCTCACGGTGAACGGCGTGATCGGGACGTGGGCCGGGCCGGATGAGCCGGGCACCGCGTACGTGATGCTGCATCACTCGATCGGCGACGTCGGCGACGGACACCTCGGCTCCTGGGGGTTCCAGCAGGGCGGGATGGGCGGCGTGAGCAGCTCGATCCGCGCGGCCGCGGAGGCGTTCGGCTGCGAGATCCGCACGGAGGCCCGCGTGAAGAAGATCGTCGTTCGCAACGGGCGCGCCGTCGGCGTCGTCCTCGACGACGGCCAGGAGCTCCGCGCCCCGGTCGTGGTCAGCTGCATCCACCCCCAGATCGCGTTCCTCGACCTGGTCGACCGGCACGAGCTCCCTCCGGACTTCGTGTGGGACATCGAACGCTGGAAGACGCGGAGCGGCGTCGTCAAGATCAACGTCGCGATCAGCGAGCTACCGGACTTCAAGGCGCAGCCCGGCAAGGAGCTCCAGGATCTCCACACCGGTTCGGTCGAGCTCTGCTTCTCGTCGGACTACGCGGAGCAGGCGTTCCAGGATGCGCACCTGTTCCGGAAGCCGTCGGTGACGCCGTTCGTGGACGGAACGATCCCGACGACGATGGACAAGAAGCTCGCGCCCGAGGGGACGCACGTGTTCTCGATGTTCACGCAGTGGGTCCCCGACGATTGGGTCAAGGAGCCCCATCGAGACGAGCTGGATGCGTACGCGAAGCGGATCTTCGACCTCTACGACGAGCTCGCGCCGAACTTCAACGACTCGATCATCGACTACCAGGTGATCGGGCCGTACGACATGGAGCAGGAGCTCGGGCTGATCGGCGGGAACATCTTCCACGGGGAGCTCTCGGCGGACCAGCTCTTCCACATGCGTCCGGCGCCCGGCTACGGGGACTACCGGACGCCGTTGAAGGGGCTGTACCACGGTTCGTCTGCGACGCACGCCGGCGGCGGCGTGAACGGGATCCCCGGGTGGCAGGCCTACCGTCAAGCGAAGAAGGATCGCGCCGTCCGCACGAAGTGAGCCCCGAACCCGGCGAGCGGGATCCGCGAACGAGCCTCGAGCGGATGCTCGAGGCTCGTTCGGTGGCGGTGGTCGGAGCGTCGATCAAGGCGGGCTCGCTCGGCCATCAGATGATGGCCGAGCTCCGGCGCGGCGGGTTCGACGGCGCGGTCTATCCGGTGAACCCCGGGTACGACGAGGTCGACGGCTACCGCTGCTACCCGTCGCTGCTCGAGGTCCCCGAACCGGTCGACCTCGCGATCCTCGGCGTCGCGAACACTCGGATCGAAGCGGCGATGGCCGATGCGGCTGCGCTCGGTGCCGCCAGCGTCGTCACGTTCTCGTCCCTCTACGAGGAACCATCGAACGAGCCGTCGCTCGCCGAGCGGGTCGCGGCGATCGCAGCCGCACACGGCATGGCCGTGTGCGGCGGCAACGGCATGGGGTTCGTGAACGTCCCGGGCAAGCTCCGGGCGACCGGGTTCGCGACGCCGGACGACCTGCGGCCCGGGCCGGTGACCTTCCTGTCGCAGAGCGGCTCGGTCTTCGCGGCGCTCGCCTTCAACGACCGCGGGATCGGGTTCGACCTGCTCGTGTCGAGCGGCCACGAGGTCGTCACGACGGTGGACGAGTACCTGCGGTTCTCGCTGGAACGGGAGTCCACTCGCGTGGTGGCCCTCCTGCTGGAGACCGTTCGGAACCCCGACGGCTTCCGGGTGGGGCTCGCACGTGCCGCCGAACGCGAGGTGCCGCTGGTGGCGCTGACGGTCGGGCGGACGGATGCGTCGAAGGCGATGGTGACCGCGCACTCGGGCGTGCTCGCCGGCGAGCACGGCGCCTACGAGGCGGTCTTCGACGCGTACGGCGTGCACGAGGTTCGGTCGCTCGATGAGATGGCTGACGCCCTCGAGCTGTTCTCGGCGCCGCGCCGCGTCCACGGCGGTTGGGGGATCGCGAGCATCCACGACAGCGGCGGCGAGCGCGCGCTCTTCGTCGACCTGGCGACCGAGCTGGATGTTCCGATCGCGAGCGTCTCCGACGCGACGCTCGACCGGATCGGTGCCGTGCTGGATCCCGGGCTCGAGGCGGCGAACCCGCTCGATGCCTGGGGGACGGGGATCGACGCCGACCGGATCTTCCGGGAATCGTTCTTCGCCTTCCACGACGATGACGAGGTTGCCGTGATGGCCTTCGTCGTCGACCTGACGCGCCAGGGCGAGCCGTACGAAGAGGGCTACCTCCAGGTCGCGCGCGACGTATGGGCCGCCACCACGAAGCCGTTCTGCGTCCTGTCGAACCTGTCGGCGGCGGTTGCTGCCGACGAGGCTCGGATGCTCCGCGAGGACGGGATCCCGGTCTTGGAGGGGACCCCGTCCGGGCTGAGCGCGCTCAAACATCTGCTGGACGACGCGAACTGGCGCACTCGTGCTGAACCACAACGGCTTCAACCGGCCCCGCAGGTCACTCGGCGGTTCCACCGAGACCTCCTGAGCACGGCGGCGCGTTTCTCCGAGGCTGCGGCTCTGAACATGCTCGCCGACTACGGACTCGACACGGTGCGAGCGACGCCGTGTTCGTCGATCGACGAGGTCGGATGGGCCGCGGCCGACATCGGATTCCCGCTGGCACTGAAGACCGCCGATCCGAAGATCCAGCACAAGTCCGACGTGGACGGCGTCCGCCTCAACATCAAGGACCCCGATGAGCTTCGGCTCGCGTACGGGGATCTGTCTGGCCGTTTGGGTCCATCCGTCACCGTGGCCACGATGGCACCTCCCGGGGTGGAGGTCGCGCTCGGGATCGTGCGCGACGCCACGTTTGGACCGCTCGTCCTGGTTGCCGCCGGCGGGGTCCTGGTGGAGGTCCTCCACGACCGCGCGCTCGGCCTTCCCCCCTTGGATGAAGTGGCGGCGCTTCGCTTGATCGATCGGCTGAAGATCCGACCCATCCTCGACGGCGTGCGGGGCGCGGCGCCGTCCGACGTCGCCGCGCTCGCGCACGCCGTCTCGCGGATGAGCGTCATCGCCGAGGACCTCGGCGATCTGATCGAGGCGATCGACGTCAATCCCGTGATCGTCTCGCCCACCGGTTGCGTCGCCGTCGACGCCCTCGTCGTGTCCCGCCGCGCGTAGGCGTGCGGGCGCGGGTGTGGCTCACCCCGGCGAGCTGACCTCGTAGCGAACGCCGGTCCAAGTCTCCTCGCCGTCGCTGCCCTGGAACCGCTCCATCAGCCGCATCCCGACTTTCTCCATCACGCGGATCGATGGCGTGTTCTCTGCGCCTGCGTACGCGCGGACGATGTCCGCATCGAGGCTCGTGAACGCGTAGTCGACGAGCGCCTTCACCGCTTCGGTGGCGTACCCGCGACTCTGGAACCGCGGGTCGATCGTGTAGCCGACCTTGATCACGTCGGCCTCGCCGTCTGCGGGGCTCAGGCCTACGTCACCAACGATGCCGCCGTCTCGCGCTTCGACGGTGAACTGCACCCACCCGCCGGGGTCCCCCGGATTCCGGTCCTCCATCTCCTCGATCTCGGCGCGAACCCCGTCCGGGTCCGTGCGGTCCCACCCCTGCATCGCGTGCACCGCGGGGTCGCTCCGGTACGCCGAGATCGTCTCGGCATCACCCGCGACCGACCGTCGCAAGAGCAGCCGCTCGGTGATGATCGATCGGAAGTCGTCGTCGGGGCGCATCGAGTAGGAAGGCTACCGGCGGATCGATCGTGGCCACCAGCGAACTTGACGGCACCATGCCGTTAGCGCACCCTCCGACGCGGGGCGGAGACCATCTTCCAGTTCGGCAGCGCCCGGGAGACCAGCGTTCCTCGTGTGACCTGCGCCAGGTCATCGGGTGCCGCCGTTCGCGTCTCCGCCCCCTCTTCGTTTCCGGGGCGCCGGCGCGATAGGGCATACTCCGGCGCATGCGACCCGTAGCGGATCTCCTTCGCCAAGCGCCGTTGATCGACGGCCATAACGACCTCCTGTGGGCGCTCCGCGAGGCACGCGAGAAAGGCGAGGAACTCGATCCCGCCGGACCGTGCCCGCAGCTGCACACCGATCTGCTGCGGTTGGAAGCCGGTGCCGTCGGCGGGCAGTTCTGGTCCGTGTTCGTTCCTTCGGACCTCCCAGCGGACCGAGCGGTGACGCAGACGTTCGAGCAGATCGACGCCCTCTTCGAGTTGATCCGCCGCAACCCGGAGCGGCTCGAGCTCGCGCACACCACCGATGACGTCGAACGGATCGCCGCGGCCGGGAAGGTCGCGTCGATGCTCGGCGTGGAGGGTGGCCACGCGATCGGCTCCTCAGTCGGGACGCTGCGGATCATCGCTTCGTTCGGCGCGGGCTACCTGACGCTCACGCACAACGACGACACCGCGTGGGCGGATTCGGCGACCGGCGAACGAGCCCACGGCGGGCTGACGCGCTTCGGCGAGGAGGTGGTCCGGGAGCTGAACCGGTGCGGGATGCTCGTCGACCTCTCGCACACCTCGGAGGACACGATGCGCTCAGCGATCGCCGTTTCCGAAGCGCCGGTGCTGTTCTCACATTCGAACGCGCGGTCCCTCTGCGACGTGCCGAGGAATGTCTCCGACGACGTCCTCGAGCTCGCAGGACGATCCGGTGCCGTGATCCAGGCCACGTTCGTTCCGTGGTTCCTTACCCGCGAGGGCGCGGAGGCGAACGCGGCCGGGTGGGACGAGTTGCATCGCCTGCGGGAGGCGTTCCCCGACGATCGGGAGGCAGTGGAGAAGGCGATGACGGCGTGGTTCGCGTCCCAGCCCGCCCCGCCGTCGTCCCTGACCGACGTCGTCGATCACATCGACCGCATCCGAGACGTCGCGGGTATCGACGCGGTTGGCGTCGGCAGCGATTTCGACGGCGTGGAGGCCGTCCCGCAAGGCCTCGAGGACGTCTCGCGCTACCCCGCGTTGTTCGAGGAGCTGCGCGAGCGTGGCTATCCGGACGAGGATCTCGGCAAGGTCGCGGGGCGCAACGTGCTGCGCGTGCTGCGTGAGGCCGAGAAGGTCGGCGGGCGGCTGCGGAGCGAACGACCACCGTCGACCGCGACGATCGAGCAGCTGGATGGGTGAGGCGGTGCGGCGGGCGCTCCTTCCGGAGCGCCCGCCCCAACGTTGCTACATGACCTCGAACGTCTCGTAGACCGAGATCGAGGCGCCGCCCTGCAGGACCGGGCATCCCTTCGCGAGGCCCACGGCCGCGTCGAGCGAATCGGCTTCCAAGATGGAGTAGCCGCTCGCCGCGGGCGCGCCGTCGCCGACCGCGCCGTCACTCGAGATCTTCTTGCTGGCCTGGGTGAACGGGTTCCCGCCGTCGGCGAGCGCCGAGCCGATCTCGTGGAACCAGGAATCCCAGGCCTTCATGACGGTGGCCTGCTCGGCCTCCGTCTCGGGCATGCGGCCACCGCTGTAGAGCAGCAGGTACTTCGCCATGCTCCGTCTCCCTTCCCTCGGGTCCGCCGTCCGGACCGTCAGCACAAGGACGAACGTCCCCGAGCCGTTCCGACA
>Ga0307296_10000825_pt1 | contig 15148 bp, 8 predicted proteins | sample ER_DNA_153_FD_194467 | JGI IMG/M metagenome (GOLD analysis project Ga0307296, IMG submission 194467) | Bulk soil microbial communities from the East River watershed near Crested Butte, Colorado, United States - ER_DNA_153 | ecosystem: Environmental > Terrestrial > Soil > Floodplain | place: USA... | reverse complement strand
GATGGTGGTCACGAGCTGCCGCCGGTCCGCGGCTTCATCAAGCGGCAGGACTTTGTCGAGATGTCGCTGCTGGAATCGATCCACGGCGTCGCGGTTCGTCCAGGCTCCGACGATATTACCGCCAACATCTCGCCGGACAGGATCATCCTCGGCAAGCCCGGCGGCTTGACGCTGTCATCGGCCGACATCGGAGCCGAGCGCGCGCCGGCCGCGGTGCGGCCGATTTTCGACGTCGTCGAATGGCGCAAGAATCAGGGCGAAAACTTTGCCGCGCGACAGGATGCGCTTGTCGCCGCCGCTGCGGCAGCCGAACCCGACCAGCGCACGCCGGCCAGGGTCGATCTTGCCCGTTTCTACATGTCGCGCGGCCTGTATCCGGAAGCCAAGGGCGTTCTCGATCTTGCGCTGGCAGACGCCAAGCCGGGCCTTGAGGATCCCGTTGCGCTGATCGTGCATTCGGTTGCGAGCAGCCTGATGGGCCGTCCCGAACAGGGGTTGAAGGATCTCGCCAATCCGGCGATCGGAACCAACTACGATTCGCAGTTGTGGAAAGCGCTGGCGTGCGCGCGTCAGGGCAAGTGGGCGGAAGCGCGGGAGAAATTCAAGAACGCCGAATTTGCCATCACCTCGCTGCCGATCGAGCTGCAGCGCATTTTGATATTGGAAGCGATGCGCTCCTCGCTCGAGGTCAGGGATTACTCCGGGACCGCCAAGCGCAGCGATGATCTGGATGTCGTCGGGCTTCCGTCCGAGCTGAAAGGCGCGATCGCGGTGTTGCGCGGCCGGCTCGCCGAAGCACTCGGACACGACAAGGACGCGCTCGGTCAATACAGGATTGCGATCGGGTCAACGGATCGGGCGGCGGCGGCCGAAGCCAAGCTGCTTGAAATAATTTTGCATCAGAAGCGCGATGAAATCAGCCAGACCGAGGTGTTGCGCGAACTGGAAACGCTTTCGGTAATGTGGCGCGGCAACGCGGTCGAGGTGAGGGCCGCCATTGATGAGCGCCGAGCCCGAGCGCGCCACCTTCGAGACCGCGAGCAAGCCGGCGACCGCCAACAGCGCCGGATTCGCTGACATCGCCAGGATGGCGGCCAGCGTCGATACGCTCGACGGCTTCCTGCGCGAAATGCGGACGCGATTCCCGGATGCCACCGCAAGGGCGCCGTTGCCGCCGGGAACGGTGAAGGCCGATCCGTTCCCGACCGGCTCGCTGCCTGCGCTGGTCGGATTGAAGCGGGTCGAGGCGTCAAGATAGGGCGCCGCGCGCCCAAATCATCTTAAGGTCATCCCCTCGACAGACGCGCGCCGAACCGGCAACCTGCGCGCCCAACAGACGCGGAGAGGGGGGTGCATCGCCATGAGCAAGCCGACCAAGACCGAAGCCGAATTAATTGTGATGGCACGGGCTGAACTCGAGGTTCACGCCGACTGTCCGGATGGGATCAGGATTGCGGTTCTCCGCAACGAGGACTCCTGGGAATTCCGCACCGAGGCCGACGAGGCGACGCAGGCCAAGCCCGGCTATCCCGAATGCGTCGCGATGATCGTGCAGATCGGCGACCATCTCAGCAAACAGTTCGATGTGAAGGGGTGAGGGGCGCTGCATATTTTCGTCATTGGGAGGAGCAAAGCGACGAAGCAATCCAGACTTCGTCATTCCGGGATGGTGCGTTAGCACCAGACCTCAGATGAGCAATTGCACATCGGGGAATCCTTGGATTCCGGGTTCGAGCTTGGCTCCTAATCCGAGCGACTCTCGCTGATAACCGTATGGCGAAATCGAAATAGAGAGTTGAAACCTCCCAATGGAGGTGTATTTTTTCGGATTGAATGGCATTGTCATCAAGAGCCACGGAGGCTCGACGCTGGGGGTTTCGCAGACGCCATCAATCCCGGCTAAAAAATGGCGCTCCAAGAGTTGCACTCTAAAATCAAGCAGACAAATAGCATCTGCGTTAGACGGCGCGGCAACAAGCGGAGGACGTTATGGCGTGGCGTGATGCCAAGGCTCGGGCAATCCTGATCCGCGAAGCAGCGGGAAGCATGCAGCCGGGCAAAACGCCCCGGGCCTTTGCTGAGCTTCTGTTCGACCACACCAATATCGAGGATCTCGTCAACTACGATGCCGTTTCCCTGGCCTTCCTGGCAGAACAGGCCTGGGAACATGTGCAGCAACGCACGGCGGGCAGTGCCGATATCCGCGTTATCAATCCGATGATGCCGGACGGGCGCGAGATTTCCGTTCTCGAAGTTCTCAACGACAACATGCCCTTTCTGTTCGATTCCACCATGGCGGAACTCGCCGAGCAGGGCATCGAAGTCACGCTGGTCGCCCACCCGATCATCGCAGTGGAGCGCGATGAGCAAGGCAAACTCCTGCGTTTCTACGGCGAAACGCTGACAGAGGGGGTAAAGGGCGAGCGTGAAAGCCTGATCCATTTCCACATCGCCCGCCTTGACGCCGATGCCGACCGCCAGAAGCTGATCGAGGGCCTTGCCAGGACGCTCAACGACGTGCGCGCCTGCGTCGCCGACTGGCAAGCTATGCGCGCCCGTGTCGAACAGGCGATCAAGACCTTCAACTCCAATCCGCCGCCGCTGCCGATCGACGAGATCGCCGAAGCCAACCAGTTCCTGCAATGGCTGTGCGCCGACAATTTCACCTTCGTGGGCCTGCGCGAATATCGCTTCGCGTCCGACACCGATGCGTCGGACGAAACTGGCGCGGGCCAAGGCCTCGGCATCCTGCGCGATCCCGATGTGAAGATCCTGCGCCGCGGCACCGAAATGGTGGTGATGACGCCGGAAATCCGCGAATTCATGCGCGAGCCGACCGTCCTCATCGTCATCAAGGCCAATGTGAACAGCCGTGTTCATCGCCGCGTCCGCATGGATTATGTCGGCATCAAGCTCTATACCCCCGACGGCCGGCTTGAGGGCGAATTGCGCCTCGTCGGCCTGTTCACCTCAGGCGCCTATACCCGTTCGGCGCGGCAGATCCCCTATGTCCGCCACAAGGTGGCGCAGGTGCTCGCGCGCGCCGGCTTCGACGCGGACAGCCATTCAGGCAAGGCGGTCCTGCATATCCTTGAAGAATATCCGCGCGACGAACTCTTCCAGCTCGATGCCGAGACGCTCTACAATTTCGTCATGGAAATCCTGATGCTCTATGAGCGCCCCCGCGTGCGGGTGCTGGCACGGGCCGACAAATTCGACCGCTTCGTCTCCATCCTCGTCTTCATTCCGCGCGAGAAATATGACACCGATGTGCGTACGCGCGTCGCGGCCTTCCTAGCGCAGGTCTATAAGGGACGCCTGTCAGCCTCCTACATCTCCTTCCCCGAAGGGTCGCTTGCCCGCGTCCACTACATCATCGGGCGCTCTGAAGGCGAAACGCCTGTCATCGCGCGCGCCACGCTGGAATCCGAGATCAGCGCCATCGCCGCGACCTGGGGCGACAAGCTGAAAGCCGCGCTCGCCACCTCCACTGACGGCATGCGGGCGCGCATGCTCGCCAACCGTTATGCCCGGGCCTTCGCCGGCGGTTATGCAGAAGCCTTCGGCACCTCGCAGGCGATTGCCGATATCGCCACCATCGAAAAGCTCACCCCGGCTCGTCCGGTGGCGATTTCGGTCTACCGCAACGAGGGCGAGGACGATCCGACGCGCTTCGGCCTCAAGGTCTTCTCGCGCGACGCGCCCCTGTCTCTGTCCTACCGGGTGCCGGTGATCGAAAATCATGGCCTGCGCGTGGTCAACGAACGCACCTATCAGATCGTGCCCAGTGCGATGCCGGCACCCGCGCCGGTATGGCTGCACGATATGACGATCGAGGCCAATGACGGCAAGCCGATCGTTATCGGCACGGAATTCAACCATCGACTGGAAGCCTCGATGATGGCGGTGGTGGGCGATCGCGCCGAATCCGACGGCTACAACGCCCTCATTCTGCGGACAGCCCTGGGCTGGCGCGAAATTTCGGCCATTCGGGCGCTCTCCCGCTACCTGCGCCAGATCCGCGCGCCGTTCAGCCAGGGCTATATGTGGGAGACTTTGTCCAAGAACACGGCGATCACCACCAGCATTGTCGCTCTGTTCCGGGCCCGCTTCGACCCGCACCTCGTCGCCACCGGCGCCGAGCGCTCGGCACGCGAGACGACGATCCTCGCCGAAATCGAGGAGCAGCTCAAATCGGTCGCCTCGCTCGACGAAGACCGCATCCTGCGCCTTTTCACCAATCTGGTGCAGGCCACTATCCGCACCAATCTGTGGCAGATCGGCCAGGACGGGCACCCGCGTCCGGTGATCTCTTTCAAATTCGAAGCGCGCAAGATCGAAGACCTGCCGGCGCCGCGGCCGCTTTACGAGATTTTCGTCTATTCGCCGCGTGTCGAAGGCATTCATCTGCGCTTCGGCAAGGTGGCGCGCGGCGGCCTGCGCTGGTCCGACCGGCCGCAGGATTTCCGCACCGAGATCCTCGGCCTGGTCAAGGCACAGCAGGTCAAGAACGCCGTTATCGTCCCGGTCGGCGCCAAAGGCGGCTTCGTGCCCAAACGCCTGCCGCCGCCCTCCAATCGCGATGCCTGGATAGCGGAAGGCACTGAAACCTATCGCATCTTCATTCGCTCGCTGCTCGAACTCACCGATAATCTCGATGGTGACAAAATCGTGCCGCCCGACGACACCGTGCGGCATGATGGCGACGACCCCTATCTCGTCGTCGCCGCCGACAAGGGCACCGCAACCTTTTCCGACATCGCCAACGCTATCTCGGCCGAGAAGGGCCATTGGCTTGGCGATGCTTTCGCCTCCGGCGGCAGCCAGGGCTATGACCACAAGAAGATGGGCATCACCGCGCGCGGCGCGTGGGAAGCCGTCAAACGCCATTTCCGCGAGTTCGGCACCGATATCCAGACCGTGCCCTTCACCGCTGCCGGCGTGGGCGACATGTCCGGCGACGTTTTCGGCAATGGCATGCTGCTCTCGCCGGTGACCAGGCTCGTCGCGGCTTTCGATCACCGCGACATCTTCATCGATCCCTCGCCCGACCCGGCCATCAGCCATGCCGAGCGCCTGCGCATGTTCAACCTGCCGCGGTCGAGCTGGCAGGATTACGACAAGTCGCTGATCTCGCAGGGCGGCGGCGTGTTCTCGCGTTCGCTCAAGGCAATCCCGCTCGCGCTGGAAGTGCGGGCCTTGCTCGATCTCGACAAGCCGCAAGCCACGCCCTTCGAGGTGATGACGGCAATCCTGAAGGCGCGCGTCGACCTCCTCTGGTTCGGCGGTATCGGCACTTACATCCGCGCTTCGGGGGAAAGCGACGATCATGTTGGCGATCGCGCCAATGATCCGATCCGTATCGCGGGCGCGGATGTGCGCGCCCGGGTGATTGGCGAAGGCGCCAATCTCGGCGCGACCCAGCGCGGCCGCGTCGAAGCGGCGCAGAAAGGCATCAAGCTCAACACCGACGCCATCGACAATTCGGCAGGCGTCAACACCTCCGACGTCGAGGTCAATCTCAAGATCGCGCTGGCGCGCCCCGAACGCGATGGACGCCTCGGCCAGAATGACCGCAACAGCCTGCTTGCCGCCATGACCGACGAGGTCGGCACGCTGGTTCTGCGCAACAATTATCTGCAGACGCTGGCGCTTTCGCTGGCCGAACGCAAGGGCCTGGCCGAGACCGGCTTCCTCACCCGCCTGATGCAATCGTTCGAGCAGCGCGGCCTCCTTGACCGCGCCGTGGAATTCCTGCCGGACGATGTGGCGATCGCTGAGCGCATCCGGCGCGGCCAGCCCTTTACGCGACCGGAACTCGCCGTGCTGCTCGCTTACGCCAAGCTGACGCTCTACGATGACCTGCTCGCCACCAGCGTGCCCGACGATCCTTATCTCTCCAGCGAATTGTCCCAGTACTTCCCGCACGAGGTTCGGGACAAATTCCCCGATTCGGTGGAACACCATCGCCTGCGGCGGGAGGTCATCTCGACCAATATCGCCAATGCCGTGATCAATCGCGGCGGCCCGACTTGCGTCGTGCGCCTGATCGACGAAACGGATGCCGACGTGCCCACCATCGCCAGGGCCTTCGTGGCGGTGGACGAATCCTACGGCCTCAAGCGGCTGAACGAGGCGATTGATGCGCTCGACAACAAGATCGACGGTCAATTGCAGCTCGGCCTCTACGCCTCGGTTCAGGATCTCCTGCACTCCCGCATGGTCTGGTGCGTGCGCAATGTCGATTTCAGCGCCGGTCTGGATGCGGTGATCTCGCGCTTCGGCCCTAGCATCCGTGAGATCGCCGCCGGGCTTGACAATGCCCTGCCGCACGACATGCAGGCCGGGCGCAGCAAGCGCCGGCAGGACCTGAGCGATGCCGGCGTCCCGGTGGAACTTGCCGGCGAACTCGCCGACCTCAACGCCCTGGTTTCCGCACCCGATATCGTGACGGTCGCAGCGCGCACCAACCGCGCCATCGGCGATACGGCCACGACCTTCTTCGCCGCCGAGACCAATTTCCGTCTCGACCGCATCATCGCCGCCGCACGCAGTGTGCCGGCGAACGATTATTTCGAACGTCTCGCTATCGACCGCGCCCTCGACCAGATCGCGGCCGCCGAAAGAAGACTGGTCGCGGATATGCTGGCAACCGGCCAGTCCGGCCAGCAGGCCGCCGAGAACTGGCTCGCGGCCCATCCTGAAGCTACGCGCATCCGCCGTTCGGTCGAGGAGATCGCTGCCAGTGGCCTTACGCTCGCCAAGCTGACGGTGGCGGCGAACTTGCTGGGGGATTTGGTGAAGGGCTGAGAGGGCACGCTCACGACAAGCGATTTGGAGCATGCGCAGATGACTGGCGGCCAGCAAGGCGTCGCCGCCGTTGACGGTCATTCCGGCATGCCCGCAATCCGCAGCGCTTCTGCATATAATTGAATATCCTTGGGTCGACGAAAGTGCCATCTCTTTATAACAGTCGAGATGCGCTGGGTGGGGTCGATTTGTCGCGCGACCGCCCAGGCCTGTCGCGCTTCTTCAACCCGTCCGGCCATCGCATGGCAGGCCATCAGGACGCGATGTCCACCTGCATAATCGGGGTTCTGCTGCACAGCAGTTTTCGCCCACAAGGAACCATCCTCGTATCGACCGGCAAAGAAATGCGCAATTGCCATTCCATTTTGGGCCATAAAAATAAGCGGATCGAGGGGACTCATCCGTAAACCGATTTGGAATTGCTTTATCGCGCTATCTCCGTCGCCGAGATAAATCTGTATCCACCCGTTCCAAATTCGTGCGACGGCCAGATTTGGATCGAGGCTTATGGCCCGCGCCAGTAGCGCCGCTCCCTCCTCCACCTCTCCCATGAATAAACCGAAAGTGTGCCCGGCTGATACAAGTACCGTCGGATCGTCTTTATCAAGTTCGATCGCCCGTCTCGCCAGTCGCCGAGCCTCAGTTTTATCTTCAGCACCACGACTACTCCAGCCAAACGCCCACCTTTGGACAAGGCAATCTGCCCCCAGTGCGAAGGGGGCTGCGTAGTCGGGATCGAGATTGTTGGCCGTCTGGGTGAGCTTGAGCGCCTCTATATTCGCTTCTCGCGTAAAGCGACCAATACTTGCCAGGGCGCGAAGATGATAATCGTAGGCTTGCAGGCTCTCGGTCGGTTTGCGCTGAGCCCTCGCAATCTCGGCTCGCGCAAGTTGAGGCGCGATCGCGCCTATTACGCTCATCGTCACGCGATCCTGCAGATCGAAAATGTCTTCGAGTGTACTGTCGTATCTGTCTGCCCAGATATGGGTTCCGGTTGCGGCATCAACGAGCTGTCCGGTGATGCGAACGCGATTGCCGGACTTTCGGACGCTCCCCTCGAGTACGTAACGCACGCCAAGTTCGCGCCCGACCTGCTTGATGTCGACAGCTTTGCCCTTGTAGGTGAAGCTCGAATTACGGGCGATGACGAACAGAGATCTTGAACGCGACAGGCCGGTGATGATGTCTTCCGCCATGCCGTCGGCGAAATATTCCTGCTCCGGATCGGAGCTCAGATTGGTGAAGGGGAGAATCGCGATTGAGGGGTGATCGGGCAGCGTGAGGGCTGGCCTCGGCGGTTCTATCGGGTTGTCGGCGGTTGCCGCGCCTGCAGGCGCCTGCGCTACCAGCACTCGTCCGACGAAACGGAAGCCCTTGCGCGGCAATGTCTTGATGAGGCGCTGTTCCTCGCCGGAGTCGCCGATCGCACTCCTGGCGACATTCAGGCGGGTCGTCAGCGCCGCATCGGAGACGATACGCCCGTCCCAAATGGCGTCGATGAGGTCGTCCTTGCTGACGACGCGCTCCCTGTTGCGGATCAGGTAGTCGAGCAGGTCGAATACCTGTGGCGCGACGGAGACGACGTCCGCGCCGCGATGCAGCTCGCGCCGGTCGGTGTCGAGTGCGTAGTTCTCGAAGAGATAGCGCATGCCGTCGATCCCTGGGCGGCTTCCGATGGTCGGGGCTCTAGCACCGGTTGCAACGCAAAAGAATAAGCCGCCGGCGAGGAGAATGTAAGCCGAATGTCAAGCACCATCAATTTGCGGCTGGACAGGATAGACGCTTGCAGCGAAGCTGCAGCACCACATTAGTTCTTCGACGTCAACCCGGCGCTAGCGACGGCGCGATTTGAGTAAGGGGCCGCCGGGTAAGGAAGCTTGGATGGCGCCCAGACGTAAGCCAGGATTCTTCGCGCGCATGTCGCGATCCATAGTGGGTCGCGGCACAATTGGTCGCAGTCTATGGCTATCCCGTGCGGCCACCGGCAAGCGGGACGATGAGGGATCCGCAAGTCACATAGCCGAGGATATGGTTTATGGCTTTGACCGCATCCATGCGATCTCTGGCACCGAACTTTGTCAGCTCCTCGGAGGCAAGGGAGCGGGACTCGTCGAGATGCGCCAGAAGCTCGGGCTGCCGGTGCCCGCGGGTTTCGTGCTCAGCACGAAACTTTGCCAGCGCTTCCTGTGCTCGGGTTGGCCGGCCGGGCTTGATGAAGCGATCGAGGATAACCTCAATGCGCTCGAGCGGGCGACGGGGCAGCGTTTCGGCGACTGCGAACGACCGTTGCTTGTATCGGTAAGATCCGGGGCGCCGGTGTCCATGCCAGGCATGATGGACACCATTCTTGATCTCGGGGCTAACCACCAGACAATCGCGGGCCTGGCGGCGCGGACAGGAGACGAGCACTTCGCGCTCGATACATGGTCTCGCTTCAATCGGATGTATGCCCGTACAGTATTGGGGCTCTCTTCCGACGAGTTGGGCCCGTGTCCTGCAAGCAAGGCTTCGACAGCTGCGTTGCGTGCAGATATTGAAGAGGTGCTGAGCTTATGCTCTCGCCGAAAGACCCCCATCCCCGACGATCCGCGGCAACAATTGCGCGGTGCCATCGAAGCCGTATTCCGCTCCAGCCGCTCGGCGCGGTCGCGGGCATACGTTGAGCGTGAGGGGCTGCCGCAGGATTTTCCCACCGCCGTCGTGGTTCAAGCGATGGTATACGGCAACATGGGCTCGTCATCCGGCACCGGGGTGGCATTCACGCGCAATCCGTCAACCGGGGCGAATGAACCGTATGGCGATTTCCTCATCAATGCCCAAGGCGAGGACGTCGTGTCCGGCACCCGCGCCTGCGAGCCGCTTGCCGCCATGGCCCGCCGTCTGCCGGATGCATATCACGAACTTCTTCTCATCATGCGGCGACTTGAGCAGCACTATCGCGATCTTTGCGACATCGAGTTCACCGTCCAGGAGGGCCGGCTGCATGTTTTGCAGGTGCGCATCGGCAAGCGAACGGCGATCGCTGCGGCGCGGATCGCGGTGGAAATGGCGAGCGGCAGGGAATGCTTGATCACGCGCGAAGAGGCGGTACGTCGCATCACACGCGAGCAGCTGCAAAAGCTCGGGTCACTCGCGAAGGTGCGCGGCGGCGTGGCGCCCATTGCATGCGGTGTAGCAGCGTCTGCCGGTGTCGCATCCGGTGTAATCTGCCTGGATCCGTATCGGGTCGCGGCGTTGGCCGAGGCAGGGCAGAATGTAATTCTGGTGCGGCCGACCACGTGTCCGGATGACGTGCATGGCATGGTGAAAGCGGCAGGGATCGTCACATCCACGGGAGGCCTGGTAAGCCATGCCGCTCTCATCGCCCGCGGCTGGGGCATTGCCGCAGTCTGTGGCGTCGAAAGCATAAGCTTTCAGCCGAATTTAAGCATCGCGGGCGTGCCTCTTCATGAAGGCGATTGTCTGACGATCGACGGCGACAGCGGCGCTATTTATCTCGGCGACTGCGTCGAGGTTAGCCACCAAGAGCCACCCGAACTGCACACACTAAGGCACTGGGCAACCGAGCTGGGCGTTCCGCTTGGCGGAGATCCTACACTGAATAGCGACAGCCCCATTGCGACCCTTAGTCAGGACGTGGACGTCCACTGTCCGGACGCCTTCGCTGTGATGCGCGCGCTGTCGCTGCTTGGCTTTGCCACATGTGACCGGATTGCAGCATCGCTGACGACATCAGCTGAATCGGTGCGTGGTGTCCTCGACAAACTGCCGCCCCATCATGTGAGCCATGGGCCGGCCGGCATCGGTCTAGCGCCGCAAGGGCGCATATGGCTGCAGGCTAAGCTCCACGCCGAGCGTGACCGCGTCGACCAGGCCAGCGCGGACCTCGTGTATCAAGAGTTCATCAGGCTCGACGCAGGCTTCAAGAGGCTTGTCACGGATTGGCAAATGAGAGTTGCGGACGGCCGGATGGTCGCTAACGATCATGCCGACACCACCTACGACGACGCGGTGCGCTTCAGGCTGAGGGCTTTCCACCGGGAGACAATGGAGCTCATGCCCAGGATCTGCGCATGCGTCCCCCGTCTTGAACCTTTCAAGATGCGCTTTGCGCGTGCGGCCGCTGCTGTTTCTGCCGGTGACGGCTCGATGATCGCAAGCCCGTTGAAGGACAGTTATCACACCGTCTGGTTCGAGCTGCATGAGGAACTCATCCATCTATCGGGCAGGAATCGCGCGACCGAGGAGGCAAATTCGAACGAGCAAGAATTCGCTGCGCAGAGCAAACAATAACGGAGCCAACAATCAGCTTTCGCGGAGCGCAAAGGCGGAGCTCAAAGAGTCGGAAACACGCAAAGGGGGGAAGTTCACGTGGCAGGCACACATTGGATCGTTGAGGGCAAGATCGACCCGCGCTGGCCGATCAACACGCGGGGCAACATCGGCGAGGTGTTTCCCGAGGTTTTGACACCGCTATCCTACACGCTAGGTGTCATTGCGGCGGAGTCGGGCTGGCGTGACGCCTATCGCGAGATTGGCATTCTCAGGAAAGGCGATTTCAAGAGCGCTAACCCCGTGATCATCGGGTTGTATGCTGGATATGGCTACCTCAATGTATCGTACTTACGCATGATCGGTGTGCGGGCACCGGGCTCGTCGCCCGAGGCCATCGACGCAACGCTCTTTGGGGAAGGCAATCCGCCGCCCTATGTGCCACGAAAGGACGACAAGAGCCTCCTATCGTCGGTCAAAATTCTCCTGACCGTGCTGAAAGCCCTAGGCACTAGGTCACAGCCGCCTATTGTCGAACAGACGTACAAGATCGTCGCCGATTGGGAGGCAAAATGTCCGCCGCTCGACGCCGACGATGAGGCATTGCTCGGCTACATGCGGGCGTCTCCGCCGATATTCAGACAAGTGTTTTGCAACCACATCATTACGAGTTCGATCGCCGCCATCGTCAGCGGTATTCTCGTGGATAGCGCCAAGGCCGCAGGCGAGCCGGGGCTGGTGACCGACCTGATGGGGGCTGCCGGCGACGTGCTCTCGGCCTCGTATTCGCAAGAACTCTATGAGATTGCCAAGCTTCTGCGTGGCAACCCGGCCGTTTCTGCCGCCTTCGATGCGGGGACTGGCGGCCTCGCGGGGCGCTTGAATTCGCTGCCGGAAGCTGCGGAGTTCAACAAGGCCTTCGCCGGGTTCATTGCGCGCCATGGCCATCGAGGTCCCAATGATTGGGAGGTGTCGTCGAGAACATGGGAGAACACGCCTGAGTTGGCGCTGGTCGCCATCGACCGCATGCGATTCGCCGAGCATGATCTTTCGCCAGCGATAAGATTGCGGGACATGGAGGCGAGGCAGCAAGCCGCTGTCGCAAAGGTTCTTCCTCACGTGAAGCTGCTCGACAAGGGCAACTTCAAAAAGGCTATCAAGGCGCTGCCGCACTGGACGCGTGCCCGCGAGGCGACCCGCGATCGCGCGGTGCGCATGAGCTCAACGGGGAAGCGGGTCTTTCGCGAGCTGGTACGACGCGCCGCCGCCAAGGGCGGCGTCGACGATCCACGCATGGTGGCAATGCTCGGATTTGACGACGAACTGCCGCAATACCTGCGCGATCCCGGCGGTTTCGTTCCAATCATTAGGAAACGTTGGAAGCTGCGCGAACGATTTGCTGCCGTGACACCGCCATTCTTCATCACCTCGCAGGACGATGTACCGAGCATCGAGGAGATGGAAGCTCGTCAGGCAGTCAAGCCCAAGGTGGCTTCCGCCGGGGAGGTACTCAAGGGCGACGGGTGTTCTTCGGGCATCGTGCGCGGCCGCGCCCGTGTCGTGCTCGATCCTTCCGATGCGCAAGGCCTTCAGCCTGGAGACATCCTGGTCGCGCCGCTGACCGATCCGGCCTGGACGCCGCTGTTCCTGCCGGCCGGAGGGGTGGTGGTCAATGTCGGAGCGCTGATGAGCCACGCCGTCATTGTGTCGCGTGAACTGGGCATTCCGTGTGTGGTGGCGGTCGCCAATGCCACGAACAGAATCGCGGATGGCAGCATGCTCGAGGTGGATGGGGCGGCCGGCACGGTGACGATATTGGGCAATGCTTAGCTCGATGCCTCGCAGACGCGTTTCATTCCTGATCGTGCGCGTACTTGGTGGGACCGAAGCTGAAATAGGCCGCAACAAGATCGAGGACCGCGTTTACGGGCGCACGCGGTTGACGCAGTCATTGCGAAGCGATCACCGGAAGCTTTGCAAACTGACTTCGAACCGTATTTCCGGCTGCTGAGAAACTGGGTTGTCCGTTTTCGACCCGATTGACGACTTCGAAGCCGCCTTTGTTCGCAAAGAGGTCACCGTGACGCAGCGTTTTGTCATCCTCGATTTTGATGCTTGCGAGTCCAATCACATCCTTGCCATTGCAGGTGCATCCCGCAACCAATTCCTTTCGGTAGCGAAACGCATTGGGCAGGGAGGCATAAGGCTTTCCATCGTTCGATGACGCGCCATCGATGGAGTTTCCCGTAAATATTTTTGTTTCACTGGCCGGACAAAGATTTTTGCAGCCCTCGGCAGCGCTTTGTTTGTCCTGCGATGAAGTCGGAAAATATCGTCCATCGCAGGTCCGGACACAGAATGCGTTTTGGCCGGTAGCTTCGGTCGAACGGGGCCTCACCGTGATCCGTGGCGGAAATTGCAGAGTTGGATTTTCGCCGTAGGCTAAAGCCATCGACGAGGAGGTCTGCGATTGGGACGAGGTCTGCGATTGGACCGCAACTCTGCCGGTCATGTTTTCGTAGGCGTCTTCCGCTCCTGCATTGAAAGCCCAGGCGAGACCCGCAATCGCCACCGCCAAAACGGTCGCCGATCTTGCAAAAGCAGTCACGACGGGACATCTAGCTTGACGGTAAGCCGGACCACATTCGCGGCAACATGCTGCCGGTAGCGGCGAATGACATCATCTCCGGACGCGCCGGCCATCAGATTTGCGGTCGCCTCGAATGCAGCATCCACCTTCTCAGAGACCATCAGATGGACTTCATGAAGGGCGTCGCCGCCACCCAACATCAACTTCATCATCCGGAGTGCAATGACGCCACTCGACTCTATCGCTAACATCAGAAGTGGATTTGATCATTGCACCTGTCCGCGACTTACGCAGTACAATCGTCGATGACCAAGATAGTTCCTCGGATAATCGCTACACCGCAAACCTCCGTATAACTCCTCGATCCCTTTCGATATCGGAGGCTTACCTACGTACAATTGAGCCGTCAATTTCAGTTGTTTTAGCCTCGCTGCAATGAGGACCGGTCCTTGCGTCTGCAATGTCTATTCGATTACCCCAATCACCCGGGAGTCTCCACATGAACACCCTCACGAGGATCCGCGCTGCTGGCTACTTGATCATGCTGGCGTCCGCCGGGACGCTTTCCGTCCCGCCTATAGCGAATGCGGAGGGCGATGCGGCGGCCGGCGAAAAAGTGTTCGCCCATTGCGCCCCCTGCCATTCGACCAAGCCGGGTGAAAACAAACTCGGACCGTCGTTGGCCGGCGTGTTCGGCCGCAAGGCCGGGACGGAGCCCGGCTTTAGCTATTCGTCGGCACTGAAGACGCAGAACATCACCTGGGATGAAACAAGCTTGAATGAATGGCTCCAGGGCCCCGGCAAGTTCGTCAAGGGCACGAAGATGATCTACTCCGTGCCGGACGAGAAAGACCGCCAGGACGTTATCGCCTATCTGAAGACGTTGAAATAACGTGCCGGCAGGATTGCCGTTCTCCGCAGCGAGGACTCCTGGGATTCCGCACCGAGGCTGACGAGGCGACCAAAGTTGAGCGGCGCTGTCCCGAATGCGTCGCGATGATCGCGCAGACCGGCGATCACCTCAGCGAACAATTCGATGGCAGCGGGTGAGGGCGCTGCATATTTTCGTCATCGCGAGGAGCAAGGCGACGAAGCAATCCAGTTTTACGGCTGTATTTTGCGACAAATCAGTGACCGTTCTTCGCATGACGCCCGGCGAGCCGCCTCTTCTCAAGCGGCGACGATCGAGCGCCGGGTGCTCTCGACGATAGCCACGACCTCGGCCCGCTCGGCCGCCGGGACCGCGAACTTGTCGAGCGTCTGCGCCACATCGTCCATGAACGCGCCCCACTCGCCCGGTGTGATGCGCAGGTGCCGGTGCGAACTCTCCATGTCCTTGCCGGTGTATTTCTGCGGACCTCCGGCAGCCCAGCACAGCATCTCGGTGACCAGGTATTTGAAGCCTGCCGGCGGTACCTTGTGGTGCGCGTCGTCGACCAAGGGATTGGCGTTGAGCCGCGGGTCGGCCATCACACG
>Ga0307296_10000824_pt1 | contig 15160 bp, 19 predicted proteins | sample ER_DNA_153_FD_194467 | JGI IMG/M metagenome (GOLD analysis project Ga0307296, IMG submission 194467) | Bulk soil microbial communities from the East River watershed near Crested Butte, Colorado, United States - ER_DNA_153 | ecosystem: Environmental > Terrestrial > Soil > Floodplain | place... | reverse complement strand
TGCACCGAAGCTGGTGGCCGGGCCGCCGAAGCGCTTTGCGCAGGGCATCGGAACGGTTGTGACGGCGACTGCTGTCATCTCACTTGGCGTGGGGCATCCGGGCGCGACGCGAGTTCTGCTCGGTCTGATGATCACCGCTGCCGGGCTCGAGTCGATCTTCGCGTTCTGTGTCGGGTGCAAGATCTTCGGTGGCCTGATGCGGCTCGGGGTGATTCCTGAGAAAACGTGCGAGGCCTGCAACCACCTCTCGCTCAGGACGGCCTGACCGGAACTGTCTTCGCTTGTCTCACCTGGCCCGGCGAGTTGGACGAACCAGCTCTCGTCCTGGTGAAGATCAACTAGGCCTTCGCCTTGCTGGGCGACGGTAACGATTCGATCAGCACACCTGAGGAAAAGGGCGGGCGGCCCAGCGGCGGCGCACCATTTGGATCAGCGCCCAGGTGTACTTCACAACAACCGTGGCGAGCAATGTGAGCCGCGTCCACCGGAACCATGCTGGTGCGAAGTCAGCCGCCACCTGCGGGTGTGGATGTGCCTTTGCGTAGGTCAGTGCGGCGGCCGCATTGACGACACCGTGGCCGAGCACGGTGGCTCCCTCGACCGGCTCGGCTGTCTTGAGCAGGGCCGCTTGGGTGGCCGCAGCAGTAGCGCCGTCGGCCCGCAGCAGCGCGGCAATGCCGCTGACGAAGGGTGTGGCCATGGACGTGCCACTGAGCCAGCCGGTGCCGTCAGTGCCCAGTGGGAACAGCGTCGTGGGATACCACGGAGCGGTCGACCAAATGTGCACGCCGGGCGCGGCGACCTCGGCTGTGCCACCCCAGTTTGTGAATGGTGCCGGTTGCAGGCTCTGGTCCACGGCCGCAACAGTGATCGCTGGTACGCCGCGCTTATAGACCTGCAGGTTCTGGTGGTGGTCGTTGCCGGCGGCGGTCACGACCACGGCGCCCTTCGCATTCGCGTATGCGACCGCGCCGTTGAGCGAGCCCTCCTCCTGTATTTGCGCGAGCAGGCCACTTTCATCGATGGATAGGTTGATGACGTCGGCTGCGTGGTCCGCCGCCCAGCGAACGCCGGCGGCGATCGTGGGGATACTGCCGTGCCCGGCCGAGTTCAGCACTTTGACCGGCATGATGCGCGCCTCTGGCGCGGTCTGCGCAACGATCCCCGCTACATGCGTGCCGTGCCCCTCACCGTCCTTGGTCGACCCTGTGCCGTCAGCGAAGTCATGGCCGGGGACCAACCGCGGGGCGAGGACGGTATTCGTCGCATCCACGCCGCTGTCGACGACCGCAACAATCACCCCGCGGCCGGTGCTGGTTCGCCAGGCAGTGGGCAGCTTGAGCACGGTGACGCCGTAGTCCTCGCCCGCGAACGGAGAGCTCGGCGCAGCCACCGCACTGGCCATCACACTGGCGACCAACGCAATCGTGACCCCTGCCACGCTGCCTACCGGCGTCAGGGTGTGCCGCCAACCGGATGTAGCCGGACGGCCCCGGGCGGCGAGTACCGCATCCCGGCATCGGATCCGCTGACGCATCCGTTCGCCGACCGGTCTCACGAGTAGGTAGGCGAGCGCGCCAAGCGGCACAAGCATGGCGCCAATTACCAAGCCCGTAGCGATACGTCGCCACCAGGGCAGATCACGACGGATAGCGATATCAACCAGCACTGCAAGGTGAGCGAGCGTTATCGTGACCGTCGCCTGCGCCGGTGGTAGCCAGTTCAGTATCAACAACATGGGCCTATTTCGCGGAGCCGATCACCGCCTGGCCGGATCCCGCCCGAACTTCACGGCTGCGGATCGCCAGCGTCTCAACCGAGACACTCATGACGTGGTTCACGCTCGGCGAGGCGGGTCTCAGTAGCTGCCGCCGGCCGGGGCCTGGGAGGCGGCGCCGACCGGGTTAGCCTCGGGCGTGCCGGCCGGGGACACGACGGTCCACAGGCCGCCGTCGAGGACCTTGCCCTGACCATTGGTCTGGCCGGGCGCGGAGTCGCCAGCGAAGGTGTACACGGGGTGCCCGGCGACGGTGAGCTGGTGGGCACCGCCGACGCGGACTGTGGTGCCAAGCTTGCCGGTCACGCCGGGCACCGACGCCGGCAGCGACGCCGGTGCCGGCACGAACGGCCAGTTGGCCGCGCACGCCCCTGTGCAGCTTGACGCGCTGGTCTTGTCGTTGGCGAAGTCGTACACGGTTCTGCCCTGGGCGTCGACGAGGATCGTGCCGAGCGCCGTGGGCTGGGCGCTGACCGTGGCGCCACCGGCGGTCGGTGTACCCGGTGCGGCCGGGGCGGTCCCGGGGGAACTGCTGCAGGCGGCCGCGGTCAACCCGAGGGCGGCGACTGTGATCGACATTGCGCCGAGGTGGTGGCCGATCCCGCGGATCATGTCCTGTTTCCGGTGCCTGATCATTGCCGGTCTCCTTCTCTTGTGTGTTCACTGTTGCTGTGCCATGCCGGTCGCGCACCGCATGCTCGCCTGATTCCTTGCGCCTCATCGCCGGGACGGATACGCCCGGCGCGTGATGGTTAACCGGCTGCGGATCCGCAGGCGGGGATGGCTTATGCGAGGCGGGCAGCCGGCTCGGGTCGCCGCGGGGTGACTGCTGCCGGCTTGGGCTGCTCTTGACCGTTGTCCGGTCTGCGGGAACCGCTCACCATCACCGGAATCGTGAAGGCGCCGAACCCCAGGCCGTTTGACGATGCCATATGACTGCTACGCGGCTGGTCGGCATGGGCGCCGCTGTTTTGTCGCAGTCAGCCGACCTCCGAGGCTGCCCGACCCATGGCGGTCGAGTGCTCGGAGCGCTCGGGACCATGCGGCGTGACCTTAAGTGGCAGGGCGAGGCCAATCAACATTTGCATGATGGTGATGATGATCGGCGTGTCGACACTGGCATTGGGCCGCGCCTCGGTCACCAGAGAAACGGCCACCCGGATGAGATGGCCGAGGATGGCCAGCACGCCGCCAAAGAGGGCCAGCCGAGGTGTGCCGAGGTTGATTGACAGCCAGACCGCGATGTCGGCGATCATGCCGACCTTCGCGAGCGCCCAGAGGGCCTCGAACGGCCGGTCAGTGATCGTGGGGTACCGGAACACGCACGCAAGCAACCCCGTACCCGATCTGAAGCAATGCGCGTGCGACCGCTATCCGGCTCGCCCATCTGATCACGGCCACTCCCGTGCGTGAGAATTGTTCGTCAGTGGTAGTTCTGGTGGACATGCATGGCGCAACCCGCCGTTGTATGCACCAACCGGCGTCGGTAGCGGCGGTCATTGCTAGCGGTCACGACGATCGCGAGGAGGCATGCCGCCATCACGAACGCCCAGGTGGCGTTGCTGGACAAGCCGGGGGCACCGGGATCGGTTGTCGGAACGGTGTGCACGTGCCGCGCGACGGCACCGATCATCGGCGTCACCACGACAAGCAGGATGACGGGCACCGCGACGACCGCGCCGGGCTCGTCGACGCGTTGCCGGGCGACGTCGGCGAGGGTAAAGCCGAGGATCGAGCTGCCGAGCAGCGTCACGCTGAGATCGAGCGCGGGTAGGCCGCTGCTGCGCGTCGCGAACAGGGCGAGAGCGCATCCGGTGAGCAGCGGGGGCAGGAGTGCCACGGCCCGCGCGGCGGTGAGCTGGACCGACCGCGTGGGGGTGAGGTCGACGACCGCGGCGGCCGGTTCCTCGAGGGCGAACCCGCCGGCTGCGGCGAGCAGGGCAAGCGCGGCGTCCAGCGGCGCGGCCGTGCCGACAGCCCCGGCGAAGGTCAGCGCGCACCCACCGACGAGCGCGGCGCAGAGCGTGAGGCCGATGATCGCCGGCCATCCCGCCGCGCGTATCAGGACGGCTATCGCGCGCATGCCGGCGCTCAGCTCGGCCGCGGAGCGAAGCCGGGCACCACGGTGACCGCGTGCTGCAGACCCCCGGTGACCGCGAGCGCGTAGCAGCCAGCCGTCAACGGCACCAGCACGAACAACGCATGGATCAGCCGGCGGCGCAGCAGCGGATCTGCCTGATAGAGCAGGGCCGCGACCACGGCCAGCGCGCACAGGCAGATCTGCCAGGCCAGGAATGCGGCCGGTGAGCCGCGCCAGGTTTCGACGAAATCGCCACGATCGCCCGAGCCGGTGAATAGCGCGAACGGCGCGAACAGCCGCATCAGTAACACAGGCTGCGAATCCGGGTAGCTGAAGGCGAGACCTTCGACCAACAAGACCCAGCCGGCAATCAGCAGCTCCGCGGCCGGCCCGACCCATACCTGGCGGGTCCACCGCCCGATCGCCACGCCGAGCAGTGGACCGCCCAACGCAGGCAGCACGATCTGGCTGACCTGGACGGCGGCACGATCGGCGCCGTCGAATACCCCGTACGTCCAGGACCCTTGCGGAGCTCGCACGACCAGGATGGCGACGAGGCTGAGCACCGCGCAGCCGAAGGGCACCACGGCGGTGAGACACAGCGCGGTGGTGCGGACCGGCATCGCAGTCGGCGTGACATCGAGCGCCTCGGCGCTGCGCCACGTCGACTGGGTGAGCCAGCAAAAGATAATCATGCCCATCCCGCCCAGCAACCACGCGGGGATGGACCCAAGTTCGTCCGCCTCGAAGATCACCCGGGAGGTGGTGTCATAGATCGCGTACGCGTTGAATCCGACAACGACCAGGAACAGTGGGTTCCGCACCAGCCGCCGGATCTCGTAACCGGTCAGCGTCCACAGCGGGTTACGGGACCGCACCGTGCGTGGTGCGGTGACGGTGGCGGTGGTCATGTCGTGATCCGTTCCGGATGCGCGGCTTCGGCGCGCAGGAGGAGGTACGCGTCCTCGAGCGTGGGCTCGACGGCCTCGGCTCCGGACGGCGCCCGATCGGCGATGTTGCGATACCGTCCGCTGCCGATGCGCCACGACGCAATCGCGCGCGGGTCCGGGTCGTCGCCGACCCAGACCCGTCCGGACGCGGCGGCGACCAGGTCATGCACCGTGCCGTCGTAGCGGACCATGCCCGTGTCGAGCACGATCACCCGTTCGCACAGGGCGGCGACGTCCTCCGTCTGATGCGTGGAGAGGACGATCACGGACGTGCGCGCGGCCTCGGCGAGGACTGCACGCAGTCCGGCCCGCTGCTCCGGATCGACGCCAGTTGTCGGCTCGTCGAGCACGAGCAGTCGCGGCTGACCGAGTAGCGCCTGCGCGAGCGCCAACCGGCGTCGCTGCCCACCGGACAGCGCACGGATCCGCTTGGTCGAGATGGCGCCGAGGTCGACGAGGTCGAGGACACGACGTACCTCGGCATGGCGGGCAGTTCGGTCGGTCCATTCCTTCAGCACCGCTACGTAGTCGACGAACGCGAACGCGGTGAAGCCGCGAGGAAAGCCAAGCTCCTGCGGTAGATACCCCAGCCGGCGTCGTATCTCGGTGCGCTGTTCGGCCACTTCGGCATCCCACCCGAAGATCGAGACGCGTCCGGTCGTAGGTGCCAGCGATGTGGCCAGTACTCGAAGCAGCGACGTCTTGCCGGCACCGTTCGGGCCGAGCAACCCGATGACCCCGTCGGACAGCTCGACCTCGACGTCCCGCACTGCCCAGGTGCGGCCGTACCTGCGCCCCACCGCGTGCAGGGCAACGGTGTCGCTCATCGCGAACTCCTTCCCGGGTAGGCACCGCGAACATGACCGGCGCGCCGCGCGAACACAGCGAGCGACACCACGACGAGCACCAGGTAGACGGAGGGGTACGCACCGTGCAACGCCGCGTCCGTGCTGGAGTGATACGCGGTGACCCAGACCGTCACCGACCACACCCCGGTGATGACGGCGACGCCGCGTAGCGGGCTGATCCACGTCGACAGAGCAAGATCGGCGGCCACGAATCCCGCGGCCGGCAGCAGCCACAGGAATGAGATCGGCCCGGGCAGCACCAGCCCGAGCAGCACCGCGACCGGAATCGCCAGGGTGAGCACGGCGATGGTGCGCAGAACGACCAGCCGCGCCGGCGAGTACGGCGTGCACAGCTCCTGCTCGAGTGCCGGCTCCAGGTCGGGGTCGTAGCCGAATGCGACGGCTGCGCTGGGCAGGAGCGGCGCGACGAGAAGGAAGAAGAACTCGCCTCGGGCCTGACCGAACTGGCCGGCCAGTTCGGCGAAGACAAGCACGACGAGCACAGCGACCAGTAGCGGGCCGCGGAATGCGCGCGCCGCCGCCACGAGCTGCGCCTCGTGCGCGGGCAGCCCCACCGTCGTCAACCCTCGTTCCAGCCACGACGGTCGGTGCAGCTCGACGGCATCGCGCACACGTTCCCAGCCGTGCTCCATCTCTGCGTCCAGGGCCGAGTCCTGCCGAGCCAGCGCACCGACTCGGTCGATGCACCCGTCGCAGCTCACCAGATGTTGCTCGATCGACACGCTCGTCGCCAGCGCGGTGTTGTGCGCGAGCCAACGTCGCAAATCGCGGTCTTCGACATGCCAACTGCTCATCGTGTTCCTTCCACCAGCACAGCCCGCAGCTGCACCTTCGCCCGCGCCAGCCGGGTCTTCACACTCGCCTGCGGCATCCCGAGCAACCGCGCGGCTTCCCTGGTGGTCAACCCATCCAGGATCACCGCCTGCACCACCGAACGCGCCTGCGGCGACAGCCGCGTCAGCGCCTGCCCGACATCGCCATATGCCACCGACAACAGCACCTGGTCCTCGGCGCCAAGCACCTGCTCGCTACTCTCCGACAGCCCGAGCAGCACCTCGCGGCGACCGCGCAACCGGCTCACCAAGCGACGAATCGCGATGCCCCACAGCCACGCGCCCACGGCGCCCTGCCCCCGGAAGCTGCCCGGCTTCTGCCACACCGCCAGGAACGCGTCCTGCACGGCGTCCGCCACGACGTCCTGGTCTGCGCAGCGACGTGACAGCCGCACTGTCAGCCACGGGGCGTGCCGGTCGTACAGCTCACGCATCGCCCGCAGATCCCGCTCAGCAATGGCAGCGAGCAACTCCGCATCGCTGGGCCGCGCCGACGTCATGCCCTAACTGTCGCCTCCTGCGCGCCGAAAGGACTCACTCCCGCTCAACCGATCCGACTCGCCGGCACGAATCCGGCAAATCGTTTTGCGCGTCCCCCCGCCCCATCGAGACTCCGACCATGAACAGTGGGGGCGACCTGACCGATGCCTCCGGGCCCCAGCAACCTGTGACTACCGCGCTCCCCCGGTTGCCTGGCCAAGGATGGTCTACCGGAACGGTTATGCACCGCAATGCCGGACACTCAACGTCCCATAGGCGCTAACGGCGATGTCATTGCACCGGCATGACCTGAAGCAAGACTCCCGGGCGTAATGGACGCTAGTTCCAAGACAGCGACAGGTAGTCCTCCTGGTGGTCCTGCACCAGGGCGATGGTGGCGTAGTCACAGACGCCGTGGACGATCAGCGCGGCCTGCCAGCGGGCGTTGAAGGCGAGGATCCAGGCCGCCGCGGCGGCAGCCGTTCGCCGTTCACGCTTGGAGAACGGCTGCCCCCGTACCTCCTCGTAGTCGTGCAGGAAGGCGGCGACCTCTGTCGGGGTCGACAAGCCGCCACCAGCGGTCGCGCTCGAGGCGTAGCACGATGCCGTGAAGCCGGCGATAACTGCTTCGGTGTCGGCGACGAGCTCCCAGTCAAAGGTTCCGACGAGCTGACCCTCGACCACCGCCGTGTTCCCGGCGTACCAGTCGGCGTGACCCACGACGGTCTTCTCAGGTTCGCGATTGTTGAGGATCTGGTCCGCGGCTCGTTGGCCGAACGCGTCGAGCCAGTTGAAGCCGGCAAGGGTCGCTCGGAAGTTGACGATCGTGTCGTGGGGAACCGGCCACGGTCCGCTCTGGTAGTGGCACCACGAAGGTCCGGAACCCGTGCGTTGGCGTAGGTCGGGCCTGGCGCGAAGCATCTCGATGTGGCCGAAGAGCCCATCGGCGAGCAGCCGCCGGATGGCCGGGTCCCGGCCGTCGGGCCTTGCGCCGACGATCAGGGTTTCCGCCGTCAGCACACGGCCTTCAATCTCATCGGGACCCGCCAGCGGATCCGGGCAGGGGAAGCCTGCTGCTGCCAGCGCGCGCTGGGCGTCGATGGTGGCCTGTGCAGCGTCGAGGTCTACCGGGGTCCGGTGCGACTTGATGACCACGGCACGACCGTCCTGCAGCTCGACTCCCCAGACCGCGTTGATGCGGCCGGCGCGGAAGCGGACGTCGGCGATCGCGCTGCCCAACCGGTCCCGGGCCCACGCGTCCAAGAATTTGTGTAGCTCGGGCAACGTCACGGCACCGTGGACCGCCCGCTCGGTCTCGCTGAGTTCGGGCTCGGGACCGCTGCCGGTTTCCATGACAAGAGCATGGGCCTTCCGGTGGCGTGCGCCTAGGTCGTGCGCTCTGCGTCTCGCTCGGACGTGCGCCGAGTGTCCGGCCCGATGCTTGAAGTGATTTCGGGGGCTTAGCGCCGGGCCTAACCTTTGCCTCCGGCAACGACCTGGACAGACGTCTCATAAGCGGAGACACCGGTGCGGTCCGGCGACGCCGTGGCGTTGATCGGGCGGCGAGCCCGTTCTCGACTTCGGTGCGAGTGGTGCCAGTTGGGTGGCCCGGCCCGATCTCGGCTGCTGCTCTGAGATGGTTGGGTTGTGGCGATATCTGGTCTTCATCATCTTGGCTTGACGGTAAGGACAGTCCGAGCCAGTGCTTCGTGGTATGAGGACGTTCTTGGCTTCGAACGTGTCGGGGAGTACGCCTCACCTGATGGCCAGCGCCAGAAGGTATTCCTCCGCCACGAGCACCTGGGCGTTCGGCTTGGCCTGACCGAGCACAGGTCGGGATCTCGGGACTCATTCGACGAGACCCGCGTCGGGCTCGATCACCTTGCCTTCGAGGTGGACAGCGAGACTGAGCTAGTCGAGTGGCAGGCGCACCTCGCTCACCACGGCGTGCGGTACACGCCCGTTACACCGGCGAATTCGATACGTGGAGCTGCGGTCTTGGTCTTTCGTGATCCGGACAACATTCAGCTCGAACTGTTCTTCGATCCGACGACCGGTTGACCGGCGATCACGGCGCCGCGATGGCCGTCGCTTCGATAGAAGCGGACGAGCGCGATTGTCGGCCGTCGAATCGCCGCGGGACCCCGTCTGCAGGACGAGATCATGGGTGGCCACGGCAGGGAAGGCGATCGGAGTCATTCCTGTGGAGGTTCCTCCAACGGCGACGCGGGTGCAGCTGAGGCGGTGTCGCCCTGCGAGCGTCAGCGAGCTGCCCGACGGACCTTCTTCGTCGCCCGCGCGCAGCGGATGAGGAAGGCGAGCGACGGTGGGATCCAGCCAGCTTGGATCGCCATTCCTTGATCGTCGCGAACCGCCCAGTGCTCGACTACGAGACCGTCGCGGATCCGCTGGAAGTGCGCTTGCCGGACGTTGAAGGTCTTGCCGGTCGGCACGAACACTCGTTCCACCTCCGCGTCTTCGGTCCAGACGACGAAGTTGCCGGTGTGCCGGCCGGACATCGTGCCGTATGTGACGACTAGGTCACCCTCGGTAATGCTCTGGTCGGTCGTCCAGATGAGGTCGGAGAAGGCCTCGCGCAGCCACTCGCCGGTCGCGTGGTAAGCCTGCGGCCCGCGTCCACGGGTGCCCGGCGGCTCAGTGACCGCCTCGCGGTTGGTCGCCTCGGGGTGGATCACTGTGTTGAGCTGGTCAAGAGTGCCTCCGAGGGTGGCGTGGATCGCGGCCTCGGCCACTGTCATGGTCTCGTCACGGGTGCTGGTGCTGGTCACAGTGTTCCTTTCGATACAGTCAACTGGAATTAAATTACAGTAGACAGTAATGAATTCTGTTCGCAAGTCGATTCCCGATGGAGGGCCCTATGGCTTACGACAATCGGCAGCGCCAGGAGGCGGCTCGGACGACCCGGGCGCGGATCATCGAGGCGGCGAAGGCGGGGTTCCTCGCTCATGGGTTCGGCGGCACGACGATCCGACAGTTCGCTGAGGACGCAGGGGTGTCGCAGGAGACGATCTACAAGACGTTCGGCGGCAAGGCAGCGCTGCTCAAGTCCGTCTACGACGTCACGCTCGCCGGCGACGACGAGGACATCCCGTTGGCCGGCCGACCCGAGGCCATCGCCGTACGCGATGCACCCAGTCCTGCCGCCGCCGCAGCCTCCTACGCCGAGCTGGCGCAGCTCATCTCGCGCCGGATCGATCCGCTGCTGCGAGTCCTGCTCGGGGCACGCGACACCGACCGGGCGCTGGCCGAGTTCACCAGGACGATCGACGAGGAACGTCATGTCGGCAGCTCGTTCTACGTACGACAGTGGGAGAGGAACGGGTGGCTCCGTGACGACATCACGGTCGAACAGGCGATCGACACCGTGTGGGCCCTCAACTCACCGCAGCCCCGCTGGCTCCTGCTCGATCACGGATGGAGCGATGAGCAGTACACACGATGGCTCGCCGGCTTGATACGCCGAACGATCTTTCCCGCTGACGGGCAGGATTGACCGGGTCCCTGTGCGCGCTCGTGCGCAGGCCGCATTCTGAGCGCGCAATCGGGCGACATGATCACCACACCGTTGGCGACACCGATCAGGCGGTCTGTTGCTCCATCGGGCGACTGGCTTGTGCGGAGGCAGCTGTCGGTTCTCGTCTTGGCTCGTGCGCGCGGTCGGTCAATCCACCACTGGCCCAGTATCGGAGCGCCGGGTCGATCGCTTGACTGCACGGCGGGATGACGCTGGCGCTGACACCGCCGCACGCGCCTGCCCTGGCGGTGCCACAGCCGTCAGGTTCGCGTCGCGGTGGCCCCTCCCTTGCGGGACGGGCGGGGCTCAGGCGCGGCGAGCGATCTGGAGCACTGTGCCCCAGTGACGGCGCAGTCGGCCGTCTGTCCGCTGGGCCGGGCGCCGGCGGATCTCGCCGTAGAGGCGATCGCGCTGCCACGTCTGCATCGCGATGTGACCGGAGAAAGGTGTCGAGTAGGCGCAGGTAGCCCTCGGCGTCGTAGCTGACCTCCCAATCGAAGTGCCGCACTACCACGTCCTTGAACAGGCCGGTCCGTTCGATCTCGCTACGGTCGTCAGGGAGTTCACCCGGTCGGGGCCGCGTCGCGTCCTTCGGCAGGCTCTCGCCGATCTCGTCATAGACGTCCTGAAGCTGCGCGAAGAACGAGTCACCGTCGTCGGGGAACACGTGGATGGCGTTCCATGTCGCGAGGTGGCCTCCTGGCCGCAGAAGCCGCCACGCCCCCTCGTAGCGGACCGCCGGGTCAAGCCAGTGCCATGCAGTAGCCGCGAACACCAAGTCGAAGCGTTCGTCGTCGGGCGGCATCCAGGTCTCGAATGCGCCCTCGACGATCTCGACATCCGTGAACTCAGCGAGATTTGCCCGTGCGGCGGCGACAAGCGCCGGACCGATCTCCAGGCACGTGATGCGAAAGCCGCGACGAGCAAGCGGAAGCGTGGCCTTGCCCGAAGCGCAACCGACCTCCAGCAGCCGGTCACCAAGCCGCAGGCCGGCGACCTCAACGAGAGCGTCGAACAGGTGCGCCGGGTACTCCGGCCGCGCGTCCTGATACTGATCGGCGACGGAGTCGAACACTCGTCTCACCCGCCGACGGTCGTCGCCCACGCCGACCATCATGACGCGGCGAGGACGAGCCGCAGCCGTCCCGTCCACGGATCCGCTGGTGACACGCAGAAGGATCTTCGTTGAGGACGGCGGCTGGGTCGTCTGACGCGCCGCAAGCCGTTCGCCCTGCGAGCCGCGATCGCGCGCGGCCGCGGCGCGGCCAAGCAGGAGTGCGACGATCGTCGAATCAGGCTGAACAATGCCGGAAGGTGACATCCATGGATGTGCAGTTCATCGCGAGCGTCGCAGTGATCAGCCCTGACCCCAGCGCCAGCCGAGGATTGTACGTCGAGGCGCTTGGGTTGCCGCTCACCGCGGAAGGTGACGGCTATCTGCACAGTGAAGACATCGACGGTAGTAAGTCCTTCGGCGTCTGGCCTCTGGCTCAGGCTGCGCAGGCCTGCTTCGGCACCCCTGACTGGCCGGCTGATCGTTTGGTACCGCAGGCGAGCATCGAGTTCGAGGTTGCGGACGCGGACACCGTCCAGGTCGCTGCAGACGAGTTGAAGGACAAGGGCTTCGCGCTGCTGCACGAGGCACGCACCGAACCGTGGGGGCAGACGGTCGCTCGGCTGCAGTCCAGCGAGGGTGCGATCATCGGCGTCTCATACGTGCCCTCGATGCATTCGTAGCGAGAAGACTAGGCGTTCGCTCGGGAGCGGTTCGCCCTGCGAGCCGCTATCGCGCGCGGGGCCGCGGGCCGAGCTTCGGCGGCCGTCTCGTCAAGGAGCTCGGCGGTGCGACGGTGCGGGGTGTGATTGCCGCACGGTCGGCACACTGAGGCGATGGACCCTGAGGTTCGTGCTTTCTACGTCGATGGCTTCCGCGAAGATGAGCGGTTGCGGCTTCGTGCACACGGCGTGCTGGAGCGTGTGCGTACGCAGGAGTTGCTGGCGCGGTTGCTGCCGCCACCGCCGGCGACGGTACTCGACGTCGGCGGCGGCACCGGCGTCCACGCAGACTGGCTGGCGCAGCGCGGGTACTCCGTACACGTGATTGACCCGGTCGAAGAGCACGTCACCCTTGCCGGGAGGATTCCCAATGTCTCGTCCGCCGTGGCCGATGCTCGCTGTCTGTCGCAGGCGGATGAGAGCCAAGACGCAGTCTTGCTTCTCGGCCCCCTGTATCACCTGCCGGAACGTGAAGGTCGATTTCAGGCGCTGCGCGAGGCGCGGCGCGAGTGTCAGTTCAGAGACCGCGCGCCGCGGGTGAGCGAGCACCTTGTCACAGACCGCAAAGCCTGCAGGGACAGCGCTGCACTGCTTTGCCAGGGTTGAGTCATGGCAGACGGAAACAGGCTGCGGGCGATCCTCGAGCTGGTCGAAGAAAGCTTGGATGAGCCGGACCTTGATGGAGCCGGGCTGGCCGGCCGTGCCTACCTGTCGCGCTATCACTTCGACCGTCTAGTCCGTGCGTCGCTCGGCGAGCCGCCGGGCGGGTTTCGCCGCAGGCTGCTGCTGGAGCGGGCGGCGTACCGGCTGGGATCGACCAGCGAGAGCGTCATCGAGATTGCGCTGGAGGCCGGCTACGCGTCGCCGGACGCGTTTACCCGAGCGTTCTCCCGGGCGTACGCGGTGACCCCGACCGACTATCGGCACCGCCGCCGGAGCAGTCATTGGCTGCCGGCCGATAGCGGCATCCACTTCCATCCGCCGGGCGGCCTTCGGCTTCCGGCTACCGAAAGGAGCAGCACCATGGACGTGCTCACGCGCATGTACGAGCATCACATTTGGCTCAGCGGGGAAATCATCGATCGGCTCGGGCAGCTGGACGACAGCACACTGGACCGTCGCATCGACGTGTCGGTCGAACAGATTGACGCCGAGTCCTCACTCCGCGGGCTGGCTGACCGCGTGGTCCGCCAGCTGGAGATGTGGGCGACGGCCGTCGAGGGCGGCACCACGATCCCGGCAGGAGACACCACCGTCGCCGGACTACAGGCCCGGTTGCGCACGGCGGAGCCGCGGTTTCGCGCCGCAGTCGTCGCGCCGGTGCAAGACGGACGCGCGGACGACACCTTCCTCGACCTCACCTGCGCGCCACCGCAAACCTTCTCCTTGGGCGGCGTCCTGGCCCACGTGCTGACGTTTTCCGCTGTGCGCCGGACCCTTGCCATCGGCGCGCTGTCCACCGCGGGAATCACCGATCTTGGTGCCGGTGACCCGATGCATGACGTGGGCGGCACCGGCGACGATGCCTCCGCGATCACTCGCAACTTCGAATAGCGCAGGGAGGAACGGAGCGTGCACGACTATCTCATTACCGCGCTGATCGCCGAACGCCATGCCCAGCTGCGCCGGGATGCGGAGATTGCCGGCCTGGCCAGTCGCGCGGCCGCCGACCATCGACAGACCCGTGCTGCCGGCACCAGGGCGAGCCGCTGGTTGCCGACATTCCGCTGGCGCCGCCGGCCCGCGACGCTGATCCGACCACACCCGGCCGGATGACCGAGCCGACCCACTGCGCGTCCAGAACCGCACACGACAGCACACTTCCCTAAGGGAGACCTGATGACCACGCCCGACCCAGCCGACCGCTTCGCACCGACCAACACAATCGCGGCCAAACGTGCCGACCTGCGTAATGAGATGCGCGGCACGATCCGACGCGTCAACGACCCACAGGGCAAGGCCGTGCTCGAAACCGAAGCCGCGGCTTTCGGCATAGACGACCCCTTGGCACGCACCCGAGCCATCGATCTGGCGCAGGTTGACCTGTGGCCACTAGATGTCCATATGGATCTAGTGCGCGCCTGGGCGCACCCCCGCCGCGCGCCTCCAGATCGGCATGAACCAGCGAGCAGCTCGCCAGGGACGCCCGTCTGCATTGGAGGTCAGCGGCAGGGTTGTTACCCGCGTGCGGAGGGTCGTATCGATTCCCTGCAACAGCGTGACCTTGCCCGCCGCGATCGATGCTATGGGGACGAGGCGCCGGGTGAACCCTTCCCTTCGGCTTGCACTTGGAGCTCGATCACTATTGGACGTTGCGCAGACATGAGCGCCTCCGCTTCCGCCTGATCTTCCTCCATCCACCGGCTCAATGCGTCCGTCAGGCGGACGGGTTCGGCATAGAGCTCAAGGATCCGTTCTTCAGTGCGTTTGTCCTGCTCCACCGAGCCTCGAACCACTCGGGCATGCTCACGCTCGCTGCCCCGCTCCGGTCGAGCGTCACGACGCCGTCGTACATGGTCTTCATGTCCGACGACTCGACCGCCGCATGGACGAGGGATCGATTTTCCGGGTCAAGGGGATGGTCAATCTTGAACGTTTTCCCACTCGCCGAAAGGGCGCCAGTGACAGAAACATTGCCCTGGAAGAGTCCAGCGAAACCACCGGATGCACTGCCGAGCACGCCGATCCCACCCTGGGTAGTTCGCGCCACGCCGGTCGCGCCGTTGGTGCCGAGACCGTGCACGCCGACGCCGCCGCTGAAAAGATCATCACTTTGCTGGGCGCTCGATCCACGTACGCCGATGCCTGTCTGGCTACGACCACGCATCCCGACGTGCTTGTCGCTATCACCACGGACGCC
>Ga0307296_10000821_pt1 | contig 15239 bp, 19 predicted proteins | sample ER_DNA_153_FD_194467 | JGI IMG/M metagenome (GOLD analysis project Ga0307296, IMG submission 194467) | Bulk soil microbial communities from the East River watershed near Crested Butte, Colorado, United States - ER_DNA_153 | ecosystem: Environmental > Terrestrial > Soil > Floodplain | place... | reverse complement strand
GAAGCCGCGCAGCCGTGAGCTGCCGAGCACCGCCGTTACCGCGATAAAGGCAAGCAGCATGACGGCGAAATACTCCGGAGCACCGAGGGAGATCGCGAACCGAGTGACGATCGGGGCGAAGAAGGCGAGCAGCAGCGTGCCGATCGTGCCGGCCACCCACGAACCCACGGCGGCGGTGGCCAGTGCCTGGGCGGCCCGGCCACCCTTGGCCATCAGGTTGCCCTCGATCGCGGTGACTACTGAGGACGACTCGCCCGGAGTGTTCAGCAGAATCGAGGTGGTCGATCCGCCATACATCCCGCCGTAGAAGATGCCTGCGAGCATGATGATTGCCCCGGTCGGCTCAAGGTTGTAGGTGATGGGTAGCAGCAGCGCGACCGTCATGGCTGGGCCGATGCCGGGCAGCACGCCCACAGCCGTGCCGATGATCACCCCGATCAGTGACAGCAGCAGGTTGATCGGCGTGGCGGCGGTGGCGAACCCGTTGAGCAGGAACTGGAAGCTCTCCATCACAGGATCCCTTGCAAGATGCCGGCCGGCAGGCCGACGCCCAGCCCGATCGCGAAGCCGTAGAAGGTGCCCAAGGACAGCGCGGCGCTGATCACCAGGTCCCGAATGAAGTGCCGGCTGCCCAGGACGATGGCCGAACCGTAGAAGAGCAGGCCCCCGCTGATCACCCAGCCGAGGAAGTCGATCAGCACGATGTTGGCGACGAAAACCCCGAGCAGTAGCAGCACCGTCTTGATGTCCACGGGCTGGCTGAGATCGATGTCCTCGCCAGCCTCGGCCTCCCCTTGGCTGCCTCTCGTGACCGCGACCGCCAGCGCAACCGCCAGCACCATCAACAGGCTGCCGACGAACACCGGAACCGGCTTCGGACCCAGTGGGTCGACGCCAGTGCGGTTGTTGCTGAGCTGCAGCGCGTCGACCAGGACCACGACGCCGACCAGGGCCAGGAACACGCAGACCCCGTACTCAGCGCGATTGCGCGTACGGGCTGGCCGGGCCGCAGGTTGATCCCCTGCGGCCGCGACTGCCTCGCTCACGCCAGGCCTAGCTTGGTGAGGACGTCCTCGACGCCCTTCGTCTGGTCGGCCATGTAGGTGCCGAACTCTGCCTCGGTCAGGTAGGCGTCGGTCCAACCGTTCTTGGTCAGGACCTCCTTCCACTCCTGACTTTCGTGCATCTTGGCCACGGCATTGACCAGGGCCTGCTTGTCGGCGTCGGAGAGCTCCGGCGGCGCCACGACGCCCCGCCAGTTGGTGAACACCAGGTCGATGCCGGATTCCTTCAGGGTTGGGGCATCCACCGCATCGACCCGCTCGGCTCCACTGATGGCCAGCACCCGAACCTCGCCGGCCTCGACCTGGTCGAGGAACTCACCAAAGCCGGAGGCGGCGAAGGTCACCTTGCCGCCGAGGATCGCTGGGAGCAGGTCGCCGCCACCGTCGTAGGCGACGAAGTTCACCTCTTTGGGGTCGATGCCCACGGTTTGGGCGAGTTGCATCGGCAGCAGGTGATCCGGGCCACCCGGTGAGGAGCCGCCGCCGACCGCCATGGACTTGGGGTTGGCCTTCCAGGCCGTCACCAGGTCCGTGATTGTCTTGTACGGCGAGTCCTTGGGAACCACGATGGCCCCGGACTCCTCGATCAGCTTGGCGATTGGGGTGGTCTGGTCCAGTTTGGCTTCGGACTTGTTGGTGTATTGGGCACCGACGACGCCGAGGCCCATCATCATTAGCAACTTGCCATTGCCCTTCTCCGAAACCGTGCGGGATAACCCGACGGTGCCGCCGGCGCCGGCCAGATTGAAGACCTCGACGCTCTTGGTGACCTGAATGTCGTCCATCACCTTGGCGGCCGCGCGGGCGGTGGTGTCATACCCGCTACCAGCGGTGTTCGGAACCATGAACCGGAGGCCGGATAGGGGCTCGTTCGAGGCCGCCGACCCTGGTTCCGCCTTGTCGGCAGTGGCGCCGCAGCCAGTCAGTAGTAGTGCGGTCGCCGCCGCGAGGACGGCGCCCAATCTGAGTTCTTTGAACATCTTTGTTCCTTTGTTCGAGGCGGATACGAGCGCGAACTGAGTCGCTGTCTCAGACTGCCAGGGCGGCAGCCGCAGTGTCTGCTTGCGATCATGGTGAACGTATTGCTCTTTGTCGTCGCGGGCAATGTCTGCTGGGATGCTATCGATTTGAGCCACAATGAGGAGTCGGCGCTAAATGCCTGTGGTGACGAGACATGACGAACGATCTTGAGAGCCGCTACCGCGCGTACCTTGACGCTCTGAACGAACGACGCCTCGATGATCTCGCGCACTACGTGCAGGACGAATTGTCGTATAACGGCGAGACGATGACGCGCGGTCAGTACCAGGACTTGATCGCCGCCGACATCGCTGCGATCCCCGACCTCATCTTCGACGCACACATCATCGTCACCAGTGGCGATCAAGTGGCATGCCGCCTCGTCTTCGACTGCACACCGCAGCACGAATTTCTCGGCTTCTCGCCCAACGGCGAACGACTCTGCTTCGCGGAGCACGTCTTCTATCACTTCCGCGACGGTCGCATCGCAGCGGTAACGTCCCTGATCGACCGTCCGGCCATCGAAGCGCAACTTCGTCCTGACTCAACACAATGACCTCGACCTATCTCGCTCGAGCCATTCGATAGCGCGCGCCTATGGTGATGCTGCCCGCGCGACACACTGAGCCCATGTCGCAGCCAGATTCGTGGGCCACCTTGGCCCGAGCCACAGCCGGTGCCGGGCTCGCCGGGATCGTCCTCATTTTCGCGCCGATCATCGCGATGTCCTCTTTGGGCGAGCCAGCATTCGACGCGACCCGCGAGGAGGCGGCGGCCTTCTTCCGGAATACGGCAGAGTCCTCCTGGGCCGATGCGGCAGGGACTGTGGCCCTCCTAGGACTCGTCGGGCTGACGTGGTTCATGGTGGGGCTCTGCCTGCTCCTGCGCCGGGCGGAGGGCGATCCACCGTGGCGATCCACCGTGGCGCTCGTGTTCGGGGCACTGTTCGCGGCGTATCTCTTCACAGACACGAGCTGGGATGCCGCCGGCAACCGTGGGGCCGACCTCGACCCGGGTCTCGCGCACTTCGCGTTCGACATGGGGAACCTCGGGTTCGCCAACGCCTGGGTCAGTATGGGCAGCTTCGCTGCGTTCGGCGGCTGGGCGGTTCTCACCACAGGGGTCTTCCGGCGGTGGTTGGGCTGGCTGATGGTGGCCAGTGGCGTCGGGTTGATACTGAGCCGGTTTGTCTGGACGACGAACGCCTGGTTGCTGCCCTACGCACTCTTCTGGATCTGGGTCATCGCGGCGTCCATCCGACTCCTCAGAAAACCAGCGTGACGATCCTGGGCTGGACGTCCCTAAGCTCCAGGAGGGTTGACCTCATCTCGTTCGAGGCGTTCGATAGCGGCGCCTACGGTGATGTTGCCCGTTGTGAGGATGTCGGCTCGGAGGCCGCCGCGGTGAATCAGTTTGCGTAGCACGCCCCTATAGGTGAGTCGCTCCAAGTGGGCGCAGGGCTCACAGAGCCGGCGCCCAACACATTCGACGTCGCCGACCCTGAAGCGCTGTCCGACAAGGGCGTTCAAGTCGATGCCGCGGGTGATGATGTTGCGTCGAGCCTCCGCATACCCGAGTCGCTGGCCGTCGGGCAAGGTGAGTTCGTCGAGCACTTCCGCCTCGATCAGCGTCAGGTCGTAGCCGCTGCTGCGCCCGCTGCGAGGGGTGAAGGTGCCGACATGGCTGGCGTATCGGTCGCCGTCCAGCCCCAGGCCTGGGATGGCCCGTGCAGTCGTTATTTGCTGCATGGGCGCCTCGGCGCGGTCGGCGATCGCTACGGCCTCGACCCAACCGCGCTGCGCTGGCTTCGTCGACTCGCCGCTCAACGCAGGGTCGAAGGGTGCGACGACGTACCCGTCCTCTACCGGGAGATCGGCGGCCGCTCGCCCCAGCAGCGCGGAACTCTGGGGGCTCAGAACGGCGCCGGACGGCGAACCAAACATCAGCACAGCGGTTTGTTCGTTGGAGTCCGGCGTCCCGGCGAGGACGGCTATCCAGTAGCCGGGCCACTGAAACCTCGATGCATTGGCAATCGGGACTAGGCCGACGCCTCGCCCCGCAAGCCACGTCCGCCATTGCGCGACCGCGGCACGCAGGTTCTCCTCGTACTGTGGCACCTCGCCAAGTGGAATCTCCAAGACCGAGGACACGCACGCCCGGAATGACTCAAGGATCCGGGGCCCCGCCGTATCTGGAGAGAGTTCTACGTCGAGCATGCCCCACTCTGGCACGTGACCAAGTCGCGCGACCCGCCGATCCACAGGTGGTTACAGTCCGGGGGTGCGCCGGTGGCTGAATGACGCGGTGGAGGGCTACCTCACCGAGTTGGCGAGGACGGAACATGAGGACCCGGTTCTGGTCGAGATGGAGGCGCGGGCTGCAGAGCATGGGTTCCCGATTGTTGGGAGGGCGACCGGCCGTTTCCTTGAGCTTGCCGCGCGAGCCGTCGGCGCCCGCCGGGTGATGGAGCTCGGGTCGGGATACGGATATTCGGCGTACTGGTTCGCACGGGCGGTAGGGCCGGACGGCGAGGTCATCTGCACCGACGGCGATCCGGAGAACGCCAGCCTGGCCGGAAAGTACCTCAGCACGGCAGGCATGTGGGACCGGGTGCGCTATCGGGTCGGGATGCGCTCCATGGGTTCGCGGAGGAAGCGGGCGACTTCGACGTTGTGTACTGCGACGTGGACAAGGACGGTTACCCGGATTGCTGGCGGGCGGCGCGCGACCGCATTCGGGTCGGTGGCCTCTGGTTGTGTGACAACACGATCTGGAGCGGACACGTGGCAACCGGAACCGACAAGGATGGCGAGGCCGGCGTTACCGCCTTCATCCGGGAGCACAACCGGCTGGTCGCCGAGGACAGCCGGTACGTGGGCAGCATTGTGCCGATCCGGGACGGCGTAATGACGGCTTTGCGGATCGAGTAACCCGAGCCTCATCCGACTGTCGACGCGTCACCTTGTGAGGTTTGCGATCGTCGCTGTTTAGTCGAAGGGCACTGGGGCTTCCAGCTAGGAGACACCCGTGTGTACGGAGCTGTGGTAGGGACTGGCCCAGCTGTGCGTTGGCATCACTCACGACAGCTTCTGGTTGATCAGCCATCCACTATGAACGGCCAGTTACTGCCTGCGCGCGAGGAATGTGTAGCGGGCGAGCCGTCGTTCGCTTGCGAGCGTGCAGGTAACCGTGAGGAAGCGCTGGACGCCCTCGAAGGTCTCTTCGCCCTCGTCCCCGACGAGCTCCTGGCGGCGTACGTCCGGCGTCAGCCAGCTGTTCTGGCCGAAATCCTCGCCGTAGGTCTCGAGCCGCACCTGCTGGCGGGCGTCGAGCTCGAACCCTGCGTACGCACGGTCGTACAGGCGCGTCGTCGACGCCGGTGCCACGGGAACGGAGCCCCCAGGAGGATGAGCGCCCTCGCCGCGAGTGAGGATCCCCTCCGGGGACGAGGCGGAGGACCAAGTTGGGTTCGAATCGCCCATCGGGATCTCCTCAGATTAAGAGCCGAGCCGGTAGAAGGCGCCTACGTCGACCGAAGGTAACAAATGCCGTCAGACAGTCGCTCGTATGTCGGAGATCCCATCCTTAAGCAGACGTCACGGCCGTGACGAGGGTGGCTGCCGACCAGCTGAGAACATCGATCGTCGCTCGTGGTTAAGACCGGCGATATCGGTGAGAGCGACCACCGCTTCGCTGCCGAGCAGCACGGCGCGCGCTCCAGAAGCTCCCCAGGCTCTTCTTATCGACGGTTCCCTGCAGTGGGGCGAGTAGCTCAGCGATCCAGCGTCGGTGCCCGGGCACCCGCAGTCCAGATCGGGGTAGGGCTCGCCGGAGGTTGCTGACCACCGCCGTCTTGACGGTGCCGTGCCCATCATCGATCTGCAGGAAGCGGCCACCACGCGTCGGAGGTCACTCCCGAGTACGGCCTGCTGTGGTGGACCTCCGGCAAGCCGGAGCAACCCGTTCCACCATATGTAATCGATGACCCGACCGGCTCGGGTCGGCAGACTATGATCATGCGGCCCTACGAGCATCTCGCGCTGGTGATCGACCGGTGAGGGCGGTCGTGTACTCCGACTACGGGGTGACTCCCACGGTGCAGGAGGTGCCCGATCCGGTCTGCCCCGCGGCGGGCGCCGTCCTGGCGGTCGGTGCGACCGGGGTGTGCCGGTCGGACTGGCACGCCTGGAAGGGACATGAGCCGGTCGCCCTGCCGCACATCCCGGGTCATGAGCTGGCGGGGACGGTCGTCGAGGTCGGGCCGGCCGTACGTCGATGGCGACCCGGGGATCGGGTGACGGTGCCGTTCGTCTGCGGGTGCGGCGCGTGCGAGTACTGCCGGGCTGGCGAGGCGCAGGTCTGTCCCGACCAGACGCAGCCGGGCTTCACCGGGCCGGGGTCCTTCGCCGAGCGGGTGGCGATCCACGCGGCGGAGGTGAACCTCGTGGCGCTTCCGGACTCGGTCGACTTCGTCACTGCAGCATGCCTGGGCTGCCGGTTCGCCACCGCGTTCCGGGCGCTCACCGCACACGGCCAGGTCGGTCGCGGTGACTGGCTGGCGGTGCACGGATGCGGCGGGGTGGGGTTGTCGGCGGTGATGATCGGCACCGCGCTCGGGGCACGCGTGATCGCGGTGGATGTCGCCGATCGAGCCCTGGGCCGCGCACGCGAGTTGGGCGCGGAGGCGATCGTGGACGCCGGCCGAGACGCAGACCCGGCGGCCACGATCCACGAGATCTCCGGGGGTGGGGCGCGGGTCTCGATAGACGCGCTCGGCTCCTCGGGCACCGCGGTGGCCTCCGTGCGCTGCCTGCGCCGCCGCGGTCGGCACGTCCAGGTCGGGCTGTTGCATGGCTCCGCGGCCACGCCGCCCCTTCCGATGGACCTGGTCATCGCGCGGGAGCTGGAGCTCTATGGCTCGCACGGGATGGCCGCCCGCGACTACCCGCCGATGCTGGCACTCGTGGCGGACCGGACGCTGCATCCAGAGCTGCTCGTCGGTGCGGTGATCGGACTGGAGGACGCCGGAACGGCCCTCGCCGCGATGGAGCGGCCGTCGTCCACCGGAGGCGTGACCGTGATCAGCATGCGGGACTGAAGCGCTCTTGCCAGCCGAGGGCGGCTTGGCATACCTACAACCAAATGGTTGTAGGTATGGCGCCGCCGGAACGGGCGGACCTCATCTTCGCCGTGCTGGGCGACCGGACCCGCCGCGACATCCTGTCGCTCGTCCTCGTCGGCGAGCACTCGGTGTCGGGTCTCGCACGCCGCTTCCCGATGAGTTTCGCGGCCGTGCAGAAGCACGTGGCGGTCCTGGAGCGAGCGGGGCTGGTCGTGAAGCGACGTGAGGGCCGCGAGCAACGGGTGAGCGACAACCTGACGGTTCTGCCGGAGGCCCAGCGGCTGCTGGAGGAGCTGGAATGCCTGTGGCGCAACCGTATCGAGCGCATCGGTGAGATCCTCACCGGGCCGGAGGAAGGAGCACGACGGTGACCGTGATGAAGCTTGACAGTGCGGCTCCGGGCGAGCTGCTCTATCGGCCCTAAATGATCTTGCTGCAGTTTGGCGCTCCGGTGGCCGTACGGGACTCACAAAGGTCAGAAATTGTCAACAATCCGTGCCTGAGAATGACAGCGCTGCTCGAACGTGGCGTCCCTTGTCAGATCAGTTTTAAGCGGCCCATTCAGCGCATTGTTGATCTTGCTCGAAAGAGGCCCCGGTCGCGCTGATAAGGCAGAGGTCAGTGGTTCAAGTCCAGGAGGCCCACCCACCGAACCCGCCGGAGACTGCTCCACTCGGCGGGGGCGCGTTCTACCTGCTGCGCTGGACCATCCTTACGCCCAGCACAACCGCGCCGATGATGAGCAGGACGCCCACGAGCTGGGCGCCCGGCGCATCATCGACCCCTCCGGCCACCACGCCGGCGATGCCGATAGCGATGGCAAGGATGACAACGAAGTACTTCATGCGGGCGTCCCTTCAGAGGCTTCAGTATGTGGTCCGCGGTGGCAGTTCATTCCGCGACACACTCGAGCAGGTCACCGGGTTGGCAGTCCAGCACCCGGCACATGGCATCCAGAGTGCTGAAACGAACAGCCTTGGCGCGACCGTTCTTCAGCACTGCCACGTTTGCCGGCGTGAGCCCGACACGCTCGGAGAATTCCCCGACGCTCATCTTGCGTTTGGCCAGCTCGACGTCGATGCGCACCACGATGGGCATCAGATAACTGCTTCCATGTCGGTCCGCAGTGTCGTGGCTTGCCGCAGCAGTGTGCGCATCACCAACATCAACAGCCCAGCACTGTGACACCTACCGACATCAAGAACAGCAGGAGGGCTAGGCCGGGGTCGTCCGCGTTGAAGCCGACGTAGAACAGCACGCCCACGAGCATCACCCACACAGCTATTGCCCACACGATGGCGTTCACCCACCCGAGGGAGTCGTCGGTGAAGATGCGGTCGTTCTTGACCAAGGTGAGCAGCTTCCAGGTGGAGACGATCGCCACCTGAATACACACACCCAGAACACCGTCACGACAGTCGCCGGCCACCTCAGGTAGGCATGCTCCGGGTTCTCTTGGGCCATGTACGCGAACTGTCCGGGCAGCCACACGGTCTGCAACGCGACGAGAACCCCGAACAGCAACACGAGGAAGAGTCGGAGAGGTAGTACGACTCGATGCGCTTCGAGCATGCATCGAATATCGCTCACACGGAGGGATTGATCGCATGAACCGACGGAACCGCCGGGTTGGTACTGGTGGTAGCGGCTGCGTGGCGAGAGGTCGACTCACGTACTTTGCAGGTTTGGCTTGGGATCCTGGCCCGCGTGTGGCCGATTCCGCTGCGTGGGAATGCGAGGTCCAAGGGCTCCTTGCGAGTGCCGCGCAACCGTTGTTGGCAACGGTGAACGCCCATGCCGCTGCAACCCCCTAAGAACCGCACCAACAGGTAACCCAGAGCACCGAAGTCGCTCTGGGTTACCCCGATTTCTCGCGCACGAACCGGCGCGCCACCAACCGGTGGTGGCGCACACCAGCCACGCTCACTCAGCGGCGATCGAACACGCCATTGGCAATGCCGAACACGTTGTCGGCGTCGAGTTTCTGCTTCATCGCTTCGACGATCTCGACGTTGGGCTGTGACATGCGCTCGTGCAGCAACTTGCTGCGGAACTTCCCAATGCCGTGGTGATTGGAGATCGCGCCGCCGCTGCGCACGATGGCATGACGCAGACGTTGGTCAGCCGCGACGGCAATTTCGGCCCCGTCGTGACCGCGGGTGTACGCGGCGTAGGTGAAGTAGACGCAAATGCCGGAGGTGTAGAGCTGAGTGACGCGATAAGAGACGAAGGGCTTACCACTCAGACCGAAGTCGGCGTGAATGCGCTCGGCTTCGTCCTTTACAGCCTCGCAGATGTCGTGGATCTTGTCCCACGGCGCCGTGGTCTCGAGCGTCTCCCCCATCACGTGCATCTTCGTCATGAAGTCGCGGATGTAGGCGATCGCGAAGGTCAAGTTGTACCCGCGTTTGCCGTTGCCGCCGCCCGCGAAGAACCCTTGGTACTCACCGGCGAGTTGCCCAATCAGCTTCTCCTGAGCGGCGACCTCCGCAGCGCGACCTTCCATCACCACCGTGGCCACGCACATTTGCCCGAGGTCCACACCCTTGACGGAGGTGAGAAACACCTTCTGCAGCTTGGATTTGGCTACCGCCAACTGGCTCGTTTCCATGGCCTTGAGGGCGTGGCCGAACCGGAACTGCATGTTGTCGACCAAGCGGATGCTCGCCGGCACGAAGGACGTTCCGCTGAGGGCACGCAAGAACTCGACGCCACGCACGAAGTTCGGGAAGATCAACGACTGGTATTCGGTGGCTTCCGGCAACTCGCGAATGCGGATCACCGCTTTCGTGATCAGGCCAAAGTTGCCTTCCGAGCCGAACAAGCAGGGTTTGACCTGAACGCCCGCCGATTGGCGCGGGAACTTGTCCATGGTCTCGAGTTCACCGTTCGGGGTCACCAAAAAGATCTGCTCGACGATGTCTTCAATCGCGCCATAGCGATTGCGTTTCATGCCGCTGGCGTTGGTCGAGATCCAACCGCCGAGCGTCGAAAACTCTTGGCTATCTGGCTCATGGCCGCAAGTAAACCCTTCGAGCCGCAGCTTGCGCTCGAGTTCCGCGCCGGTGATCCCAGCCTGAACGCAAGCTTGCCGGTTCTGGCGGTGGATCCACTCGATCTTGTCCATAGGCCGCATGTCCACGGCCACGATCATCCGCGTCTCACCGCTAGGGAGCGTGAGACAACCAGTCACGTTCGTCCCGCCGCCGTAAGGCACCAGACACACGTTGTTGGCGACTGCGAGCTCGGTCAGGCGTTTGGCGGCGACCTCCGACTTGCAGTAGAACACCATGTCGACCACGCGCGGCAATTGGCCGTAGAGCGCTTGGAACACTTCGTCCCCAGTGGCTTGACCGTGGCTATGAGCGGCGCGCGCGCGGTCGTCGTAGCTGTAGTCGCCGGCAAACTCTTGCTCAACGGCTTGGCAGAACTCAGCGTTTTTGTTGGGTGCCGCCACGGCGAGCGGCACTTCTTCACGAAGGTGTGTGGTGTCCAACTTGACGCCAAGGGACTCTTCACAGAACGAAAGAAAGCCGGGCATGGGGACCCCGCTAATTTCGTAACGCCGACCCGATAACCGGACGTGACCGTCCGGTCCCAACTCAAGCTGCGTGTCTCGGTAACCCCAGGCGTGATCCCAACGATCGTTGACTTGGCTCATCGGCGTCTGCTTCTTCCTTCGCTTTCTTCCTTCGCCACGGATTGCTCCATGCGTGGGAACGGACCTCAAACCTCAGCTGAGTACAGCTTGTCGGACTGACGCCCTGCTCCAACTGATAGCTGGTCACGCCCCAGATGTCTGACGTCACGCCGTAGCGCTCCTTCAAGATCTCGGCAGCGCGCTGAACCTGCAGCATGATGCACCCACCGCCGAACAACTGCACGTGTTTGGCTGCAGGCTTGTCCGCCTTGACGTACGGATTATGCCCTTGAGCATGAGCGTCAACCTTTCATCATTGAAAATCAGCTCTTGGCACCTGACTTCCGAGGAATCGGTACGCTCCGAGCGTGAAGGAGCAGCGCTGGCTGTGGTTTCTGGCCGCGGGCGTGATGCTAGCTTCGGCCGTCGCCGCCGCCTGGTCGACATACCTGTACTGGCTGCCGTGCCGGGGGAGCATGTTGGAAGGCACCCTCATCCACCCGTATTCCGGAGACGGACGCACGTACGAGGAGTTCACCAAACTTGACCCCGCAGTCAAGGCGGCGATGCGCGCGTGTGAGGCCCGGATGGACGGGGATATCTCTGAGCAGGCGCCGTGGACGTCCGAGCTGCTTGTCCTTGCGATGGCCCTTGCCGGGCTAGCCTGGCTCACGCTCGTCCTCGGCCTTCGATGGCAGCTGAGGACCAAGGCGGTCGCGGCTCTCCCCGGTCTTGCCACAGTTGTCATGGCGCTGGCCGTAGCGGTGACGATCGGCGATGCTGAACGAGGAGAAGACAGCCCTCTCCTGATGATGCTGCCGGTGGCCGTCGAGTGGTCTGCTCTCCTTGCGTTGGCCATGATCTGGGTCTGGCAGCCGGAAGTTCGCACTCGCCGTCGCTTCCTTCGCGTTGTGGTGGCGCTGTGGGGCACTACAGCCTTTGGCATCTTCCACCAGATGCTCGCGTACATGATCATGGTTGGCTTCAGCGAACGCGACTGGGACGAACCTCCGGGCACCGGGTACCTCACGGTGGCTGTCATCATGATCTCCGCCATCCTGATTGTGATCATGACCCTACGCATCCCACGGACGGTCGCTGATCGTGACCCGCAGCCGGACTACGACTCAGGGTCGCTCACTCTCACCTAGCGCACTCTTGGTGATCGCTCCGGATGCCTCGCTGACAGTCGAGGTCCGGACGCAGCCGTCGAAGAGGCGATAGGCGCGGTATGACCGTCACATCGGCGGCGTTAGAGTCCGGGGATGAGCCGGTGGATGGACGATGCGGTGGAGAGCTACCTCACCGAATTGGCGAGGGTGGAGCACGAGGAACCGGTTCTGGTCGAGATGGAGACGCGGGCCGCAGAGCACGGGTTCCCGATCGTCGGGAGGGCGACCGGTCGCTTCCTTGAACTCGCCGCGCGAGCCGTCGGTGCCCGCCGGGTGATGGAGCTCGGGTCGGGATACGGGTATTCGGCGTACTGGTTCGCACGGGCCGTGGGGCCGGACGGTGAGGTCGTCTGCACCGACGGCGATCCAGAGAACGCCAGCCTGGCCGAAAAGTACCTCAACACGGCAGGCCTGTGGGACCGGGTGCGCTATCGGGTCGGGGATGCGCTCCATGGGTTCGCAGAGGAAACGGGCGACTTCGACGTCGTGTACTGCGACGTGGACAAGGACGGTTACCCGGATTGCTGGGCCGCGGCGCGTGATCGCATTCGGGTCGGTGGCCTGTGGCTGTGTGACAACACGATCTGGAGCGGGCACGTCGCAACCGGAACCGACAAGGATGGCGAGGCCGGCGTTACCGCCTTCATCCGGGAGCACAACCGGCTGGTGGCCGAGGACAGCCGGTATGTAGGGAGCATCGTGCCGATTCGGGACGGCGTGATGACGGCTCTGCGGATCGAGTAACGCGAAATGGATACCGATGTCGTGCAGCTGCGTACCGGAACCAGTCTTGTCACCGATATCACTGACCTGATTCTTCAGTTTTGTCGCGACCGCGGCGATGGCCTGTGTCACGTCTTTGTTCCGCACGCAACCGCGGGTGTCGCATTGATCGAGACTGGTAGCGGCTCTGAGTCTGACCTCGAGGTGGCCATTGACCGGTTGCTCCCTCGCGACGACATTTACCGGCACCGGCACGGCAGCCGCGGTCATGGCCGTGACCACGTCCTGCCGGCCTTCATCTCACCGTCGCTCGCGGTGCCAGTGCTTGCCGGCCGGCCCACACTCGGTACATGGCAGAGCGTGGTGCTGGTGGACACGAACGCCGACAACCCTGACCGGAAGGTGCGGCTGAGCTTTCTCCCGGGTTGACCTGACGTTTGGTTCAGTGGCGCTCTTCGAGGCCGACTGCATCGCGCAACCGGGTCACCGCTTCCTCAAGATTGTGGTCCTCGATGGCGCGCGAGGCCATCAGCGCGGCGAGCGCCTCGGCGATGACGTTGAGCTTGCCACGACGGGTCACTGGGAATAATCCCGACTCGGATCTTCGTGGTGCTCGCGCGTACTAACGAGGCGGTGCAGCTGATCGTCATCTGGGTTGAGTCCGCTACTCAGAGCTCTCGTCCGCGTGTTGGGCAGCGCACTCGGCCGCGCGGCGTTGCATGGTCGTGCGTTCCCGCGTGTTGCTGGTCAACGATGCCGCCTGGAGAAAGTGCTTCCGGGCACGACCATGCTCCCCGGTGCGGCAGAACAGGTCGCCGGCGACCGCCGGCAGTAGGTGGTAGTGGCGAAGCTCGGCGACGTCGAACAGCGGCAGCACGATGTCCAGCCCCGCCTGCGGTCCGAACGCCTGCGCGACCGCCACGCCACGGTTCAGCTCGACCACGGGGGAGGGGCTGATCTGGGCCAGGCCGTCGTAGAGCGCGGCGATGCGGACCCAGTCCGTGTCCTCGGGAGTGCTGGCTCGCGCGTGGCAGGCGGCGATCGCGGCCTGCAGGGCGTAGGGCCCGGCGGTGCCGCCCAGCTGGTCGATGCGTTCGAGGGTGGCGAGTCCGCGGCGGACGAGAAGGTGGTCCCAGCGGTTGCGGTCCTGGTCCATGAGGAGCACGGCCTCGCCGTCCGGTCCGGTGCGGGCCTTCAGCCGGGAGGCTTGGAGCTCCATCAACCCCAGCAGACCCAGCGATTCAGTGTCGTGGGGCGTCAGGCTGGCCAGCATGCGACCCAGCCGCAACGCCTCCGCGCACAGGTCGGTGCGCATCCACGAGTCCCCGCTGGTAGCCGAGTACCCCTCGTTGAAGACGAGGTAGATGACCTCACGCACCGCGGCCAGGCGTCCGGGCCGTTCGGCTGGACCGGGGAGCTCGAACCGGATGTTTGCCGCTGAGAGGGTCCGTTTGGCCCGCACCACGCGCTGGGCGATGGTCGGTCCGGGTACGAGGAAGGCACGGGCGATGTCCTCGGTGTCGAGGCCGCAGACAAGCTTCAGGGTGAGGGCCGAGCGCGCATCCGGTGACAGGATCGGGTGGGCGGCCATGAAGATCAGGCCGAGGAGGTCGTCTGCGAGGTCGCCGTCGACGAGCTCGGTGAGGTCGTGCTCCACGACCTGCGGGCTGGTAGCGGCCGCCAGGCGCACCTTGTTGCGGTGGGTGTCGCGCCGTCGGATTCGGTCGACGGCTAGATACCGGGCCGTCGTGTGCAGCCAAGCGGCCGGGTTGTCCGGAACTCCGTCCTGCCGCCACTTCTCGATCGCGGCCACGAATGTGTCCTGCGCGAGCTCCTCGGCAGTGTCGAGGTCACCGACGAACCGGGCGAGCCGAGCCAGCACCCGGGGTGACTCGAGGCGCCACACGGCCGCAACGGTGGCGTCGAGGTTCGCTGCGTTCATCGCGGTGGTGGCGCGTCGCGGAGTCCGGTCTACTTGAGGTCCTCGGCTTCGACGACGCGACGGACGTCGACCCGCTCCGTGCCGACGAGGAGGGCGAACTTGCGGGCGTGCTCGACAGCCTCGGCGAGCGAGTCGACCTCGAGGATGGCGAAGCCGCCGATCAGCTCCTTGGCTTCGGCGAAGGGGCCGTCGATGACCCGGACCTTCCCGTCGGTGACCTCGACACGGGCACCGGCCGAGCTGGGGCCCACCCCTTCGCCGCTGAGCAGGACGCCGGACATGGCTGCCTCCCGCATGTACTCCTCGATGGCGGCCTGCGTCTCCGGTGACGGCACGATCCCGTCTTCCATGTCCTGGGTCTGGTAGTGCATCACCATGTAGCGCACGGTCTCTCCTTTGGTCGGCTTGTGGCCATTGTGTCCGGAACGGATGGGTCAGGCGGTGGTGGCTGGCGTGTAGATCAGGTGCAGCACCCCGGTCTGGAAGGTCGTGGCGGACTTCAGCTCGAGCGGCACGGTTGGACCGTCGGCGAAGAGCTTCTTGCCGTGGCCGATGA
>Ga0307296_10000820_pt1 | contig 15255 bp, 13 predicted proteins | sample ER_DNA_153_FD_194467 | JGI IMG/M metagenome (GOLD analysis project Ga0307296, IMG submission 194467) | Bulk soil microbial communities from the East River watershed near Crested Butte, Colorado, United States - ER_DNA_153 | ecosystem: Environmental > Terrestrial > Soil > Floodplain | place... | reverse complement strand
GCCGCTCCACCATCAGAACCGGCTGCGCTCGCCCGACTACCTGCGGCTCGTCCGCCACGCGGGGCTCGAGCTCGTGAGCGAGACGCCGTCGGGACCGAGCGCGGAAGGGCTCGCCGAGCTGAGCGGCTTGCCGCTCGCCGAGCGGTTCCGTGCCTACACGCCCGAGGAGCTCGGCGTCACGATCCTCTCGTTCGTCGCGCGCAATCCCGCTTGAGCCGCGGGAGCTTGCTGCCGATCTACCGGGTGTGGCACGCGGCCTCTCCCTCATCTCCGTGCTCGTGGCGCTCCTCGTCGCGGGCTGGATGTTCACCATGCAGGGTGGGAGCTCGCACGATCGCAAGGTCGCGAACCAGGCGGTCGACCAGGCACAGTCGGCCGCGGCAGGCGTTTCGTTCCAGCAGGCGGCGGCCCAGCTAGAGCAGTTTCACGCCGAGACCGGGACCTACGCAGGCGCCTCGCTCGCCGGCTTCGGCGTCACCCTCGCCCAGGCGGACGCGTCGACGTACTGCCTGCAGCTCGGTTCGACGCACCTGGCCGGGCCGGGCGGCCAGCCCGCGGCCGGGCCCTGCTGAGCTACCAGATCTCGCGCAGCAGGCCGGCGATCTCGGCCGGCGTCGCCGGCCGGGGGTTTGCCTTCGCGCCGGCTCGCACTGCCGTCGCCTCGGCGACCTCGTCGAGCTCGTCCTCGGGCACCCCGAGGTCGCGCAGCCGCTCGTAGCCTGCGAGACGGGCCAGCTCCTGGGTCCGGTCTGCGGGGCGCTCGGTACCAAGCGCCTCCCCGAAGCGCGCGATCTCTGCGCCCGCCACCGGCTCGTTGAAGCGCAGCGCGGGCGGCAGGGAGAGCGCGTTCGCCGCGCCGTGCGCGATCCCGTAGCGACCGCCGAGCGCTTGCGCCATGGCGTGGCCGAGCCCGAGGCCGGCCGAACCGAGTGCGGCCCCGGCGTGCATCGCGCCCTCGAGGAGCGTCCTGCGGGCCTCGACATCGTGGCCGTCCTCGAGCACCGCCGGCAGAGACGAGCCGATCAGGCGTGCGCCCTCCAGCGCGTGCCGGTCGCCCTCAGGGTTGTGGCCGGCCACGTAGAGCGCCTCCGCCGAATGCGCGAGTGCGTTCAGAGCCGTGCCCCCGCTCTGCTCGCGCGGGAGGTCGAGCGTGAGCTCGGGGTCGTAGACGATCGCGGCGAGGTTCGCGCCCGCGCCGCCGCCCTTCATCCGCCGGTCAGGGTCGCGGACGCCGAAGAAGTCCGTCCACTCGGCCCCGGAGTACGTGGTCGGCACCGAGACGAGCGGAAGGCCGGTCTGCGCCGAGACCGCCTTCGCGAGGTCGATCGCGCTGCCGCCTCCGACCGCGAGCAGGGCGTCAGAGTCGCCTGCGGCCGCGACAACGTCGTCGATTCGATCGGTCGGCACCTCGCCCCAGCGGCCCGCCATGGGCAGCGACAGCTCGGCCCAGCGGTCGCTTGCGATCAGGAACGGCTGCTGGGCCCCGAGCTCGGCCAGCAGCGGCTCGAGCTGATCGAGGCCCCAGCGGACGATCACAGGCGTTCGCGCGCGAAGTCCAGAAAGGCTTCCGCCGCGCGCGTCGGCGAGCGCCCGGCCGAGCGGACAAGCGAGATCGCGCGCGCGGGGTCGAGGCCCTTCACGCGGGCCGTCGCAAGGGTTCCCGCGGCGAGGTCGGACTCGATCGCGGCGCGCGAGATGAACGTCACGCCGTAGCCGGCGACGACGGCCGCCTTCACGGACTCCTGCAGACCGAGCTCGAGGCGGGGCTCGAGTTCGCGTAGCCGCGTGCCTGCCCCACGCAGCTCGTCCTCGATCACCTGGCGCACCCCGGCGCCTTCCTGCATCACGATCAGCGGCTCCTCGCGCAGCTGCTCGAGGCTGACGGTGCTGCCTGCAAAGCGGTGGTCGGGCGGCACGGCGAGGACAACCTCGTCGCGGAAGAACGGCTCGAAGACCACTCCCCTGTGCCTCCGCGCGGCGCCGACGACGCCGAGCTCGAGCTCCCGCTCGGCGACCCGGTCGACGACCGACTGCGTGTCGGAGATCGAGAGTGAGACCGCGACACCAGGATTGGCGCGCTGGAACTCGCACAGCAGCACCGGGACGACGGTGCTTCCGGGCCCGGTCGAGGCTCCTACCTGCAGCGTGCCGCCCAGGTCGCCGCCCTCGCCGGCGTCGAGCTCCTCGATCAGCTGGCCTTCGAGCGCCAGCATGCGCTGGGCCCCGCGGTAGAGGGCGAGCCCTGCCTCGGTCGGCTCGACGCGCCTGCCCGAACGATCGAGCAGCTTGCGATTGAGCCGCTTCTCGAGCGACCGCACCTGCAGGCTGACCGCCGGCTGGGTCACACCCAGACGCTCGGCCGCCTGCGAGAAGCTCTTGCGCTCGACCACCGCGCAGAAGGCCGCCAGCTGGCGTGTATCCATAAGCGAACCTTATCCACGTGACACACTCTCGGCACGAATCGGTCACACACTCGCGCGAATTTCGCCGATACGATCGCGGCTGGGTGGTGGGTTAGGGGTGCCCCAGGAGCGCAGAGGGCCGGCGGGCCTCGCGCGCCTTCTCAGACGCTCTAGCATCTCACTGTGGCAGCACCGCAGCCGAGGCCGAGCGACTCGTTCGTCGAGCGCTTCTCCACGCTCGTTCGCGGGTCGCCAAAGCGGCGCGTCGATCTCGAGCTACGCACCCTCGACGTCGTCCTCTCGGCCTTCTTCCTCCTGATCGCCCTGCCCCTCCTGCTCGTGATCGGCGCGTCGCTCGCGCTCTCGAGCGGGCTGCCGCTCTTCTACCGCGGCGAGCGGGTCGGCCGGGACGGGCGCATCTTCCGGATGCTCAAGTTCCGCACGCTCCGCCGCGGGGCCGAGGAGCGGCTCGGGCCCTACCTGGGCGACGCACTCGTCGAGCGCACGCGCGCAGAGACCACTTGGGTCGGGCGACGGCTGCGGCAGGCCCAGCTCGACGAGCTGCCGCAGCTCTGGAATGTCCTCCGCGGCGACATGAGCCTCGTCGGGCCGCGGCCGATCCGGCCGCGCTTCTTCGAGCAGCTCGCTGCCGAGCTGCCCGCGTACTGGCAGCGCCTGGTCGTCCGCCCCGGCCTGACCGGCTTCGCGCAGGTGCGCCGCGGCTACGAGACCTCGATGGCCGAGAAGCTCGCTCACGACCTGGAGTGGATCGCCGACCGCTCCGTCCCGCTCTACCTGCGCACACTCGTCTCGACCGCCTTCCGCATCGCCGGCCAGACGCTCAAGAGCCTGGTCAGGGCGGACCACTAGACTCAAGCGCGTGTGCGGGATCTGCGGGATCGTCTCCTCGAGCGGGCCCGCCGACCCGGAGCGGCTCGCACGCATGAGCGGCAAGCTCGTGCATCGCGGCCCCGACAGCGACGGCGCGTTCGTCGAGGGCCCGGCCGCCCTCGCCGCTCGCCGGCTCGCGATCATCGACCTGCAGACCGGCGACCAGCCCATCGCCAACGAGAACGAGACGATCCACGTCGTCCAGAACGGCGAGCTCTACAACTACCGCGAGCTGCGCGCCGAGCTCGAGCGAGCCGGCCACCGCTTCCGCACGCACGGCGACACCGAGGTGCTCGTGCATCTCTACGAGCAGGACGGGCTCGCCTTCGCGCGGCGGCTGCGCGGGATGTTCGCGGTCGCACTCTGGGACTCGACCCTGCGCCGGCTCGTGATCGCGCGCGACCGGTACGGGATCAAGCCGCTCTACTACCGCGCGAGCGCGGCTGGGCTCGAGTTCGCGTCCGAGCTCCGCGCGCTCCCGCGCGGCGAGATCGACCTCGACGCGCTCGAGTCGTTTCTCGCGTTCAACTCGATCCCCGCGCCGCTGACGATCTTCCGCGACGTGCGCAAGCTGCCGCCCGGGCACGTGCTCGTCTGGGAGGGCGGCGAGGCGCGCCTGGAACGCTACGCGCGGCCGGCCCCCGCGCCGGAGGGCGAGCTGCGCGAGGACGACGAGGCCGAGCTGATCGAGGAGCTGCGAGGGCGGCTTCGCGATTCCGTTCGCGCCCACCTCGTCGCCGACGTGCCGGTGGGCGTGCTGCTCTCGGGCGGGATCGACTCCGCGGCCCTGACTGCGCTCGCCGCCCAGGAGACCGCCGAGCCGGTGCGCACCTTCTCGATCGGCTTCCAGGAGCGCTCCTTCGACGAGCTCTCCGACGCGCGCCTCGTCGCCGAGCGTTACGGGACGCAACACCGGGAGCTCGTGCTGCGGCCCGACGCGGCCCTGCTGCTACCCGCGCTCGCGGACGCGTTCGACGAGCCGTTCGCCGACTCGTCCGCGCTGCCGACCTACCTGGTCTCGCAGCTCGCGGCTCAGGACGTGAAGGTCGCGCTCTCGGGCGAGGGCGGCGACGAGCTCTTTGGCGGCTACTACACCTACGTCGCCGACCTGCTGGCCGAGCGCACCGGCGGCCTCGCCCGCCTCGCGCGCCCGCTCGTCGAGCGGCTGCCGACCTCGACCGCCCGCGCGAGCTTCGACTACAAGGCCAAGCGCTTCGTCCGCGGCGCGCACCTGCCGCCGCTCGAACGCCACCACGCGTGGAAGGAGATCTTCTCGCGGGACGCGCGCGCAGAGCTCACCGGCCGGAGCAACGGCTTCGACCCGGTCGACGTCTACCGCGCCCGCTTCGCCGAGACCGAGGGCGCCGATCTGCTGGCCCGGCTCCAGGACGTCGACCTCGGCATCTACCTCGTCGACGATCTGCTGGTGAAGACCGACCGCGCCTCGATGGCACACTCGCTCGAGGCGCGCGTGCCGTTCCTCGATCCGGCCGTGACGAACCTCGCGCTCGCGCTTCCGACCCGGCACCGCGTGCACGGCCTGCGCAAGAAGGTGCTGCTGCGAAAGGCGGTCGCGCCGCTCGTCCCCGAGCGGATCGTGAAGGGCAAGAAGCGCGGCTTCTCGATCCCCGCGGCCGCCTGGCTGCGCGGCGAGCTGGAGCCGTTCGCCCGCCAGACTCTGAGCGCCGACACCTTAAGGCGACAGGGCTTCTTCCGGCCCGAGGCGGTCGCCGCGCTGATCGACCGGCACGTGGCCGGGAAGGAAGATCTCTCGCGCCAGCTCTGGGGCCTGCTCGCGTTCACGCTCTGGCACGAGCGCCACGTCGAGCGGGAGCCCGGGGCGCTCGGCGAGCCGCGCGTCCTCGAGAGCGCGCTCTCATGAGCGATCCGGACGAGGTCGTCGGCTTGACCGTCGTCCCGACGGAGTGGGAGGCGGAGCTGCTCTGCTCGAGATTGCGCGAAGCGGGGATCCGGTGCTTTCACCGCATCACGAACCTCGGCTTCGGGTCCACCGAGATCGCGACCAGCGGTGGTCCTCGGGAGGTCATGGTTCTCGCCGCGGACCGGGAGCAGGCCAGGAAGATCGCCGCCGAGACGTGAGGGTCTGGATCGACATCACCGCGCCGGCTCACGTGCTGGTCTTCCGGCCCATGCTGCGGCTGCTGCGGGAGCGCGGTGACGAGGTCGAGATCACTGCGCGCGACTACGCGCAGACGGTGCAGCTGCTCGAGCTGCACGGGATCGAGGCCGACGTGCTCGGCAAGCACGGCGGTCGCTCGCGGCTCGGCAAGGCGCGGTCGCTGAGCTCCCGCCTGGGCGCGCTCCGGCAGTGGGCGCGCGGACGCGAGTTCGACATCGCGCTCGCGCACGGCTCGCACGAGCTGACGATGACCGCTCGACGGCTCGGGATCCCGAGCGCCACGACCTTCGACTACGAGTTCGCGTGGCTGCAGCACCAGCTCGGCTGCCGGGCCGCGACGCGCGTCGTCACGCCCGAGGCGATCCCGCCCGAACGGCTCGAGCGCTACGGCGCGCGCCCGCCGAAGCTCGTGCAGTACCCGGGCCTGAAGGAGGAGTACTACCTGTCCGATTTTGAGCCCGACCTGAGGGCGCTCGAGCAGTTCGAGCTCGACCCGGCAAGGACGCTAGTGGTCGTTCGCACGCCCCCGGACGTGTCGCTCTACCACCGCCGCTCGAACCCGCTCTTCCCGCAGGTGCTCGAGCACCTCGGCCGCAACGAGACCGTTCACGCGATCGTGATCCCACGCACCGACGAGCAGCGCGAGTTCGTCCGCGGGCTCGCGCTTCCGTCCGTGCAGGTGCCCGACCGCGCGGTCGACGGCCAGAGCCTGATCGCGTTCTCCGACCTCGTCGTCTCGGCCGGCGGGACGATGAACCGCGAAGCGGTCGCTCTGGGCGTGCCGGTCTACACGACGTACGGCGGCAGGCTCGGCGGGGTCGACGAGCTGCTGATCCGCGAGGGGCGGCTGATCCCGCTCTCCGACCCCCGCGCGCTCGACCTACGCAAGCGCGACGGCGAACGCGAACGCGTCAGGCGCGACCCCGCGCTGATGCTCGACTTGCTCTTGTCAGCTCGCGAGAGCGTCTAGCACTTCAGGCCCGTAGCGCTCGAGCTTCGCCGGGCCGACACCGGGCACCGAGGAGAGCTCGGCGATCGTCTTTGGCCGGCGCTCGGCGATCTCGGCCAGCGTCGAGTTGTGGAAGACGACGTAGGCCGGGATCTCGTCGGCCTTCGACCGCTCGAGGCGCCAGCGCTTGAGCGCCTGGTAGGTCGGGTCGTCCGGCTCCTGGGCGCGGGCCTTGCGCGCCGCGGCCGGAGGCGCAGCCTCGACTCCGAGCTCGAGCAGGAAGCGGCTCGGCTTGCCGGCCCACGTCACCGCGAGGTGCTTCCGCGCGCGAGTGATGCCGACGTAGAGCAGGCGCCGCTCCTCGTCGAGCTGGCCCGGAACGCGGAGCGCCTGCTTGCACGGGAGCTCCTTCTCCTCGACGCGCGGCAGGAAGACGGCGTCGAACTCGAGCCCCTTGGCGCGATGCAGCGTGAGCAGGTGGACGCCGCCCTGGCTGCCGTGGGCGAACCGCGCCCGCAGCCACTCGACCCACTGCTCGACCGTCTGCGAGCCGTCGTCGAACTCCTCCGCCAGCTTGCACAGGCGCGCGAGGTCGGCCTGGCGGACGAGCTCGCGTTCGCCGACCTTCTCCGGGACCGGGTCGACCAGGCCCTGCTGCGTCGCCACGCGCCGCACCTCCTCGGCGAGCGAGCCGAAGCCCGCGCCGCGCAGGCCCTTCAGCAGCTGCCGCGCCCCGTCACGCGAGAGCAGCGCCGCGCCCTGGAACGGGATCCTCGCGTCGGCGAACAGCTCCTCGAAGTCGACCGAGCGCGCGTTCAGGCGCATCAGCACGGCCATCTCCTCGTACGGGACGCTCTCGGCGTGCAGCGCTCGCACGCGCTCGAGCACGAACGTGCCCTCGTCCTCGGGCGACTCGAAGCCGCGCAGGTCGGGCTCAGGCCCTTCCTGCCGCGTCGCGCGCAGCGACTTCTCGGCCCCGCCGAGCTTCGGCACCAGCCGGTTTGCGAGCGCGAGCACCTGTGGCGTCGAGCGGTAGTTCTCCTCCAGCCGCACGACCGCCGCCTGCGGGTACCGGCGGGCAAGACCCAGTAGCCACTCCGGCGAGGCACCGGTGAAGCCGTAGATCGACTGGTAGTCGTCGCCGACGGCGCAGACGTCGTCGCGCTCGCCGAGCCAGAGCTCGAGCAGCGACTGCTGCAGCAGGTTGACGTCCTGGTACTCGTCCACGGTGAACGCGGCGTACCGCTCCCGCAGCGCGGCGAGGGCCCACTCGTCCTCCTCGTACATGCGAACCGTCAGCTCGAGCAGGTCCTCGAAGTCGATCGCCCCGGAGGCCTCCTTGCGGCGCTCGTATTCGCGGAAGACGCCGGCCATCAGGTCGTCCGGAATGGGCGGCTCGTGCCCATTCAGGCTCCCGCGGTAGGTCTGCGGCGTCAGGCGCCGGTTCTTCGCCCACTCGACCTCGGTCGCGAGATCGCCCGCGGGCCGGAAGCGGTAGGGCGGCGGCAGCGTGTTCCCGATCTGACGCAGGAGGAGCGCCTTCGTCGAGAGGATCCGCCCCGGCCCGTCGCCTTTCGCGCGCCGCAGCTGCGAGAGCGCGGCGGAGTGGAACGTCCGCGCCTCGAGCCCGTCGACGCCGAGCCGAGCCAGGCGCGCGCGCATCTCGCCGGCGGCCTTGTCGGTGAAGGTAACGGCCAGGATCTGGTCCGAGCGCACCGCGCCGCTTGCCACCTGCCACGCGATCCGCCGCGTGATCGTCGTCGTCTTCCCCGACCCCGCGCCGGCCAGGATGCAGACCGGCCCGCGCACCGCCTCGGCGGCGCGCCGCTGCTCCGGATTGAGGCCCTCGAGGATCGCCGACTCGTCCACTAAGGCGCTCGCTTGCGGCGCCGACCAAAGAGGTCGTGCCGGCTCTGCCGGCGCGGCCGTCCAACGCACCGCCTAGGACACGGAATGAGTTTGCCCTCCCACCGAGATCGTCACCGAGCCACCCTAGCCGCGAGGGTGGACGGGGCTAGCTCAGCGTTTGTTCCGAAACAGAGTCGGTTTGTGCACCGATGAGTTGCGGCGCGCGCATCATCGTCGCGAGGCGCGAGACCACCTCTAGCGTCTCGCCCTCGCGCACCAGCCGCTCGAGCTCGGCGAGCTCGTCCTGCAGCCAGACCGCGTCCACGATCGGGCCGCTGACGCGCATGATCTTGGGGTGCACGGTGGGCACCGCCGTCTCGCCGTCGCCCCAGAGCTCCTCGTGCAGCTTCTCGCCGGGGCGCGTGCCGACGATCTCCACCTCGATGTCGCGCTCCGGGTCTTTCCCCGAGAGGCGGATCATCTGCATCGCCAGGTCGAGGATCCGCACCGGCTCGCCCATGTCGAGCACGAACACGTCCCCTCGCCCGCCGATCGAGCCGGCCTGGACGACCAGCGAGGCGGCCTCGGGGATCGTCATGAAGTAGCGCGTCATCTCCGGGTGCGTGAGCGTCACCGGGCCGCCCTTGGCGATCTGGCGGCGGAAGATCGGGATCACGCTGCCGGACGAGCCGAGCACGTTGCCGAAGCGGACGGCGACGAAGCGCGTGGCGATGTCCTCGCGCGCGCCGTAGGCCTCGACGATCCACTCGCAGAGCGCCTTCGACTGGCCCATCACGGTCTTCGCGTTGACCGCCTTGTCGGTCGAGATCAGCACGAACCGCTCGGCGCCGAACTCGACCGCGACCTCCGCGACGACCTTCGTCCCGAGCGCGTTGTTGCGCACCGACTCGAGCGGGTTCGCCTCCATCAGCGGCACGTGCTTGTAGGCCGCCGCGTGGAAGACGACCGCCGGCCGGTAGCGGTCGAAGATCTGCTTCATCTTGGTCCGGCTCTTGCAGTCGGCCAGCACCGGAATGCACGCCGCGAAGCCGCGCTCGTCGACCAGCTCGCGCTCGATCTCGAAGAGCGCCGTCTCGCCTTGGTCGACGAGGATCAGGCGCTGCGGGCCGACGCGTGCGATCTGGCGGCAGAGCTCCGAGCCGATCGAGCCGCCCGCGCCGGTGACGAGCACCGTCTGGCCCTTGACGTAGGCCGCGGTCGTCTCGAGGTCGACCTCGACCGGCTCGCGGCCGAGCACGTCCTCGACCTGCACGGGCCGGATCTGCGTGGCGAGGTCGCTCTCGCCGGAGATCAGCTCGTAGAGGGCAGGCAGCGTCTTGACCGGCACGTTGCCCTCGCGGGTCACGTTCACGATCCGCTGGCGCACCTCGCCCGAGGCGGACGGGAGCGCGATCAGCACCTCGTCCGGCCGGTTGTCGCGCAGCACGTGCGCGAGCTCCTCGGTGGTGCCGAGGACGCGGACGCCGTGGATGCGCAGGTTCTTCTTGCGCGGGTCGTCGTCGATCAGGCCGATGGGCGTGTAGCCGAGCTGGCGGTTGCGCTGCAGCTCGCGGATCACGAGCTGGCCCGCGTCGCCGGCGCCAACGACCAGCACCTCCTTGCCGCGCGCGACCAGGCCGCCCTTGCCGGGTCGCTCGATCACGCTGCGCGCGAGCAAGCGGGTGCCGGCGATCAGCCCGAGCAGGAGCAGCCAGTCCATGATCGCCACCGACCGCGGCAGCCGCACCGACGCGACGGGGGCGAAGAAGTAGACCGTCAGGCTCGCCACGAGCGAGGCGGCCGTGACGCCGCGCACCGCCGACCACATGTCGCGGATCGACACGTACCGCCACCAGCGGTCGTAGAAGCGGAAGAGGACGAAGACGACGAGCTTGATCGCGACGACGATCAGGATCGTCCGCCGGAAGAGCGTGTCGTAGTAGCGCGGCACGCCCTGGTCGAAGCGCAACTCGAACGCGAGCCACCACGCGAGCGCGATCAGCCCCGCGTCGGCAACCAGCTGCCAAATCCGATGGCGATTGACCGGGATCACGCGCGAACCGCCGCGGCCTCGCGGATGACGCTCACCACCCGCTCCTGCGTCTCGGCCGGGATGCCGGCCCACATCGGCAGGGCGAGGTTCTCCGCGGCGGCCTTCTCGGTCTCCGGGAGCGAGCCTTCCTTCCAGCCGAGGTAGCTCAGCGCGGGCTGAAGGTGCAGCGGCGTGACGTAGTACGAGGCGTGGCCGATCCCGGCCGCTGCGAGCGCCTCGTGGAAGCGGTCGCGCTCGGGCGAGCGTACGACGTACATGTGGTAGACGTGGCCCGGCTCGTCGGGCGGAAGGTCGCACAACTCGCCGAGCCCGAGCTCCTCGTAGCGAGCGGCGGCTTCGCGCCGGGCCTCGTTCCAGCCGGCGAGCTCGCCGAGGAAGAGCCGCAGCACCGCCGCCTGCAGCTCGTCGAGGCGGGAGTTGTAGCCGACGGCCTCGAAGTCCTTCTTGTCGCGCGAGCCGTGGAAGCGCAGCACCCTGATTCGGTCGGCGAGCTCCTCGTCGGTCGCGGCGATCAGCCCACCGTCGCCGAGCGCGAACAGGTTCTTGGTCGGGAAGAAGCTGAAGGTCGAGAGCGCGCCGACCTTGGCGACTCCCTCGGCGCCGAAGGCCTGCGCCGCGTCCTCGACGATCGGGATCCCGAGCTTCGCCAGCTCTCCGAGCGGCATCACGCGGCCGAAGAGGTGCACCGGCATCAGCGCGCGCGTGCGTTCGGTGACGCGGGCAGCCACGTCCTCCGGGTCGAGGTTGAGCGAGGCCGGGTCGATGTCGGCAAAGACGGGCGTGGCTCCGCGGCGCGCGATCGACTCGGCGGTCGCGTAGAACGTGAACGAGGGGCAGATCACCTCGTCGCCGGGCCCGATCCCCATCGCGTCGAGCGCGAGCACGAGCGCGTCGGTGCCGTTGGCGACGCCGACGCTGCTCGGGACGCCCAGGAACTCGGCCGCCTCGGCCTCGAACGCCTTCACGTTCGGACCGAGGATGAAGGTCCCCGAGTCGAGCACCCCCGCGATCCGTTCCCGGATCTGCGGAATCAGGCGCTCGTACTGGGCCTTGACGTCGACGAGCGGAATGTCAGCCATGGCGGGATTTGAGTCTAGATGAGGCCAGCCGCACTACCAGGTACAGCACGAGCAGCCCGGCTCCTGCCACGAGCGCGAGGTCGAAGGCGTGATGGAAGCGCTCGTAGTTGCTGCCAAAGGCGTAGCCGACGCCGGCCAGCGAGAACGCCCAGATCGCCGAGCCGATGGTCGTCAGCCACAGGTACGGCCAGAAGGGCATCTCGAAGACCCCGGCCGGGATCGACACGAACGAGCGCACCACCGGCGTGATCCGGCCGAGCAGCACCGCCCAGCGGTCGTGCCGATCGAACCAGCGCTCCGCCCGGCCGAGGCGCTCCGGGCCGAGGTGGAGGAGGCGGCCGCGCCGCTCGACGAAGGGCCTGCCGCCGTAGCGGCCGATCGCCCACCCGCCGATCGAGCCGACCACGTAGCCGAGCGTCCCAGCCAGCGCCATGGTCACGAACGCGGCCGCTCCGGAGTCGATCTGGTGGCCGAAGAGCACGACGTCTTGCGAGGCGAAGGCACCGGAGGCGAGCGCACCCGCGTAGACCATCACGAGCTCGCTCGCAGCGGGAAAGACTGCGTCGATCGCCATCAGCACGAAGACGGCGTAGACGCCGTGATCGCCGACGAACGAGGTGATCGAGCCCGAGACCGACGCGAGCAGCACCGCGCGAGTCTAGTCAGGCGTTGCGCGGGCTAGCGGCGGACGACGAAGCGCTGGTTCAGGTCGACCGGGCCGTACGCGTTTTGCGCGAAGACCTTGAAGACGTACGTGCCGCGGTACACGAGCCGGCCGTTCGAGAAGCGGCCGTTCCAGACGATCGCGCGGTTCCCGGGTGCCAGGGTTCGCGCCGGCAGCTTGCGGATCAGGACGCCGTAGGTCGTCCAGATCGAGGGGGTGACGCGCGCGCTGTAGGCGAGCCGGAAGCGCGCGACGACGGCCTTGCGCGTCTTCTTGCGGAGCTTCACCGCTCTCGGCGCGACGCGCATGAAGCCCAGCGTGTCGTTCAGCCAGAAGGCGCGCTCGACCGAGGAGGTGGCGCCGTCCTGGTCCTCCGCCGAGACGACCCAGCGCCAGCGGCCGAGCGGCTGGGCCTGCTTCCTCTTCGCGGCCGACGGCCACGAGTAGCCGTAGACGCCCGCAGGGCGCGACTGGGTTTCGGTGAACCCGGTCACACCGCCGGGGCCGATCAGGCTGGCCGTCACCGTCGAGGGCTTGACGATCTTGTAGGAGAGCTGCTGCCGCTCGTTGATGCCGTCGCCGTTCGGCGAGACGACCGGCAACGTCGGCGGCGGCGCGTAGACGCCGGTGTAGAGCACGGCCAGCGTCTCGGCGACGGGCCGCTCGCCGCCCGGGTCGGAGGGCCGGTTGAGCAGCTTGCCGTCGAACGCCATCGTCGTCGAGCCGCCCGCGTCCAGAGCGGAGGCGGTGACCGCGCCGAGCCGCACCATTGCCTGGGCCAGCTCCCAGTTGGTCAGGCCGACGCTGAGCCCGCGCCGACGCCCGTCGACGGCGAGCAGGATGATCTTGCCGTCGCGGCGCTGGCCGACTGCAGTGCGCGGGTTCCTCGGCCCGAGCTGGGAGGGCAGAAAGTCCTCGCCGGCTGTCCATACCGCCTTGCCGTTGCGGACGATCACGGGCCCGCCGCCGAGCGCGTCGGTGACGCCGCTCGTGGGCCAGTCGGGCGAGAGGATCAGGCGCGTGAAGATCTCGGTGCCGACGGTCGCCTCCTGCGCCAGCTTGGCGACCTGCGAGCCGCGCGCGACGAGAACGGCACCGTCACGCGGGATCGGGGTGCCGCCCCCGGTGTTGTTCTGCACATACACGAAGCCGCTCAGCTCCTTGCCGGTGACGGCCGGCGGGAAAGGCCTGAGCACCGCCTCGACGACTCCCGGGATCCGGGGCGTGGCCGCTCCCCAGGCCGGCGTGAAGAGCGATGTGCCGTCGCCGCGCGGCGGCTGGTTGAGCCCGGTCAGCGGCCGGCGCTGGCCGAGGCCCTGCCAGTAGCCGAAGAAGGAGACGCGCCCGACGTTGAGCCTGCCGTCGCTCGTGATGCCGACGCTCGAGCGGAAGCGGTAAGGCGGGCTCTGCAAGACGCCGTTCTGCATCAGCATCCCGCTCGGGTGGCCGTCCTTGAAGTTGAACAGGTCGCCGTTCACGCCCGCGACCGTGGCCGAGTTGGAGATGCCGCGCTCCATCGAGGTGACGCGCTCCTTGCCGAGGATCGTGCCGTTCGAGAGCAGCGGCTTCAGCTGGTAGAGGCCGCCCGGGCGCGGTACGGTGATCACGTTCAGGACGACGGGGCCGTGCGCCGTGAACTGGACCGTGCGCTTGAAGCTCACGTTCGGCATCAGCACCTGCGTGGCGGCCCGCACGGGCGACGCAAATGAGGCGGCGAGGCTTGCCAGCAGGGCTCCGATGAGGATTCGGCGGAGCACGACCCCGGATCACGGTAGCGGAAGCCACCGCCAAGTCCAGCGGGAAACGATCAAGTTTTCGTAAAGCCTTCGCCCTTCGGCGCGGAGCCGTGTAGAGGTAGGTTCCACGGCGTGAGCGCGACCGTCGGCACCCGCACCGGCCTGCTCGAGGAGCTGATCGCGCGGTACCCGCAGATCCCTCCCGAGGCGGTCCTGAAGGAGGACCTGCTGCGGACGGGGATGGCCTTCGACGACGCCGCGCTGACCGACAACCTCGACGGCGGCGTCAAGCCCAAGTCGTACTTCATCTTCTCGTTCGACCAGAAGCCGCTCGCCGAGCTCGGCGCCGCGGCCACGCAGCGGCCGCCCGAGGAGATCGCGCTCACCGGCGGACCCCACGAGCTGCGGCGGACGATCGTCTCCGTCCGCGTCAATCCCGACTCGCCGTACCGGGTGAGGCGCGAGGAGGACGGAGCGCTCAGGCTCTCGTTAGACGGCGCCGAGCTGGCAGACGTCCACCTGCCGCCGATGCCCGAGTACTACCGCCACACGCTCGCCAACGGCAAGACGGTGATGGAGACCGCGCCGACGATCGAGTGGGGCTACCTGATCTACCTCACCGTGCTGCGCCTCTGCCAGTACTTCGGCGCGAAAGAGGAGTGCGGCTTCTGCGACATCAACCATAACTGGCGCCAGCACAAGAAGGCCGGGCGACCGTACACAGGCGTGAAGCCGATTGAGGACGTGCTCGAGGCGCTCGCGCTGATCGACCGCCACGACGCGGGCACGAGCCACGCGTACACGCTCACCGGGGGCTCGGTCACGAGCACGGTCGAGGGGCTCGCCGAGGCCGACTTCTACGGGCGCTACGCGGAAGCGATCGAGGAGCGTTTCCCCGGCCGCTGGATCGGCAAGGTCGTGGCGCAGGCGCTGCCCAAGGCCGACGCGCAGCGCTTCAAGGACTATGGGATCTCGATCTACCACCCGAACTACGAGGTTTGGGACAAGCGGCTCTTCTCGCTGATCTCGCCCGGCAAGCAGCGCTACGTCGGCCGCGAGGAGTGGCACCGGCGGATCCTCGACGCGGCCGACGTCTTCGGGCCGCGCAACGTGATCCCGAACTTCGTCGCCGGCGTCGAGCTGGCGCGGCCGTTCGGCTTCGAGTCGATCGACGAGGCGATCGCGTCGACGACCGAGGGTCTCGACTACTTCATGAGCCACGGCGTCACGCCGCGCTTCACCACCTGGTGCCCCGAGCCGACGACCCCGCTCGGGCGCGACAACCCCGACGGCGCGCCGCTCGAGTACCACGTGCGCCTGCTCGAGGCCTACCGCGACGCGCTCGGGCGGCACGGGCTCGAGTCGCCGCCCGGCTACGGCGAGGCCGGCGTCGGCAAGGCCGTCTTCTCGGTCAGCTCGTTCATGGACGTCCTGTGAGCCGGATCTCCGTCGACGAGGCACGCACGCTCTGGCTCGAGGCCTCCGACGACGAG
>Ga0307296_10000816_pt1 | contig 15309 bp, 14 predicted proteins | sample ER_DNA_153_FD_194467 | JGI IMG/M metagenome (GOLD analysis project Ga0307296, IMG submission 194467) | Bulk soil microbial communities from the East River watershed near Crested Butte, Colorado, United States - ER_DNA_153 | ecosystem: Environmental > Terrestrial > Soil > Floodplain | place... | reverse complement strand
CTGGTTGTAAGCATGGTTCTCCATCACGATCCAAATCACATGCGCGTACCGCCCAGGCGGCGTCGCCCGCGTCCCACACGGACCCGCACGCTGCGGCGGCGGCGTGCCCGAACATGCCGAGGTAGCGAACGACACCGACGACGAGCTTGTCGAGACGTTGCCGGCGGCATCCACCGCGGCCAGGGAGAACGTGTGGTTCGTCCCACACGTGAGACCCCCGAGCGTGACGCTGGTTGTCGTAGCCGACCCCGTTGCCACTCCGTCGAGGAAGAGATTGTAAGAAGTGACGCCAACGTTGTCTGTCGGGGCCGTCCAAGCGAACGAGACCATCGTCTGCGTCACGCCCGTCAGGCTGACCCCGCTGGGCGTGGTGGGTGCGGTTGCGTCCGTGCCGCCGGTCGCGGACGGGATCACGCCCTGGCCGTCGGAGTGCAGCGCATCGAGATACGCGCCGTACCCGGACGACGAAGCCCATTCGGTCGCACTCTCGACGGAGGTTCCCTCGCCCCACTCGTTCAGGGTGGTGATCAGCTGCCAGGAGGCGTGCGATGCAACCATGTCGCGAATGTTCTGGTTCCAGCGCGTGAGATCACGTGCCAGTCGGGGGGTCGCCTCGTTGGCCTTGTAGAACCCCGGACTGATCGCGTACGAGTAGCCCGCCTGGGAGTCGGCGGCAACTGCCGGGCCGTACTGGTGCCAGCTGTCAGGTTGGCTTGCGCAGGCCCGGTAGCCGGCGAAGACCTTTAGCACGACATATGCGCCGACTGTGTTCGCAGCCTTCCACCTATCGGCCATGCCGCAGGCATCCGCCGCACTTGCATAGACGAAGACGACGAACTTGCCGTTGACATGGAGGTAGGACGGGTTGTTTCCATAGTGATCGCGGAGGTACGTCAGGTCGCTCTGGAGCTCCGCGACAGACGGATCACCCCCGGCTTCCTTCTCGTAGTAGACCGTCCATTTGAAACCGGTACCGGTGGCGCCGCTGAGCAGCGCGTCCATGCGCTGATCGCTGGGAGAGCCGATTCCCCACCACGAGCTGATCCCGGCCTGGATCTTCGCGTACTGCATCGCGTGGATCTGGCTGTTGATCGTGACCGGCGATCCGGAGTCGTAGAGACCGGCGGACGGGTGGTAACGCGTGAACGGGAACATCCCTTGCTGATTCCACGCCTCGGGGAACCAGGGGTAGGTGAATGCCGCTCGGATCGGGAAGCTCAACGACGGCGGCGACGGGACGGTGGTGGTCGGCACCGTCGTTGTCGTCGGAACCGTGGTCGTGGTCGGAACCGTGGTGGTTGTAGGAACGGTGGTCGTGGTCGGCGCTGTCGTAGTAGCCGGATCGGTGGTCGTCGTCGCAACCGTGGTCGTGGACGACGTCGCCGGAGGCGGCGCGGTGGTCGGACATGTGCCGCTGCCAGAGTCAGTGAAAGTCTGGCCTGCCACCGGAACGAACTGCCAGTCGTAGGAACCCGAATGCAGCGTCAGCTTCAAGACGCCGAAGGTGCTCGGATTGCGGATTTCGCTGTTCGGGGCTGGATTTCCAAAGGGGTAATGGCTCGCGCCGCCGGTTCCCGCAACGAATTCTCGAATGCCATTCGCGTCCGCGATGCCGCTCGAGTTTTGAGGAGCGAACCGCTCGTAGTTGTGCTCGTGCCCGTTCAGCACCAGGGCAGCGTGGGCGGCGAGGAGCTCGTTCCAGAACGGCGTGAAGGACGAGTCGCTGCCGTGCGTCGTGCCGCTCGAGAACCTCGGCTTGTGCCAGTAGGCGAGGATGCACTTCCCGGCATTCGCAGCCAGGTCGGAGTGCAACCAGACGGTTTGCGCTGATGTGGCTGTATGGCTGATCTCGCTGTTCAGAGAGATCAGATGCCAGGGGCCTAGGTTGTAGCTGTAGTACTGAGCCGGCGCGCGAGCGCCGAAGTAGGCGAAGTATCCGGCCGCTCCAGACGTCTGGTACTCGTGGTTGCCCGGTGCCGGGAAGACGCGGAGGTTCTGTCGGCCCCACTGCGGGGCGTAGAACGAGTTGTACTGCGCTAGCGAACCATCCTGGTAGGCGTTGTCACCGAGTGTCAGCACCCCGTCGGGGTTGATCGTGTCGGTCAGACTCGCGGTGGGCCCACAGTTGGTTGGCGAGCTACAGATGTCCCCAGCAGCGACCAGCACAGGGTCGGATCTCGCCGGCGGAGTCGGCAACGAGTTCGTGCTCGTGGTCGTCGAGGGCGCAGTCGTTGTCGAGGGCGCGGTCGTTGTCGAGGGCGCGGTCGTTGTCGAGGGCGCGGTCGTTGTCGAGGGCGCGGTCGTTGTCGAGGGCGCAGTCGTCGTCGTCGACGTCGACCGCGTCGTTGTCGTCGTCGACGACGTGGTGGTCGCGCTCGACGAGGTCGTTGGCGACGTCACGTCGACGACCAGCTGGGGTGCATTCGTCGTTTCACGGCTGCCGAAGTGCTTGCTGTTCTCGCTGATGGTCGTGAGCTCGATGTTGTAGATCCCTGGTCCATGCACCAAAGAGCTCACATCGACACTGGTCCACGAATTCGCCTCGAAGGACCCCGAGTTCCCGAGGAGCTGCTCGTTCGCCGGTGCGTTTGTCCAGTTCAGCGACGATTCGCTCCAGGAGCCGGATGTCGACCACGCCTGGTAACCGCGCGTCGACTCGTCGGTCGCGAACAATCGCAGGGTCGCATGGGTCACTGGCGTCTGAAGATTCGACAAGTCGAAGCGCATGTACACATGCCGGAGCGGCGATCCGTCGACCCGAAGGTACGTGCCGCTGCCGTTACTCGTCCCGGGATCCTCTGAATCCGCCCAGGAGTCGGCCACCGGCGCGAAGGTGAGCGTTGCGCCGGCGGATGCGTTGGTGACGAGAGACGCTGTCACCAATCCGGCGACAAAAAGCGCCAACAACGTAGCTCCCGAGACTGAGCGTTTGTACGTAGCGAATCGCTTGTACATGGCGGCTGGTTCCTCCCTCCCCGGCATGAGCGGCGGCTCGCCGGTTTGCGATCAGTCGCGCTCGTCCTGCCGGACCGATGCCGTCACTGTCGGCAACCCCATCCAACGATCGAACCCTTGATCGAGTGACAGTGACCGTGCGATCTCATTGCTGGGCGACGCTGAGATTTCGGCCCCGCCAGTATGCAGATTGTGGAGGACAACGGACGTTTCCTTTGATTTGCAGCGAAAAGGCTACGCGAGCCTGCGCAGCCTTCAATCGTCGCGATCTCGAAAGTTCGATGAGAATCCGCACAAAGCGGATGAATCCGCACAAAGCGGATGGATCTCGTTAAAAGTGGAAAGCGCTCCGCATGCTGCGCGCGGAGGACGCACTGCCGAGATACGTCTTGATCCCAAGTATCTGTTCGGTCGTTCGCAATAGAGAGTAATGGTCGAACTTGGTGTTCGACTTAGTGCCAGGCGAAGTGGAGGGAGCGATGACCAGTGTCGGAATGTGACCTCCGTGGTCCTCGTCCCACGTCAAGAACACCGCGGTGGACCCGGACTTGTACTGGCGGCTCGCCAAAACCTTCGGCAAGAAGCGCGAGAGCCAGTTGTCACCGGTTCGGATCTGCGTCGTGAGATCTGGACCGGTTGGACAGGAGTGCATGTCATTACAGAGGTTCGGCGTCACGAAGGTGAACCTCGCCGAGAGATTCAACGGATACGTGAGTGGTATGTCGCGGCTCGCGCATTGCCGGCTGATGTTTGTGTAATACACGGCAGGGTTGTGCCGGACGGCATAGAGCCCCGAGTCCCTGCGAGCGCAACGAGAAGGCATGGACTCTTGAAGGGCCCGCCAGTTGCCCTGCAGTTGGCTGAAGATGTTGGGCGCGCGCAGAGGATGCGCTGACGGTCCCATGTCGTCGGTGATTCCCTGTGTGCTGCCGGAGGTCATTGCGATGTAGTTCGGCAGGCTTGGGTGTGACTCGGCATAGAAGTTCGTTGCCACGCCACACGCCTTCGCGAGTCTGTTGATGTAGGGCGCAGTCGTAGAACCGATCACCGCGGAGTAGGACTTGTTCTCCATCACGATCCAGACGACGTGCTTGTACTTTGCCGGCGGCTTGCTCGCCGTCCCGCAAGGACCCGCGGAGAGAGGGTGCGCAGGCGCTACGTCAACCCAGCCGGCCCCGAGTAACGTCGCGACCATGAAGCACGCCCCGAACGCGCTTGCCGAAATCAGCAGCCCTCGCTGATCCTTGCCGAAGTCCGACGCCGCGCGGCCACGACCGACCCTCCGGCGAGGATGCGGATCGGGATGAACCTTGGAATCGTCGACGACCGAGTCGCGAGCCACGCTCTCTACTTGTAGCAGCGACTTCTGAACGTAATGTGTGAAGTGTGTTCGAACCGACCGCAACTTCACGCTTACGGTCCTGGAGGCTGACCTGAGCCGCGGGTGTCGTATTCGACGGCAACTCGCTCGCCTCTGGCGGTCTGGTGTTCCGCTCGGGCTTGTGATCGCTGCCGCCCTGTCGAGTTCAACGATGTCGGCGGCTGGCGAGGCGTCAGGCAGCAACGCGGCAAGCTCGGCTCCCTTGACGGCCAGATCGGTGCTCCTCGTCAAGGGGGCATTTGTCGGGTCGATCGCGACGGATGCTCACTACCTCACGTGGGAAGTCGCCGCATCGCGAGGGCAGCCGTTGTCGCCTGTCTTCGAACGCAAGCTACGAGGCGGACCGGTGAAGCGACTCGCCACGAGAACGTTGCCTGAATTCGGCCTCGCCTCCACTGCCACCCACGTTGTCTATGCGGAGCAGGGAAAGTCAGGGCCGGAGCTTGTCGCGATTCGACACGGTGGTCGTCACCGCATCGTTCTCACGCGCTCGCTTGCTGCTCCGATCGCCTCGCGGGGGAACCGCGTCGCCTGGGCCGAGCAGACGGGCTCGACTCAACGAGTAGTCGTCCGCCACATGACGTCCGGCCGCGTCTGGATTGCGGCACAGATGCGCCGCTGTGATCGAACCGGTTGCTACCGGATCGACGCAGTGACCTTGGCCGACGAGGGCGTCGTCTTCGACCGCGGCGCGATCGGACCGCAACCCTCGTTCATCGTCCGCCGCCGGTTTCAAGATCGGAAGCCGGCAATTGTGAAGCTGCCGAACGACCCGCAGCCCGACCTCGCCCGCTCCTCAGCCGGTGCGTACTACTACTGGCTACGACACGGCTGGATGCGCTGGAACTTCGGTGAAGCCCATCAGCACGCCACCGGCCGACAGGGACTGCACTCGTGGGTCCTCGACAATGAGCACGGACGCTTGCTCCTCCAGACTGGGCCGTCGTGCAAGCCGCGGCTCGAGATCCAGCTTCCGTCGGGACGAACACTCGTCGCCGCTGCGCCCAACTCGACCCGCGCCTCACCGAAGAACTTCGGTCCACTCTGCAGGGAGCTGAATGCATTTGTGTGGCAACCTCCTCGCCTGCTGATCGCCTGGTCGCTGATTCCGAAGATCAGCGTTCAGAGCCACACCGATGTGGGTCTCGTCAGCGTTGTTTCCGAGCTGAGCACCCCTGGAGTCGCCGGATGAGGTGTGAATCAGAAGGCAGCCGGAGTCTTCGGAGGCGCGCCGTACCGCTCCCCGAGTGCACGGTCTAGCTGCCACTGAATCGCCACGATCGCGCGGCGATTCGCCTCGAGCTCGACCCGAGGCGAGCCCTGAGCGCGGAGCCGCTGCCGTTCCGACACCAGAGATGAAAGGACTCGCTGGAGCGTTTCGATAGCCCCTTGCCCGATCTCCAAAGTAGCCATAACTCTCCTTCGAAGTCTGCGCCCCCTTACGGGTATCCGGCACTAGCCGAAAGAGGTGAATGCCTACCCCTTGCGTCTAGACAACGACGCTTATACCGCGGGATCATGGTTCCTTCGCAACCGGAGCTGATGTATCTCGGGGTTCGCTAAGCGCACGTTGTCCGCGACTCACGCTCCGTCGGGCTCGACGTGCAAACAAGATGGACGCGCCGATTGCCGAGTTCGATGAAGACCCGTCGTGAGTTGATCGGCGACGCCGACGTGCGAGCGCCTCGACACCCGCCGACACCAACATGCCGACAGACAAGCGGCGACGGCTCGGAGCCCGCGAGTCTTGTGCATGGTGCATTGACTCGTCGGCCTGCCACGCGCGCGCTTTCCTAAAGGCCAGACTCCTGTCCGGGCGTCGGCGGAGGCTGGGGAAGGCTTGAGTAGTTTTTAGCCATAAGTATAGGAAGATTCCAAGGCCTATTTACACAAAAGGACCAGTGCATTAGAACTAGGGTTGCATCAACACGAAAGGCGGCCCTTTCGGTGAGGGGAGATGGGGAGAAGACAGCGGTCCTCCTGGACCGTCATCCGCTGTGGCTTGAGGCGCTTGCGCGCCTGCTCGAGACGGTCGGAGTGGAGGTAATCGGGACGACGACGTCGCCTCGCGACGCCCTGGACCTGATCGAGCAGCAGCGGCCTTCGCTGTTCATCGCCGAGTACGAGCTGATTGCCCGGTCGCCGGAGGGATTGGCGTCGCTCCGGCAGGTGACCTCGGCCAATCCAGGCGTTCACGCACTCGTGCTTTCGACCGAGAACGACCCGGCGCAGATCGAGGCGGCATTCAACGCCGGGGCGACGATGTACTGCGTGAAGACCGCGGAGCCCGAGGATCTTGCCTCGGCGATTCGGCAAGCGTTCGAGAGCTCAATCCACTACGCAGGAGCGCGCGACTCGCGGCGCGAGACTGCTCCAGCCGAGCCGGTTGACTTGTCCGGGTTGACGAAGCGAGAGGTCGAGATCCTCCAGCTCGTCGCGGAGGGCCACTCCAACTCGCAGCTCGCCAAGATGCTGTGGGTCACGGAGCAGACCGTGAAGTTCCACCTGTCGAACATCTATCGCAAGCTCGACGTTTCGAACCGAACGGAAGCCAGCCGCTGGGCGCAGCTGCACGGGCTGCTACCGGCCGCTCCCGGGCGGGCTACAGCCGTCCGTTAGCGGCGCCCACGCCCGCCGCTTGCAGCAGGCGTTCCACGATCTGGATCGCGTTCAGCGCGGCGCCTTTGCGGAGGTTGTCGCCGACGACGAAGAAAACCAGACCGTTCGCGACGGTCGGGTCGCGCCGGATGCGACCCACCAGGACGTCGTCGATTCCAGCGGCGTCATGGGGGGTCGGGAAGTCCTGGAGCCGAATGCCCGGCGCGTGACCCAGGAGGTGGCGGGCTTCTTCTGCCGATATCGGCTCTTCGGTCTCGACCCAGACTGCTTCGGCATGGCTGACAAGCACGGGCACACGCACGCACGTAGCACTGATCGGAAGCTCGGGCAGCTCGAGGATCTTGCGCGTCTCCGCGCGCAGCTTCGACTCTTCGTCGAACTCCTCGCCGTCGAAGTCCCAGTCCATCGCGAGGTTTGCCTCGGCGGGCGGCGTGGCGCGCAGCTCCTCCATGCGGCGTGCTCCGGCACCCGACACCGACTGATACGTGCTCACGCGCACGCGCGCGAGGCCGGCGGCGTCGTGCAGCGGCTTGAGCGTCATCGTGAGCGGGATGGTGCAGCAGTTCGGATTGGCGACGATCCCGTCGTGCTCGAGGGCACGATCGCCGTTCACCTCGGGGACGACCAGCGGAATTCCGTCCTGCAGGCGGTAAGCCGATGACTTGTCCACCGCGATGGCTCCGCCCCGCACAGCGTGCGGCACGAGCTCTCGCGACGCGCTCGTCCCGACAGAAAAGAACGCGATGTCGATGTCTCCGGCCTCAAGCGCTTCCGGTGTCGTCTCCTCGACGACGAGCCCGCCGTCCAACTGCCTGCCGGCTGACCGCGCGGAGGCGAACGCGCGGACCTGCCCGTACCCTCGTTCCCTCAGGAGCTGGATCGTCACCGCACCGACGGCGCCGGTCGCGCCGACCACCGCGATGCGCGCCTCAAGCACCGACGCGCTCCTCGGCGTAGCCGCGGAACCGATCGTGCACTGCCTGAACCGCACGCTCGACCTCGGCGGCCCGCACGACGCACGAGACCCGGATCGAGGACGTCGAGATGATCTCGATGTTGATGCCGGCGTCGCCAAGCGCCTCGAACATGTCGGCGGCGACACCCGGATGGCTCTTCATCCCGGCCCCGATGAGGGACACCTTCGCGACGTCAGGGTCGTAGGCGACGCCGCTCGCGCCGATCTCCGATGCCACGACCTCGAGAATCGGCTCCGCCGCGGACAGATCCGCCTTCGGAAGCGTGAAGGAGATGTCGGTAGCGCCTTCTGCCGAGACGTTCTGAACGATCATGTCGATGTTGACCTCGGCGTCCGCGAGTGCACGAAAGATGCGAGCTGCGACCCCGGGACGGTCGGGTACGGCGAGCACAGTCGCCTTCGCCTCCGACGTGTCATGAGTGACACCGGAGATGATCGCCTTCTCGAGCACCAGGTTCTCCTCCTTGGTGATCCACGTCCCTTCGCTGTCGCCGAACGCAGAGCGCACGTGGAGCGGCACACCGTACCTGCGTGCGATCTCGATCGACCGCGCCATCATCACCCGCGCGCCCGTCGCGGCCATCTCGAGCATTTCCTCGTACGACATCTTCGGCAACTTCAGCGCGTCGGCGACGAGGCGCGGGTCGGCGCTGAACACGCCTTCGACGTCGGTATAGATCTCACACGCTCCATCGAGCGCCGAGGCCAGGGCGACCGCCGTCGCGTCGGAGCCGCCACGGCCGAGCGTCGTCACCTCGAGCTCCGTGGAGACGCCCTGGAAGCCGGCGACGAGCACGATCTGACCGCGGTCGAGCTCGGCGTGCAGCCGCCGCGCGCGCACCTCCACGATCTTTGCCTTGCCATGAAAGGTGTCGGTGACGATGCCCGCCTGCGAGCCCGTGAGCGAGACAGCCTCGTGTCCAAGATCGCGGATCGCCATCGCGCACAACGCGTTCGAGATGCGCTCGCCGACAGACACGAGCATGTCGAGCTCGCGCGGGTCGGGATGCTCGGAGACCTTGCGGGCGAGGTCGAGCAGCTCGTCTGTCGTGCTGCCCATAGCAGAAAGGACGGCGACGACGCGCGCGCCGCTCCCGCGCGCAACGACGAGCCTGCGCGCGACGCTCTTCAGCTTCTCCGGATCGGCGACCGACGTGCCGCCGAACTTCATCACGACGGTGCCGGGGTGCACTGACGCGTGGTCCCGTTCGACAGCCGGAACCGCTTCGTAGTCCATCGTCGTCACTCCATCTCCCTCCGTCCGGCCAGCGCGCGCCCCAATGTCACCTCGTCGGCGTACTCGAGATCTCCGCCGACCGGCAGCCCGCTCGCGAGTCTCGTCACGCGCACGCGGCCGCGCAACCGGTCAGCGAGGTACGCGGCCGTTGCTTCGCCGGTCATGTTCGGATTCGTCGCCAGCACCACTTCCTGTACTCCGTTCGCCTCGACCCGGCCGAACAGCTCGTCGATACGGAGATGCTCCGGCTCGACGCCGTCAAGAGGCGAGAGCGCGCCACCGAGAACGTGATACAGGCCGCGGAACTCGCTCGTTCGCTCGAGGGAGAGAAGATCGACAGGTTGCTCTACGACGCAGATGAGCGTGTGGTCGCGTCGCGAGTCACGGCAGATCGCGCACACCTCTTCCTCGGTCAAGTTGCCGCACTCCTTGCAAAAGCGGACCCGTGCCTTTACCTCCTGGATGGCTTCGGCGAGCGCCAGGGCCTCCTCGGGAGGCCGCTGCAGCAGGTGAAATGCCAGCCGGTGCGCCGTGCGCGTCCCCACGCTCGGCAACTTGGAGAGCTGGGCGACGAGGTTTTCGACGGAGGGAGTCGGCACTAGTCCTATTGTGCCCATGCCGGCCGGGTGGACCTATGCGTTTTGGGGGCAGACAGGCCACGCCGGATGCGAGAGACTCACCGCGGTGCTGGATCGAAGGCAGGCGGTTTTCGACCGGACTCGGATCGTGATCGCCGATGACGATCGTGAGTTCGCGGAAATGCTGCAGGCCGCGCTGAGTCTCCACGAGGATTTCGAGGTCGTCGCAATCGTCGGCGACGGTGCCGAAGCCGTCGCTTGCGCGACGGAGTTGCGTCCGCAGCTGGTCCTGATGGATGTCGGAATGCCGAAGCTCGACGGCATCGAGGCCACACGCCTCATCCGGGAGCTCTCGGACCCGCCGTTGGTCATCCTGATTACCGGCGAGGATCCCAGGGCGACAGGGGAAAACGCCTACGACGCCGGTGCGGCGGCCTACCTCCTGAAGAGTCGCGATCTGCCGAACCTCATCGACGCGATCTTGACCTGCACCCGTCTCTCGGTCGCTCTCCCCACAGTTGGGGCCGCGCCCACCACGCGGGTCAGTCGCTACTGAGGTGGCCTAGCCGCTCAGCGAGCGCGGGATTGGCACGGATGACCTCGTCGATGGCGCTCCGGCCGATGGCGAGGCAGGACACGTCGGTCTTCGCGCGCACACGCGCGCTTCTCAAGCCATCGCCGCCGACCAGGGCGCGCTCGCCGAATGCCGTTCCCGGCCCGAGCTCATGCTCACCCTCCGGAGCCTCGACCAGGATCGTGCCCCGCTCGAGGACGAACATGCCGGCGCCGGCTTGACCGCGCTCGATCAGCGTTCGCCCGGCGGGCGCCTCGAACTCGGTCGTTGCCGAGGCAAGCCGATCGAGTTGGGCGTCGTCGAGATCAGCGAACAGCGGGAGCGCGCCGAGGCGTTCGCGCACTACTCCCCCAATCCCGGCAGACCGAGCCCTCCCAGCGCACCGCCCGCGAGGCCGCCGAGCTTGGACTCCATCAGGTTCTGAGCTGCACGAATTGCCTCGTTCACGGCGGCAAGGATCATGTCCTCGAGCATTTCGGGGTCATTTGGGTCGATTGCCTTCGGGTCGATCTTGATCTGCCTGATCTCGCCGGCGCCGTTCGCGACGACGGTGACCATCCCGCCGCCGGCCGTCGCCTCGACCGTCTCGTTCGCAAGCTCGGCCTGAGCCTTCTGCATCTGTTCCTGCATCTGGCCGACTTGTTGAAACAGCTGGTTCATGTCCATGCCCATCGCTAGTCCTCTCGTTCGTGGGCGTCCAGGGTCTCTTTCACGAGCTCGAGAATCTTCTCCTCGCCTGCAGGCTCGTCGTTCTCGACCGCAGCGGCACGTGCTTCGCCCTCGGCGAACGCGAGCCCGAGGTGGCGCCCGGTTACCTCGTAGAGCGCATCGGCGAGCAGCGTCGCGTTCTTCGGCTCCTCCGCCAGCTGCCGGTGGAAAGCGGCGCTCGCGGGAAACTCGACTGTGAGAGTGTCGCCGGCGAGCTCTGCGGGATGTGCTTCTCGCAAGACGGATGCCGCCGGGATGGAGCGCTCTTCCACGGCCGGCACGATGGTGCGCTGCCAAGCTTCCTGGAGCTGCTCGAGCTCGAGCGAGGGCGGGGCGGCCACGATGGCCGCTGTTTCCGTGGGAACCTCCGGATTCCCCCGAGCCCCCTCCACTGGTCGGCTGTCGCGGACAGGCGCTGTCGTGCCGGGAACATGTCCGCGCGTCTCGAGCTGCTCGAGCCGGTACGAGAGCGATTCCCTCGACAAGTCCGCGCCGGGTCGTGTCACCTTCACCAGCGCGAGCTCGAGCGGGAGGCGGGGATCGCCGCCCTGGCGCATGTCCTCGACGGCGACGGCCAGCAGGTCGACGAGTCGGATGACGGCGGCTTCGCCGAGCTGGTTCGCCTGCGCACGCAGCCGCTCTCGTGTTTCCTCCGTGACCGGAAGCGTGTCCGGCACTTCGCCCATGTGCTGGACGAGCATCAGATGGCGCAGATGCTCGAGCAGATCGACGACGAGCCGCCCCAGGTCCTGTCCCTGTTCCGACAATTCCTCGACGAACGTCAACGCTCCGGCGGTGTCGCGGTCGACGACGAGGTCGCACAGGCGGAACAGCGCTTCCTCCTCGACGGCGCCAAGTAACTGCAGCACGGACTGCACGGTGATCTCGTTCTCTGTTGCGGACGCGAGCTGGTCGAGCGTCGACACCGCGTCGCGGAAGGAGCCACGCGCTCCGCGCGCGACGAGCGCGAGCGCCTGGTCGGGGACCTGGATGCCCTCGCCGTCTGCGACGCGCCGCAGCAAGCGCACGAGCTCCGGCAGGCGTGGCCGCGCGAAGACGAACGTCTGGCAGCGCGAGCGCACGGTCGGCAGCACCTTGGAGAGATCGGTGGTGCAAAAGACGAAGACGAGGTGGGGCGGAGGCTCCTCGATCAGCTTGAGGAGCGCGTTCCAGGCGGCATCCGTGAGCTGGTGCGCCTCGTCGAGGATGTAGACCTTGTAGCGCCCCTCCGCAGGCTGGAGAACGACGCGCTCGCGGATCTCGCGAATGTCGTCGATCCCGCGCTGTGAGGCCGCGTCCATCTCGATCACGTCGAGCGACGTGCCGTTGGCGATCGTCACGCAGGGGTTGCAGACCTTGTCCGGCGTCGGCGTGGGGCCCTGGACGCAGTTCAAGCCCTTGGCGAGGATCCGTGCGAGCGACGTCTTCCCCGTGCCGCGCGGGCCGGCGAAGAGATAGGCCTGGCGCACCTGCCCGGACGTGATTGCGTTCTTCAGCGTCCGGACGATTGCTTCCTGGCCGACGACCTCGTCGAAGTCCTGCGGGCGGTACTTCCGGTACAGCGCGGCCACGAGGCGATACTAGCCCCCGGGCTAGATCGACCCCGAGAAGGTGTCGCAGACTGCGGGCCGGCCTTTCTCGTAGCCGTGAGAGAACCAGCGGCGGCGCTGCTCCGACGAGCCGTGCGTCCACGTCTCCGGGTTGACCTGCCCCTGTGTTTGCTCCTGGATGCGGTCGTCGCCGATTGCGGCCGCGGCGTCGAGGCCGCCGTTGATGTCCGCCTGCGTGAGCTGCTCGACGAGACCGGTGTCGACCGCATGCGCAGCCCAGACGCCCGCGTAACAGTCGGCTTGCAGCTCGGACCTGACGCTCAGGCTCTCGGGCCCCTGGGTGTCGCCGCGAATCTTGTCGAGGACGCCGAGCTGGTCCTGCACGTGGTGGCCGTACTCGTGCGCGATCACATAGGACTCGACGAACGGCGTGTCCTGCGCGCCGAATCTCCCGAGCTCGTCGAAGAAACCGAGATCGATGTAGACGTGCTTGTCGGCCGGGCAGTAGAACGGCCCGACCTGGGAGCTCGCCACGCCGCAGCCCGTGTTGATCTGGTCGGTGAAGAAGACGGTGTTGACGTACTGATATTGGCGGTTGCTGCGCTCGAACACGCCGTTCCAGAACTTCTGGACGCTGTTCACGACGGCGACGATCCGGCAGTCCTCCCGCTCGTTCGCATCCTGGCCGGTGCGGCAATCGCTCAAGCTGGTACTCGGCGAGCTGCCTTGACCGACCTGCTGGTTGTCGAGGGGAGCAAGCTGTCCAAGCGCGCCGCCGTTCGAGGACAGCACGGAGATCAGGATGTAGATGATCAGGCCGACCAGGCCGAGACCGCCTCCCGCTGCGACTCCTCCGGCGCCGAGACCGCGGCCCCGGGCATCGGTTACCTGGCCGGGATCGAGCGGAGCATTACGCCGAAAGCGCACGACAGATCTCTTGCCGGGCCAGCCCGGCTACAAACGCCAGGTCGCGTCGGCGAGCACGCCGGCCGGACGAATACCGCTGAAACCCGCTGCTACCATCGTCGCGCCGCGGCAGTAGGAGTGTGTGAACTGCGTCAGGGCCGGGAGGCAGCAGCGCTAAGCATTCCTCTTACGTGCCGCGGTTATTTACCTCGAAAAGTCTGGCTCGGCTAACGCCGAGCCATGATGACTTTTCGAGGATGGGCTTCGACTCGGGTCCCGGGTGGCCACTACCGGCGAAGCCGGCAGTGGCGCGGCGTATGTCGTGGGCTATTCTCGGTTGGCTCTTTGGGCGCATAGCTCAGCGGGAGAGCGCCCGCTTCACACGCGGGAGGTCCCTGGTTCGATCCCAGGTGCGCCCACTGGTCAACAAGCGCTTTCGGCGCGTGCCGTCCCCGGCGTGCGTGCCGATTGGTGAGTCGATTGGTGAGTACAGCCGGATCGAGCGGCAGACCGCGCAGGCGTAGACATGAACGTGAGCCCATCATGACGACGACGATCACCGACCTCGACGACTTCAAGGCGCTCGACCCGTTCTTTCGCATCATCGAGGAGGGCCTCGATGGCATTGCCGATGGTGGGCACTTCTTCGACCTGCTGGCCGAAGACGTCATCTTCGACTACATCATCACGACTCCCGGCTACCCGAGGCACGTCGAGGGCCGCAAGGCCGTCGCCGAGCTCTACCGCCCTTACGGCACCATGATCGTCCTGGACCGATGTCACGACCTCGCGGTCCATCACGACATCAAGACCGGCGTCGTGGTGCTCGAGTACGCCTCCGAAGGCCGAGTCGTTCCAACCGGGGCCCCGTACACCAACCGGTACATCTCGGTACTCACGATCACCGATCGCAAGGTCACTCACTGGCGCGACTACCTCGACCCCGTGGCGGTCTTCGACGCGCTCGGATGGCCGTCACGTTGATGGACGGCGCACGCGTTCTGGAGACTCTGACTTCCATCTGCGGGAGTAACTGAGCGCGGCCCGGGCGCCACGCGGGAGGTCCCTGGTTCGATCCCAGGTGCGCCCATGGTCCTCATCCGCTCCGTTGAGCGGAGAAGCAGATTCATCCACGTCGTCAGTCCGGCTGGCGTCCAAGTGCGGCCGCACTAGCGCTTCCAACCGCATCCCTTGCTTCCGTTTCTCGCCGTCGTAGAGGTGGCGGTACTTGCGCAGGAACAGCGTGATCGGTTCGGCTCCGCGCAAGTACGAGGAATCGGAACGCTGTAAGACTCCGATCGAAGCCTGCGTCCGTTCGGCACCGGAAAGGAGAGTCATGTTTCGATCTATCCCTAGGCCGTCTCCGGCCATGGTCATCGCCTGCCTCGCGCTGGGCGTCGCGCTCAGCGGAACGAGCTACGCGAAGATTTTGGCCCTGCCAGTGAACAGCGTGGGCACCCCGCAACTAAAGGCGAACGCAGTCATCTCGTCCAAGGTCAAGAACCAGTCGCTGCTCGCCGTGGACTTCAAGCCCGGCCAGCTGCCTGCCGGCATCCGTGGCTACGAGGTGGTGGAGGGCGGGCCAATCATCGCGATGAACCAGATTTACAACTCTCTACTCATGACCTGCCCAGCGGGAAAGAAGGCGATCGGGGGAGGCGGCGGCACCGGCGGCGGCATCATTCCCGGCGATGGTCCGTACATCGTCGTCAATGAGCCCTCCATCGACGGCAGCAGCTGGCTGGTACAGACGGCGCGCGCGACGTCAGGGTACTCCGCGCTGGGCGGTCGCGTCATCTGCGCAGACGTGCCCTGAGCCGACGAC